>Ga0233428_1000560_pt1 | contig 49735 bp, 40 predicted proteins | sample SI_118_April2016_4_FD_179890 | JGI IMG/M metagenome (GOLD analysis project Ga0233428, IMG submission 179890) | Seawater microbial communities from Saanich Inlet, British Columbia, Canada - SI_118_April2016_120_MG | ecosystem: Environmental > Aquatic > Marine > Inlet | place: Canada: British... | reverse complement strand
ACGACCTGAGTCACAGATGCTCGTCCGCTTCGACCAGTGAATCTGGTACCAATGGGCCTCACCTGACGCCGTCGTTACTCCGATCCAGTTTCCGCACTTGGCGACGCACGCGGATATGGGCCCATCTGACTTCATGCCCCATTAAGCCATACTCGATCTTGGCTGCCAGATTGGGATCGTCTGATGTATAGTGCTCGACGAGCCAGTCGCAGATCTGGCGGATCCTGTCCTCATCTTCAAGATCAGACTGCACCTCCAGCATGAAGTCGTGGATATCAATCGCTGGATCGTGGCGCGTGGCATCGTAGAAGCTGCCCATGGACAGACGGGTCAGATTGCCGTCGATGGCCTCGAAGAATCCCGTCTGCGGATCACACTGGGCCAGGGCCAACACCTGGATGAGGGAAGGCTCGAGGCGATCAAGATTCTCCTCCCACCGATCCGTGTCGTAGTCGGAACTATGCTCACGAATAAACTGGATCTTCCGTCGCATTCGTGCGGGCGCCACATCGTAGCCGTCGTGAGCCTCAGGAACGTGCTGCAGAACCGAGTTCGGGAACCGGTGTGTATGCAGAACGTGGAAGAATTGGGCGATTGAGCGGATCGCCACTTCCAGATCGGCGTCGCTCAACCTCGCCAGGACAGCGGGCGTGAGCGCCTGCCCATCACCTTCAGGCATTCGATAGACGGCAAAGAAACCCTTCTCATGAACCTCAAGTGGCTCTGGGACCGTGATCGGCAGGTCCTGACGTCGAATGTATTCCAGAATAGCCGCTTCTTTCAGTAGCCCCTTGCGGGTGCCATTCTTCGGCACCTTCACGACTTGGTCGTTGCCGTAGCGAAGCACCAACCCGCCACCGTGTTGCCCACCGTTGATGAGCTTGAGATCGTCAACGGACAGGTCTGGAGCGTGGGCTCTCAGGAATGCAAACACATTGCTGCGGGAGACACGCCTCGCTTCGCTGAACTCCCGTGGGCGCCCCTGTCCATGTTGGATCGTCGAGAATGCTTGTAGGGACTCCGGGTCATCTGCGGCAATCGCTTGCAGCGCATCGACATCATTGCTGTGAAGAGCACGCTGGATTCTTGCCGTTGTCAGCAGGCGAGCGAAACTCGGTTGTCGATATGAGCGTGCCAACACCAGTTGCGCATCGGTGAGCTTCGCTGCTGATGCAGAAGGGACATCAGGATGAAACGCAGTGAAATCAGCGCCAGCGGCAGTTTCACCGTCGCGGAGAGCGCTGAGCAGGCGTTTGGCTTGGTTCTTGAGATGATCGAGATCAGGTACGACAGGAAGGCGGCGATAGGCCACGGCAGTCCTCCATCGAGAAGCGCCCAAGGTCCGCGTGGAGGGCGAGGAAGGATGCCGGTGAAATCACCGAGATGTAACCGACAGGTGGGCTGAGCCCTTTCCGCGGACCGGTCGCGTCCTGCTGCGCGATCACTCCGATGATCGGAAGGTCGGCACTATCATGTCAAGTTGTTTGAACCTCTCGTGGACCTGTGGGGCCTTGGTGGCATATTCTTGACAGGTCCCCAACGGAGATGAAACATGCCGACGAATCCAGACGCCGCGACCCCATCTGTTGTAATGGAACAAGCCCCTCGCCGAGTGCGAGTGATTTTCAATGACGAGACCATCGCTGACAGCACCAAGGCGCTTGTAATGCTTGAGACTCATCACCCCCCTGTATTCTACTTTCCCATTCATGACGTGCGCATGGATCTACTGGAACCCACCGATCACGGCAGTACGTGACCGTGGAAAGGCGAGGCCAGGTACTGGTCTGTGAGAGTTGGAGACAAAGTGTCGGAGAATGCCGTCTGGGGCTACCCGGAACCCGTCGACCCATGCCCGGACATCGCCGAGTACGTCGCCTTCTATTGGGACCGAGTCGACGCTTGGTTCGACGGCGAAGAGCAGTTGCTTGCGCAGCCTACATGAGTGAAGCCGGATTGACGTCACGAGCATTCTGCCGGTGAACCACCGAATTCTGCTGCGCAACCGTCCATGAGCCTGCTTGCTCTCGGCTTGGTGCTGGTGTCGGCGATCCTGCACGCAGGTTGGAACTTCGTCGGCAAGACCCGCACGCCGACGTCTTCCTTTTTTCTCGTGGCGAATGCCACAGGCTTCTTGCTGCTCAGTCCCCTGTTGATTCTGCACACAGACGTGATGCGCTCGTGGCCACAGGCCGTGTGGTGGGGCCTCGTTCTAACGGGATTCTTCCAGGCCCTCTACTGTACGTCTCTGGCGGCAGCCTACCGATCCGGCGATATATCCATTGCGTACCCGATGGCACGCTCCTCGCCGATCCTGGTGGTCATGGCAACGACCTTCTTGCTGGGACGGGGCGGGCAACTGTCAACCTGGTGCGCCCTCGGCGCGACACTCATCGTCGTCGGCTGTTTCCTGATTCCCATGCGTAGATTCACAGACCTGAGCTTGCGAAACTATTGGAATGCCAGTTGCCTGTTTGCCCTGGTCGCTGCGGTGGGTACCGCAGGATACTCCATCGTCGATGACGAAACACTGCGCTATCTGAGGAATATCAGCGACTGGAGCGCGTCCCTCGTGGAACGCTCCTTATTGTTCGCTTGCTGGCAAGCTCTGTCGTCGACGTGTTGGCTCTTGCTCCAGATCATCAGCAGGCCCGTCAGTCGAAGTTCATTGCGACGCGTGCTCAGAGACGATCGTTGGATTGCCGCCAGTGCCGGCGTGGCCATCTATGTGACCTACGGTCTGGTGCTGGTTGCCATGGCCTTCGCCCAGAATATCAGTTACATCGTCGCCTTCCGGCAGATCAGCATCCCCATCGGCGTGAGCATGGGTGTCCTGTTTCTTGGCGAGTCTCTATCGGGGCCAAAAATCATGGGTGTGCTGGTTCTTCTTGTGGGCCTCGCTTTTGTGGCGTTCGGTTGATCGCATCATGGGCGCTAGAAGACTGATCCTTTCTGCGCCACGGGACCGGAACATCGCCGTCGCCGCCACGTCCAACGATTCAACGGGAGCGGGCGGTTCGTCTGCTTCGGCCTAGGTGACTACGTTTGTGCTGTAAGCGCCCTTTGCAGATTCACGGCCCCCTCTTTCCAGGAGAGTCGCCATGCAGCCACTACCCACCGTGCAGGATGTCATGGACACCAAGGTACCCACCTTGTCGCCATCGACGCCTGTCCTCGACGCGATCGATTTTCTGCTCAAAAACAGGGTCACGGGGGCTCCCGTCGTCGACGCCGACGGCACGCTGTTGGGCATTCTCACAGAAAAAGACTGCCTCCAGTTGGTAGCCCGCTCTGCCGAACCGGAGAACGTGCGCGATCTGGTCGGCGACCTGATGACGACGGAACTGGTAACGATTCCGCCGACGATGGACATCTATTACACGGCAGGCCTGTTCCTGAAGAAGTCCTTCCGGCGTTTTCCCGTCGTCGAGGAGGGCCGTCTCGTTGGGGCTGTTACGCGCTTCGATATCCTGCGCGCCATCCGACAGCCGGCCGTGCGCGACCGCTGGAGCCGCAACAAGGGCTGAACTCTGCCACGGAGGCTTGGTTGTATCGCGTGATCTCTCGGAGCGGATCACGCGATGCAACGGCCGCCCTCTGCGCGGTCAATTCAGGCCGGCGGCGGACCACGATACTCGGCGCAGAATGCCGCGTGGATTGGACCAGATCGTCGACGTCACTCCGCGATAGATAGATTTGTCCCATATCCATCGTCCATGCCTTGTCGCAGAACATTTCGCTGCCGCCGTTACTTCAATGGGGTTACGCACCCTCCTGCCTGCGCAGATCGCCGCCCATCTTCCACACGGACAAGCGCTTGAAGAGGGTGTGCCCCCCCCGGCTGAAAAGCCTCACCTCCACCGCTTCGGGAGAAGTCGGGTAGATCCGCTGCGCCATATAGCGTCGGTCGCCGGCAAACACCTCCAGCACCGAGCGGTCAAGGAAAACCCGCAGTCTGATATGTTCCCCTTGCTTGAAATCAAATGGGGCTGCCTGGATCCTGGTTTCATCTTGATACGTCAGGTCGTCTCGCAGGCTCGCTCTGCGATAGTCAATCTGGATACTTGATGGCTCAGAGGTGAGGGATACGATGGTTTCTTCGCTGCCGTCTGGAGCGCAGCGCACCTTCAGGCCGAATTCGGTGGCGCCCCCGGGTTCCACCTCCAGGCACAACTCCAGACAGTCGCCTCGGGCCCGTGGCACTGGAACCTCTGTGTCGGCTGCAACATCAACATTCACAAGCTGCTCGTGATCCTGTCGCAGAGCTTGTAGTTCGGCGACCGGCTCGTAGCAGAGGGAATTCCCGTCCGCAGCGAGAGAGATCACCACGGGCAGACTCATGACGCCGTGCCAGCCGGACTCCAGGCAGGCACTCATGCTGCGCCCCTCATTCAGGTTGGCGAACAGAATGCGGCGCCCCTTTTCATCCAGCATGGTTCTGGATGCATGTATATTGCCACCTGGCCAGTTGATGCGTTCAAAGGTTTCCGGATAAAACCGGTCGTCCTCGAAACGGCCCAGGTAATACCTGCTCCCACTGGGACGCTGATGACAGAAGTGCAGCAGCATCCACTTCGAACCCATCTTGAAGAAATCGGGACAGGAGCAGTCGTCCTTGGCGTCAGTCCATCGCCTGTCAGACTCATAGAAGGGATGCATGTACTCCCATGCGTCGAAGTCACGCGAGCGGAACAGGTTCTGTGTGTCCCCAGTTCCTGGCGTACCCCGAGTCCCGGTCAGCGCGTAGCACCACTCTCCCTGTTGCCACGCGGTAACGTCGTTGTTGTCCGGAAACAGTCCCGGTCCCTGGACCGGGTGTCGCAGTACAGGATCCCTGGGCTCATCCTGCCAGCTCATGAGATCACCCGCAGGATTGGTGGCGATACAGCTTGCACCGCCCCCATCCGGGTGTGGGTAGATGAGGGTCGGGATCCCGTTGAAGAGAAAGATGTTACCGGTCTGCCCACGGTCGATCGCGTTGGGATGGCCATCCCAATTAACCAGGTCTGCAGAGGAGATGTGAGCCCAGGACTTGTACATGTACCCGTCGGTGCGACGCGGGGGTCCGGATCCCTCCCACGACGTGTACAAGAAGAATAGGTGGTAGCGCCCCTGCCAGAACATGGCGGCGCATGGATCCCATAGCAGACCCTCCGCGGGCAGGTAGTGATAGATCGGACGATCTCTGTCCTGGTTCATCGTGTGACCTCACAGGTCCGCACCCAGTGCGGACAGAATGTCCCATGGGACTGGGACAGCCGACGGAACTGAAGGGTGCCATAGAATAGGAAACTCGATTGCCGTAGTACGCCCCGACTCCAGGCATGATCATCTTGCACGTCGTGGCAAGGCCTCGGTCGTGCCAACTGCGGTTTGGTCAGGCGCAATCATTCTCTTTGTTGCGTCAAACCGAATCATCTGGACAGATGTGGCGGGTGCTTTACGGGGAAAGCAACGGTCAAGGGACTATTATCGTTCGTCAGACCTCAGCCAGGCAAACCCGGAAACGGGAAGCAGACACGTGGGCATCGCGAGGACTGGAACACCTGGACAGTGCAGCTTGCTCTGGACCTTGACTGCCGTCATTTACCCCATACCCTAAGACCCGACGGAACCCATGACTGACAGACGAGACACGGAAACTCTTAGCATCGGCGTGATCGGCTGCAGTTCAGGCAGCCGAGCCGACGTGGTGTTGATGGTCGCTCAGAGCCCCCGCCAGGTCGACAGTCACCGACAGGCCAGGCGCCTGATGCAAGATGGCAATATCATCGAGACGGTGAGAAATAAGATCTGTTACAACGATCCGCAAGTGAGCCGGGACCTGCTCCGCTATGGCCTCGGACTTCCATGAATACGATGCCATGCTCTGGCTTCTCGCGTCGGCGGCAATGCATGTGGTTGCCGAGGTCCGAACGTACCAGGCGATCTGGCCCGGTTGGATCTCGATCGAGAGTACGCCGACGCTGCGCAATGGGATCACTTGCAACATAATCTTGGAGTCGAATGGAATGGTTGAATCGGGGCAGGCAATGCATACAGGGTTTTGGTTCAACCGCATCATCGAATACTGGAACCTGCCGACGGCCGACCTGGTCGTGGATCACGTTCGCCGAGGTAAGGTGCAGGTCGTCCAGATAGGCAACTTCGGCGTCGATTTCTACGGTCTCGCCGACGATCCGGACGTCGTCCGGCAATGGCCGGGGATGCCCGCCCTGGGGATCGAGGAGAATCTCCTACTCGCCGCGAACCTCATCCCCAAGATCCAGGAAGCTGGCGCCCGTGTCGTCGGCCAGTTCTCGATGTGCTGGCACAACGCCGATCACGAAACGGGGAAGGGTCTGTTCGGCAGCTGGGACAGGATCTGGACCCCGGAGTTGCTCGGCGAGTCGCCGGCCGATTCGGCGACGGCGGGCAATTCGCTGGACGCGTCGGGTGCACAGCATCGGAGGCATATCGAAGGTCGCCCGTACTATGTCTACAGCGGCTGCATCTCTAACCCGGTGTGGCTGCAAACGCTAAAGGCCATGGTCCGCAAGGGGATCGACCTGGGGCTCGACGGGTTCAATGCAACCCACAACTTTGAAGGCTTCTGCGGTTGTGGCTACTGCGCAGACATCATCCGGACGCACATGCGTCCGGTCTTCGACGGCGCCGATCTGGACCGCCTCTTCGATGGCGACTACGATGCCGCCGCCGATGCGCGAGAGCCGGCGGCGACGGCACCTGACGAATTGAAGCACCGCTACCTGGCGATCCTCGAACAGGCCGCCGCTCACCGACGCAAGAACGCCTTCGACGAAGTGTTCATCGACTACGGCCGCTCCCTGCGACCGGACCTGCTGGCCGCCCAGTGGTATCACAAGTACGGGATGCGGGTCAACGACGAGCGCGCCGGTCTGCCAGCCGATTTGTGGGGTCGCGGCGAGGATTACATCTGGTACAGTCAGGGACCGCACCGATGGGGCAGTTCCATCGAACAGGGCTACATCGCCGACATGGGACTGAACGCCCGGCACATGCACGTGGCCGGCGGCGGCCGGCCTTTCGTCATCAACAAATACGACTACCGGCGCTGGCGCGTCTGGGCAGGTGAGGCGGCCGCCCACGGAGGCGTTTCTCCCTGTTTTCACGCCGGCCCGCCCAATTTGGAGGGTGAGGAGACCACACGGATCGCACCCGAAGACTATTACGGTCCCATCATCCGCTACCAGCGCTTCGTCGCCGAACACGAGGATCTACTGCACCCGGCAACGCCGATATCTCAAGTCGGGCTCGTTTACCCGCGACGGGCCGAACGCCTGAGCGAAGAGGACTATCTCGATGCGCTGAAACGGATCTCTGAGTGGCTCGAAGACGCGCACGTACTTTACGACCTGCTGTTCGACGACCAGCTGACAGAGCGGGCTGATGAATTCCCGACCCTTATCCTGCCCGACATTCGCCGCCTGGGAGACGCAGAGATCGCGGCCGTAAAACGGCACGTAGATGCAGGCGGCGCCCTGGTCGTCGCCGGTGCCACTGGGACCATGGATGCCGAAGGCGGCAAGCGTGAACAGGATCCGTTGTTTGCCCGGTCCGCCGGCTCCGTGTTCCGGTGGCAGAGCAGCGACTGGCAGCCCGAGTCCACGGTGCTTCGCATGTTGCCGGGCGAGCCGGAGATGCCGGTCTATCCGCACCTACCCGATTCACGCGAAGGTCAGGCGCTGATTGCCAAACTGGAAGATATGTGTGACGGCTTCTGGTTGCGCACCGATGCACCCTGGTCGGTCCGCACCCGCGTCTGGCGTGCTGAGGAAACCGCGGCAATACCCGTGCACTGGATCAACTATCGCCAGGACGAGGACGCCGCGATGGAGACGCCGATCCCCGTGGGGCCTATCCGCGCCGACCTGCTGCTTCCTGACGATACCAGGGTAGATCGTGTCGAGTGGGTTTATCCGGAGATGAAGAAGCCTCTCGTGCTGGCTCATAAAGTCGTGGATGGTCGCGTCAGCTTCGAGATCCCGCGACTCATCGTCTATGGGATCAGCGTCATCCGCCTCAAGTAACCATGCATTCCTATCGGATGGAGGGATTGTCGGTGCCGCGCTCAATTCTGACCCTGCCGTGTGGCGTGACAGTCATGGACTTGGATTCCAGTGGCTCTCATCCGGTCCCCTTGCCTCAATCATCCATCAGCCTTGTTCGATTTCAGAGATGAATTTCAGGCTTTCCTGGATCACGAAATCCTCGGTCAGTTTGATATGGCCACGGTCAGGATAGTGGAGAAACCGGTGGTGGACGTTGCTTTCGGTGAGCGTGGCAGCCATGCGGACGGCCTGGTTGATGGGGATAGAGGTGTCATTGTCAGAATGGAATATCAGCATCGGTTTCGTCTTCTCTGCCTTCACGTGAGTGATGGGTGAGGCCAGAAGCCGGGCGTGGTCCCAGGGAACTCCTGGGGTGATCCAACCGCACCCCCAGTCGAGTTTGAGCAGGTCATAAGCGCCTGATACGCTGATGGCGGCGCGAAAGTCACACGGCTGATCTTCCCAGCCGCCGCTCTTCATGTAGGACTCTTCGCCAAGCGTGGCGGCCAGTGATACCAGGTGGCCACCAGCGGACATGCCCGTTATGAAGACTCGATCCGGATCCAGCCCGTACTCCTGCGCGTGCGCCTGGACCCAGCGAATAGCGCATAGAGTGTCCTGGTAACAGGCCGGCGCCGGGGAACAGGTAACCAGGCGGTAATCGATGGACATGGCGAAGAATCCGAGTTTGGCCCAGTGCTCGACATCGATGGCGATGCCGAGCTGTTTTCGATCGCTGTAGTGCCAGCGCCCGCCGTGGACACCAACAATCACCGGAAACGGGCCAGCACCCACCGGCGTCGCGATGTCGGCGAGCAGTCCCGCGCCGAGGACTTCGCCATAGACGATTGTCTGTACGGTCATGTTCGGTCTTCCTTGCTATGTGGTGGCCGGGATCGGCGTAGAACGGCGGCACGGGGTCGGATGAACTTGCGTCCACTTGTGATCAGGAGGGCTCGCGAAGCAGTCGGATTCCGGGGGCGGCAAAGCGGAAGGCGAGAGGCCAGAAATTGCGATAGCTCACGCGGATGTGTTCGGCGGGCGTCGCCCAACTGCCCCCCTTGAGTACCATCTTGTTGCTCATGAACTTGCCATTGTATTCCTGGATGGTGCCATCATATGGCCGAAAGCCGGGATGAGGCAGATACGCACTGTTCGTCCACTCCCAGACATTGCCGAGCATGTGCTTCATCGGCGCCGCATGCTCCCACTCCACTTCGGTGGGCAGACGCAGATGGGTACCCTCGACCCGGCTGCGCCACAGAGCGTAGGCGGCGGCCTCGAAGTAGCTCACGTGGGAGACGGGCTCGTTGGGATCAAGCTCCTTTTCTCATTTCAGGACACCATAACCTGCGCCACGTAGCACGGCTCATCAACCATACCTGCGAGCAGCATCCCCCCGGAGCCGATTCCCGTCGGAATCAGGCCACTGTGTCAGCGACGGTCTTCTTACGGTTCATGCCCTCACGAACCGTCCATGAGCTTCAACGCCGCCTCGATATTGGCCACTGCTGCCCGTTCTTCCTCAAGAGCCCCCCGCAACAGTCGCCCCAACTCGGCGCGATCCTCGTCGGAGTAGCCACCGGCTCGTCCCACGTCGGCCAGCGAGCGGAACTCTTCCAGGATCGCGTGCTCGCCTTCGTAGTGATCGGCCGCCGCTGCCAGCGGCACCACCGCGTCCGCAAAGATCCCGGACAAGTCCCGTAGATACTCTGCCGCAAACTCCCGCTTGTACGTGAGCATGTTGGCATGATGGTGCGTGATACTGGGAAGGTCAGGTGACTCGAACGCCTCCAGCCACTGCTCATACGCTGCGAATCCCTGCGTCCACTTGTGCTCTCCAAGACGAGTACCGTCGGCGAAGGAGATCGCATTCATCAGCGCCATACGGTGCAGCGCCTTGTTGTCTGCACTCTTCGCCCCATCGAAGACCATGACGTTGAACCAGAACATTGCGGGGTCCACTTCCGCTATCTCGTCGTAACGGACGCTGTAGTCGCCCTGCCAGACAAAGGGATGGCGAATCGAGTAGGTCTCCTGCGCTTCGTCGTAACCGACGATGATGCCCCAGCATGCCCCGTGACCACCAGGATGGTGCTGCTCCCGCTGTTCGACACTCCTCGGACTCCAGACCATCGCCGGGATACCGCGCTCCAGACTCACACGCACCGCATCCCGGGCGTCGTTCATCACCGTCGCCCGATCCTCCTCCGAAGCCTCTTTGGTCGCTTCGTAGATCCGGTACTCCGCCACCTCTTGCAGCACCGTCAGTCCCAGACTCCAGTCGAGGTTGTCGTGAAAGACATCGCCCCCTCCCTCGGCCATCTGAAAATGGAAGAGATGCCCCAGCACACCCTGTATTCGTGCGGGCGTCCACCCGGTCTCGCCGAGGGTCTGCATCACGGGCGCCAGAGAAGATGCGAGCGTCGTTCCACGGTGAGGCTCCGTCGGCACGACATCAACTCCGATCTTGACGGTTGGCTCTTGCTGGAGCATGGCAACACCCGGGTTCGTCGGATCACCGGGGATCTGCTCACCCAGATGGAGGAGAGCAACCTCCAGATACATGATCGCTCCCCTTTCCCACTGCATGACCAGGTCGAGAAGGCGACGTGCTTCCTCTACCTCTGTTGCAGGTGGCGACTCCCCACCCCAGTCCTCTACGATCTCGAGCAGTTGCTGACTCAGTTCGCTCGCCTGCACATAGTGCTCGGAGGCGCGTATCAGTCGTGCACTGACGGCGCCTTCAAAACGACCTGCTGCCTCACGCGTGTACTCGGCAGCGAGTTGTCGTGTGTGCATCAGTTGCCACGCATGTGACTTGGCGGCCGAACCTTCAAACTCACCCCCGTCCAACACATCGAGCCACAGCTGATAGGCATCCAAACCAGTCGCAGCAACTTCACAGCAGTTCTTCGACTCCTCCAGCGTATAGCGCAGTCCCTTGCTGAACTCGACGGCGCGGCGCAGCGTGGTGATCTCTGCAGCACGAGGGTCTGCCGTCGTCCGCTCCGTGAACGCGAAGACATTGAACCATACCCGGCCGAACCCGTCGAAGGGAATCGTGTAGATCGAGTCTGTCTGCACATGGCTGACGTGGTATGACTTGGACGCAGCGTCGTAGCCAACCAGTAGCCCGTAGTCCCAGTCAAGGTCAGCAGTCGGTGAAATGGCAATGGCGGGGATGCCACGGTCAATACTGGCCATCACCGCCTCCCAGGCCTGTTCCTGAGCTGCTGCGAGGGCCTCCTCGTCAGGCTCGGTGTCAGTGCCCGTGTGCAGGTAGGCGCCAGGTGTCGTCCATCCCAGGTCGGCCATCCGGTCGAAGAACTGCCAATAGTCGATATTGCAGTTGTGAGGGTGCCAGGCGGCTCCTTCGACCATGGCGAAGTGGAAGGGATGGCCGAAGGTGGCCGCAACGCGCGCCGCCGACCACTCATCACCGGCGGCACCGAGAGCGGCCACGTAAGAATCGACGAGTGAGCTGAACGACCCGTGGCCGTCCATCGACGTACCTGACCACGAACCCGGAAGCATCTGCTCACCGGCAAAATCACTGTGCGTCGGCACGCGCACATCTTCCAACAGGATCCCGGGCAGCTGCTTGGACATGGTGTCCTCCGCTGTCGCGCTTGAGGAGCGAGTCGTTCCCAGGATCACCAGCGTGAGCGCGACGAGCGCGAACGTACCGATCACGTTGGACAGGGTGATGCGTGCGGATACGGCAGGCGGCGTCAGCAAGCGTCGAACACGGGCGAGCAACGGGCCATCTGTCGCGGCGGCTGCCAGGGCCGGCGTGCGTAGCTCCTCGAGGGTCGCCAGGGCTTGCGCGTAGAGTCGTCTGTCCGTGCGTGCTGCCACCACGTCGTCACAACAGTGCTCCCGCTCGCGGTCCACGGAAGCTGAGATCCACCACACAGCAGGGTGATAGAACAGGGCCGTCTCCACGAGTCGCTGCAGCAGAATGATGAGACCATCGAACCGACGTACATGCTCCAACTCGTGTACCAGGATCGCCTCGAGTTGCGCTGGCGTGAGACCCAGAAGTGTCGCCACAGGAATCAGCACGATGGGACGCAGGACACCCACAACCATCGGCACCGCTGCGACAGATGAAACCATCACCTCTACACTGCGGCGCAGACCTAACTCATGCGCCAATTCGCTCACCCTTGCCTGCCAACTTTCCGGCAGCGGCGAGAGGCCGACGCGACGCAGGCGATGTGTTGTCCAGCAACTGCCTGCCAACCGCGTCGTCATCAACACGACACCGGCAATCCAGAGCAGCACGATCATGGGCACATAGCTACGCAGGGACGCCATGGAAATCGCCGCGACTCCCTCTAGGCTCTCCATGCCGAGGCTCAGATCGGCACGTGTCAGATCAGTCGATGTCACCGGCAGACTCATGAACCCCAACGGCATCAGGCCTGGCTCTGTCGCAGAGATTGGCACGGAACGCGGCGCACCAGGGATCTCTATCGCTGGCGTCGACGGCAAGGCCAGCAAGAAAGTGGCGATGGGAAGCAGCACACACATCGCCAATGCGCCCACACCGAGGGCGTGTCGCACCTGAGAAGATCGCGCCACGGTCCGGGCGGCGTAGAGCAGGACGGCGACGGCCGTCCCCTGCCAGAGGAAGTGCAGAAGGGTCCAGCCCAAAGCGTGGATCGTCGGTTCCGACATGGGCAGTATCATCTTGCATCCTCCTCCGCATCGTCCAGCAATTGGCGGATCTTGGCCAACTCTTCCGGTGACGCTTTTTTGGCAGACAAGGCACCCGCTACAAGACCCGCCGCAGATCCGCCAAAGACCTTCTCCACCAGCTCTCCCGCCAGCGAACGTTGCGTCTCCCGTTGACCGACAGCGGCGGCGTAGATGTGGGCGCGACTCGATTCATCGCGCGACACCAGCCCCTTGCCCGTCATCACCTGTAGTGTCTTGAGGGTCGTTGTGTAGCGGATATCGCGCAGGCGGGTCATCGCATCGTGCACGGCCCTTACTGTGCTGGGCCCGACCTGCCACAGGACATTCAGGATGTCCAGTTCAGCATCTGTCGCTTTGCGCGCGTCGTCTGTAGCCATTTTCCGTCTCTCGATCGTGTTCGAATCCAACTGACGCAGGCAATTATACGACAGTTGTCGTACATGTCAACGATAAACGTCGTACTTCTGTCCGCCGACGCTAAAAAAATTGCACTGGATGGAATCCACAGATGTGGCACAGTAGCTTGTCCTCGTCATCGCCATCACGAAGCACCAGCCGAAGAGACGAAGAACCCGTGAATGTTCTACTGATCATCTCCGAAGACAACGGCCAGCACCTGGGTTGCTATGGCGATCCCAACATTGCGACACCCCACATCGACCGACTTGCATCCGAGGGGGTGCGTTTCGAAAATGCCCACACAACCCAAGCGGTATGTAGTCCGGGTCGGGCGAGCATTTTCACCGGACTCTATCCCCACCAGTGCGGACAGATCGGTCTGGCGACGCACAATTATGCCCAGTATGAGGCGTTCCCGAATCTCTTCAGCCTGCTCAAGGAGCATGGCCTGCGCACCGGCCTGATTGGCAAACTGCATGTCAATCCCGAATCCGATTTCCCCATGGACATGTGGTGGAATGATCCTCAGTTCATCAGCTTCAGCAACCGTGACGTGCGCAAGATGGCCCAGGTCGCTGACGCCTTCATCACCGAGTCTGCAGACCCCTTCTTCCTGACCGTCGCCTATCCGGACGCCCATCTGCCACTGCTACGCCAGCAGTGCGGCATCCCGGAAGTGCCCTATGAAGCCGGTGACGTGACCGTGCTGCCACAGGTTGAGGTAGACTCGCCGCGTCTGCGCCAGCATACAGCCGACTACTACAACTGCATGAGTCGATTGGACACTGCCGTGGGTCTGCTGCTCGATGCGCTCGACCGATCCGGCAAGGCAGAGGATACCCTCGTCATCTTTACGACGGATCACGGTGCTCAGTTCTCCCGGGGCAAGGCATGCTGCTATGAAGGTGGACTGCGCGTCCCCCACATTGTCCGCTGGCCCGGCGTCAGCGCCACTGGCACAGTGCGTGAAGAACTGGTTTCTCACGTCGACATCCTGCCGAGCATCACCGATGCACTGGGATTGCCTACGCCCAAGGGTGCGGGCCGATCACAAGTGCCCTTATGGAAGGGCGAGACCACCAGCCACTGGCGGACGCATGTCTGCGCCGAGTGGACCGGGGCAAATCCTCCCTGCTACTACCCACAACGATCAATCCGTTCGGCGCGCTATAAGCTGATCGTCAACTATCTGGCGGATCGCTCAAACCCTAACGCCATGTTGTATTCAGGCCCTGGTCAGTTGTGGGAACCGGGCGCCACAGTAGAAGAGATCGCAGCAAGCGCAGATCACGTGCAGTCGGCGTATGCAACCTTCCTGAACCCACCAAAGGAAGAGTTGTACGACCTGGACGCCGATCCGTGGGAATTCGACAATCGCATCAACGACACCGCTCTGGCACGGGTGTTAGGTGAACTACGGAGCGAACTGGCCGTCTGGCAGAAACAAACGGATGACCGGATTGTGGATCCCCCGGTGTTGGCACGTCTCACGGCGGAGCATGACGCTCTATCTGCTTCCCACTATGCCGAGAGTGCCTGGGGATCATCGCGTGATTTTGAGTGGACGTACGCAGATTATCTGTATTAGCAGATGATCCGTACAGCTGGTCGATGCGAGTGGCTCGACGAAGTCATCCACCATCTCTGACCAGATCGATCAGTTGTCTGCACGTGTCGGCCAACAGCTTCGCCAACTCGTCGAGATCGGCCGCTACGTCCGTGTCGATGCCCTCCTTCAGGCGGTGCTCAAGAACCTCCGCGCGCTGCGCCAGGCCCGTCGCGCCGACTTCGCGGGCACTACCCCTGAGTGTGTGGACGTGACGGTGGAGGGCCGCTGTGTCCATGTCGCGAAGGGCGCCGCGGGCTGCATCAAGCGTCTGAGGTGCGATCTCCATAAAGAGGGTGACGAATCCCTCGAAGCTGAAGTCAGCATCCATACCAGCCAGTTCCCGTAACTCCTGTAGCGCCGATGGATCGAGGCCGGAGGATTCGATGGGTGGCTCGATGGTCGCCGGGTGTGACAGGTCGGCCTTCGTTTGGACTCTCATGACACGATCGATGGCTTCACGTAAGGCGGCCTTGCGAATTGGCTTGCTCACGAAGTCATCCATCCCCGCCGCCAGGCAGCGTTCCCGATCACCTTGCATGGCGTGGGCGGTCAGGGCGATGATTGGCACCCGCGGCGACCCCTGTTCCTGCTCATAGGCGCGCAACGCTGCCGTCGCATCAAAGCCGTCCATCTCCGGCATCTGTATGTCCATCAAGACCAGGTCGAACGGTTGCTCGTGATATGCCGCCACGGCGATCCGGCCATTCTCCGCCTCGACGATCTCGTGCTGATCGCTGGCCAGCAAGGCGCGGGCGACGCGACGATTCAGTGCATTGTCTTCAGCCAGCAGCACCCGCAGCTGCTGAGGTGCGGTTGGAGCCTGCTCTTCATCCGGGGTGACTTCTGGACGGGTCTCGGGATCCATCTGTGCCGTGTCGAAGGGCAGAACCAGGCGAAAGGTGCTGCCATGACCCGGTGTACTGGTCAGGTCGATGCTCCCTCCCATCATGTGGGCGAGTCGACGACAGATCGACAGTCCGAGTCCCGTGCCACCAAATAAACGCGTTGTCGACGTATCGGCCTGTTGAAAGGGCTCGAAAACTGCCACCTGACGTTCTGGCGGAATGCCGATGCCAGTGTCGGAGACGGCGACGTTCAGTTCCTTTGTGTCCGTGCTGATCTCGGCGACGAGTCGGATACTTCCCTTTTCGGTGAACTTGGTCGCATTCGACAGAAGATTGAGCAGGATCTGTCGCAGGCGTCCTGAGTCACCTTCCAGGCGAGGCGGTAGATGATCGTCCAGGTGAACATCGAACTGCAGACCCCGATCCTGGATTCGAGGTTCGATGGTTCGACAGACCTGCTCGATCACCTCTCGCGGATCGAAGGGCAACACTTCGAGTTCGAGTTGACCGGCCTCAATCTTCGAAAGATCCAGAATGTCGTCGACGACACGGATCAGACCTTCTGATGCTTGCGTCAGCGTCTGGAGGTAACTCGTCTGTTCGTCCGTGAGATCTTCCTCACCCAATACCTGGGCCATCCCGAGGATCGCATTCAAGGGGGTTCTGATCTCGTGACTCGTATTGGCGAGGAAGGCACTCTTGGAGCGATTGGCGACCTCGGCGATCTCCTGTGCCTGCTGCGCCTCCGACTCGGCCATCTCGCGGCGCGAGACCTCATCCTCCAGTGCCTGATTCCGTCGTCGCAGATCCCGCAGGTCTTCGGAGCGACGGAAGGCCTGACTCAGCAGGCCAGCAAAGTGCTTCAGCGATGCGATATCCCGTCGGTCGAAGGCCTCCGGTTCGGTCGAATTGACGGCCAGAGTGCCATGGGAGAAGGGCACATCCACAACACTGCGAACCGCATTATCAAATAACCGTTCAAAGATCTCCCGCTCGTTGAAGGTATCCTCCGTTTGCACGTCGCGGCGATACAGCACGGTTTCCTCCAACCACGACCGCAGGATCACGCGGACACCTTCCGCATCGGTCTCTTGCCAGTTGCCATCGGTCTCCATGCTGTGGGCTCGAACGACGGGCGGCGATACGGTGTCATCCACGTGATTGATCCCACATGCGGAAAAGGGAATCTCCAACTGTTCGAGCGCGATGCGGATGGTGGCCAGGACCCCAGCCAAGTCTCGCTCCTCGCGCATGGCCCAAAGCTGGTCACTGATCTGTTCGGATAACCGCTGCTGCAACTGGTTTCGATAGCTGGCGGTGACATCACGGCCCACAGCATAGATCAGATCGGTCTGCGACTGATACCACGCGGACCAGGCGATACGTGTGTACGTGCCATCACTGCACTGATGGCGCACGTCAATCGATCGGGTCGGCGAACCCCGCTTCTGGCTGGCGACCGCCCGGAGGACTCGTCGCCGATCCTCAGGGTGGACTAGATCCATAAACGCACGCCCCTGCAACTGTTGCTCAGAATAACCCAGCGCCTGCTCGGCAGCGGGGTTGGCACGTCGGATGCTCCCGTCAGGGTGGCCGATGCAGAACAGGTCAACGGCGAGATCGAAATGCTGCCGCAGTAAGACGTCGGGCGCCGGGAGGAGGGGGGAGGTATCACTCATGGGTTTCATCTGCCGAGGGAATGTAAGAATTTGTAGATGCCCAAGCGATGGCAACGCGTCCACGTCTCAATCCTGCTCAAATGAATTGGATGATTCTCAGAAAACAAATGCCGTGCACCTTCCCGTCCTGTATCCCATGGGACTCTCCGTCTATATTGAGGCCAATTCTCACCCGGGGATCCTCTCTTTTGTCCGACGCCCAACTCGACGATGACACCTTCGAAGCCCTGCGGGACTACGTTCGCGACCTCAGCGGCATTCACTTCGACGACAAGAAGCGATACCTGCTCGAAAGCCGATTTCGACGACGCGCCTCCCGCTGCGATGTCGCTACGGGCAAGGCGTATATAGAGCTTCTTCGCAGCGATAGAGGCGCGGCGGAGCGCGAGGCGCTGATCGCCGAAGTGACGACGAACGAAACCAGCTTCTTCCGTCACGGCCGGCAGATGGAGATTCTTAAACAGGTGCTCGGTGAGCAAATCGAGGCTCGTCGCGTGGCTGGTGATCGAAGCTTGTCCGTGTGGTCGGCAGCCTGCTCATCGGGTGAGGAAGCCTACACTGTTGCCATGATGCTGAGCGACTTGGTGGACGACCTCGACCGGTGGGACATCCAGATCCTCGGCACGGATATCAGCGCCGAGCAGATCGAACGGGCGCGGGCCGCCACCTACACCGAGCGCGAGATGCGCAGCCTGTCCGATACATACCACCGCCATGTCGACATCGATGCCGACGGCGGTGGTCGCATGAAAGAGGCCATCCGAGAGCTCGTCCAGTTCGACGTGGCGAACTTGATCCTCGATCCAGCGCAGTGCGGATACTATGACTTCGTCATCTGTCGCAACGCGCTCATCTACTTCGACGCCGCCACTAGGGAGCGTGTTCTGGAAGGGCTCCATCGTGCCCTGCGACCGGGTGGAGGCCTGATCCTGGGTCCGTCTGATTCTCTCCAGGGGGTGGCTGCCCGATTCGCCCGTACGCCCTATTCTACGTACAACTTCTTCAAACGTCCGGATGACGAGATACCGGGATCATCCGGCCCTGCCGCCGACGCAGAACAGGTCGCGGCAGCGCCGGTGTCACCGGCGCCTTCGGCACCCGGCGACCACCCATTGTTTCCACCCGCGGCGTCCCTGCAGGGCCGGATGCTCGCTCTGCGCATGGATCACGGTCTGCAATCACTGGGTCGCGACCTGGACTCGTCCATCGCCAAGGCGCTCGAATGTGTGTTGAAAGTCATGGCGCAACTCAAATCTCTGAGTGAGCAGAATGACCCCGACGCGTCGAGCCGGGCAACGCTGACACGTATGGAACGCCAATTGGATCGAGCCATGTTCCAACTGCAGGTAGGTGATCGCGGACAACAGCGGGTGGAGGCCCTGAGGGCACTACTACAGGAACTGATTGACCGGGAGATCACGCCGCAGCAGGACCCTGTCGACCTGGGTGTGCAGACCAGTCGTTTCGATCCGACGATTCTAAACGAAGAAGAGTCAATGGGGATCGAAGGTGATGATCGACATCTGTCGCAGGATGAAATCGACGCACTTTTCGACTGAACACCGATCAGGCGCGCAATGCCCGCAGGATGGCACCTGGCACCAGACTCAGCGGACACTCAACATCGACGGTCCCGGCCTGGACAGCAGCACGAGGCATTCCGTAGATCGCTGAGGAATCCTGATCTTGGGCGATCACGTGGGCACCTTGACTCTTGAGCCGTTGGGCCCCCAGACAGCCGTCTGTTCCCATGCCCGTCAGAATAACTGCCACGGTCTGACTCACCGTGATCCTTGTGCAGCACGGCATCGCGCGCATTGGCCAGTAGGTTCAGTAGGACCTCTTCCACCGAAAAAGCGTTTGCCCGGACGGTTGGCAGATCCTGCGCCAGATCGACAGCCAGTTCGATACCAGCCGTGCGCAATTGCACGCCCAGCAGATCGACCGCGGCTCGTGCCACATCGTTGATGTCGGTGCTGGACGTCTCTGGTTTGCCCGCATCACGAGCGAAGACGCGGACGTGGTTGATGATGTGGATCATACGATCCGCCTGGTCGACGATCTTCTGAGAGCGTTCGGCGATCGTCGTCGCCGACAGATCCCAGTCGCGCGCCACGGCCAGAACCATGTGTTCAGCCATCCCCCTGACGCCGGCCAGGGGTTGATTGAGTTCGTGTGCGATACCTGCCGCCATCTCACCCAGGGAGCGGAGGCGATCGGAACGCATGGCGAGCGCCTTTTGATCTTCTAAAGTGTCCAGCGCCTGACGATGCTGTGCCTCGACCTCTCGACGCTGACTGATGTCGAGCCAGGAACCGACGATCTCCTGCCCACTCCCCTTCCCGTCATGGTCTCTTCGGATGACAACCATCTCGTCCTGAATCCAGCACCAGTGGCCCTCCCGGTGTCGAAGGCGATACTCGACGCTACGCTGGCCACTGGCGATCATCCCTGCGGTATCGTCGAAATAGCGATCCGCATCCTCTGGGTGGAGTCGGGACGCCCAAAGGCCTGGGTCAGAAATCAGCTCATGGGCATCGTAACCGATGTGTGCTCGCACGTTGGCGCTGAGGAACGTAAAGGGGAAGCCACTCTCCAGGCGACAGCTGTAGATGATCGCGGGTCCCGAGGCCAGCAGATGCAGCAGTCGTTGCTGTGCCTTCTGCTCGACGGCACGGGCGATTCGTCGCTCCTCAAGCGTGTGCATCAGCTGTCGATTTGTATTGGCCAGCTCTGCCGTGCTGGCCTCAACCGTCGCCTCCAGACCATCGCGGGCCAACCGCAAATCCTGTTGCTGTACGACATGAGTCAAGGTCACAGCTCCCTGATTGGCCAGCATCATCAGGCGCGGAAACTCAGTCTGGCTGATGGGTCGATTGGTGACGTAGTTATCGACAGCCAGAACACCCAGAATGCGGCCTGCGTAGCACATCGGTACGAGAGCATTGTGATGAATATCTCCTTCGACACTCTGCCGCCCTTCCCCATCCAGATCCTCACTGAGAAAATGGTCCAGATCGCCACGCACGATCCGGGCGATTTCGGTGTCGTCCTCCTCTTGCTCGGGGAACAGATCGAAGCACGTTTCGGAGATGGGGACGATCTGTCCTTCAGTATCCACACCGACGACACCGCGCACGAGTCGCGCCTCTTCATCCTTGAGGAAAACGCCCGCTCGATCATATCCGAGGTGTGAGGTCGCCACTTCTACCATCCGCCGGGCGACGTCGACCTCGTTGCCACCGCTGAGATCGAGACTGCCACCATGCAGGGCCAGCAGCTTTTCGTCGATTTGGCCCAGATGCGCCATGGATCGTTCGATGGCACTCAGATCGGCGGCACGTCGCGCCAGGGCAATCAGACCGATGGCAAGATCCATCTCACCATCGGCGGGCAGGCTGTCGCAGGTGACTTCGACGAGATCCTGTCCACACGGAATCAGGGCAGCGACACCACCCTTCGCGTCTTCGGCGTCACAGCGCAGGCAGTGTCCGTCGACCACCACCCGACGATAATCTTCGCTGGGACTCAGCGTCGTGCGGGTGACAGGGCGCGGCAGGAACACGGTTCGGATTGACTTGGTCGCGCCGATATCCAGCCACACCGTCAGGCGTCGAAGGACGAGACCAGCCGCGGCCAATTGCTCCATCGCCGTGGTCGCCTGGGCGGGCAGATCGGCACTGGCACGCATCTTCAGCGCCAGTTTCATCACCTGGGTAGCGGCAGACAACACAGCTAGGCGACGCCGAGGATCCAGGCAAAGGACCCCATTTGGGTGTTTACTAAACAGACCTGAAGAACTCTCATTCGCATCTGCAGTCCTCGTGATTTCGCTGGAAACGCAACCACGACTCGATCGGAAAGAAGAAGCCAAGCATCTCTCAGCGCCCAGCGTGGCGATGAGCACACATGTGACGGTCCCGCCGGCGAGGCAAGCCCGAGGCCGTCACGGGTGGCGGCCAATACACTGAGGAAACTAAACACAGGACGGACATGATGCAGCAGCAGGAGATGACGCAGTATCCGCCGAGCCCAGCGGCAGGTGACATATCCCATTGTGGACTCCACTGCGCATGCCATGCTCGGAGATGAGCAGCGGTGTCTCAATTGGCAATTTGTGCTGAGTTTCTTGACAACCCTTGCTGACAACTGGTGCCCGGCTTGTTGTCGGGGAGCTGAAAGCAGATCCTTTACCATTGATAAGAGATCGAGATCAATAGAGTTATGTGATTCCTTATAGTGTCAGCATGGAATTTGCGTGGGGGAAGCAGACAATCCATTTCTGGAGTCCGATAGAATGCAACAACACCTTCGACGCGTTGACCGTCCAGGGCTGGGGGCCGACGCCTTCGGGGTGAACATCGCCCCCTTCACGTATGTGCCGGCCCGGTGTACAGGGAGGGTCCTGTGTTAGGACGACTCGTGGACCGATGGGGCGTTGGCCGAGCGACAATTCTCATCAGCCTGGGTTGTATCGTCGCTTCGGTTCTGATCACTCTGGTACTGGTCCTGTTCACGGGGCACCCCCACTACGCCTTCGAACTGAAGATTGCCTTCGTTTGCTCCCTCCTGGTCGCCCCCCCAGTGGTGTTGTCCTACGCGCGTATGTATGTGCGTCTCACACAAAGCCACGAAGCGTTGACGGCCGAACTGTCTCTACGATTGCGCGCCGAGCAGAGCACGCGCCACGTCGAGGATCGTCTGCTTGAGTTTATTGAGAACGCGGACGAAGCCTTCTTCATGTCAACTCCAGACATGACATCCTTCGAATATGTCAGCCGGGCGTACGAGACCATTTGGGGGCGCTCGCGAGAATCGCTGGTCAATGCGCCCGCCCGATGGCTGCGGACGATCCATCGGGAAGACCGGCGACGGGTCACTCGGATCGTGCGACAGACCGCCCAGGACCCCTCTGAGTTCGAGTATCGTATCCTTCGACCCGATCATTCAATTCGGTGGATTCGCAGTCGCCTGATCTGCCTCCGCGATGCGAACGGGAAACATGTCCGAACCGTCGGTTTTTCTGAAGACATGACGGATCGACGCAAGGCAGAGATGGAGTTGCGGTCACAGCGCGCGGCCGGCATCAGAAGTGACCGTCTCCGATCACTCGGCGAAATGTCAGCGGGCATGGCGCACGAATTAAATCAGCCCCTCGTTGGCGTGCGCGGAATTGTCGAACACATCCTCATCGGACTGGGGCGGGGATGGGACATGCAGGGGCCAGAGCTTGAGGCACGATTGAGCAAAGTGCTCGAGCAGGCGGATCGGATGGTCCATATCATTGATCACGTGCGTCTCTTCGCCCGTGAGGCAGGGCAACCGGAGACACGATGTATCGAGATCAATGATGTTTGTGAATCGGCAGTGAGTCTGCTGCGAGCTCAGTTCGCGTCGAAAAGCATTCGGATTCATTCTGATCTCAGCGGGAATCTCCCTGCCGTCGTCGCGAACCCTTATTCCCTCGAAGAGGTGATCATCAATCTGCTGAACAATGCGCGGGACAGCACGGAAGAACGCGGCGATCTGCATGGCGAGTGGCCCGCGATAGAACTCACGACCGGTGTCGAGCACGACGGGGCAGGTACGCTGGTGCGTGTGGAGGTGTGTGATCACGGAGTTGGAATCAGCAAGGAGGGGGCGGGCCGAATTTTCGACGCGTTCTACACAACAAAAGATCCTGAGCGAGGAACGGGATTGGGCCTGTCCGTATCCAAGACAATCGTCGAGGAAATTGGCGGCCAGCTGGAGTTGCATTCCGCCGGGCCCAACACCGGTGCGCGAGCCGTGATCCGACTTCCCGCTGCCGCCTCAGACGAGGCCATGGTACCGTGACGACCCGTCCACCAGGCTCCTATCTGTCCTGTGAGGACCCTCCGATTCTCAAGGCGTAAATAGATGTGGCAGCCTAATCCCTTCAGCCTTCCCCTAGCTCATGGCCGCCCTCGTCTGTGCGGCGCTGCTGCCCTATATCTGGAGGCGAAGGTCCAATCCCGGCGCGGCGTGTGCCAGAAGCTCTTTCTTGGCAATGATTGACTAGCAACTATTGCTAACATCGAGTCCACCTCTCTGTTAGTTGAACCTTGCAGGTTGGTCAGACAGCCGTGCCCGGGCAGCACACCGACGCTGGATCCGCTGGCATGGCTGTTGCACTATCTCTGTGGCCGCTCCCAAACGTTTTCACCACCGAGTCGCACGGAGTCCTACATGTCCGTATATCCCCGAGCGTTCAGAGTGCTTCTCATGAGCTGGTGTATCTGCCGGCCCGCCATCGGCCAGACCGAGCCGACATCACTTGAAGATCTGCTCGACTTACAGATCAGTACAGCCGCCATGCACGAGCAATCGACTCGGGAGGCGCCCGCGTCGGTGACCGTCATTACCGCCGCCGATATCGAACAACGGGGCTACGTGACACTGGCCGATGCCCTGCGGGACACGCGAAGCTTCTACCTCTCCGACGACCGCAACTACCTCGCCGTCGGCGTGCGTGGATTTGGACGTCCAGCGGACTACAACAACCGGGTCCTCGTTCTCATCAACGGCGCACCGATGAATGAAGCGATCTGGGGTAGCGTCGCCGTGGGGGCGGACTTCGGCCTCAGCATGCTTGCTGTGGATCGCATCGAGATCGTTCGGGGACCGGGCTCGGCCCTCTACGGAACCAACGCCATGTTTGCCGTCATCAACATCCTGACGAAGAGTGGCCACCAGCAGGATGGCCTCGTCGTGGACGCCGGGCTTGGCAACGACGGTGCCAAGGAGGGTCGTGCGGCGTGGGGCCGATCCTATGACAATGGACTCGATCTGGCGATCGCCGGGCAGTGGTCTGACACGGATGGTGCCGATCACTACTACGCCGAGTCTGATGATCCGGAGACCAATGATGGCCTCGCTGTCGGGCGCGATTGGGAGCGGAACTACGGCCTGACAGGAAAAGCGACGATTGGCCGACTTCAGATTCAAGGACATGTCACCTCGCGGGAAACAGGTGTCCCCACAGGTGCCTACGAGACCGACTTCAATGGCGCCACAGAGACACACGACGAATTTCAAACCGTGGAGGCCCGTTATCGGCGCGATCTTGGACCTGCTGCCCAGTTCGAGCTAAGTGCGGCGTACTTTCATTACCACTACAAGGGGATGTGGTTTTACGACGAGTTCCCCTTTCTGGACGAATCCCACAACAACTCGGTATACAGTGAGGTCCGTTATCAACGCGATCTTAGACCCGAGAACCGGTTGATTGTGGGTGCCGAAATCCAGCGTCACTACAATTCCGAATACCGCGCCTGGGATGCCGAGGCAACCTACTTCGACGGCGGGCTGCCCTTTACCGTCGTGTCTGCCTACGCTCAGGACGAGCAGCAATTGCTGTCGAATTTGGCCTTGACTCTCGGCGTGCGTGCCGACCATTACTCCCACGTCGGTTTGACCATCAACCCCAGAGCGGCTCTGGTGTACCATCCGAGATCGCGACAGACGTTCAAGCTGCTGTATGGCCAAGCATTCCGAGCGCCGGGGATGTACGAATTGGATTACGCCGACGAAATCAGTGGATTCATCCCCAACCCCGATCTTCGTCCCGAGAGGATTCGCACGACAGAAGTCATCTGGGAGTACCAGATCACTCAACATGCGCAGAGCGTCGTTTCCGTGTATCAGCACCGCATGCGCCGATTGATCGATCAGTTCTATGATGAGGCGGACGAGACCATCCAGCATCGCAATGTGAGCCACGTGGGTGGCCGCGGCATAGAGATTGGCCTGCAGGGCGCACTGACGGCCGATATCACGGGCTACGCCAGCTATTCCCTCCAGCGTTCCGAGGACGAGGCGACGGACGTACGCCTGACCAACTATCCATCGCATCTGTACAAGGCGGGGCTCTTCGTGCCACTGATCGGACCCCTTCAACTGCAGGGACGGCTACACTACGAGAGCTCTCGTCGAACGGTGCAGAATACGATGACTGACGATTTCCTACGGACAGACATCGGGCTCTTGCTGGCCACGACCCATCGACTGTCAGGTCGTGTGACGGCCCGGCTCGAAGTGAACAACGTCTTCGACGTCGACTATTCAGCACCTGGAGGCGTCGAACTGGCCCAGGCGGCCATCCAGCAGGACGGCCGGCAGGTTTTTCTCCGCCTCGAGATACGGGACTGATCTGGAATCGTGAAGCGTCGGTTGGAAAGAGAGAGAAAGGTGTGCCCTGCGACTCGAGGGGTCCTGCGACGATTAATCGTCTGGGTCATACTCGTCGGCGGATTGGCTGTGCACGGGCAGACGTCAGACCCGATGCCATGGTCGGTCACGGCTCAGTGGAAAACGCTGGCGAAGGTAATGACCTTCGAGCGTCATCTCGTGGCGGCGGGCGATACGGTCATGGTAGGGATTATCTACCAGGGGAAGGTCCGAGAATCCGACCTCGTGCGACAGCAATTGACGCAAGCGATCGATGCGCTGCCCAATGTCGGCGGATTGGCCTACGATCACGTCACCATCGACATTGAAGACGTCGGAACGCTCGCCACACAATTGCGCCAGTCACGCGTCGACGTCCTCTATATCGCCCCTGTGAGAGCCCTGGATGTAGCCGACATTGCCGCGATTTGCCACAACATGGGTCACATCACCCTCACAGGAGTACCACGTTATGTCGCGAAGGGAGTCGCCATCGGTATGGACATGAAAGGCGATAGCCTCGAGTTGCTCGTGAATCGCCGAGCGATCCGGCAGGCCAGCGCCGATCTGAGCTCCCGAGTCCTGGCCCTGGCACGGATCGTGGACTAGTGGAGATAGCAGTAACGCTCTCACCCATCCGCTGGAATCTGCCCGTACGGGTGAAGCTGATCGTGCTGGTCGGATTCCTACTGGCGGCGATCTCCGGGTTCATTTACTTCTACTTCCCCGCTCGCCTGGAGCATCAGGCACGCCAACACCTGGAAGACAAAGCTTCCAGCATCGTCGGGATGACGGCGTACACACTCGTGCCGGCCATGTTGTTCGACGACTCCCGCACGGCGGCCGAAGTAATCCAGGGCGCCCGCGTCGTTCCAGACCTCGTCTACCTGCGTGTGTTCACCGACACGGGAGAGCCCTTCGCCAATTTCGGCAGCAACGACGAACCCAATCTTCACCAGCTGGTCGTGCCCGTGCGCCATCAAGGACGGACACTAGGACGCGTTGAGGCGGGCTTTGCCGTCACAAGTGTCACCGAAAGCGTTGAGCGAAGCCGCCGCGCTGCCGCCGGGATCAGCCTGCTCGTCTTCTTCGTCGGGTGCGGCCTCGTCTACGCCATCGGCAGTCTGGTCACTGCGCCTCTGCGCGAGATCGTCGCCGCCGCTCTTCGGATCGACTCTGGCGATTTAACACAGCGTGCCCAGGTGCGGTCCGGCGATGAGGTGGGCCGTCTCGCGACCACCTTCAATGACATGGTCGACTCGGTCGAGGAACGAACCGAAAGACTGCATCTCGAGATCACCGAACGTCATCGCGTCGAGTCGGCTCTGCGTGAGAGTGAAAACGCCAAACGTGCCTTGCTGAACGCCATCCCCGACTACATGCTACGCGTCGATACTCAGGGAACCCTCCTAGAGGCGCGCGGTGCCCAAAGCGACTTCGAACTGACGCCGCGTGAACTGCTACAGAAGAAACTCACCGATGTGCTGCCACGTTCGGCTTCCAAAATCGCCATGGCGGCGATCCATCGAGTGCTCACCGAACGGCAGATGGTCACCGTGGAGATGCGCTTGCCTTTCGACCGAGGGCTCCGTCACTACGAGACACGGATAGTGCCTGTGGCGAACGATCAGGTGCTGGCCATCGTCCGCAACATCACCGACCAGAAACTCGCCGAACGCCGCCTCGCCGAGCAGCAGACGTTGTCAATGCGATCCGATCGACTCCGATCTCTCGGCGAGATGGCCGCGGGCATCGCCCACGAACTCAATCAGCCGCTGGTCGGAGTGCGGGGTCTGGCGGAGCACACATTGATCGCCATGGAGCGGGGGTGGGATGAAACGGAGGAGACCCAACGCGGTCGCCTGAACGAGATCGTCAAGCAGACGGATCGTATGTCACATACGATCGAACATGTACGCATGTTTGCCCGCGAGGCGGGTAATGCTCGAGAGGAGGATATCTCGCTGAATAACGTGGCCAAGGCGGCCAGTGATCTTCTGGGAACGCAGTTCTCCTCCCACGGTTTGGTGCTCCAGACCGAGTTGGACGACGATCTGCCGCTTATCAGGGGCAATGAATTTTCGCTGGAAGAAGCCGTGCTAAACCTGCTGACCAATGCTCGAGATGCCGTCTCGTCAACTCAGGATCCGGACAGAGCCACAATCATGTTGCGCACGTTACGAACCCGCTCCGGTCAAGCTCGCGTGGAAGTCGTCGACAAGGGATGCGGAATCCCGCCGGATATCCTCGACCAGATCTGGCAGCCCTTTTTCACGACGAAGGATCCGGACAAGGGTACGGGCCTCGGTCTGGCGATCACGCGAACGATCCTGGAGCAATTCGGCGGCTTCGTTCAGGTCGACTCGGCCGTTGGCGAGGGTACCTGTATAAGTGCGGAATTCTCACCAGTGGCTCCTGAACCTGCATAGACGGGACACCGAAAAATCTGGGCTCGACGCCGACCTTGGCAACTGTTGTCGACAACAAGTGCCAAGCTGATGGATAAAAGCCATCCCAAAATGACCGAATTCGCCCGGAACCTCCCCCGGATCTGCAAAAACAATATCATTTGTGCAAACCGGCACGGCGATTGCATCTAAGAAATCGAGCCATGCCTTACAGAGAAGCCGGTTCTGAACGAGAACTGGCTCTATCCTGCTTTGGTGGAAATCGTGATCGAATACCTCCTCGTATCCGTTATCCCGCAACGGGCCTTGCCATGGCTGATCATCCCCATGCTTTTGATGGCAAGTTCTACACCCCACCAGGCAGAGGATGACCTACATCTTGCGGAGTGGAGCCTGGAGGATCTGGTCACCACGCCGGTCAGCCTTGCCTCCCGCAGCGAAGAGGCGCTCTTCGACGTGTCGGCTGCTGTAGCGGTTGTCACCGGTGAGGAATTGCGTCGTTCCGGTGTGACGAGTGTCGCTGAAGCACTGCGACTGGTACCGGGTATGCAGGTGGCACGCCTCGACGCCAGTAAGTGGGCCATCAGCGTGCGCGGATCCAACAGTCGATTCACCAACAACATGCTTGTTCAGATCGACGGACGCAGTGTCTATACACCCGTGTTTTCGGGCGTCTACTGGGAGGTCCAGGATCTGCTGCTCGATAATGTGGAGCAGATCGAGGTCATCCGCGGCCCCGGTGCGACGCTGTGGGGCGCCAACGCCTTTTTCGGCGTCGTCAACATCATTACCAAGTCTGCTGCCAAGACCCGTGGTACACTGGTCACAGCCGGGGGAGGTTCGGAAGAGCGCGCATTTGGCGCCGTACGAGGCGGTAGGCGTCTTGGAGAGCACGGCGACATCCGTCTCTATGCCCGCTTCTTCGATCGGGACCAGCAGGTAGACCTGGCCGGCGACCCTTCGGGAGACGAATGGCGTGGCGCACGAGGTGGTCTACGCGCGGACTGGACCCTGCCATCGGATGACCATCTGATGGTCCAGGCGGCGATCTACGAGACGGATCTGCACAATGGCCTGACAGCGTTCTTGCTGGAGCCGCCTTACGCCATAGACGCGGAAGACGACGTCGATATCGATGGGGGTCACGTTCTGGGTCGCTGGGAACGTCGCTTCTCGGCGACCCACGACATGGCCTTGCAGGTCTATTTCGACCGCACGCGCCATCGGGAACTCTACCTTCGCCAGCGGCACCACACCTTCGATGTCGACTTTCAGCACCGTTCTTCTCCGGGACCACGACACGAACTGATCTGGGGCTCGGGCTTGCGCTTCGTGGACGCCAACTTGGATTCCACCTTCATGTTGTCCTTCGACTCGAGCCAAGACCGATTCACCTACTACAACGCCTTCGCCCAGGACGACATCTCCCTTCGGGACGGCCGTGTGCATCTGACCCTGGGTGGCAAGGTCGAACACAACCCCTTCACCGGTCTGGAATTGCAGCCCAATGCCAGGGTCCGGTGGGCACCTCGAGACCGGCAATCGCTGTGGGCCGCCGTGTCGCGTGCAGTGCGTACTCCCGCCCGTGTCGAGACGGATGTCGAATTGGTGATGGGAAGTCTGACCCATGAGCAGGACGAGGACGTGCCCATCTTCGTCGTTGGCGCTGGCTCGGAAGATCTTTGCTCACAGAAGGTGATAGCGATTGAGGCCGGCTACCGACTCCGACCCATTCCTCGCCTGTTCATCGACATCGCAACGTTTGTCCAGTATATCGATGACATCGTAGAAGTGAATCTTGGCACCCCGGTGCGTCTCACCGACCCTGATCGATTGATTTTGCCAACCTTGCTGAACAACCGTGGCCAGGGACGCAGTGCAGGTGCCGAGGTACTGGTTGATTGGGAAGCTCGCCGCGGTTGGCTCGTGCAGGGAACCTACTCCTATCTGAACATGAGGCGGAACGATGCGCCGTCGGTCGGTTTCACCGACCGCTCGCCACATCATCTGCAGCTTCGATCGCGTTCGACCTTGGCTGAGTGGTGGACACTGGATGCGACGGCGCGTTATGTGGCCGAACGCGCCCAACAGGCCATCGACGGATACCTGACATTAGACGCTCGGCTCGCCTGGAGGAGTGGCCATGGCGTCGAGATCTCCGTGGTCGGTCAGAATCTGCTCGCTGCCGAGCACCAGGAGGGAATCACGCAAATCGTCCTCCATCGCACCGCTCAGATTCAACGTGGTGTCTACGGACAGATCCGCTGGGAGCGCTAGGGCACGACCGGCAGCCATCATGCGACCTTTCATCCAGCATATCTTCCTGACCACGCTGCTGACCGCGGTGCTTGCCGGAGGTGTGGGCGCTCAACGTCCGACGGAACACCAGATCAAGGCGGCCGTGGTGCTCAAATTCGGCCGCTTCGTCGAGTGGCCCGCCGGCACCTTCGCCGACAGCAGCAGTCCGATGACGATCGCCGTCCTTGGCAGAGATGCCATCGGCCAATTGCTGGAAGAGATGATCCCAGATCTGACGGGCAACATCAGACCCGTGCAGGTTGTGCGCGTCGAACGGCTCGAGGATCTGCCCACGTGCCACATCCTCTTCATCAGTGCCTCAGAGAACCGGCGGCTTGCGGGCATCCTTGCAACGCTTGGAGACCGCTCGGTGCTGACCGTTGGTGATATGGAGTGGTTCGCACGTGGCGGCGGCATGATCCGTTTGCGATTCGATGACGAGCGGATGCGGATGCGGGTCAATCTGAAGGCCGCCCGAGACGCAGACTTGAGGATCAGTTCACGCCTTCTGCACTTGGCTGAGATTGTCGGAGAGCAGGACCGATGAGGAATCTCTCGATCCGGTGGAAGCTTGTCCTCATCATCGGACTGGTCAGCAATGTTACCGTGCTGCTCGCATGTGCCACTCTCGTCGTCTTCGACTGGAATGCCTCTAGGGATGCCATGGTGGAACGAATGACGACACTGGCGGGGGTCGTCGGCAACAACAGTGTGGCTTCGCTGGAATTCGGCGATGCCCGGACGGCCCGGGAGATCCTGGCCGAGTTGGAGACGGAACCGAATATCAAGACAGCGGCCATTTACGGTGCTGATCGTCGTGTCCTGGCCTTCTACCAGCAGGGCGGAGGACAACTTGCACCGACTTCACCTGAACCGGAAGGATACCGATTCGAGGAAGAGTTCCTCATCGTATTCCGGCCGGTCATCTACCGGGAAAAGCAGGTCGGAACGATCCATCTGAGTTCGGATCTGCGCGAATTGGACGAGCGCCTTGGGCGTTATGTCGCCGTTGTCGGCGCCGTCGTCGTCGGCGCCAGTGTCGTATCGTTGCTTTTGGCCATCCTGTTACAGGGGGTGATCTCACGACCGATCACACGACTGGCCGATGTCGCCCAAGCCGTATCCCGCCACCAGAATTACGCCTTGCGCGCCGAGCCCCATGGGCAAGACGAGTTAGGAAAGATGATCGCCGGCTTCAACGATATGCTCGAGCAGATTCAGTCTCGCGATAGCGAATTGCAGGGCACTCGCGACCAGCTTCAGCAGCGCGCCGAGCAGCTCCAGCAGGAACTGAGTGAGCGTCTGCGGGCCGAAGAGGCCCGCGAGAACGCCGAACGCGAACTGGAAGCGCAACGCACGCTGAGTCTGCGTGCTGATCGCCTGCGATCTCTCGGTGAGATGGCTGCCGGGATCGCCCATGAGCTGAATCAGCCACTGATGGGGGTTCGGGGTCTGGCCGAGCACATGCTGATCGCCATGGAGCGGGAGTGGACGATGGACGAGGAACACATTCGCGATCGGCTGGAACGCATCGTCGAGCAATCTGACAGGATGGTCCACATCATTGATCACGTGCGGCGCTTCGCCGGTGAGGCGGGTCGATCGGACGTGGCCCCGATCCAGGTCGATGGTATCGTCGAGTCGGCCGTGTCATTACTGGGTGCTCAGTTCAAGGCGCACGGACTCGACCTGGCGATCGAGTCTGCGGGAAATCTGCCGCCAGTTTTGGCCAATGCCTTCTCACTTGAGGAAGTGGTGATCAACCTGCTGAGCAATTCCCGTGATGCCGTGGAGAGCCGTTCCGCCGCAGATGGAAGGCAGGGACGTGTGGTGGTGCGAACGAGTAGCCCCGATTCCACGCAGGTCTGCATCGAAGTGGAAGACAATGGTTCGGGAATCCCTGAATCGATTATTGCCAAAGTGTTCGATCCGTTCTTTACGACGAAGGATCCGGACAAGGGTACGGGGCTGGGACTGGCGATTTCCCGTACGATCGTGGAGGAGTCCGACGGTCAGCTGATCCTTGAATCAACACCGGACCAGGGGACCCGGGCGACGGTCGTGTTGCCCATCGCTGAGATCGTCCGTGTCTGATTTCAAATTCCTTTCAATAATTCCTACTCTATATCGTATGATTCCTGCAGAGTGGCCCCGGAGGCTCATGCTCTGGCTGGTGATCGCCCTACTGGGATTCTCAACCAGCCAGACAATGGCGGAAACGATCAACCTGATCGGGCTCAGCCTCGAGGAGTTGATGGATATTCCGGTCAATCTGGTCTCGCGGAAGCAGGAGCGCCTTGGCCAGGCACCCGCCGCCGTCGCCGTCATCACCGGTGAAGAGCTGCGCAGATCCGGCGCGCAGACCATTACCGAGGCCCTGCGGCTGGTGCCCGGCATGCAGGTCGCCCGCATCGACGCCAACAAATGGGCCGTCGGATCACGAGGCTTCAACTCCCGCTTCGCCAACAAACTGCTGGTTCTCGTCGACGGTCGGAATGTCTACTCGCCTTTCTTCTCGGGTGTCTTCTGGGAAGATCACGACCTGGTCCTGGAGGACATCGAGCGCATCGAGGTGACCCGTGGACCGGGTGCCACGTTGTGGGGCGCCAATGCCGTCGATGGCGTGATTAACGTGGTCACCCGAAGCGCCGTGGACACTCAGGGCTTGCTTGCGCAGGTCGGCGGTGGCAAGGAAGAGCGTGCCACGGCTTCCGTCCGCTACGGGGCACGCGCCGCAGACCGTCTCTACTATAGAGTCTTCGCAAAACTCGCAGATCGCGACGAATTCCGCACCCAGACGGGTCGTTCGTCCAACGATGCCTGGCGGCAAGGATTGGGCGGTTTTCGTGCCGATTGGGACCACGACCGTGATCGGGTCATGGTACAGGGCGCCTTCTACACTGGCAGCAAGGACTATCGCGGCGAGTCGGTCGCAAGGAATCCACCCTATTCGCTGGTGACCCTGAGTGAGATCGAGACGTCAGGAGGACACGTGCTGGCGCATTGGGTGCGGCAGCAGCTCGACGGCTCCGAGCTCGCCTTGCAGACCTACATCGACTGGACGCGTCGCCTCGAGAGTCTCGAGGAGCGGCGGCTCACCTTCGACATCGACCTTCAGCACCGCCTGCAGATCGGTAGCATCTATGAGCTGGCCTGGGGTGGTGCATTTCGAACCACCGGAGACCGCATCACGAAGGAGAGCTTCGCCTTCAGACTCGCCCCGTCACGCCGCCGCCTGAACCTCTACAGTGCCTTTGTCCAAGGTGAAGTTGACCTCGTGCCTGGCCAGCTGAGTCTGACGACGGGTACCAAATTCGAACACAACGGTTTCACGGGCCTGGAGATTCAGCCCAGTGCTCGCGTGCGCTGGACACCAGGTGTGCGACAGACCCTTTGGGCCTCCGTCTCGCGCGCCGTACGCACACCATCGCGTACCGATGCAGACGCCCATTTCGTCGTGGGCGTGGTGGCACCCACGATGGAATTTCTCGGACTTCCCGCGCCAGCAGAAGGAACTCCGCCCACCTTCCTCGAGCTCAGTGGAAGTCCTGATTTCGAGGCGGAGACGGTTCGCGCCCTCGAGGCAGGCTACCGCGGCGGGTTGAGCGACCGGTGGCTGATCGATGTCTCCCTGTTTCGAAATCAATACGCCAGGCTCGCCGACGCCACGATCGGTGGTGTCACCGTCGCGGCGGGATCCGACCCCTATGCCGTGCTTCCCCTGCAGACGGTCAATGGCATCAGCGGCACCACCTGGGGAGTTGAGGCTGCGGTGGATGGCAATCTGACATCCTGGTGGCGGATACGCGCCGGCTACACTCGACTTGAACTCGACTTTAGCAGCGACTCGGGCGCCTTCCTCGACCAGCTACGGCTCGACGCCACCACACCGACACACCAGCTCACACTGCACTCCAGCATGGACTGGCGATCTGTCTGGGAGTTGGACGGTGGATTGCGGTATGTCGACGAGCTGTCTGGCCTCGGCGTTGGCGAGTATGTCGAGTTGGACGCCCGCATCGGTCGGTCACTGGGTTCGCACTACGACGTAGCTCTCATAGGCCGCAATCTGCTTGCGGGCCACCACCAGGAGTTCGCACCCACCGTCCTCTCGGCTCAGTCCGTAGAGATTGAGCGGGCTCTCTTCGTCATCATGACGGTTCGTCGATAGGCGCCCGAATCTGGCCCCGATAACTGGGCCAGATCGGCGGCCTGGCTTGTGTGCGAGCCACCCAACGGCATATTCCTCAGGAGAATAGTCCCTCCCTGGATCCAGATGACGGACGAAACAGCCGTGGATGAAGGCATGGGTGAGATCGAAGCACTTCGAGACAGACTTGCCCTCATCGAGTCAGCGAGGGAGCGCGACACGTGTTATCGCGAGGCGTTGCGCCAGTTGCGCCGTATGGTGACGCTGATCAAGCACGGCGATACGCCGGAGGAGATCGTCGAAGCCCTCGGCGAGTGCCTGTCGACGGCACAGATTGACTACGCCGGGTACGGTGTCAATCTGATCGAAGAGGACTCTGGCGAGATCCAACTCACCCAACACACGCACGAACCTGATGGTGGCGTCTTTCATCGCGTCAGCATCCTGCGGGCCCCCGATATTGTGACGACGTGGTGGCGTGAGGGCCGCACGGTCTATCGCAAGGACCTGCTCAACGATGATCCCTACGACGAATTGAAGGATTTGGCGACGACGGAGCCAGCGCAAAGGCGGTCGGTCATCGACATACCGTTCTCAGGCGGAACACTGGGCGTCAACAGTTTGCGCGCCGACGCTTTCACCGATACGGACCTCGAGTTCCTGCAAGATCTTGCCGGAGTACTCACGGCAGCGACACAACGATGGCACGACCTGCGGCAGTTCAAGAACGCAACACCCTCTTATCCCAACAGCTGGCCGAAGACCACCAACGCGCGGAGCAGATGGGGCGAGTCAACGACGCCCTGGCAGAGGAGGAGCGTCTGCTGGAGGCATTCCACGAGACCGGAAAGACTTTGCTGGGGTCCCTCGACCTGGAGAACATCCTCGACACGTTGTCCCTGCAAGTGATCCAGGCTGGCATCTTCCGCAGCGTCATGGTTGCTCTCGTCGACAATGATCGACGAACTGTACGGGTCACCCGAAGTTTTACACGCCAGCAAGACGAGAGCGGCGAATGGCGTCGGGCGCAGCCGGGTACCGATGCGAACGGGATCGAATACGATTTCGACGACGACAATGTGACTGCTCAGGTGGCGCGCACGGGTCGCATGGCGGTGATCGATGGCTGGAGCAAACGCTTCGATCAACGTTTCAGCCCGCCGAACATGCCGGCCAAGACGTCGTACTTCATACCCATTGTCCACAACACTCGGACAGTCGCTGTCCTGGCCACCGCCAGCGAGCCCGAGGAGCGAGAGGAGATGCTGCGCAAGATCGACGTTCTGGGGCCATTCTTCGATCTGTTTGCTATCGCCCTGCACCATGCAGATTTGTATCACAACCTACAGGAGCGCGAGCGGGAGCTGCGTGAATCCCAGAAGATCGAGATCATGGGTGAGTTGACGGCGGGCATCGCCCACAACTTCAACAACCTTCTTCAGGGGATCATCGGCAATCTGGACTTTGCGCTCGAAACACCAGGTGAAGCGCCACTGTTGATCGGCAAGGCCCTGGAGTCAACCGAATCGCTCGCCGAGATGCTCCGCCAGCTGATGTCCTATTCACGCAAGGGCCTGGCGCCTGAGCGTGTGCCGATGAGGCTGAGAACCGTCGTCGATTCGGTGACCCGAGTCTGTCGCAGTACTTTCGATCGTCGCATAGTCATCGGTACACACATCGCCGACGATCTGCCCGCCATCGATGGCAACGCGGGACAGTTGGAACAGGTACTGCTGAATCTTTGTGTGAACGCCAGAGACGGGCTCGCCGAGGTCACGGGGCGTACTCCCAGGATTGACATCGGTGTCACGGCGGAGCATGTCGACGAGCAGGAGATGGTGCTTCTTCAGGTGCGGGATAACGGCATCGGCATCGAGCCCGCGGTGCAGGCTCGGATGTTCGATCCCTTCTTCACGACGAAGGAGGTGGGCCGCGGCACCGGTCTTGGGCTTTCCAGTGTGCACGGTAGTGTCAGTCACCACGGGGGCTGGATCGCCTGCGAGAGCAAACCCGGAGAAGGCACAACATTCGGCGTGTATCTACATCCCGCTGAAGTTGCGCGGACCACGGTGCCCGCCGGCTTTCCCCTTTCGGCGTCGATAGGATCGGGCAAGATTCTTCTGATAGAGGATGAGGAAAGCGTGCGCTACGTGGCTGAGCGCACCTTGGTGCGCCATGGCTACACGGTGTTGTTAGCGATCGACGGTGAGCAGGGCCTGCAGATGCTTGCAGACCAAGGCGACCAGGTCGACCTCGTGTTGCTCGATCTATGGTTGCCGAAGCTGTCGGGTCACGAAGTCCTCGAACGCATGGAGGAGCCTTGTCCTCCCGTCGTGCTGTTCACTGGCTTTGCCGCTCCCGGAAACGTCAGTGAGCGTGTGGTAGCGACGTTGGAGAAGCCTGCCTCTCCAGCTGCCCTCGTCGATTGCGTTGCCAGGGTCCTCGAGGAGCACAAGCCAAAGCGATCTTGACGCCTGCGGGCGAGGCCGTGAGTGGGCAACAGAACTTTGGCAGACGTGGCGTCGTTATTTCTCTTCGTCGAAACCAATCAACTCAATAGAGTCGAGTAGCTGTTTGGGATTGGCCAGGTCGATCGGCAACAGAACATTCGTCTTGGCCCTCGCCAGACCCCGCAGCCGTCGGAGGTATTTCTCCGCCAGTTGCAGTCGCACCGACGACTCACCACCCGGTCCACTGATCGAAGCGGCGATCTTGCCGATGGACTTAGCCGTCGCCTGAGCGATGGAACGAACCTCCTCGGCCTGCCCCTGGGCCTCGTTGATCATGCGCTGCATCTCACCTTCGGAGCGATTGATCAGATCCTGTCGCTTGCCTTCGGATGTATTGATTCGGCTTTGCTTGTCACCCTCAGACCCGGCGACGATGGCACGGCGATTTCGCTCTGCTGTGACCTGCTTTTCCATCGCTTCCTTCACCGTAGGCGGTGGTGACAGATTCTTGATCTCGTAACGGTGCACGCGAATTCCCCACATCTCACCTGACTTCTCGAGGACCTCTACCACCTTGGCCGAGATCAGATCACGTTCTTCGAAGGTGCGGTCCAATTCCAGGGTACCGATCACGGAGCGCGTCGTCGTCTGCGCCAACTGTGTGGCGGCAAAGGAATAACTGGTGACACCGTAGCTTGCCTTCGCAGGGTCGGTGACGGACATGTAGATGACGCCATCGACCTCGACCTGTACCTCGTCCCGTGTAAAGCACTCCTGGGGCGGGACATCGACGGTTTCTTCCTTGAGATCTCGAATGAAGGCCACTTTGTCGATGAACGGAATCAGTGCGTGAAAGCCAGGTTTCAGCGTGCGAGTGTATTTCCCCAGGCGTTCCACGATGTACGCCTGCTGCGTCGGTACGAGTCGAATCGAACGGAAAAACTTGATCACCAAGACCAGGAAGAGGATGCCCCAGATGACGAGATTGAAGATGCTTTCGACGGATGACATATCAGGCCCTCCCCTTCTGCGTCGGCACCCCGTCCGCTACATCCGATAGACCTTCGAAAAACCCCTTGATCTTTGCCAATTCCAGGGGCACCACAGAGACGCTGGCTTCCTGCGTGATATCGGTGAGTGTGTCGATGTACTCTTCCACCAACTGCATCTTCAGTGCCGCCGATCCGCCTTCCTGCTGCACCGCAGCCGCAATCAAGCGTGTGCCCTCGGCCGTCGCATCTGCGACGATGGAGATCGCTTCGGCACGTCCCTTGGCGACGTTGATACGTCGTTGTTTTTCACCTTCTGAGAGATTGATGTCCTCCTGACGCTCACCTTCAGAAACATTGATGGTCGCCTCCTTCTCAGCCGAAGCCCTGACGATTTCGGCACGTTTTTCGCGCTCTGCCTCCATCTGCCTCTCAAGCGTGTGTACGACGTTGTCTGAAGGCGTGATATTTCTCAGTTCGTAGCGCAGGACTTTGATCCCCCATGGATCGGAGGCCTTGTCGATCTCTCTTACGATCGTCTCGTTCAAGGTTTCACGCTCGTAGAAGGACTGGCCAAGGGTGAGCTTGCCGATCTCGGAACGCATCGTCGTCTGAGCAAGATTGATCCCGGCTCGCTTGTAGTCCTCTATGCCATAGCTGGCCTGTTTGGGATCGAGCACCTGCAGGTAGACGAGACCATCCACCTCGACCTGGATATTATCGCGTGTGATGCAGCCCTGGCTGGGTATGTCGATCACCTGCTCGCGAGTTTCATGGCGATAGGCGATCCGGTCGAAAAACGGAATGAGAAAATGAAATCCAGGATCCAGGACCACCCGGAACTTACCCAATCGTTCGATGACCACCGCCTCGCGCATAGGAACGATGACGAAGGTCTTGAGAAGGATGAACAGCACGATCAGTACGAGGATCGTGAAGAGGGTCAGCAAGGACATGGTCAGCTCCTGGGTATGGACTTCTCTTCCTGGGGATCGGCCGCCTCAACGACCCACACGAGATTCTCTCGGAAGGCGAGCGTCGCCTTGCCTCCCGCTTCAATGGTGCCGTCGTAGCAGATGGCTTCCCATGGTGCGCCGCGATAGTGAATCCGCCCCTGCCTCTCGGGTGTGATGGTCTCCACTACTTCGACAATCGTGCCATATGCATCCACATCTTCATCCGTCGATTGAACTTCCGACTCGCCGCCGACAAGACGCTGGAAGAATCCCCGTAGCGTCACTAACAGGACGACACAGACGATGAACCAGGTAGTGAGGGAAGAGGTCCAGGTGTCGATCCAGCCCCACCAGATGAGGGCAGCAACAATCAGTGCACCGCCGCCGAGGAAGCCGAGTACCATCCCGGGCAGGATGAGTTCAAGGAGAATCAGTACAACCCCGGCGATGATCCATGTCGTCAGCATGAGGACCTCAGGATGGGAACACTGGCTGCACTCGTCAATCTGCTAAACGAATCCACCCGCCGCCTACGCCCTGATCCTGACGATTGCCGGTGACACGACACGCTCGTAGTCGGTGTACGACATCTGGATGAGATCGATGTGGCTGCCGGCATTGAAGGCGATCTCTTCGTCTTCGCGCAGCAACGCATCGACGAACACCGGCATATCGTAGAGCTGGCCGAAGGGCGGCATCGCACCCACCTCACACTCGGGGAACAGGCCACCGAATTCCTCCTCCGTGGCGAGTTCAGCGGACTCGGCTCCGACAGCTTCCCGTAGACGCTCCAGGTCGACCTTGCTCGACGCCGTGATCACGGCCATCGCCATGCTCCCGTCGATCTTCACCATCACCGTCTTCGCCAGTTCCTTGCCACGAATGTGGGTTGTCGCGGCGATCTCCTGTGCAGTGAACTCCGGCGAATGGCGAATGATGATGTAGCGGATCCGTGCCTCGTCCAGACACTGACGCACTCGTTCACCCGGCATGTCATCCTCCTCGCGTTGTAGCCCTGCAGCCCGACGATCGTTGTGCAACGAGCCACTTCCTTTAACTAGCGCAAATCGCCGTTGTCACGCACATCAGCTACCGGGCCCGTTCACGCGATGTCTGCAAGGCGCCGATTGATCCGGTCACGCATGCGTAGCAACCAGACAGCATCGCGCGGATAACCTGTCATAGTGATTGGCTCGTCGAGGCCTCGCTCCAGCAATTTCACCGTGCGATCCCGCCCTTGCCGCTTTTCCAGTAGCTGCAGAGCACGTTGATCCTGCAGTGCTTCGCGGAAGACCTCGCCACGAATCGAGTCGATGGGTCCTTCCGGGCCAGGATACACGAGATAGGCATCCCCTGCGGGAAAATTCCCACCTGCGTCGGTTTCGCGAAAGGGATCCAGAGCGCGTGTGGAGAACTGGCTGTACCAGAAATTGAAACCCCAATGCAGAAAACCGGCCAGGTCATATCGATACAGTTGCGTCCCGAGAATCCGATTGCGTGAGGACGGCATGCAGTAGAACCGATTCGACACACCCTGCCATTGAGACACGCAGTAGTAGGTCCACAACTGTTTGATACCACGCTCGACGAAGGGTTCGATGTGATTGCTCGCCGGGATGGGATGCTGCACAAGACCGTCGTCGTAATACTCCACGTTGGACAATGCGTCGATGAAGGGGAAACCCGACAGATGCGTGTGCATGATCTTGGCAGCGGCGGCGAAGGACGCCAGATGGTCCGCGTGGGGTTCGTCCGAGACGTGGAAGAAACAGCGTTTGCGCAGACCTTTCCTGTCGATGTAGCGCACCAGAGCCGGCAAGAATTGGTCGAGGAACGCCCGATAACGTGGCCCTCCGGCACGGTCCTTCCAACCGAAGATCTTCTTCGGTTTGCCCTTGTCCGTAGCAACGATCTTCGGACAGTGTGCCGCCCCCCACTGAGTGAATAGGTGCGACATCTCGAAGAAACGCACACCTGCCGTATCCGCCATGCGTACCCACCGATCCAGTCGAGCAAAATCGAAGGCATATTGATCTTTGGCCACAAGACGCACATCGACGAGCTGCACCGTGGGTCGCTCACCTCCCACCTGGGTATCCAGAGGCGGCGTGAACAATGGCGTCAACAGCATATTGATGCCGTGATCGACGGCGCTGCGTACAAATTGCTCAACACGCCGCCAGTGAGCCGGACTCCATACATCGTCCTGGTAGTGCGTGGCGATGCAGTCCGTATGAAACCAGCTCGTGTGCTTGAGTTGCTGTGCCGGTAGCGTAGCAGGCAGCACGTCGAGACTGAATGTGCCCGCAGCCTCCTTGCGTCCACCCCTTGTCAGTACCAACTCGATCTCGTGGATACCTGCTTTGGCACGGGTCGGCACGCGCACCGTGACCCAGATCGATCGCCACTGGCCCGGGGGCACCGGCAGTCTCTCCTCTGCCGGGTACAGAGGATCCGGAAACAGTCCCGGTGTTGTCCGCAGGACGTGGTCGTCAACCTGGGCGCCATGAAACTCGCCCGGCACGAGCCCCACCGTACGCAGCTGGATGTAGCGCTGCAAATCCGAGTTGACCTCCACCTGCAGATCTCTCAGCATGGACGCCGACCGGTAGGCCAGTTGGAACGAAAAAACCTCGCCGCGCAGGCAGCTGCCACGTCGATACGCTGCGTCCTGCAGATCCTCGTCTGCGAAGACCTTGGTCAAAGAGCTCAGAAGGCGGGTCTGGAGTGCTGCTGCCATAGTTATCTACCTCTTCTGTGCTGTGGATTCGGAGAGTCGAAGCGGCAACGGCCACCCCGATTTAGCGCTGATCTGGTTCAAGTCCGACGCACGAAGGGAAGGTACATCAGCGAAAACAGGATCAGGAAGGTCATCGATGCGGCGACAACAAACAGCCAGTGCGGATACTGTTGAATGAAGGCGATTTGCTTCGGAGCTGATAGAGTGAAAAAATAGTTGGTACCGAGAAACAGGTTGAGGGGTGTGACAACCAAAGCGTAGACATGAACGGCGACATAGCTGCGCAGCACGGCCCGGATCGGTGGTCTGTAGTGGCGGCCGAAGGTGAGATAAAAGCCGATACCAACCAGCGCGATATGCGTCACGAAGTAGCGGATCTCGGCGATCGTCCGAATGGCTCCGGACTCCGAGATCGCCGGCAGACAGACGGCGAGCAGGGCGCCAACGACACCGGGGAAGTACGAGAGCTCGGCGAAACGCTTGTTATTCGTGGTGAGGGCCACGAACATGACGAAGACAGAAATATCGCACAGGTGCAGGGGCAGATTCCTGACGAGGGCAACGTCGGCGACGATATGTCGGTAACCGAACCAGCACACCTCATTGACCAGCACGAGGGCGAAGACCGCTACCTTGAAGAACCTGTGCCAGCGGCAGGTCAATGGCAGCCGTCTCATATTGATACAGCCGATGACGAACAGGACGGTCACGCCGAGCCAGAACAGATGGCGGATCGAGAACAGCTCCATCTGCTTCGCCTTCAGAAGACCTGCGAGAATGTGATATAGATGGCCGTGCGCCCGGAGGAGGAGCCATAGTCGGCACGAACGATGGTGCTCTGCCAATGGTAGCGGAGGCCGACGCCGTTGCCCCGCCGCCATCCACCGTTGTCTGGCAATTCATCACGCGCAAAGATCTGACCGAAATCGGCGAAGGCCGAGAGGCCCAGATACATCTGCTGGCGCTTCCACAGCGACACACCCCGCCAGCGCAACTCACCATTCAGGAGCATGCGCGCTTCGCCCCGTTCTCTGGCACTGGCAGCACCGCGGACCGTACTGCTTCCCCCCATATCCAGCTCCTCGTAGAATGGCAGGCTTCCGAGAGTCCAGTCGACATTCAGCCTGTGGGCCAGAACCAGACCTGGTACGAGGGGCTGAAAGTGCCGGTGACTGAAGCTGAGCGTGGTGCCATGGTAATCGCCACCGCCGCCGACGCCGAAGTCGACGAGCAATTCCTCCAGCACGCCGGACGTGGCATTGTTGTAGTTGTCACGGCTATCGTATCTCAGTGAACCGTGGACCTGCGCGAAGAATCCCCCATCGGCGCCGAGGGGGGCGAGATCTGCGAGAACGCTGCCGGTGGATGAATTCGGTGTGATATCATTGCGGCTTAGACGCCCCCCCACGCGTACGCGCCATGGGAGTCGCAGCGCACCAATCCATTTGATCCTGAACTCGGGAAAAGCCTGCCTGAAGGTCTTCTGGTCTTTCGAGTAAGAATCAGCTTCTTCGTCGCTAAGATTACCATAGTAATTGGCGAAATCTTCCTTCTGGTACACGAGTTCTGCCTCGAGGCGCTGCCCGGGCCAGAATTGCGGGGCGTCCACGAGTAGCCGATGCACCCACTTGCCCCCCGTCGTTATGAAGGCCTGGGCGCTGTACTTTCGCCGATAGGGTACACTCGTCCCGTCGTATTCGAAGTGGTTGACCCGAAGACCATATCCGGTGCCGTCGTCAGAGCTGAAGTTGACCAGCGGGATGCCGGTGGTCCGTGAGCCGGACAACTCGTGAGCCTTCTGAGCGTCGCACGGGCTCGTACCGGCGGCGACGACTAATACAGTGATCGTGAGCACAAACTGTCGCATAGGTCGTCACTCGGCCATGACTTTCTCCAGGACGTGATCCCGGCGGTCTGCGTAGGTAATCTACAGGCTGTACTGTGGAATCTTGAGCAGTTCCCCGCCTCTGAGTGCAGACTCGTGAGCGACGATGCCACTCACCGTCATGTTCAGCGACTGAGCAATGTCCACCAGAGGCGTACGCTCCTGCAGAAGGGCTTCGACGAATTCACTCATCAGTTGGCCATGAGAGCCGCCGTGACCGCCGGCATCGACACCAGGGGGCAGGGGCGGTCGCGTGATGACGGGGGGCGGTTCATCGTCGGGCTGGCCACTTTTGAAGTCACCGTAGAAAGTCCCCTTCTCGGTGCGTAGCCGTCCCATCTCACCGCCGACGCCGGGCGTATCCCAACTCACCCCCATGCGAGCCATGCCACCCTCGCTGGTACGGAACATCGCGATCTCTGTGCCGAAGGGATTGCCGAAGTGATTGTTCTGAGCCTGCAGATGTTCGATGGGGCTGGGGTAGCCCATACAGGAGACCTCGGTAAAGCTGCCACCCGTGACGCCGACGTAATAGGCATTGGAGTGGGTGGGATACCACTGTGGCGGCAGTCCCGTGCGCCAGGCCCCATGCGCTGCAAGAGGTGTGCCGAAGTAGTGCCAGTACTCCCCTTCGGCGTAGATCACTTTGCCCAGCGCACCGGAGCGGTACATCTCCCGCATGCGATAGAGATCATCGTGAAAGTAGGAGGTCTCGAACATCATGTATTGCCGGTCCGACCCTCGATAAGCCTGGTAGAGAGCGTCCGCATCTTCGAGGGAGCCGAACACTGCTGGTACGGCGGAGGCCACGTGCTTGCCGGCCTTCAAAGCAGCAATGGCCAGCCGTGCGTGGCTCGGTGCATCCGTGGCGATGAAAACCGCCTCCAGCGTATCATCGCCGATCAGATCCTCGCACGATTCATAGGTGGTCTCGCAACGGCACGCAGTGGCCAGCGCCGCCCGCTTGTCAGGATCGAGATCTGCCACAGCAGCGACGATCACGTTCGGGTGATGCTGAAAGTGGAAAGCCGCCCCGAAGCCGCACACGCCCTGCCCGGCGATGCCAATGCGAATCTTGCGGTCGGAAACGGGCTGCCATTCACCTGCCGCCTCGGTGTCCGTCTCGGCGGGCTCGAAGCCCTGGATGGGCGTCGTGTCTTCGGTTGTTGGGCTCATCTGTTCTTTCCTTCGCTTGTGATCGTTTTCTGCCTCGTCGGTTGGCGAGATTCCCTACGAAGAAGTCGACGCTGCATTGCGCACCACCTCACTCCAGTCGTCCCAGAGACCCGGCCCCTCCACGCGAGGTTCCGGTGGTGGTGCCGCTGGACCGAGTTCGAGTCCGTATTCATTCCTCACATTCGGCGGCGGTGACGCCTGCCGCCCCCGGACATACCGACCCGCGTAGGCCCTCTCATACACCGACTTCTTGTACGCGTCATACAGAATCATCTGGCGGATCTGTGGACTGTAGTTCGGCGTGGCCGAGTGATACATCCGTCCGTGCCACAGAACCACGTCCCCCTCGTCGCCGTGGAACTCAACCGGTTCGATGTCGGCGAGCGCGTCCTTGAGACCTGGAGGCTTTGGCAACTCGAAGGCGGCGACGCCGCTGTCGGGATGGGGAGGGTGCAGGGCTGTGTAGCAGGCGATATCAGCGGAACTCGGTTCGGCTTCGTAGAGCAGACGGTGGCTCCCGGGGAAGAGGGCGATGCCCCCCCCACTCTTGGGCACCATGTCGATGTAGCCGCTCACCACCATATGCATCGGCTCAGGATCGATATGCGCACCCTTTCGTGCGGCGTCGGCCAGTGAAGGCGATGGATTCTTGCGCTCTTTTGGCAACACGCAGTAGGCCCCCCGCAGTTCCTTACCACCCCAGACCGGCCAGCCTCGCAGACGGCTGCCGCGCGGATCGGGATCGGCCACAGTAGACGTAACCTCCGGTGTCACGACCTCACCTTCCCCGAGCAGCTGCTCGAACCAGGGAAAGACACGGCGCGGTAGCAGGTCGATCATCTGCTCATCGCCAGACAGCTCACGCAGTCGCCAGCCGTGGTCGCCGGTGCGATCATTCATACCATCGGGGGTACTCTGACGGTCCGACTCCGGCAGACCGCCCAGCCAGGTGCTGGGGTCATCTCGACGCAGATGACTGGAGGTGTTTCCTGCCCACAGTCTGTCCCGGGCGGCGGCGCACAGCGCGGGGTCGAGAACTCTTCTCTTCACAAGAAAACCGTCTCGCACGAAGCGTCGGATCTCGTCTGCAGTGAGGGCTTCCAGGATGTCCATCTAGCCAGGACTCTTTCTTGATTGATGAGGAGCTGTGGCTGAGAGACTGAACAATACGACAGGTTGGCGTGCGCGTCCTGACAACTCGCCTTCGGCTGCTCGCAAGACAAGCGCGATAGGCCAGCCAAATCGAAGCTGCGATCTGAGTGGTGCGGGTCACGCGCTCGTGACCCGAAGGTTGGAGTGACCCTTAGCGTCCCGGGGAGGGTTTGCTCGCGAGACCACTCAGCAGGTCGGCTGGAGATAAAGAATTCCACACGCCTGAGTCCACCGCCGTATTCCATGACGGCGTCTTCTCAGCCAGCCAGGAATCCTCGAATCCGGGTGCTGCGAAGAGCGCCCAGTGCTGTCTGGGGTGTCGCCAATCGAGGAGGCGGAAGCGGAGGCCGGCACTCATCGACATCTGTAGCATCGTCTCCAGCCGGAACGTGACGCAGCCCGGGTAGACCCAGCCGCTGCCGACGAAGTCTACTGCACCGCCAATGAATGTTGCCACCAGGGCGCCGCTGTCACTCAGATGCGCAGAGACCTCCTTGAGCCACTGCTCCAGGAGGTCGCGACCGCAATGACTGAAGATCGACTGGGCGACGGCGAAGTCGAACACCTCGTCATCACCGAGATTCGCTGCCGAATCCGCATACAAGAACCGCGGCTCCTTGATGCGGATCTGGTCCTCCCCTACTTCGCGCGCGATTCCCTCTTTCACAAGCCATTCATTCGGCTCGATACCGACGTAATTCCCCTTGTTCAGGTACGGGATCAGCAGACGCCATTGCGCAGAGAGCCACAACCGATATCAAGCAGCGAGTGGTGCTGGCGCAGTCCGAGCGTCGTGAGCAGCCCGAAGGACATGGCCGAGACCAGATCGTAGTCCTCTGCGGGGCCGATGAAGGCTCGGTAGTGCTGACTACCCGGTGCCAGATGCAGGCCGAGATCCTCGTATGTCTGTCCGGGGTTCATGATGCAATCCTGGCGGGAGCCATTTAAGCAGGGGTCTTGCAGTAGCTTGCGTATATGACCTATATCGGCAGATCACCTCACGATCTGAAGATGCTGCCACTCTCCGATGCAAGATCGGCGCTGAGCGCCACTCAGTGGCGTCCGTCGCCAGGCAACGACACCTTCGGCGGCCCACCTGCCGGCTGCTCTCGCATATTTCCAGAGGAAAGTCAGGTTATTGCCGCCAAGTAGCTGCGATTGGCTTGGAAATTGCATTACTTGACTGTATGGATGTTGAGGTCGGACAGACCTGGCAAGGTGGGAGGGACGTAGGATAATGCTGCTTACGCTGATTCGCCGTGAGATCGTCGGTAACGTCCTCAGTTTCCGCTTTCTCGTCACATTCCTCCTGTTTTTCGGTCTGGTGCTTGTCAGTGTCTTTGTGATGACGACTGACTACCAGGATCGGTCTCGTGCTTACGAGGCCAGTCTTGCTGGGCATCGGGAATCCCTCGACAAGATCGGCGCTGCCGGTGATGCCAATCAGGTAGCCGATGAACTCTTCCTCAATCAAGGTATCTACGGCGATCGACGACCACAGGATCTGGGCGTCTTCGTCGACGGGCTGGCAGCAGTGGTGCCGACGCAGGTACACACGGCTCAATTCAATGCCAGAACAATCGACGAACAGCGCTATCGGAACCCGGTTCTCGCTCTCTTCGACAGCCCGGATCTCGGTTACGTCGTAAATATTGTCGTCAGCCTGCTGGCGCTCATGTTCGTCTTCGATGCCATCTGCGGGGAGAAGGAGCGAGGCACGCTCAAGATCGTCCTCGCCAACGCTGTTCCACGCGATTCAATCATCCTGGGAAAGTGGATCGGCGGTTTCGTCTCTCTGACGGCTCCATTTCTTGTCTCATTGGCTGCCGAATCGGCTACGTGCATCTGATTGGTGCGATCACACTTGACGGTGAGTCACTGGCACGCATCGGTTGGTTCGTCGTGGTGTCTCTTCTCTACATCTCCCTCTTCTTCACACTCGGATTACTGATCTCCACACTCACGCATCGTGCCTCAACGGCCTTGATCGTATCTCTCTTCGTGTGGATCTGCTGGATCCTCGTGATTCCAAATCTGGCGCCCGTCATCGCCAGGATCGCGTATCCGGTGCCTTCCGCACAGAAGATCACGGCCGAGAAGATGGCTGTGGATCAGGAGACGCAGCTGAAACTGCAGCGGATCTCTCAGCAGACACTCAGCTATGGCGACGAGGGCAGGCGACTCCAGGAGGAAATCACCCAGGAAGGTGAAGCACGGCAGGAGAAACTCGACCGCTTCTATCGAGAGGAGTTCGCCACGCAGACATCTGTGAGCAAGACCCTCTCGCGTCTGTCACCGGCGGCCAGCTATCGCTATGCCACGACAGAGCTGGCGGCGACGGGGATCTCCAGTTTCATCGCCTTCCGGCAGGCGCACGAGCGCTTCGAAGAGGAGTTCGACGATTTCGCCGACGGAGTGAACGAACAGCGCAACAATCAAGGTCGTCTTCCCGATGGCTGGTACGAAGCGGATCAACTGCCTCAGTTTCACATCATCGAGTCACGCCTGGATGACACGATCAATGGACTCTCGATCGATCTGCTGCTCTTGCTGGTCTACAACGTCCTCTTCTTTATGGGGTCGTATCTCTTTTTTCTGCGCTACGACGTGACGTGAGAGGGATTCGGGTATGCTGAGTCTACTGATTCGTAAGGAGCTTCTCGACCACCTGCGCAGCCTGCGCTTCGCCATGGCCTGCATCATCTGCCCCGTCGTGGTGCTCTCGAGTGTTTTCGTCCTCGCCCGTGATTTCCGCGATGCCAGCTTCGACTATCGCACCAATCAGTTGATGCACGCCGATCAACTGCAGGAGACAAGGTTTCCACACGAACTGACAACGAACGGTGTGTTCGTCGACACACCATTGAATCCGATGAAGGTCTTCTTCAGCGGTGTCGACGATGCTCACACGTCGACGGTGCGTGTCAGCGCCATGGCGGCACCGGAGCGCCAGGCAAATCTGGAGATGAATCCCGTCAGTCTGCTTTTTCCCGTGATGGATCTGACCTTTGTTGCCGGGATCATCATGAGCCTGCTGGCGATCGCTTTCTCCTACGACGCGTTCTCAGGCGAGAAAGACCTGGGCACTCTCAAGGTCGTGCTGTCCTATTCGGTGCCTCGCGATCTGCTGCTGCTTGCCAAATGGATTGGCGGATGTGTCGCTCTGCTGACGCCATTCCTCATGTCGATTCTACTTGGACTGGTGGTGACGCTGCTGTTCCCGCAGATCGACCTGAGGAGTAGTGACTGGGCCTCACTGGGGCTGGCACTACTTGGGGCCCTCGTCTATCTGTCCACGATCTATGCACTCGGGTTGCTCGTATCGGCACGAACCCACCTGCCCTCCACATCGATCACGGTGCTATTGCTGATCTGGGTCGTCATGGTCCTCGTTCTGCCAAATCTTGCGCCCCACGTTGCCCGTATCGCGGTGGAGACACCCACCATGCAGGCCGTAGAGTCTGAGAAAGCCCGCCTGAAACAGGAGGAACAGGGAAAGTTCATCCGTGAGTGGCAGGCATATATCGGACCCGCCCAGGAAGCGGATACGCCGGTCAGTGAGATGGTCGCCACTTACCAGAAACTCGAGAGTGCCATGACGGCGACGGTCAACGAGCGCCGACGCAAGATTGACGCCGACTTCCAACGTCGTATGGACGAGCAGATCGATCTGACTCGCACCCTGGCAAAGGTCTCGCCAGCGGCCCTGTTCGCGATCTCTGTGTGTGATTTTGCCGGTACAGGTGTAAGGGAAACATCTCATCAACGAGCATCCCTCGATCGCTACGCCACAACGTGGGCTGAATACGCCTACTCAAAATTCGATCCGGCGATCTACGAGGGAGACGCGCAACTTGAGATCGAGGATTATCCACGTTATGACTACGAGCAGATGCCCTTCGATGAGCGTTTTGCGCAGACGTCGATGGACATGCTGATCCTGGTCTTATGGAACATTTCCTTCCTGCTGGCTGCCTGGGTGTCAGTGACCCGATATGATGTGCAATGAGGATGGAGGGGGCTGAAGATGCTC
>Ga0233428_1000538_pt1 | contig 50844 bp, 43 predicted proteins | sample SI_118_April2016_4_FD_179890 | JGI IMG/M metagenome (GOLD analysis project Ga0233428, IMG submission 179890) | Seawater microbial communities from Saanich Inlet, British Columbia, Canada - SI_118_April2016_120_MG | ecosystem: Environmental > Aquatic > Marine > Inlet | place: Canada: British... | reverse complement strand
TATCTGAAACAGTCAGCAAATAGTTTTTTCGCTCTACATTCGGATTTGCTTCAAACACCTCACTGACACCATGATGAACGACGGTAACTTTTCTCTGAAATTTATCCCCCAATCCAAAGGTCAGTGTTTTTCGCGCATAATCCGACACAGCTATTGCCCGCCGACAGGTAAGCAAAGAAAGAGCGGTCATTATCGTGAGCCCGGCCCAGTAAAGGCGCTTAATCGGGCGGGTTTCCTTTCCCGCAACCGCTAGCGAATTGCGCAGCATAATAATTTGAGCTGGTGCGAAAAGCGGGCCAAAATTTGCCGGAGATACAGTTACATCAACGGACATAATGCGAGCCAGAATCGGCAGCGCACATTGCTCCCAAATCAAATTTGCAAAAAAACCATTGTTGAACCTCAAAAGATGTAATCGGATACGCTCATCGAGAGTGCCGAACAGCTCAAATTGGTCTCGGTGCAAAAATAAATGGATTTCCAACTCTGGATCCTTCGCCAAAAGTGGTAAAATATTGCGCAGATAGGTCACGCCTCCGCCACTTTTAGCGTGGATACCATTGACCAGAACACGTATGCGGTCGCTCTTTAAGAAATTTTGGCCCATAATTACTCTAAATTAGGATTTTCCCAACAATAATGCAGCGATAATAAAGACATGCGAACAATTAGTAAAATTGATATGCATTTAAACTGACACGACTATTGTTGAATTTATGACTCAAAAGATATTAATTTTTCGTAGAGGCAGTATCGGAGATGCAGTTGTATCCCTGCCGGCGCTGTTGGCCATTCACAACCAATATCCAACAGCCGAGCTACGCATTCTAACCAATGCCCCGGTAATGGGAAGTGCTGCCGCCATGAGTGCGCTCCTGGGCCATGCGGATTTAATCACAGATTATTTTGTTTTACCGCCCGGCGGCGGCGGTTTATCCACGCTGTTGGAAACCAGAGCGGCGATTAAGTCCTGGTCTCCTGACAAACTAATTTATTTATCAGAACCGTCCCACGCACCGTCCCTAATAAAAGAATATCTATTTTTTAAATTTTGCGGGATAGAAGTTTTGGATTCCCTGCCTTTTGGCAAATCTCTTTGCGAATATCTGCCTGAAGGAGACAAAATTTGGGAATCGGAGAGTGCCAGATTATTACGGGCAATCGAGCTACCTTGGCCGAACACGATTGAACTGAGTTTTAGCGAAGCTGAAAAAAACCAGGCTCTGACACTTATTTCAGAAGCTTTCAATAGCGTTCCTTTCGTCGCGTTTAGCATTGGCGGCAAACTTCCGGACAAAGATTGGGGCAACAATAACTGGAGCGTCGTGTTGAAAGCGCTTTCCAACGCACAGCCAAACCTTGGCCTTTTGCTCATCGGTGCCGAAGACGAAGCCGAACGAACGCAGGGGTTAAGCCAGGAATGGCAAGGTCCGGTTCTGAATTTATGCGGCAAAACCAATCCCCGGATCAGCACCTTGGTCATGGAAAACGCCAAATTTTTTCTTGGTCATGACAGTGGCCCAATGCATCTGGCCGCTTTGATCGGAACACCTTGCGTCGCCCTATTCAGTGCGCGTGCCAAGCCCGGCGTATGGTTTCCATTCGGCGACAATCACTCTATATTTTATCCCTGGGAAATGGCAGATGGGGTTAGCAACAAGGCTGGATTTCGTACGGCAGGGTCTTCTATTTTATCGATCGAAGCATCTGACGTTACTGACACCTGCCTGGATCTGTTAAACGAAAGCCGAAACGCGTGATCAATTTGGAAGCAATCTCATGTGCGGTATAGCTGGAATTATAGGCAACAGAGCCGTCAATACAGCCGCTGTCGAGCACATGAACCTGCTGCAGGAACATCGTGGGCCGGACGATCAGGGAATTTGGCGCTCAAGCGATGGCAAAGTTGTACTCGGGCACCGGCGTTTGGCGATCATTGATACCAGCCAAGCCGGACATCAGCCAATGGTCGCCGGTGCGCAAATTATTACTTTCAACGGCGAAATTTATAACTACCTCGAAATAGCAGCAAAACTAAAAGCTGAAGGTGTTCAGCTTAGCACGGCTTCAGATACTGAGGTGTTACTCAAAGCCTATCAGCATTGGGGCGAGGCCGCTTTGGATGAGCTAAACGGCATGTTTGCCTTTGCTATCTTGGATACAGAACAACAGCGTTTATTTTGTGCCCGAGATCGCTTCGGTGAAAAGCCGTTTTTGTTTCATAGCTCGCCAGACAATTTTTCCTTTGCCTCAGAATACAAAGCGCTTTTGGCGTTGGATAATACCGCCGCGTCCTACGATCAGGACCGCGTGTTGCGCTTCCTCTACCATCCCACCAGAGGGTTGGATGACGACATTCAAACTGTCTTTGATGACATTAAGCAATTACCGCCAGGCCATAGTCTAACCCTCAACACCCAAACCCTCGAATTCAACATCCAGCGTTATTGGGATGTCCGGCCAAATGAGGCCTTCACAAAAATGTCTGAACCTGACGCCCAAGCTCATTTTCGTGAACTCTTCAGCGATGCCATTAAACTTCGGATGCGCAGTGATGTACCCTTAGGCTCATGTCTTTCCGGTGGCCTCGATTCAAGCTCCATTGTCTGTCTGGCCAAGGAAATTATGGGCGAGGACACATCCTATGATGTGTTTACCGGGCGTTTTCCTAATTCCGAAGCTGATGAGTGGTCCTGGGCCGAACAAATCATCAAACATACAAACAGCAAATCACATGTCACCGAACCCACGGCTGAAAATTTCAGCAACGAACTCGCTCAGTTCATGTGGCATAACGAGCTACCCGTTGGTAGCGCCAGCCAATATGCTCAATACTGCGTCTTTCGTCTGGCTAAGGAAGCCGGCATCACGGTTCTTCTCGATGGCCAGGGCGGCGATGAGCTTCTCGGCGGCTATGAGCAATATTTCGAAAACTATATCAATAGTCTGTCCTCAAATGTGAGCGGCGAACGGGAGAAAATTGCCGAGCGTTATCCCCTGGCATTACTGACAAAGGGACAAAATGCCAAGCTGGGCTTGCCACATTCTTTGCGTCATTTCCTGGCCGGGCTCACGGGTAAAGGCAGCGATTTTTCCTTTGGGCTTTCAAGTTCTGCGGCGAGCCGGCTGCATAAAAATTTACCGCCTCCACCGGCGAGCGCCGCTGCCTTTCACCCCTTAGCCGGCGCACTTTATCAGGAGATGCTGCATACTCATTTGCCGGTTCTGTTGCGCTATGGCGATCGAAATTCGATGGCGCATTCCCGCGAAGTGCGTTTGCCCTTCTGTGATCATCGTTTGGCTGAAATTTCCTTTTCGCTGCCGCCTGAATATTTGATGGGCGGGGCTGAAACCAAGCGACTGCTACGCGGTGCGACCAAGGGGGTGCTGCCGGAGGCAGTTCGAACGAGATGGAACAAACAAGGCTTTCTGCCGCCCCAGGCTGACTGGTTCAAATCGACCTTGGGCAAAGAGGTCGAGCGCATTATTAATGGCCCGGAATTTGAGCACTCTGACCTATGGCGTCGCAAATGGTGGCAGGCTGTTTTGGAAAGATTCAACGCCGGCGAAATGCATCTCGCTACAATGTTGTGGCGGCCCATTATTGAGAATGCCTGGCGCACGCATTTTCTGGATCGAATTGCAGCCGATGAGAAAGTCGCTGTTTTTGAGAGTCCCGCCTAATGCGCACAGTCTTCGTAAATCATTGCCACCCCGCGACACCGCATGTCTGCGCGACCAGAATGCGGGAGTTCGCCGCGGCATTGGCGGCGCTTGGGCACGAGGTAGTACTGTTAACAGAAGTTCTGGATGGTCAGACTGGCTCCACAGATATCGGCAAGAAAATCCGAGATCATGATTTTAAACAGCCGCTTTATGTGGCCATTGAGCCAAAGCGCCATCCGATGATAAAACGCCTGCGTGAACGATCCCTGCCCGCCGGACTTCGCCAGGCCGTGGTGGTTTGGCACTATTTCAAACATAAAGGTGTGTTCACAGATTGGCGCACAGGTAGCCAATCTGCGGTGCAGGAAATTGCCGAACATTTTAAGCCTGATTTAGTTTGGGCGAGTTTCGGCAACACGGATTGCTGGAACATCGCTCGAGATTTGGCCAAGATCGCCGCCTGTCCATGGGTCGCCGATTTAAAAGATCTCTGGAGCAATTTTATTCCAGCACCGTTTCAGAAGTTTCTAAGCCGCCATTTTGACGATTGTGCTGCCCTGACAACATTTTCCGAGTTTCATTCTAAGGATGCCCGGAGATGGTTTAGCGCTGCTCCCCACGTAATCTATAGCGGGTTCCCTGGAGACGCTTTAACCCGCTCTCCCGACCTCCCCTCGGAAAAACAAAGGACGATCTGTCTCACCGGCGCTATTTATGATCAAGTTGCGCTCGGTAATTTGATGGCAGGCATTCGATCATGGGTATTAGAGCTGGATGAACAAACGAAAGCGGATCTGCACCTCGTATATGCTGGCCACGATTGTACGGAAGTCGAACAGGCAGCTTCTATGCTCGCCGGATTGTGCAAAGTTGATATCAAAGGCTATTTACCCATCGAGGAATTGCGCGAAATCCAACAAAGTGCAATTGCCAATCTTTACATCAAAAATGATTCAACTTTTCATCATAAAACCATTGAGATGTTGTCTTCTGGACGACCGCTCATCTGCTATCCAGCAGAAACGGAGGAAGCGATTGAAATCGCTGGCACGACGAATGTCCCACTTCATAGCTGCACTAGCCCAGGCGAGATAGCCACTGCTTTACAGGAGAGTTTAAATTTTATCGCCGTCGAAGTTATGAATGATGCGGGATTGCAAAATTTCACTTGGGAAGTTCAAGTTCAAAAATTGGCAGACTTATTTCAGAACGTCTTAGATCGTACAGAGAATAAAATACATGCTCAATGAGTTGGACCAAATTGAAAGCGGCAGTAAAGCGGCTGGAACGAGTTTTGCCATTGTTGCATTTCTCATGATCCCGATCGCCGTTTTTTCGTCTAAAGCCATGGCCCCACTCTTTATTTTACTCGCTCTGGTGCTCCTTGGGCACAGAGTCATAAAAAGAAATTTCTCTTTCTCCTTACCCCTGACGTCGATCCTGGCCTTTCTCTGCCTGCTTATATGGGCTGGTCTGAGTCAGTTTTGGACTTTTGACACGGCGCTGGGTGCCAAACTACTGCTACCGCTATTGGCCCTTTTCGCCCTCGGTATATTTTTGCACCAGGAAACGAGATCGATCTCATCATCGACAAGCGATGACATTGGCAGATTTTTGATCGCTGGTGCTGGGCTGGCCATTGTCGTGCTGTTCTTTGAATCTGTGACCGGTAACTGGCTCACCCGATTGGGCCGCGGCTTGGCTTGGCATGATGTTATCCGAGATTACACCGGCGGCATAAATATCGCCGCCTTCGTAAAAAACGGCGTGGTCATTTTATCAATTTTGATCTGGCCAGTGTTATCAACATTGTGGCGACGCCAGCAAAAAATCTGGGCGGGTCTTTTCTTACTTTCGACGGCTTATTTAATTTACCGATTTTCCGCCTCCACAGCGATTATTGCTTTAATTGCCTCAGCCATTGGTATCGCTATAGCCTGCTTACGAAGAAAAATTGCCGTTCATTTGATCGCTGGCAGCTTTGTCGTTTTCGTTCTGGCCATGCCTTTTGGCATCGAGAAGGTCTTGGGCGATAAAACCACCAACGAGATTGGTCAAATTGGCTTTGATGCGAAACTTCCTAACTCGGCGATTAATCGCTTTATCATTTGGCATTTTTCCACCAAACGAATATTCGAAAAGCCCGCCACCGGTTGGGGGATGAACGCAGCACGCCAAATTCCTGGTGGCAGCGACAAATATTCCCTCAGAGTTAAAAACTCAAATGGCAAGGAGTTCACTCTGTTTCGTGAGTTTTTTGTACCGCTCCATACCCACAATCAGGCTATTCAGATTTGGCTGGAACTGGGTGCCATTGGTGCTCTGCTGGTTGCTGGTTTCGGCTGGCTTTTTATTCGGAGACTCGAAAACGAAAATATCGACCCCAGCCTATTCGGTGTCGTCATTTCGATTTTGGTCTTTAATTTATTGAGCTTCGGCGCTTGGCAGAGTTGGTGGATCGCCACGCAGTTCCTCTGTATCAGCTTAGCGATATCGGCAACCAGAAAACAAAGCTAAGTATCAGGCTGGCGTTGCAACCAATTTCTTTTTACCCGCTAACGCCAGCTCTATGGCGCAGCCTGCCAGGAAGCCGAGCGTACAAATGCCAACGCCCCATAGATTGACGCCGAGATCATCAGCATATTTACCGACACCGATATCGACCGAGGCTGGGACAATTTGCAGACCCATCGCCCCTTCCAGGGTCATGATCACGCCCAGCAAGATGCCCGGCCAAAAGGCCAGATGAAAACTCCAGCGCCCGGCACCCGGCAGAAACGCCAGCATGAAGATTGGTGCTAGGCCCATCACCATGGTGCCGCTGATCGTTGTTGCGGCAATGACGGCGGGGCCGACTTCGCCGCCAAGGTAGAGGCTGAACAGTGGCAAATTGCCAAGCACCGCGATGATCAGGACCGCTCGCCGGCCGGTGCTTAGTTGCCCCTCGGTTGGCTCATCTTTTTTACCCGACCAATCCCTGGCCGTCAGCTTGGCGGTGCTGGCGAAAGTGGAATCCAGTGTTGAGCCGGCGCTGGTCATCATGATGGCATTAACAATCAACAGCATGGTCACACCAAAGCTCGCGGGCACGGCAAGCGACGGATTGCCACCCAAACCATCAAGCCGGCCATAAATGCCAACAAAACCAAACAGAAATATAAACCCGCCGCCAATGAGGCCAGCCAAAATAAAGCCTTTCAGCATAATTTTAGGCGAAGTGATAAAGCCTCGATCGGTCAGCACGGGATCATGGAACGGATAGCTAAACGCCTGCACCAGGGCGAGCCCGGCAAATGTCCAGCCTGCCATACTGGCGGCTTCGGGCATTTGCGGCAGACCGCGCGCGGCAATATCAGGCATGATAAAAAGCAAAATTCCGACAAGCAGGACAGATGCCAAAATCATTTGCCCGCCATCGGTGAGCAAGCTTCCTCTGAGACCCGCTCGCCAGGAATAAAAGACCGTAAAGCCGGTCACGGCTGCGACTGCCAGCCAGTATCCCCCGCTACCTTCATCGCCAAAATAAAGCCCGACGACTTTGGTATTGGACCACACTTCATTGAACAATCGAATGGCAATCGCGGCGACAAACAGCTTGGCACAGAACCCGCCATATTTGCGGATCAGGAAAGCGGGCAAAGATTTATCGCCGCCTTTGGTGCGAATAATGTAAATAACCACACCGGCGACTAAGAAACTCAAATAGTAAAACGCATAGCCGACAGAACCTGATATGCCGAAAGCCTGAGCAAGACTGGCAGCATTGGCGATCGATTTGGCGAAGATCCAGGAGATGGCAGCACTGGCGACCAACAACCAGAGACCGGGTGCGCTCGCGCTCGTAACGTCTCCGTCATCGGAGCCGGTGAAAAAACCTTTGACGGTTACGCGTTTAGGCGCGAACTGCCAGACGATCAGGCCATAGGCGAGCATTACCAGCCAAGGCGCTACAATTGAAAAATTTACATCAAGCATAGCAAGGGAATAACGGTTAATGCTTGCCGAGCCAAATCACATCCCGGTGACATATAGGTGAGCATTAAGCGAGCGCCTTTAATAGCTCGCGAACAGCTGATTTATCAATCTTTCCAACGGTGGTTTTTGGAATTTCATCCAGAATATCAATCTTAGCCGGCACTTTATATTTTGCCAGTTCCTGGCGGCAAAATTCCAGCAGCTCGTCAGATGTCGTTGAAGCCCCGTCCCGCAAAGTGACACAGGCGCGCACCACTTCGCCGCGATACTCATCCGCCACCCCGACAGCGGCCACTTCAGAAATATCTGGATGGGTATAAAGCACCTCATCAATCTCACGTGGATACACGTTGTAGCCACCAACGATCACCATATCTTTTTTACGGTCCCGGATAAAAAGGTTGCCCTCTTCATCAAGCTCCCCAATATCGCCGGTATAAAGCCAGCCATCCCGAAGTGCTTCTGCCGTCTCTTCAGGGCGATTGCGATAGCCCGACATAACTTGCGGCCCCTGCAGGCGAATTTCACCTTGCTCACCGACAGGCAAAACATTGGTCCCGGTCTCGACATCGACAATTTCAACCACGGTATCTATCAAGGGCTTGCCAACCGAGCCAGCCACCATTGCTGCCCCCTCATGGACGACGGATACAACCGGGCCCGCTTCTGATTGGCCATAGCCTTCCAGGATTGGGCAGCCCGTCGCCTCCTCCCAGCGCTTTAATGTTTCTTCCGGCAAGGGGGCTGAGCCTGAATAAGCGACCCGCAGCGACGAAAAGTCTGTTGCTGAAAATCCATCATAACCCATAAGTCCGTGAAAAATGGTCGGCCCGACTGGCAGCAAAGTAATGCGCTCCTGGGCGATGCACTCCAACACCGTATCCGGGCGATAGCGCGACAGAATATTGAGCTGGCTTTTGCAATAAACCGCAAGATGCAGCGCCATTGAGGAGGCATAGACATGGAAAAGAGGCATCACACAGAGGATGCGCTCAACGCCCTCTCTGGTCGGCCAGCCCGTCTCGCGCTGAGAGAGATTGGTCGCCAATTGGTGATGCGTGATGTTGACGCCCTTCGGCAAGCCTGTGGTGCCGCCGGTATATTGCAAGGTGGCGAAGTCTTCCGGCGCCGGCATATCCGGCAAGCTCATATCCGGATCGTCTTTCCAGATATCAAAGCGAACGCCGGTTTCGCCGCCGACTTCAATACCATGAGCAATGCCCAATTCATCCAAGAGAGGCTGAACGATTTCCGCAATCTCGGCATCATAAACAACCGCGAGCGGCTCGGCATCGCTCAGGATGTGGGTTAACTCTCTCGCCGTATAGATCGGATTAACCGGCACAATTTGCGCGCCGGATGCATGGGCGCCGAACAGCCCTACTGCCATTTCCAGAGAATTGCCGCAAATGAGGGCCACCCGCTCACCCCTGAGGCTTTTGCCTTGCTTGAAGCTTTGCAGTTGCCGAGCCAGCCCGGCGACACAGCGAATATACTGATCATAGCTCAGCTGCCGGTCTTCATGAATAAGGGCGGTCACATCGCCATTGTGCTCAGCTGTCGCAGCGAGCATATGAACAATGGATGGGTAAGCTTTAGGCCAGTTTGTCATGAAGTATTATTCAGCTGCCAGCGTCCCAGGGCTTCCGATCTTGGCGAGCAACTCACCCAGAGCCGAGCCTTCCGGATCCTTGGTTGCAGCGTCCCGAATATCGCGCAATTTCTCGGTCGCATCGCTTGGCACAGAACCGGCGGTTAGGACCGGGCGAACATATTCCTCGACAATCCGGGAGAAATTTCGTAATCCCCGCCGATGTGTGCTGCCATAGCCCTTAACCAGCCGCGCCAATTCGGCAATCTCAGCAGCAAAATTCGCGTTGAGCGTCGCCGCAGAATCGACCATATCCAACCAGTCATCAATATTGGCTTGCTCAACTTGCCAACGATGGGAGTGTGGTCGCCACCATTTAAGCTTGGCCAAAAACCACAGTTTCAAGAAACCGGTTATCGTTGTGGTCTTAACCTCCATGCCGATACCGTAAAACTCCATCTTGCCATTTTTCTCACCCCAGGCGATTAGGCTCTTAGCCAAACCCGTCGGCAGCATATCGCTGATCTCAGCAATACCGGGTTTGAAAAAATCGGTTACGATGAGCACATCTTCAGGTGCGGCTTTGGCCTCTCCCTTGATGCGTTCAAAACGCTCGGCACGCACTTTAACCTGGGCCACCCGTATAATGTCCTCATATGACATGCGGAGTGCCAGCTGCTTGGCGACACTGACCAGAAGTTCAGGATCACTGTCTTTGAAATTCTCCAGCCGGGCGAGGTAATTCTCAGCGTAAGCTGTATTTTGGTAATCATTAAGCCGCCTTAAAGCATGCTGCAAAATCGGCTGAACGTTTTCCGGAAAATCGTTTTTAGCCCGCTGCTCGGAAAGCGAGACAACATTGTCAGCCTCGGGAGCCTCTTCGGCTTCCCCCTTAGCAAGCGCAAAGCCTTTGTTGAGACCGGCGATATTAGATGAGACAGCCTTTCCCTCTTGTTTGATCGCGGCAATGAAATCATCCAGCTCGATGCCAATCACGCCGGTTGCAGCAACAGCGCCCAGCATGACTGCATTAACGATGGCACCCGCCTCCTGAGCCGCCTGATTGGCATCGAACAGCACTGATTTCTGCGCTGATTTGTCAAGAATTGCGGCGAGTTTGTCATTGTCGAGGCGACCATCTTCCATCGCCATCTTTTCCGGCATCAAGAGAACCCGGGAGGTTGAGGCAATCAGATGGGTTCGATCCGGCGTGATCAAGCCATTACCTGCGGCCCGCGCCGCTTCGGCAGCTTCGGTCGCAACCAGGACATCGACTTCACCGGCGGTTGGGATCAGCGCGAAGATCGGCTCTGGAGCGCCGGGCGCAATCGCTTCCGGCAACATTTCAATATAATAGGTCGTCGCACCGGTGCGTTGCGCGACACCCGGCACCGAGGTCGCCTGCACAGGATAGCCTTTGGCCCAGGCCGCGTTGACGATCCAATTCATCAGCACGCCGCCACCTTCGCCGCCCATGGCACAGATGAGGATTTTAACCGGTTGGGTTTCACTCATTGCGGGCGCTCCGATCCGGCAAGCCAGCCGATAACAGAGCTCCTGACACCGGCCATCATTTTGGTCAGCGCGCCGCCATTTTGCACCCGCTCAGCCTGATAAAAGGAAGGACAAAGTTGCGCCGCATGGGCAATCTCGCCGCAAAGCCCGCAACCAACGCAGCTTTCGATCACTTGAGTGACCGGCTCATCTCGCAGTGGATCGGAATTGTCTTTAATGCTGAGCGATGGACAGCCGGACAAGCGGATACAAGAATGATCGCCGGTGCAGATCTCTTCATCCACACCAAAGCGCGGGATCGTCACTTCAGCGCCGCGTTTAAGTTTCTCAGCATTTTCGCCCTTAATCCGACGTTGGCGGGCCAGCATGCATTCACTATCCGCAATAATTACTTTGAGACCCTTTTGCTCAGTCGTCATAGCTTCCCGCAGCGTCTCCAACATCCGGCTCACTCCATAAGTGCGCACGGTCCGGAGCCATTTTACGCCAAGCGCTTTCAACGTCTGCTCGATCTCGCTGGTCATCGGTGTGGTGTCCGAGCCGGCTGTCGAAGACGGGATATATTGCTGACCGGTCGCCGAGGCATAGCCGTTCTGCATGATGATCAACACACCATCACCCTCATTAAACAAATTCGAGAGCACGCCCGTCTGCAATCCATTATGCCAAAAGCCCCCATCGCCCATGATGCTGATGGTGCGTTTTTTGAGCATCGGGCCAACTGCCGAGGCACTCGCCAGCCCCATACCGTAACCCAGGATCGAGTTGCCCATACTAAACGGCGCATAGGTCGCAAAAGCATGACAGCCAATATCAGCCGCGACATGAATGTCACCAATTTCTTCGCGCAACATTTTCAATGCTGTAAACACCGGACGTTCAGGGCAGCCGGTACAAAATCCAGGTGGGCGGGGCGGCAACGCGATATCCATAATCTCCTGGCCACTTGCTTTGTCGTTCAGGAGCTTGGCAGCTTTGTTGCGCAGGGCTTCGAGATCAATTGCCAGAGGTTCAACATCACCCAGGAAATCAACCAGCGCATTGGTAACTGCCTCAGCATTATATTCGCCGCTGGTCGGGAAAACATCTTTGCCGAAAATCTTGGTTTGAATATCAGCTTTTCGCAGCAATGTGTGCACCTGATGTTCGATGAATTCGGGATTGCCCTCTTCCATCACCAAGACACCATCCTTGCCAGCACAGAAATCGGTAATTTGCTCGGGCGCCAAGGGGTGAGTTACATTCAGCACCATCAACGGAATATCGGAATTCCCTAATTGATCACCGAGGCCCAGTATATTGAGCCGGTTGACCAATGTATTATAAAGCCCACCCTGCAAAATAATGCCGAGATTGTTGAAACGACCATCGAAAAACTCATTTAACTCGCGATCAACAATGAATTTTTGCGCGGCCGGCAAACGCTCTTCAACTTTTTTCTTTTCTTGCGCATAGGTCGCCGGCGGATGGGCGAGCCGATCATATTCGAAAGCTGCCGGATCATCCAATTTATCTATCGTGTTGATCGGTGATTTTTTGTTGTTCTTAGTCGTAAAGTCGCCCTGAACGTGACACGCCCTGATCCTCAGCGCCAAGATGACCGGCGTATTACTCACTTCAGACAACTGAAAGCCGTTTTCGACCATATCGACCATGCTCTGCAAATTGGGCCGGGGATCTAGCAGCCACATCGACGACTTCATGGCAAAGGCGTGGGTGCGTTCTTGGATGACGCTGGCCCCCTCGCCGGTATCCTCGCCAGAAACAATCATCGCGCCGCCTTTGACGCCGGGACTGGCTAAATTCGACAAGGCATCCGAGGCAACATTAGTGCCGACAATCGATTTCCAGGTAACCGCACCCCGGATGGGGTAATTGATAGAGGCGCCCAGCATCGCAGCCGCCGAAGCCTCGTTCGAGTTCGCCTCAACATGAACGCCAAGCTCGCCCATCAAATCCTTGGCTTGAACCAAGACGTCTAACAAATGAGAGACCGGTGCACCCTGATAGCCGCCGACATACCCCACGCCAGATTGCAGCAAAGCCTTGGTGACAGCCAAAATTCCCTCACCTTGGAACTTGCCGTTATCGCCCTGGCGAAGCTGTTCGATTTCCTTGTGAAATGATCTTTCCATAATGTCCCTCAGCCGCCCCCGCACCTGTATGCATTTCTTTGTTCGCTATACCAACGATACAAAGGTGGGGGCGGAAAGAAAAGACTTAAGAGGGAATTTAACGTGGTTCTGGAACGTCGTATCCAGACATGAAATTATCAACAATACCGTCGAAATAACCCCAATCGGCTTCACGGTGTGAGTGATTGCGGACGATGAAGGAGGCCCCGGCATAGAATTTTTCGTAGCTTTGCTGACGCCCGGCAAATTCAGAGCCGACAAAGTCCCACGCCAGCCGGAAGAGTTTCATCCGGTCAATCGCTTCCAATTGCGGTGTCTGGAAATGTTTTTCAAACTGCTCGCGCATTTGTTCATCATGCATGACGTATGAATTAGCCGGCATCTGGAGAATGCCGCCGCCGCACAGCTCGCGCAAAACATCAACAATCTGAGAATGACTTTCGGTACACCAGTTGAGCGCGGCATACATAACGCGGCGGTTATAGGTGGTATAACCCTCCGGCCACTCCTCAGCCATTTCGATCTGACCGTGGATCATGCCTGAGATGGTTGCCTCCAAGGCTGCCATGCGGCCAACAGTTTCAGCTACAGCCGGAATTTTGGCCGCACCGGAGGCTTGCGTAACCTTGGAGCAAAGGCCCAGGATCAACTGCATCTTGGACCAGAAGCGGACATTTGACTGATGATTGCCATAACAATGGGCGGGCGTCTCGATGTAAACAGAACGAGCCAGAACTGCATCATCCATCACGAAGATCTTTTCCCAGGGGACTTTCACCTCATCACAAATAACCAAAACGTCGGTTTCATCATATTTCCAGGTGAGCGGTGCGTCGAATTCATTACCGGCGTTCAGTGAGATAGGTTGACGCATCCAGAGGGACATTCCTTCGGCATTGCACGGAACTGCACAGGTGATGGATTCTTTAACCTGTGAGGGGGCCAGGGGCAAAAGATTGCCAATCCAAATTTCATCACAAAAAACCGCACTGGTCGCGAGCATTTTCATGCCCGAAATGACGACACCATCATCATCTTCCCGCACCACCCGTAACGTCGGCGCTTCTTTATTCTGTTTGGCATAATATTCCGGATCACGGGCCGCTTGTGGCGGCAATACGGCATAGGTCGCAAAGATGTCGTTCTTACGCATATGCTCGTAATAGGCCAAGAGATTATCGCCGAATTTATATTTATCAGAATCAAAGGCAGAAGGATTGGTCGACATGCCAGTAACAAAGCTAGATACGTGATCGGGTGAGCGACCAAACAATCCACAGGACAAATCAGCTATTTTTTTATGGGCCGCCGTTCGTTGGCGCAGATCATCCTTAGTTTTTGCCCGCTTGAACCACATTGAATAGCGTTCACCATCTTCCTCAAAGGACATGATATCTTTATGGGCGGGATCATGTTTAATATCGTATAAACCTGCCACGGTTTGAGCGGCATTTTTAAAGGCCGGGTGAATGGTCACATCATCGATTTTTTCTTTACCGATATAGACCGTGCGACCGTCTCTTAACCCTTCTAAATGTTCCTTACCTGTTTTTAACATTATTTTTTCTCCTGTTTGATTTTATCGGCAACCACCATCGCATTCGACGTTGTGCCGACCATTTTAAGCATAAGTTTTTGGAAATTTTCGAAATCGTCTTTACTGAAACCGTCAAATATCGTGTCGTTAATTTCTTGGCGCGCCGGCGTTAAAGACGCTAACGCCGTACTGCCTTTTTTACTGAGTGACAATAAAACACTGCGGCGATCTTCGGGGTTGGGATGCTTTTCAACCAGGCCCGCCCGAACCAGGCGACCGGTTTCCATGGTGATATGCGTCGCCCCCGCCTGAAGCGTGCGCACAACATCGCCGACGGTTACCGGCCCAAGCGCTGAACGCTCTGAGATAACAGTTAGTACATGATATTGCAGGCCGTTTAGATCGATGAGGCCACCGATCTGCTCCCTAATCTTCTCCATCTGGACAGAAGAGATCAGCAGATCATAGATGAATTTACGAAAACCCGAGTCTGATCCCTCAACCAGAAATTCCGGTCGCGTAATTGTCAGATTGGGCCCTGATCCACTCGGACTGTTTGGATTTCTCTCCAGCATGTTTCCCGTCTATTTTTTTAATTATTTTATATAAATAATTTATATATAAATTCAAAAAACAAGCAAACGGAATAAACGTGGTCGGTTAATTATTCAGAATCGGCGTCATAGAAATAGTGGTTTTCATACATGATGCAGCCGCCTTCGGATTTAAAGGGGCCGTGGTGAACGCCAGGCGGGCGGCAGGCATAGGTTGGGGCGTGGAATTGCTCACCACCCTCACCATTTTCGTCATTGCCAACGATCATATCGCCTTCAAAGAGGAACACTTCTTCCCAATGCTCATGCACAAAAGGCACGGTGGAATAGACGCCCGGTTTGATGCGGAGAAAGCGGGTTCGGCTGCCGGTTTTGCCGTCTTCGTCTAAATCGGTTGTCAGAACTTTTTGTTCCATGCCCTCGGGATAACCAGGCGGTACTTCCCAGCCTTCATCCATGCTCAAAGATTCAAATTCTAAATGCGGCTTACCTTTTCCCATCTCTCGGGCTCCTTATTCTTCTCGCGGCAGGCTGGCTGCCTTATATGAATGGTTAATAGTGCGATTTAATTTGGCATCACTCAAGCTTGCGTGGAAGACTTCGCCCGGCCTGACCCCACCGGATACCGCTAAGGTACCGCAAAACATCAAGGTGCCTGGGGCCAACTCGCCACCATCGGTGTAGAGCGAGATCAGTTCTTTCGGATCGCGCATGGTTGTGACCGGACCTTCCTGATAGGCCTCTTCCTTACCATTTACAATGATCGTCGATTTCAGCATCAATTCGTCCCAATGATCTTCAACATCCGCATAGCGCCACAAAGTTCTGGCAATCGGCTTGGCACACATCTGCTTGGAGACCGTCACATCTGTCGCCTCAACAACCCGGTCGGTATGATCGGAACCCAGGCCCACCCAATAGCCATCGTCGAGTGAGACAATGAGAAACTCGATCTCACCGCTCGAATCCGTGCCGATGACTTGAAAGTCTTCATCCTGGGTCAGTTGATCAACGGTGCAACGGTAATAAGTCGGCGTTTTGGAGGGCCGGGAGATACCGAGCTCTTCAAGCTCTTTGATATGAGCCTCCATCGCTTCCACGTTGCGGCCAGTCCAGCCGGCAATGACAACATTATTGATTGTCACCTGACGCACTTCGTCGCCATTCATTAAAAATTCGAGATGTTTTGCAGCCGCCATTGAGAAGTTCCCATCTTAAAAAAACAGAACTCCGTTTTAGCTACTTCGCCTTACTTAGGCAATGTCCCTAATGAGAGGTACCTTCGGATCGTGTAATTTTGTTATAGACATTGTATTTCCCTGATGGCCGGACAAAAGGCAGGCGTTTCACTTCTTCCAATGTCTCTGCGTTATAGACAATAACCGCGCCATCCATATCCCAGATGCTGACCAAAGCGAATTTGCCATCGCGGGTGAACTCGACATGCGCTGCGGTTTTGCCGGGTACCGGTTTCAGGGTTTTCACGATCTCCAAGGTCTGCTTATCAATCACATGCATGAGATCTTTGTTGGGACCAAAGAAAACATCGGTCCAGGCGTATTTGGATTTCTCGTGGCTGCGCATGAAAAAGCCGGGGCCTTTGGTTTTTATTGTCTTAATCACCGACCAATCACTCATATCGATGACGCTCACCGACGCACCTCTAAGATGAGGCGTCGCCATGATGCGTTTGCCATTGCGAGTCCAAGTGATGCCGGAGCCCAAATGCGGGAAGCCCGGCAATTTAATCTCGGCGATTTCCTTGCGCACTTCCATATGAACGACCACGCCCTTGCCGCCGTCCCGGCTTGAGCCCATCAGCTTGCGGTAAGATTGATCAAAGAAAAAATCATCGAGCGGTTCCTTTAAGGGCGTACGCCGAATTGGGAACTGTATGCGTTTGCTGAGTAATTCTTCATGGCCCTTCTCATAGGAATGCACCAATCCGGTTGGCACGATCGGTGGATTTTTGAGATAGGATATCTCCCAAATCTCCGGTAAATCTTTGAGGGCAGCGACAAAACTATTACGCGGTGCCGCTTGGTAGACCGCACTGACGCGGGAAGAGTTTTTATTAAAACGATCAGTCACTTTGATGATTTTTAAGATCGCCAAATCTTCCGCATCCAGCATCACCAATGTATGGGGTAGGTAATTGGCGACGGCAATGGTTTTGCCGTCATGGGAAATAGCGAGATTGCGGGTGTTAATGCCGGCCCGGATCTCGGCTACGACTTGCAGACTATAGATGTCATATTTGGTGATCCAGCCATCGCGAGACGCGAAGTAGACGAAGCGACCTTCCGGCGAGAATTTCGGGCCACCATGCAGCGCAAAACGGCTTTTGAAACGCGTGATTGGCTCGAACTTATCACCATCCAAAATTGTCACGTGGTGGTCACCCGTCTCAACGACAATAAACAAATTCAGCATGTCAGCTTTAAATGTCGGCTTGGCAGGTAAATCGCTAGCCTTCACCTCAATCGAGTGGGTTGCCGCAATTTCTTTTTCACCCCAAACCGGGCGATTTGGCAGAGGTGTGTAGATCAGCTTCACCAAAGCATCAGCATCAGCCGTGCTAAGTTTTTCGGCGAAGCCTGGCATTTGAGTTGCAGGACGGCCTTTTAAAATAATACCGACCGCTTTTTTCTTGCGCACCCGGCGGAGGTTTTGCGGCAGCAAAGCCGGTCCCATACGGCCCAGCCGGTCTGCACCATGGCATTCAGCGCAATGGGTGGTGAATAGCTTTTTGGCATCGGGTGCCGCATGAGCTGACGGTGCCATAAATCCCAGGACCAAAATAAAAAAACTACTCAGCCGCAACAACATGTTCATTTCCTTTTTCACTCTTCCATTGGCCTGAAATTTCCGCAGTGGTGAGATAACACGCTGGATCCTGGCCCCAGGGGTCATCATTCAATTGCAAGGCGCGCACCCGCGTATTACCGCCGCATATGTTAAAATAGGAACAGGTCGCACAACGACCTTTGATCTGGCGAGGACTTGCTTTCAGACCGTCCATGATCGGGTCAGAGCGATCCTGCCAGATCTCAGAAAACGTGCGGGTTTTGACATTGCCGAGATTATGATGCCACCACATGGTATCGGGATGCACATTGCCGAGATTATCGATATTAGCAACATTGACGCCCGACGAATTTCCACCCCAGGCATCCAGCTTATCCGCAATGTGGTTAAACGCGCGAGGATGATTGCGCCGCACCCAATCTAGGAAATAAACCCCGTCGGCATCGTTATTACCGGTCACAAACTCCTTGTCCAAACCCTGTTCGACATAGTTCCAACAGCGCTCAAAAATCATATCCATAGCGTTGCGGGTCGTCTGATGAACGGCATCATCTTCCCGGTAGTGATTGCCGCGCCCGGCATAGACCAAATGCGAGAGATAAAACTTATCAATCGCTTCTGTCTCAAACAGATCGAGTAATTCCATAAGCGAGACATGATTGTGTTCGGTCATGGTGAAACGAATTCCGACTTTGACACCCCGCTCTTTGAGCATCCGTATTCCCGCAAGCGAGGCATCAAACGCGCCCTCGACCCGGCGGAACGCATCATGGACGGCCCCGATCCCATCCAGGCTGACACCAACATAGTCATAGCCAATCTCGGCGATACGGTCGGCTTTGTCTTCGGTGATTAGCGCGCCATTGCTTGAAAGCCCGGTATAAAAACCCTGCTCTTTAGCACGCATCGAGATATCGAAAATATCGGGCCGCAAAAGAGGCTCGCCACCGGAAAGAATAAGCACCGGCACATGAAAATCTTTGAGATCATCCATGACGTTATAGACTTCTGATGTTGAAAGCTCGCCCGGAAAATCCGTATCAGCCGATAGGGAATAACAATGCTTACAATTGAGATTGCAGCGCCGGATCAAATTCCAGATCACCACAGGTCCGGGAGGATTCCCCCGCCGGACCGGCGTTGGATTTTGCAGTTCCTTCATGAATTGGCTTAGTCGAAACATCTTTTATCCTACTGAGAACGGCTTATACGTAAGCCTGTCTTCTTGAGGATTTTGCTACTAAACAACACGTCATGTCCTTGATCTGCGTCATCTAATAAATCGGCGATTACCTGGACTTTTTCGAAAACTTCGTCGCGTGATTTGCCATGTACCATGGCAAACAGGTTATAGGGCCAGTCCGGCAAATGTTGCGGACGGCTGTAGCAATGGGTGACAAAATCCAGTGCACCGACCCTTTTGCCCAACTCATTAACCTGCTCTTCCGGCACCTGCCAGACCGACATACCATTGGCTTTCAGCCCAAGCGCATAATGGTTGGGCACGACACCGATGCGACGGATAATGCCGTTCTTCAGCATCGCCTGCAGACGCGTCATAACCTCATCTGCCGATATACCAATCTCTGCTGCAACAGCCTCATAGGGTGCCGCCACGAGCGGCAAACCCGATTGAGTCGCCGCAACAATGGCACGATCGATTTCGTCAAAGGCATTCACCTGATCTTGCGGCCTAATATTATTCATATCGCTAATTTCATTTCCAAAAAATACTCTTCAGATTTGGGCATGTTGAAGACTTCCAACCCCGTCGCGGCCTCGATTTTTTCAATCACCTCAGCGATTTCGCCTGGTTCTTCCGCAGCGATGACAAACCACATATTGAGCTTGTGCTCGCGCTGATAGTTATGCGCAACCTCGGCAAATGAATTGACGATTCCCGTCACCTCTTTAAAGCGCGCTTTAGGCACAGCGATGGCCGCCAACGTCACAGCACCGCCCATTTTTTCAGAATTATACATTGGCCCGAAGCGGCTGAGCATTTTGTCCTCGAGCAATTGAGCGAGCCTCGCAATCAAAGCGTCTTCCGAAAGACCCAATTTTTCAGCTGCCTCAGCATAAGGGCGCTCTGATATCGGGAAGCCACCTTGCAAGGCATTGATAATTTGGCGATCCACATCAAGCATGCGCACCAACCTTTGCGGGAGCTTGGCTGTATTTAGCGCCGCGCTGCTTAAACTGGCGACCCGAAAACAAAACGGCGCGGGGGATATCTTGCAAATTCGCAGAAAGCGCGGCTTCTTCAACCAAGGCTTCTACCGCCTTTTTCTCACGGCCATGAATCATACAAAAGAGATTGTAAGGCCAATCCGGCAGGTGCCTCGGACGTTGATAACTTAAAGAGACATAAGGTAGCTTTGCCAATGCCCGACCAGCCTTGGAGACAAATTCATCCGGCACATCCCAGACCACCATCGCATTCGCCCGGTAGCCAATTTTGCGGTGGTTAACGACAATTCCAAAGCGGCGGATGACACCCTCTTCAATGAGCGTCTCCAATCTTTGGATAACATCATTTTCTGAAAGCCCGATCATCGCACCCACCGCTTCATAAGGATTGCTCACCAAAGGCAGGCCGTCTTCGATTGCGGTGATTAGGGCTTTATCTTGTGGATCAATATCCATTTCAATTCACCAGGGTCAATTCCACTGGATCGGGAAACCCAAATCAAGTTGATAAGCTTCAACCAAGGGCAGGTTTAAAACATCAATGCCGGTCGTGGCTTCAATTTCATCCAAGATCGTCTCAACCGCGAAGCGATCCGGCCCGGTCACAACGAACCACAAATTAATATCATGACTGCGTTCGTAATTGTGGTTAACGCCGGGACACGCACTGACCGTCTCGGCAATTTCTTCTAGATCTTCTTCGGGCACCGACATTGCCGCCAAAGTGCTCCAACCGGCCTTATGAGGCGTCACCACAGCGCCGATGCGCGAGATGAATTTCTGCTCTTCCAATTTCTGCAGATGATCGAGCACAATTTTTTCTTCGACACCAAGCTGTTCTGCCAACACTTTATAAGGTTGCGGGCAGAGCGGAAAATCGCGCTGAAAATCGTTCAGCAGATTGGCCTGAAACTCGGTGAGCCCGCTTTGATTTCGAAATTCTCCGTCCATATTCTACAATCCTGTTCTGTTAGCGCGCGCCGTTAAAAATATACCGCTGGGTTTATCGGCTTTGATGGTTGCAAGACGCTTGAAATTTCGCGTGTCATATACCTCAACCCGATCTTCATCTCGGACCGACAGCCAGACCTGCTCGCCCCTCGGCGTAAATTCTAAATGCAGCACCGCTTTACCGGGCTTTAAGGTCTTGATTACCTTGCGGCTCGGCACGTCGATTACCTGGACGACGTTGTTGCGGGGGTGGGCGAAGTTGACCCAGATCTGGCGACCATCCGGCCGGGCGACCGCAAAGATCGGCTGACCATGAACCGGGATGGCGTCGATTTTCTTCCAGCTACCCCGCTCAACCACCAACACTTCGTGATGACCGACCGCCGGCAAAAACAATTGACCGCCAACACTGGCCCAACCTTCGAGATGGGGCATTTTGTAGACCGGCAGCTTGCGCTTACCGCGCCCATAGCCATCCAAGATACGCTTCACACCGTTATCGACTTGCCATAAATCAAGCAGCGACAGGCCATCTTCACCAAACAACCCGGCGATGTAGTAGCGTCCATCCGGCGTCACCAATCCGTCATAGGGCAGCGTGCCGATATCTTTGAACTTTCGGATGAGGGGTTTGTTGCCTTGGGAGAAATCAGCAAGCCAGATCTCGCCCGAATCATAGAGGCTGAAGACGAATTTTTGGCCCGGGGCATCTACAAGCCCGACCACCTTGGAGCGCTTGCCATCGCCGATATCGGTCGCTGGGATGTCCGCCACGAGTTCAAGTGTTTCAGAATTAAATACTTTGACCCCGCCCGGCTTATAATTTGAGACAGCAATGAGCTTGCCATCCTGCGATATCGCCCCGCCGATCGAGTTGCCGGATTGCATCACGCGCTTGATGATTTTCCGAGCCAACAAATCGACCTTAGTGAGCCCGCCATCGCGCCCAAAGATATAGGCGAAGCGGCCATCTCTAGAAAACACCGTCGAGGCATGCGACAAATCACCAAACCCGGTCAGGCCATAGAGCGACGTGCGGTCCGTCGTCTCAACAACCTTGATACTACCGGCGGCACGCTCAATAACCACGCCGAGATCACCCGTGCCGCGCACACCGTTTCCGGAGGTCACGCAAGCTGATAACAGCAAGGCCAGAGCAATAAAAATTTTACTTTGCATAGGTGTCTCCTGCCTTTAATTTTTTAACCAGCCAGGCAGTTTCGTCCTGGCTCAACTCGACGCCCCAAGGTGGCATCGGTGTGCCGGTAACACCGTCTCGAATGATGTCGATGAGGAATTCATTACTATGTTCTTTAAGCTTAGCGGGCAGCAGTGACGGCCCAAGCCCGCCTTTCAACGTCATGCCGTGACACGAGCCGCAATCATGCTTCAAACGATGAATTAGTTCTGCTTTGCGGGCAGCATCAGGTTCAGCCGCTGCGGCGGCAAAAGTCAGCGGAAACAAAAGAATGGCTGTCAGTAGTGCCTTAACCACCGCCCGCTCCCTCTAAGTAATCCATTAAATCAGGTGCTGGGATGCTGCCCCAAATATCGGCGACTTCGATGACATGACCAATTACGATCAGCAGCGGTGTCGGTAATTTTTCTTCAGCCACCCGTTCCGGCAGATGCGCCAAAATAGTACGACAAATTCGCTGGTCTTTAGTTGTGCCCTTGGAGATCGCAAGGGCTGGTAAATCTCCTGGCATACCGGCCTTGATCAACTCATCCCGAATCAGCGGCAGGCTTGAGAGCCCCATATAAATGACCAATGTGGTATCCGGATCAGCTAGGCTCTGCCAATTTAGATCAAGCTCGCCATTATTTTTTCGGTGGCCCGTCACATAGCGCACCCCGGTCGATTTGCCACGGTGTGTTAGCGGCACGCCAAGCGCCGCGGTACAGCCGGACGCTGCGGTAATTCCCGGCACGACCTCAAACGAAATACCATGCTCATGGAGAATTTCCGCCTCTTCGCTGCCGCGGCCAAAGACAAAGGGGTCACCGCCTTTAAGGCGTACGACGTTATAATTTTTGCGTGCAAGCTTAACCAAGAGCTCATTTATTTCATCTTGGATGAGATGGTGATTGTCAGCAGCTTTACCTGCAAAAATTCGACTAGCGCCAGCCGGAACCAAATCCAGAATCTCGTCAGAGACCAAGCGATCATAAACCACGACGTCGGCTTCGCCTAACAAACGCATGGCTTTTACCGTCAAAAGTTCTGGATCACCCGGACCAGCACCAATTAAATAAACAGGTCCGTAACTGTCTGGAATTGAAATCATATTTAAATCTCCTACCTGCTTTTCGTATAGCATTTAGAAGAATTAAATAAATTGACACAGGTTAATTTGTGAAAAATACCTAAATTTAATTCAGATCGAATTGGTCGTGCCTATCACGAATTGCGCCCACCGACTATTTTTCGGGCTTTATCAACCCACACATCCAGCTCTGACAAAAGCATTTCAAACAATCTTTCCAAACGTCACAATTGTGACCATAATATGAGATTCGAAATTCTCCGGATGTGATCATGGGAAATAAACCCGAAAACCGAGCGGTCGATCCGCGCCCCAATTGGGCCGAAAATTCCAGTGCGGATAATTGGCCGATATTTGATGTGCGCGCGATTTTGAGCGCGGGATCGGACCCCTTCGGTCAGATTATGGAATTTATGTCCGGCTTGAAGTCCGACGATAATTTCATTATCGAAGCTTCCTTCAACCTTCAGCCCTTGCGTCGACTGCTGGCAGCCAGAGGTTATGCCAGTTTTGGTGATCAATTGAATGCCAATCATTGGCGAATATTTTTCCACGCGGAGGACGTTTCTCAAGCTGGCGAGAATCTGGAAAGCTCTGAACCAAAAACGTGGAATGAAGAGAAACAACTTCATGTTGATCTGCGAATGATGGAACCGCCCGGACCCCTGGTGTTTATTCTTGGATTGCTTGACCGGCCCGGAATGGGGAAAGAATTAGTGGTTCATCTTGCACAGGAACCAATTTATCTGTACCCGGAGTTAAACGAGCGTGGTTGGAGCTGGGACCAACTGGAGAGCAGTTCGGATGAAATCCGACTTCTCTTGTATTGCCAAAACCCAGATTAACATTTGCGAGAACAATCGACGGAGAAAATCAATAATGGTCCAGGACGTTAATCCCGGTACAATTCTTATGAGCGCCCAGTTGCGCCTCTTGCCGCCGTCTCTGACCTTCCGGTTTTTTATGGCTGCGGCGGTGTTTCATTTCTTTTTTTGGGTCGCTATTGGGTTTTCTTATGATGATGTTTCGACATTCTCTGGTGGCCCCGGACCGGTGCTTTCCGCCATTCATATTCTCACCCTCGGTGTTTTCGCTATGACCATAATGGGGGCGGCTACACAATTAATACCGGTCGCCACCGGTCTGGCGCATCGCTCGTTATGGCCAACGCAAATTGCGTGGTGGTTGTTCCTCCCCGGAACCTTAATTTTCCTTACCGGTCTCAACTTTTCGGAACAATGGATTATGCAATTGGGCGGACTGTTGACGGCTGCAGCCTTGCTGATTTTCGGCTTTTCTATTGCCGATTTGTTGCGTCGTTCGAAGGTTTTAAAAATACCAGTTCGTTTCGCTTGGTTGTCGATGGCGTCGTTGCTTGTTCTGGTGTTGTTGGGATTGGTTCTGCTGGAGAATTTTATCCACGGTTTTTTACCCGACCATCAAGCGATTGCCGCCAGCCACGTTATACTGGCTTTGTACGGATTTATGGGATTGTTGTTGATGGGTTTCAGCAATATCCTAGTCCCCATGTTTGCTCTATCCAAAAGCCCGCCTGCCCGAAATCAACAGATCGCACAATGGCTGGCACCGATTGGTTTGGTTTTGGCAGTGACCGGCGTTCTGGTTAATACAGAAGAAATTGTAGGCATCGCAGTAGTGATCGGTCTGATCGCGGTTATTTTACATATTCAGGGTATGTTGTGGTGCCTCAATTCTGGCATGCGAAAGAATTTGGGTCTTTCGTTTGTCCTCGTCAAAGCCGGTTGGGTCATGTTGATCGTCAGCTTGATTGCCAGCGGTCTATTGGTTTTCGATTTACTGGGTGAGCAGGGGCCGGCAATATTTGGCGCCATTGTGTTGATCGGTTGGTTAGCAACTTTTTTACTCGGTATTTTACAGCGAATTGTCCCTTTCTTGGCCGCCATGAATATGTCGAAAAAGACCAAGAAACCACCGCGTCTATCTGAATTGGGTGATGAAACGAAACTTAAGCTGCATGCCGTTTGTCACGGCTTGGCCTTTGTGACAATCACCGGCGGCATTGCATCTGATAAATCTCTGCCTATCTTATTGGGCGCCGTTATCGGTGCCGTCGGCGCTCTTTTTTTTGCTTGGTACGTCGTTGCAGTGGCCCGAAGTTATATGGCCTATCACCGGGAATCGGAGGCCACCGGACCCGTATCTGGGGATTGATTGGAATAATCTACATTAATAGGAATCATTATGGATGATTTAGAACTTGAACTTTGTAAATCTCTTCACAAAGATCACATGATCACGTTGCAACTACTGGAACGACTTGAAACGACCTTGGGACCAAAAAGTTCCGACCTACCTGATACCACGGGTGGCGATTTTAGAAACCTGCTGACCGATCTGGTAACCGTTCTCGAGGCCGAGGTGAAAGGCCATTTCGCGTTTGAAGAAGAACATTTATTTCCCCGCTTCGCCGACGAAATTGACCCCGCGATCACCGAAATGCTTCAAGGCGAACATGAAATCATTCGCCCGATCGCCACTCAACTTACCGATCTTGCCCGCGCGGCCTTAAAAGAAGGGTTCACGCCTGACAACTGGGACGAATTCCGGAACGCTGGACTGGAACTCGTCGAAAGGGAGGTCTTTCATGTTCAAAAGGAGGAAATGGGATTCCTTCCTGGACTGGATGAAATTCTCGATGAGGATGAGGACCGTGAACTTAACATGATGTATTTATCGGCAACGTAAGTATTTGTTTGGGTGGAACCGTTCCCGCCCGTGATACAGTACTGCACGACGAATGCATAAGCGCACCAGTCACAGCGTCTGGATGAAGGAGGCCAACATCAACGAATCAGATCGATTCTTCCCGGAAGAAATTTGGCAACACACCTTCACTGAAAGCGGTGCATATCCCTATCTTTGCGGACCGCATTGGAAAGAGCAAGATATGCGGGGATTTGTGAAAGTTACAGAGTAATGTAGAAACAGAAAGCCACTCTTTGTAAAAGGCTGGCCTTCGGCATACCGATTTCCAAAGGGTCATGAATGCAAATCTTCAGAGCGATGACTTGCCGGAAAAGCTCTGACAAAAGGATAGCTAATATTTTCGGCGGTCTGTTATTTCTCCTCATTGTGTATATGGTATCGGCGGAACCAGTTCGCGCGGCGGATCACCAAACAAGAAATCTCGATCAACAACAATGTGCCACCTGCCCTGTCCCCGAGATCCCCAGGTGGGGTTTGGCGGAAATCACAGCCAGCCATGTTATTCACACGCCGCTGTCCGAACTCCCTGACAAGCCACAGCAAGGCACCGACCCGCTAAATCTTTATGCGATAGCTGAAGCCGGCGACCATTATGTCACCATTCTGGATGGGGACAGTTTGGAACTGCTTTCGAGGATCAAATCGCGCTTTGCTCTTCATGGCGATGCCCAGTATTCCCCTGATGGGCGCTATGTATATCTGGCATCACGCGATGGCTGGGTAAGCAAATACGATTTGCACAGCTTCAAACCTGTCGCCGAAATCCGTGTTGGCGTTAACACCCGCAATATCGCCGTATCGTCGGACGGCAAATGGGTAATGGCGGGTAACTTCCTACCCCATAGTCTGGTTGTGTTGCATGCTGATGATCTACGCCTCTACCGCGTGATTGAAGTTAGTGATGGTAATGGCACAACGTCACCTGTCAGCGCCGTCTATGATGCCAAGCCACGAACCAGCTTTGTCGTTGCCCTCAAGGATATGAAGGAAATCTGGGAGCTTTCCTATGATCCTGACGCTGCCCCTATTTACGGGAATTTTGTGCACAGTTTCCGCAAAGGTCAGGTCGAGGGTGTTGTTGTAGATGAGCAGCCTTTTGGTGTGCGCCGCATAAAGGTCATCGACTACATGGATGAATTTTTCTTTGATCCGGCCTATGCCGAAGTCATAGGTTTTGCCCGCAACGCCAAAAAGGCACTCGTTTACAACTTGGATGCACGCCGGCGGGTCGGCGAGTTAAACCTTTCCGGGAAGCCACACCTGGGGTCCAGCATTGTATTTGAATATGAAGGTCGCACCGTCATGGCCACGCCGCATTTAAGTGAAGCTGCGGTCAGTGTTATCGACATGGAAAATTGGGAGACCGTCAAGCGGATTGAAACGCTTGGAACAGGCTTCTTCATGCGTAGCCATGTGAAAACGCCCTATGCCTGGGTCGGAGTGTTTTCTGGCGAGAACCGTGACGTCGTGCAGGTAATCGACAAACGCACGTTGGAGATCGTCAAGACTATCAGACCTGAGCCGGGCAAAACGGCAACCCACGTGGAATTTACCCGAGATGGCAGGTATATTTTTGTCAGCGTTTGGGATATTGACGGCGCGTTGGTGATCTATGACGCGGCAACGTTGGAGGAGATTAAACGCATCCCCATGCATAAACCATCGGGAAAGTACTAGTTCTGGAACAAGATCACAGTGTCCACTGGGTCATATTAAATACACGGAGATTATTGGAGTTTAGTCGACAGGGTAAAATTGGTGCTGATTAAAAAATTAATTTGAACAAAAAAATAGGCGGAACCCTGAGGCTCCGCCCTGTTTTTGAGTAGCTACCAGATTTAGTAAACGTCGTTTCTGGTATTGTAGACGTTAAACTTACCGGTTGGTGTCACAAGACGCTTGTCCTTAATCACTTTGACAAGTTTAAGCGTTTTATCATTGACCACAACAATCGCAGATTCTTGATCTTTGGCATTCCAAACAGAGAACCAAATCTCAGTACCGGCTTTGTTGTACTCACCTTGAACAATCCGACGAACACCTTCAGTGATGCCAGACCACTCGCCAATTGGAAGAACTTTATATTCTTTCTTCAAATTTTTGATGTCGAAGACTGCAACCGAAGAAGCAATTTCTGCATCCGGGTTCAAAGGTGTATCGACATACAGATATCTAGATTTTGGATGAGTCTTAATAAACAGCGATCCGCCACCTTGACCTTCAAGTGTCTGCACAACTTTCCAAGCTTGCTTTGGATGACCTTTCGGATCCGTACCAATCAAGGAAATTGTATCGTCGCCAAGATGGCTGGTTGCCCACACTGGACCAAACTTTGGATGCACGAAGTTTGCACCTCGACCAGGGTGAGGCGTCGCACCGACTTTGATCATCTTAACCAATTTAGTTTCTTTGGTGTCGATGACGACGATAGTGTTTTTAGCGTTCGCCGCCGTCAGAAAGTAGCGACCAGAGGAATCAAAACCACCATCATGCAAGAAGCGTTCGGTTTCAATGGTGGTAACCTTAAGGTTTACCAAGTCAGAATAATCGACCGCTAAGACTTTGCCGGTTTCCTTCACATTTACCAAAAATTCTGGCTTGAAGTGAGACGACACAATCGCCGCAACGCGAGGCTCTGGATGATATTCCTGAGTACCAACCGTCATACCTCGTGTGCCGATAATTTTCAATGGTTCAAGCGTATCGCCTTTCATGATGACATATTGAGGAGGCCAGTAATCGCCAGCAATGGCGTATTTGTCTTCCCAGCCTTTCATCTTGGAGGTTTCAACTGAACGTGCTTCCAATCCGACTTTAATCTCAGCTACGCGAGTTGGTGGATTCATAAAGAGATCAATCAAATCGATTTTAGCATCCCGACCAATCGTAAAGAGATAACGACCAGTAGCTGAAATACGTGAGATATGCACGGCAAAACCCGTTTTGATAACTTGAACAATTTCCTTTGTCGCACCATCAATCAAAGCAATTTCACCCGTATCACGAAGCGTGACTGAAAAAAGGTTATCAAGATCGAGCTTATTCATTTGCTTGGTCGGACGTTTGCTGACCGGCACCATTACCTTCCAACTCGCTTTGACTTCCTTCATGCCATATTCTGGGGGAACTGGCGGCTCATTGAGCAGATACTTCGCCATCAGGCTGATATCGGCTTTGGTCAAAACACCCGAATCGCCCCAATTCGGCATACCGCCGGGCGAGCCAAAGGTGATAAAGTCACGTAGGTTTTCAAAGCCACGCTCACGCGTAATCTTTGTCGTCAGAGGCTTTCCAGTAGCACCTTTTCTCAGCACACCGTGGCAACCAGCGCAGCGTTCAAAGTAAATCCGGTTGGCCTTATTAAACTCGGCCTTGCTCAATGCAGGAATACCTTGCACCACACCCGGCGCATCCAGCGTTCCTTTATTCAAAGAATCTAAATTAGGTTGATACTTACCAGCTGGCGATGTCTGGTGGCTTTTTTTGGTGTCAGTTTTTTCAGCACCATAGGCTTGAGCTATCATCATAGAGCCTACGGCGATGGCAACGATACCGACTGATTTAAATAACGTGTTAGACATATTCTGTCCTTTCAAGAGGCCCGGAAAATACATTGCCAATTCAATTCGGCAGTTTGACACTAGTCGTCTGACAACACAGTTCATTGACCTAGGTTAAGGTTGTCGATTTTTTTATATAGCAGGATAAAATTATCTCCGAAGAGACAAACTTGGCTATATAACGCTAGGTCTATGAAAGAATACATTGTGCAACATCCAATAAAGTTCGTTCTCAAACGAACGGTCAGTGCTGTCGGCGGTATTAGGGTCATGGGTTATGTTATAATGCTATTTGCGATGGCCACATTATTGCCACCCGCTGCCCTGGCACGTCATGATCAAGCCACCAACAATGCCAACAGCCAAAACTCGGCAGCTAAGCCATCACATAAATTAGATCGCGGCCAATTTGGCGCGGTCATGCCCGAAGCGACGAGTTATGGCAAAGCAACTGGCGCACCGCTTTCGGTAGCCGCTTATAAAGAAGAAGCACTGATCGGCTATATTTTTAATTCAAGAGCAGTTGTCGCCTCGGCTGGCTATTCCGGCAGACCACTCGATATTTTGGTTGGGATTAACTTAGCCGGCATAATCACCGGCACTTTAATTATTGAACACCATGAACCAATCTTGGAAATCGGGGTTTCAGATAACGACTTGCAGAATTTCATCACCCAATTTGTCGGGCTAGATATTCGCAATCCGATTAAGATCAAACGCAATGCTGATAGATCAAAGATGGAGATAAATGCTATCAGTGGCGCGTCGGTCTCCTCGATCGTCCTCAATGATGCCGTTCTCCGTTCGGCCAGAGCGGTCGCTCGCTCCAGGGGAATCCTCGGAGAGGTCGGCAAATTTCTTGATTTCGACAGCTTTGAAAAATCCGATTGGCGGACTCTGGTTGAAGATGGCTCAATCACCCGCCGGCGCGTTACAATCGGTGAAGCCAGCCGAATTCTAGAAGCCCGGGGAGCCGCTCTATTTCCTGAAGGAATGCCTAAACCCGACCCTGCCAGCACCTATATCGATCTATATTTTGGGCTCGCTACGCCGGCTCAAGTCAGCCGCAATCTGGTCAAAGATCAGATCTTCCAGGAAATCACGGCAAAAATGGCAGACGGTGACCAGCTTCTGTTTCTCGCTGCCAAAGGCCTCTATTCTTTTCGTGGACGCAATTATCGCAAGCTCGGGTTTTTTGATCGCTTGCAAATCATCCAACGTGAAAAAAGCTTTCATCTAACCACAAAGGACCACATCCGCATTGATCGTCTTGCTGTCAAACCCGCACCTGACTTCCGCGAGATGTCGTTTTTTATTCTGCCGAAATCCAGCGGCTTTGATCCGGCTGCAGATTGGCGGTTAGAACTTATTTATAGCGGCGAAAGCAAATCAGGCACCAAATCCTATGCCTCGGTCATGCAGACTTATTCGTTGCCAAAGCAATATTTCCGGAAAGATGAACTGAACGGTCCAGTACCGGAGAAGCTGTGGATTAATGCATGGGAGAACCGCATTGTCGAAATCAGCGTGCTTATTTTTGCGCTGTTACTGCTAACCACGTTCTTCTTTTTCCAAGATTGGGGTGCCCGACGCGTTCGACTTTATAATGCAACGCGGATGGTGTTCTTGGTGGCGACTTTGGTCGGGCTCGGCTGGTACGCCAATGCCCAACTTTCCGTCGTGAATATCCTGACATTTATTCAGGCATTGTTGTCTAAATTTCACTGGGATTTTTTCCTCTTAGAGCCCCTAATTTTCATCCTCTGGGGCGGGGTTGCCCTGTCGCTGTTATTCTGGGGGCGCGGTGCTTTTTGTGGCTGGCTTTGCCCGTTCGGCGCCTTGCAAGAATTGCTGTCAAAAGTAGCGGTTTATTTTAAACTTCGTCAGATTCGAGTACCATGGGGAATTCATGAGCGGTTGTGGCCACTTAAATACATTATATTTGTCGCCATTTTTGCGATCTATATGGGCAATGAAGACATTGCCCTAATCGGTGCGGAAATTGAGCCTTTCAAAACTGCGATCATTCTGGCTTTTGATCGTTCCTGGCCCTTCGTGCTCTACGCCGTTGCTTTGCTTGCCGTCGGTTTGTTTATCGAACGCTTTTTCTGCCGCTATATTTGCCCGTTGGGTGCAGCCCTCGCCATTCCGGCCCGGCTCCGGATGTTTGAATGGCTCAAACGCCGCTGGCAATGTGGCCTGCAATGTAACATCTGTGCCGATCAATGCCCAGTGCAGGCGATCCATCCGGACGGCAAAATCAATCCCAATGAATGCACCTACTGCCTCAAATGTCAGGTCATCTACAACGACGATTTAGTTTGTCCGCCTTTGGCTGAGAAGCGCAAACGCAAAGAATCACGCCTCACCAAAAGCCTGGTCAAACGTATGGAAGATGCCGAACTGAAAGGGGAAGAAACATGATAGTCAATCCACCGATCAGCCGCAGACAGGCATTAAAAATCGTTGCCGTCGCATCTGCCCTGCCCCTTGCGGCATATATCACAAAATCTCAGGCCACGACTTATACCTGGCGGGGCCGCGCTCTTGGTGTCGAAGCCGAGATGCAGTTTGTCCATCACGATGAAGCTTTTTTAAAACGAATCATCAACCAATGTGTTAGCGAAATTGATCGTCTTGAAGATATCTTCAGCCTCTATCGACCGGGCTCGGAGATTAACCGCCTAAACGATCAGGGGTATTTAACCCACGTCTCACCAGAACTCAGAACAGTTTTGGCCGAAGCGCATACCATTTCGCTTCTCTCCCAAGGTGCTTTTGATATTACCGTGCAACCTTTGTGGACCAGACGAGACAAAGCTCTTGAGGGCATCAATTTTAGAAACATTGAATTGTCCGGCCATGGCGTTCGGTTTCTCGAAAAGCATATGGCTATTACGCTAAACGGCATCGCTCAAGGCTACATTACTGACCGGGTTGCAGATCTTTTGCGCGGCCACGGCTTTGATCATCTATTACTGCAATTGGGTGAGACCCAGGCTTCAGCGCCCATCGATCAGCCTTGGCAGATCGCACTCAACAACCGTTCCGGCAAAAAAATAAGCCTGACGTCGGGTGCCATTGCGACTTCCAGCGGCAATCATATCGTTGATCCTGAGAGTGGCGACACGCCGCGTCACTATTTATCCGTATCAGTGATTGCGCCCAGCGCCATGACCGCCGATGCTCTCTCAACAGCACTATTTGTCGCTGATCCATCTCAGGCTGAGAGAATCATTAACCGCTCGGCAGCAAAATTGGCTGTTATTGAACAAGCCAGTGGAGAATCGAAAGTTATCGGCTAAAACAATCCGCCACCCCGGACTTGATCCGGGGTCCATCTTTGGCTTGCGAAGTAGATAAACGAAGGTCTGAATTCCGGCTCAAAGCCGGAATGACGGAATAAATGAATAAGAGAGATTCTTAGCTTGAGGCGCGGAGTGAGCTTGGGGATTCGCCCTCGCTAAACCGGATAAGAGCTGCAACATCAGAGACGGCGACGCGTCCATTTTCGGTTCGGACACCGACCTTCCTCAAACGATTTAGAATTCGCGACAGGCTTTCTGGTTTCATGCCAAGGCGCGAGGCGATGATCACTTTGTCATAAGGCAAAGAAATGACAGCCGGGCCCTCTTCCACTGCACAGCGCCGAATAAAGAAGTCACAGACCCGCTGCGTGGCGGTGCGCGTTTTCAACTGCTCGATCTCAACCACCATGGAATGCAGTTGCTGAGACAGAGATCCCATGATCGACAAAGCAAGTTCCGGTGAATGAGATAGCTCGGCAACCAACCGTTTGGTCAGGATCGGCACCACTCTGGAATTCTCCACCGCCTGCGCGCTAACGGGATAATTTTTCCCGGCAAAGGCAACAGCCTCGGCGATCGTGTCACCGGCACTGAATATATGCACAATCGCTTCATCACCCTCGGCTGTACTGCGATAGACTTTAACCCACCCATCGGCGACAAAATAAAAGACATCTGCCGGATCACCGCGATGAAAAATCGCCTGACCTTTGGCATAATCAACTGCCGAGGTGCCCGCAAAAATCCGCTCCATAGCCGCATCGTCAATTTGACTAAAAAGGGGGTGTTGGTTAAATGAATGTAGATCACCATCGCGCATATCAGCGTTTTCTCCAGATTTTCCTAATATTAATTCGGATACCTTATACCGATTTAATTGAAATTCTTTTGACCTAAGTCAAAACCGAGCAATAAAAAATCATCCCCTCAGATAAGCCCCGGTTTCAAGGGGTTTTTGAAAATTGACCACGGTTAAGGACAGCCAGTCTTCGCTATGGTCTCCTGCTCAGATGCACGATTCGTCTAATCAAATAATACGGCTTCGTGTTTGGACAAACTTTTTTTTAGGGGACCGACTATGAACCCACAAGACCAACCAGCTCCCTCTGCCGAAGAAGGGGATATCCCCTTCATGCAGAGATTATTAGACAACCATTTCCTACTTTTATTTTTAGGTGTCGCGATACCGACAGTTGTTTATATCATCTGGGGCATCATTGAGATCACAGCTGTTCCGCTCGCGAAGTAAAAGCGAAATGGAGTAGCAAATGAACATATATTTAAAATTTTAGTTTAACTAATAGAAGGGGTTACCGATGTCGATTTATCCTCCTGAAGATCGCATATGGTGGTCAAAGCCAGTTGAAAAAACTGAGATGCTTTGGGTTACCATTGCGTTTATTTGGGGTCTGATCATGTTCTTTATGATGCCGTATTGGCATTTGACGGGAAATCAGAACCTATCAAACGAAGCTTATAAAATCACGGCAGACAGTTTTGCTGAAAAAACAGAGGCCTTCGCCAAGAAATATCAAGTGCGCGTAGAAGGCGAAAACGACATTCCTGTCGTCAAGCCACCCGCAGGTAGTGATATCTACATGCTCGGGCGTCTTTGGGATTGGTGGCCGATTTTAGAACTGGAGAAAGGCAAAAGCTATCGCTTGCATCTGTCTTCTCTGGATTACCAGCACGGATTTTCTTTGCAGCCAGAAAACATCAATCTCCAGGTTCATCCGGGCTATGATTTAGTGACGACGATTACGCCAAATAGTTCTGGCGAATTCGGCGTTATTTGCAACGAATTTTGCGGCTCTGGTCATCACACCATGGTTGGCAAGATTTACGTTAAAGACGGTAAGTAGGGGAAAAAATTATGACTAGTCCTTATCGCGTTTGCCCCGACACCGGCTTTAAAGTCGATCTCGCTGGCGAAAAACTCATTAAATGGAATGCCGTTACTGCCGTCGTCTTTTTGGCGATTGGTGGTCTGCTTGGCCTTCTCGTTGCGTTAACCAGATGGCCTGAAATTCATCTTTTAAATGCGGATGATTTTTACATGGTCCTGACAGCCCATGGTTTTGTCATTCTACTGGTTTGGCTAATCTTTTTCGAAATGGCATTGTTGTATTTTGCCTCTTCGATATTGTTGAACGTCAGATTGGCGCTACCTAAACTGGCCTGGCTAGGATACTGGCTGATGCTCGTTGGTTGCTTAATTACTGTCGTTGTTGTTTTGCAGGGCAATTCGAACGTCATGTTCACGTCCTATGTACCAATGATGGCCGATCCAGGTTTCTACCTCGGCATAATTATATTTGCCGTCGGAGCGCTCTGTGGTTGCGCTGTGTTCTTTGCGACCTTGGTGGTTGCCAAGCAAGAGAAGACCTATGAAGGCTCAATCCCACTGGTCACTTTTGGCGCTATGACTGCGGCAATTATTGCTGTTTTCACAATCGCTTCAGGTGCAGTGATCTTGATCCCGACGTTATTGTGGTCACTTGGCTTTATCGCCTACATCGATCCGCTGATGTACAAAGTTATTTGGTGGGCAATGGGTCACTCTTCGCAGCAAATTAACGTCGCAGCGCATATCGCTGTTTGGTACGCAATTGCAGCTATTCTGTTCAATGCAAAACCATTGTCAGAGAAAGTCAGCCGCTTTGCTTTCTTGATGTATATTCTGTTCCTGCAACTGGCTTCGGCTCACCATCTCTTGGTGGAACCAGCGCTTAGTTCAGAGTGGAAAATCGTCAATACCAGCTACCTGCTCTATCTTGCTGTGATGGCGAGTATGATCCACGGTCTAACCGTTCCAGGTGCCATCGAGGCTGCTCAACGCAAGCTTGGCTACACCAACGGTATGTTTGAATGGATCCGGAAAGCACCTTGGAGCAATCCGGTGTTCTCGGGCATGTTCATCTCCCTGGTTCTGTTTGGTGTGCTAGGTGGCATCACCGGCGTGATCATGGGCCAAGAACAGATCAACATCATTGTCCACAACACGCTCTATGTACCGGGTCACTTCCACGGCACGGTTGCAGCGGGTACGACTTTGGCCTTTATGGCGATCACCTATTGGCTGGTCCCGGTCTTGTTCCGGCGTGAGTTGATTTTGCCAGGATGGGCAAAATGGCAACCATATCTATTTGGTTTAGGTGTGGCCGGTCTCTCGCTTGCCATGATGGGTGCCGGTACTTTGGGTGTTTCCCGCCGTCACTGGGACATTACATTTGCCGATGCGGCGATCAAGTTTGATCACCCTGCACTGGCACATCTGATGATGGGCATTAATGGCGTGTTTGGTGTCATTGCGACAATTGGCGGCATTATGTTCGTTGTTGTGATCGTTGGCTCTCTATTGTGGGGTGAAAACCGCGATGAGGTATCAGCAGCGGCGCCTGCACCTGAAGCAGCCCCTACTCCCGCACCATCCGCCATGAGTGGCCATGGCAGCGCCGGCACAATGGAAGTACCAGGAACCTTCACATTCGCCCTTATCTTCCTAGCGGTGTTTGTCCTCTACTTCTTTGTTAACTGGAAATTCCTCGCCTCCACTTGGGGTTTAAGTTAACAACTTTGCTAGAATAATCCGGCGGGCGGTTTACCTGCCCGCCGGAAATTTCTCTAAAAAACCACCAAAAAAATTGGGAACAAAATGAATTTTAGGGCAAAAATTTTTATCAAATCACTGGTTATCATTATTCTAATTGTAATGAGCCCTACCAGCATTGCGCCAAGCCATGGCCATGAAAATGACGCGGCCAAAAACTCCGCCCGAACTGTCACCAAGGAATCATTTCCAGGCGCTGCTAAATTCGATGCTAAAGCCGCCTATACTTACAGCCAATCCGCCATCGGCAAAACCATTGGCAATTACAAGTTCATCGCGAGCGATGGTAGCGTGATCAAGCTAGATCAATTTAGAGGCAAGCCCCTTATTCTCAGCATGGTCTATTCTAGCTGCGCCCACACCTGCCCGATGATGACGCAGAATTTAGCCGAGGCCGTCAAAGACGCCCGAGACGCCCTTGGCGCTAAAGACTTTAACGTAATTTCCGTCGGCTTCGACACGCTGCGCGACACCCCACAGGCGATGAAATCCTTTGCCCGTCAACAAGATGTCGGCGATCAGAATTGGAAAGTTTTGAGCGGCAAGCCGAATGAGGTAGAGCGCCTGTCTGGCGATACCGGCTTTATCTATTTTGCCTCCCCGAAAGGTTTTGACCACTTGACCCAAACCACTCTCATTGATGCTAAAGGGGAAGTCTATGCACAAATCTATGGCCAGGATTTCGAACCGACCCGGCTGACCGAGCCGCTCAAGCAACTTTTGCTCGGCACCGCCAAGTCTCTCAGCAGCTTTGATGGGCTGCTTAATCAGGTAAAACTGTTCTGCACAATATACGACCCCTATGCCGGCAAGTACCGTTTTGATTATTCTTTTTTTATAGGTATGTTCCTCAGTGCCATTGTGCTCTTGCTTATGGGACAATTCGTCATTCGAAACATCTGGCGAATTTGGCATAAACCCGCCTCTGGATCAGATCACCCCGTTACATAGAAGTTTAAATTAATGCTCAAAAATATTCAGCTGCCCCTTCAGGCAGTTTTGCTAAAATTCGAAGGTTGGTTCGACAATCCCTTTGGTCCCGAGTGGAACCCGCTACGCCATTTAGGGGCCCTATCGTTTTTCTTTTTCTGGGTCGTCGCCGTCAGCGGCGTCTATGTCTACATCTTCTTTGAAACCAGCGTTTCGGGTGCCTTTCAATCGGTGGAGAGCTTGACCCATGACCAGCCTTATATCGGCGGTATTATGCGCAGCTTCCACCGCTACGCCTCGGACGCTATGGTGGTGACCACGTTTATCCACCTCGCCCGCGAGTTCGTTATGGACCGATACCGGGGCGTCCGCTGGTTTACCTGGTTCACGGGTGTGCCGATCATCTGGCTGCTATATGCCTCTGGCATTGGTGGCTATTGGCTGGTCTGGGACGAGCTGGCGCAATATCTCATGATCGCTTCGGCAGAGTGGCTCGACTGGCTGAGTATTTTTGGCGAGCCGCTCGCCAATAACTTCCTGACACCAGAAGCCTTCAAAGACCGCATGTTCTCGCTGCTGCTGTTTTTACACATTGCTATTCCGCTGTTCCTGTTGATCGCCTGCTTTATCCATGTCGTTAAAATCAGTCGACCCCGCATCAATCCACCCAAAGGGCTGGCCATCGGCACCTTAATCATGCTCACCGTTCTCTCTTTGGTTAAACCTGCCGTCAGCCATGGCCCGGCTAATTTGGATAAAGTGGTAGTGAATGTTGAGCTCGACTGGTTTTATGCCATCGCCTATCCGCTGTTTGATATGTGGGGTGCGGGCGCCCTTTGGTTAATCGCCCTTACGCTTTCTATCTTTATTGCTTGCCTGCCCTGGATGCCAAAACTCACCTTTCAAGAAGCCGCCGAGGTAGACAATCTGAACTGTAACGGCTGCTCTAGATGTTATGCCGACTGCCCCTTTGGTGCTGTCACCATGCAGCCACGCACTGATGGCCGCCCCTATCCACGAATCGCTCAAGTTGACCCTGACATTTGCACCTCTTGTGGCATTTGCGTCGGCTCGTGCCCAACCGCAACGCCGTTTAGAAGCCAGGAAATGTTAATAACCGGTATTGACCTGCCGCATTTCCGGCTAACCAAGCTGCGCGCTGATACCGATGCGTCGCTCGATAGATTACCGGATGTTCTGCCCGAAGGCGCCCCTCGGATTATTATTTACGGCTGTGACCATGGCATTGATGTCGACAAAATTGAAAGTGCCAATGTCGTCGTCACCAGCCTACCTTGCATTGGCATGCTGCCACCCTCATTCATCGATTATATTCTAATGAAGGAGAAAGCCGACGGCGTGCTGCTTACCGGCTGCCGGGAAGGTGATTGTTATCATCGCTTTGGCATTCACTGGACCGAGCAACGCCTTTCCGGCGAGCGTGATCCCTATTTGCGGAAACGCGTCCCAAAAGAGCGCGTCTGGACGTGTTGGGGTGCGGTCACCGATAACGCCAAACTAAAACAACAAATCGATGATTTTTCCACGCACCTCAAGAACCTGCCGACATCTCAGGAGGCCGCGGAATGAAACGTATTTTAAATATTCTCGGCCAAGGCCTCGCTTATCTCGCTTTCGCACTGGTGATCGGTTATTTCTCCAGCCAGCCGACCTATCATCCGTTTGAAGCTGGTCAGGCTCTGGTAAAACTCAGTATCAGCCATGCTGGCCAGCGCAAACAAGCCTGCACCGAACGTGCGGTCGACCACCAACGCAATATACCCACGACAGCGCGCAAATTAATGGATTGTCCCCGCGAACGTCATCCGGTCACGATTAAGCTAATGATAGATGGCAAAGCTGTGTTCGATGCAACGTCTAAGCCTTCGGGTCTCTCGAATGATGGCAGGTCGCTGTTCTATCACCGCTTTCCAGTCAAAAGCGGCACGCATGAGATTAAGGTTCAGCTATTTGAAGCGGAAATTTCCCAAGGCGCCCATTACAAATTCGCTCAAAACATTGAGCTGAAAGCCGGTGACATTGCGGTGGTCGGTTTCAATCCAACGGCAAAGGCAATCTTTTTTAAGTAGCCGTTTTCCGATGCTCAGTCAGATAAACTTCACGGTGCCAGATATAAAGACCGCTGGCGACAATCAGACAGGCACCGGCAAATATGCCAATGGTCATCGGATCTGCCAGAACCGTTACGCTCAAGATGACAGCGACGAGGAGCTGGGAATATAAAAACGGTGACAACACCGAAGCCGAGGCATGTTTAAAGCCTTTGATCAGCATCAGATGGCCCACCGCGCCCAGGCTGCCCTGCGCGCACATCATCAAAAATTCCTTCAAGCTCGGGTGCTGCCAAAAGAACGGCACAATTAGAATTAAGACAATCACGCCAACCAAAGTCGAATAAAAAAGCGTCGTGTAATCGTCATCATGGAGCCTAAGCTCCCGCGTTTGAATTAAGAAAATCGCCATCATCAAAGCCGTGAACAGCGGCAATAGGATCGGCCATTGAAAATCTCCGCCCGGCTGGACAATGAGAAGCACGCCACAAAAAGCAACAAAGACAGCGCTATAGCGACGCACGCCAATGGCTTCTTTGAGGAACACACCCGATATGATCGTCACCAACACGGGTGCCATAAACTGTACCGCCGAGGCATCGGCCAAGGGTAAAAATTGTAAAGATGAATACATCGCAAAGGTCGCGCCGAATAAAGCTGCCGAGCGCCGCAATTGAATGCCGGGGCGCGCGCTTTTGAAAATGGATCTCGAACGTGTCGCCAGTAAATAGACGGTAACAACGAGGGCTTGAAAGAAATAGCGGCTCCAGATGACCTGAACGGAATCTAGCGATCCCATCAAATGCTTACTGATCGCATCCATCATGGCCAGAAAACTGCCGGACAGGATCGTCAAAATTATGCCAAGGAGAATGCTTTTTTGCGGAACGTCAACCGGGCTTGCCATCAACTCTGATCATCAACCCTTTTTAAGCGATGGGTCGGCAAGCGTTGTGTCCTGACCGACGGGCGCACTATCAATCGCGTCTTCAAGTGAAAATTCTTCAACCCATTCTTCAGGTGGGCGGGCGGTGTCATTTGGCCCAACCTGATCCAAGCCCCAATAAATCTCCAGCCAGTGGCCATCGGGATCTAAGAACTCAACCGCGATCTGCACGCCAGCCCGGCGGCGACCTTCAAATAGAATTGTGACATCGTGCTTTTTGAGATGTTCGCGGGCCCGCAACACTTCATCCAAACTATCAACTTCAAATGCCATGTGATGGAGTTCTTCATTTGGCGACGGCTTATCAATGCCGCCCACCAAGGCGACACCGTGGTGGTCATTGTTACAACGCATAAAGACCATCCGGCCGGGGATCATGGTTTCGGGATAAACATCGGTCACGCGAAAGCCCAAAACATCGGTATAAAATTTCACCGATCTTTCCATATCCGTGCAGCGCAAGACAACATGACCAATTTTGGTAATATTAAACGGCAAATCCTCTGGTGTTGTCTTATTCTTTAAAGCCTGCATTTCAGGGCTTTGGATGCCTTCAATATCGATTACGCCTCTGGGCATTTTTAATTCTCCTTTTGATCAGAAACGAAGACTGAACCTTCATAGAGCTTTCTGGCTGTCCGCAAAAAGCCCGAGCGCTTGAGGTTTATATCCTCGCCATTAATTTCAATTTCAATATCAACTTCCATACCGCCGCTGGGATGCTCAATCAGCAAACGCGTACCAGCGCCGCTGAGGTTTCCGGCAATGTCAGCCGCCGGCGTGCCGGGTATCAGGCAAGCTGTTGCGACCGAGACCGCCGCAAACACGCCGATCGTCGAATGGCAGCGATGTGGGATGAATGAGCGTGTCGAGATAACACCACCACTCCTTGGTTTGGAAAGGAGTGTCATTTTAGGCACCGTCTTATCCGTAACATCGCCCAAATTCATCAGCGGGCCAGCTTGCAAACGAATACTTTCAAGGCGGCTTTTAAGCTCTTCATTGGCTTCTAATTGCTCAACAGTCTCTGTGCCTTCAACGCCAAAGTCGGAGGCCCGCAATGCCACGACTGGCATGCCGTTATCGATACAAGTCAGTTTCACGCCATCAATCTCATCGACGATGTTCCCGCTCGGCAATAAGGCCCCGCAAATCGCGCCCGCGGTATCCAGAAAATTAAGCGGCACGGGGGCCGCCGTTCCAGGTACACCATCGATTGCGGCATCACCTTCGTAGGCAACTTCACCGCCTGGCGTCGCCACCGTGACAACCGCATTATCGCCGCTATTGACCATATGAACCGTGATATCCGTCGTTGGGTCGCCCGCCTCAACCAAGCCTTTTTCAATTGCGAATTGGCCAACGCCGGCCAAAATGTTTCCGCAATTCTGACCATAACCGACAACTGGTTCATCGACGACGACTTGGGCAAAAAGATAATCGATATCGACGCCCGCTTGATCGGATTTACTGATAATGGCGACTTTGCTGGTCAGCGGATTGGCGCCGCCGAGGCCGTCGATCTGGCGATCATCAGGTGAGCCCATCACTTCCAGTAAGACTTGATCGCGCGCCGTCTCATCAGCCGGCAGATCACTTTTAAGAAAATAGGCTCCTTTCGAGGTCCCGCCTCGCATCATCACACAAGGGATCGCTTTCTGCATCTTAGCTCTCGAACTCGTAAAGCCGGTGAGGGTTATCGACGAGAATTTTTTTCCGCTGCGTCTCATCGGGAGCCACTAAGCCCAACAAATTCACCAGCTCGCCATCATTGGGCATGTCGCCGTTGATATTGGGATGAGGAAAATCTGTGCCCCAAATAATCCGATCGGGGGCGACCTCGATAAGGCTTTGCGCAAAAGGAATGCCGTCATGGAATGGCGCACCGTCAACTGATATCCGCTCCAAACCACAGACTTTTACCCAATAATTTTCATTCTTCATAAAATCCAGCAAAGTCTGAAACGATGCCTGCTCGACCCCTTCGGCAACCTTCGGGCGACCCATATGATCGATGACAATACGAATACTTAACTCTTCAAGCAGGCTTTTATATTCCAGCAAATCCGCCGCATCAAAATGCAGAACGAGATGCCAATCAAGGCCGCGAATAACATCAACCGTACGGCGCAGAAAATCAATATCCGGCGCACCGCCCAGATGCTTCACAAAGTTAAAACGCACACCTCTAACGCCGCCGTCATGGAGATCGTGCAGATCTTTCTCCGTCGTGCTTTCATCGATGTGGCAAACACCGCGATACTTACCATTACTGTGGGCGATAGCATCCAGCATCGCCGTATTGTCGGGCCCGTGACAACTCGCCTGGACAATGACGGCACGCTCAAGGCCTAAAAAATCATGGAGGTTTTTTAACGTCTGGCGCGACGCATCCGGCGGCGTATAGGAGCGGCTTGGATGATACGGAAAAACATCACCAGGTCCAAAGACATGACAATGGGCGTCGCAAGCACCTGGTGGTAATTGGAACCCCGGCTTTACCGGATTGGGATCAGGCGGCTGGCAGGATTTGTAAGGCCCTGCCCCATTATCAGCGGGCGCCATGGCTAATCACGCACCGTGAACGCGGTCGAGGAACTCAACCGTCCGCTCCCGCGCTGACAAAGCTGCCGGTTCAACATAAAAATCTGGCCGGGCATCATTGGCAAAAGCGTGACCAGCGTCATAAACATGACATTCCGCAGCGGGAATGTTTTGCTTCAATTCAGCAATAATTTCCGGTGGAGAATGCTGATCGGTCTCGCCAAAGTGAAACTGAGCCGCGCAATTTGCACCATTGGCGGCATTGTTCGATAACGCAGTGCCATAGAAGGAAACAATTGAGGTTAAATCCAATATGCTGGCCATCCTGGCTGCCGCACCACCGCCCCAGCAAAAGCCCATCACGGAAACGCCTTTTCCGCCATCAACGGCAGCCGCAGCGGCACGAATATCGCTCACCACGCCATCCGGATCGAATTGCTTCATCATGCCTTGCGCGCTTTCCATATCATCAAAGGCGATAACAGTTTCCGGCTTAATCCGGTCATACATAGCGGGCAGGATGGTATCATAACCATCAGCAGCCCAGGCGCGGGTGATATTTTTAAGCTGCTCGGTCATGCCGAAAATTTCCTGCAAAACCACGAGACCGCCCTTGGACTCGCCATCCGGCGTTGCCCGAAAGGCATCAAACGTATGGCCGTCTTCAGCCGTGACTTTAATCATTTGTTCTGACATTTCTTATTTCCCCTGATTTATTACTGGTTTATTAATTGAATGGCCTGATCATCACCAATAATGCGGCAAAAGCAATAATTTAAGCATCTGAAAAAGTGTGATCAGAGAATTGTTTTCTAAGCGCCGTTTTCAAGAGCTTTCCGGTCGCGGTATGCGGCAATTCATCGACAAAAGCGACCTCATTGGGGATCCACCAATCGGCGACTTTGCCTTTATACATGGCCAACATATCTTCGGCGGCGACGTCCGCCCCCTCGGCTTTGACGCAGATCAGTAAGGGTCGTTCGTCCCATTTGGGATGCGACAAGCCAATTACCGCCGCCTCCGCAATCGCTTCATGGCCGACGGCGATATTCTCCAGATCGATGGAACTGATCCATTCACCGCCTGATTTAATAACATCTTTCGAGCGATCGACGATTTGCATAAAGCCGCGATCATCGATGGTGCAAACATCACCGGTCCTGAAGTAACCTTCTGCATCAAAGCTGCCGGCAGAAGCTTCATCATCTTCGAAATAGCCGCTGGTGATCCAGGGGCCGCGTACCAGAAGTTCGCCGAAATCCTGGCCGTTATGGGGCAATGCTTCATCGTCATCATTAACGATTTTCATCTCAACACCATAAACCGGGTGACCCTGCTTCACTTTGTAAGCCATGAGTTGCTCTGATGTCATATCTTTCATATCGCCTTTCATATGAAAAATCGTGCCAATCGGGCTCATCTCGGTCATGCCCCAGGCGTGCAGACATTTGCAGCCAAGATCTTGCTCAAAGGCTTCAATAATCGAGGCAGGCAGCGCGGCCCCACCAACAATGACGCGCTCAAGATGCGGCAATGTTTTATTCTCAGCTTGAAAATATTGCTGCAACAGCAGCCACACGGTAGGCACTCCTGCTGTCAGCGTTACGTCTTCCTGTTCCAGTAACTCAAATACTGAAGCGCCATCCATGCCCGCGCCCGGAAAAACCAGCTTGGCCCCAGACATCGCCGCAGCATAGGGGATGCCCCAAGCATTGACGTGAAACATTGGCACCACCGGCAAAACAGCATCCCGGCCCGATATCGCCATGGTATCGGCGGCACAAATACCCATCGCGTGCAGCACGGTCGAGCGGTGTGTATAGAGAACGCCTTTTGGATTGCCGGTCGTGCCCGAGCTGTAACAAAGCGAGGATGCCGTATTTTCCTCCAATTCCGGCCAATCATAGTGGTCTGGTTGGTCTGTAACGAGGTCTTCATAGCATTGCACATCGTCTAATTTACTTTCCGGCATATGGTCCGGATCGGTCATAATCACAAATTCCACATCGTCACCGATTTGGTCGACCACCCCTTCCAAGACCGGCACGAAACTTAGATCGACAAAAATCACTTTGTCCTGAGCGTGATTGATGATGTAAGAGATCTGATCGCCAAACAGGCGCGGATTGATCGTATGACAGACGGCACCCAAACCCGATATCGCAAAATAAAGCTCAAAGTGGCGATAGCTATTCCACGCCAATGTCGCGACCCGGTCGCCCGGCTGCACACCAAGCTCAACAAGCGCATGGGCTAATTTCTGAATGCGCTGGTAAGAGTCGGCATACGTGTAACGATGAATGGGTCCCTCAATTGTTCTGGAGACAATTTCCGTATCGCTATGAAATCTGGCCGCATGTTTGATCATCGACGTGATCGAAAGCGGCATATCCATCATTTTGCCAAGCATGTTTTTCTCCCCAATTTATTATTTTTTAGTGGTCGTGGTGATGATCCTTATGGTGTGGTGCATTCTCATAGTGTTGGCGAATAAGATCAACGCCATAATCATTGCCGTTCGGCGTTCTGACCAAGGTATGGACGTGAAAATTCATCGGTGTCGGATTGGTCAAGAACACCCCGGCATGATGATCAAACTCGATCAGCGTGACCGGACTTTGGATGCGATAATAAAACGCCTGATCTTCTTCCCGGCTGCCAATCCAGCAAAAATGGGTGTCAGCGAAATGGCGCTCGACGTCTTCCATTTTGGCGGCGAATGGTCCTGGCGGTAACGTGCCGAGATACTCAGCCACCAAATCCAGCAGATTGCGACGCTGGAGCTTGGTAAAATCAACGCCTTGCAAACCTTCATAAGGCACAATGCGATTATCACAATAGGCGCCGCCCAGATGAAGACCGTCATGATGCACCCGCCTCCCTTCTGGCAAATCGCCGCCGATCATCGAATTGGCGATCAACGCTTTGGCTTGCTGGTCCTCAGAAAAAGATCGCATGAGCTCCAACCCAAAGCGTTCCTCGTCGTCAAATATACTTAAACCCTTATGCGGACCTTCATCCGCCGAGCACGGCTCACCGCCCATAAAAGTTGGCGTGATCGTCATTTGATCGCCAATCATCAGACAGCTGAGACAAAGATGATGGCCGAAGATCTGCCATCCCCAAGGCTCAGAAGCGGATGGTGTGCCAAACAAGCTGAACAGATAGGTGAACTCGCCAAATATTTCAGGGCCGCCAACAAGGTCACCCAGAAAGCCATTAAGACGCATAACATTGCGGGATTTCTCATAGCCTTTGGCGCTCAAACTTGCCCGCATCACTGCCAAAATTGCGTCGCGCACAGCATCCGAAACTTCCGCCAAGCGCAGGCCAAAGTCTTCGAAATAAATCTCGGTATTTTGCCAATTGCGCCATTGCTTGGCATCGACGTCAAAGCTTGAGGATTTGAGTTGCTCAGGCGTCAGCTCGGAGATTAAATGATTGGCAGCAATTATGGCTTGCTCGATCGGCGCTTTTTCCGAGCGCAACTTAAACAGGCCCGGCATTACCGTTCCATCTGTCGTCATACCTGTATAGGGAGCGGCATACATCTCCTGCCAGCCAGCAAGAATGCCTTTAATTAACGGCACGTCCGCTAGATCTGCCGCGTGTTGACGCGCACTCTCGCCATGAACTTTGGAGGTTTCAGCGGTCGGGACATATTTTCGATAATCAATGCGAGACATCACACAAGTCTACGTTGGCCCACGCCAGAGGTGCAACGCAAAATTGAGATTAAGCGGCTTTATTGTCCAATTGGGCCAGAAGCTCATGCTCCCGATCTTTTGCCAGCGTGACTGAACGGTCCCGGATACGGCCAAAGCCGCGAATAACATCCGGGATTTTGGCGATCTCAACCGACAGATCATAATTCTCTGCCGATAAACCCTTGAGCAAAGCATCAATGCTTTGTTCATAGTCGTCGATCAATTGACGATCGCGCTTACGGTCTTTGGTATATTTAAATGGATCAATCAGGCTGCCGCGCAGGCCTTTGACCCCATTCAGCAGATTGAGAACGCTGATAAACCAGGAGCCAAATTTTTGCTTTTTAAGCCGATCGGTATTTCGATTTTCCGCCGCCACAAGGTTGCGGCCGATATGAAACTCCAGCTTCACATCGCCTTCGAACAGATCTTTGATCTTTTGCTCAAAATCGCCATCCGTATAAAGCCGCGCCACTTCATACTCATCTTTCACGGCGAGCAATTTATAATAATTATCAGCCACGGCTTTGCTAAGCGCCGCCGAATTTTGATCTTTATCTGCATCGCGCACTTTGGCGATTAAATCAGTGTAGCGCTTGGCGTAAGCGGTATTTTGATATTTCGCCAGATCATCGGTCCGTTCTGAGATTTTTTGCTCGAGCGAATACGGCGCTGTTTCTGCCAAACCGGCAAAGGCAGCAACAGCCTCCGCATCAACAGCATAGCGACGCCCCCACTCAAAGGCGGTTAAGTTTTCTTCAACCGCGCTGGCATTTAATTCGATCGCCTGATGAATGGAAGTGATATCGAGCGGGATCAGGCCCTTTTGAAAAGCAATCCCGAGCATCAAAATATTAGCAAAAATTTTATTGCCCATCAAAGACGAGGCCAGCTCGGTTGCATCAAGGGTCACCGAATTTTCTCCAACCCGGCTGGTGACTTTTTCGACCAAGGCATCAACATTGACCGAAAGCTCAGGATTTTCCGCCTGATCAGCGGTCGGCGCGATATAAGTGTTGAGAATGGCGGTGGTTTGTTCATCGCCGATGCGCGGCAAAACTTCCATACTGGCGGAGACCACAAGGTCGCTACCAAGCAAAGCCTTAGCGGCAAGATTTTCAATCCTGGACGCGTTGAGGTTTATCCCCGGCTCTCCCAACCGCACATGGGTTGTCACCGCACCGCCCATCCGGGCAATACCGGTATTATCCAAGACCGAGCATTCCTTGCCTTCAAGATGCGCCGCCATGCCGAGCAAATTTCCGATTGTGATAAGGCCGGTGCCACCCACGCCAGCGATCAATATGTCATAGCTTCCGGTCAGGGGCTTTTGCACCGGATCGGGTACAGTGATGTTTAAATCGGATCCAGCTTCCGGGACGGCTGGTTTGCGAAGCTCACCGCCCTCCACTGTTACCATCGCCGGGCAAAACCCCTCAAGGCAGAGCAAATCCATATTGCAGCCAGATTGATCGATTTGGCGCTTGATGCCAAGCGGCGTTGCCAGCGGTCGAATGGCCGCGCATTTTGATTGCGACGAGCAGTCACTGCAGCCCTCACACACCCGCTCATTGATGACGACGCGTTTTGTGGCAGGCGGCATCAGACCCCGCTTCCGGCGGCGGCGGCGTTCAGTCGCACAGACCTGATCATAAATCAGCACGGAAACACCCGGCCAGTCGCGACACGCCTTCATCACCGATGTCATTTCTTCACGGCCGTATAGCTCGATACCCGCCGGGAATTTATAATCCGGGCCGTAATCTTTATATTTTTTCAGGTCGTCCGCCACGACAGCGACCTTGCCAATGCCTTCGGCTTGCATCTGCTTGGCGATATCAAGAACACTGGCGTGGCCTTCTACCGGCTGGCCGCCCGTCATGGCGACGGCATCATTGTAGAGAATCTTATAAGTCATATTGCAGCCTGCCGCATGGGCCGCTCGAATAGCGAGCGAGCCTGAATGGGCATAGGTGCCATCGCCTATATTCTGGAACATGTGGTCGCGGTCAACGAAAGCCGATGCACCGATCCAGTTCGCGCCTTCAGCGCCCATATGGGTAAAGGTCACCGTATCATTGCCCGGCATCCACATCGCCAAGGAATGGCAGCCGATACCGGCCATCGCCGCGCTGCCTTCCGGTGTCGAGGTACCGCGATTGTGCGGACAGCCCGGACAAAAATGCGGCACGCGGAAATCGGAGCTCGGTTGCACGACAGCTTGTTGCGTGCGGGTATCACTTTCAGCCAGGTTTTTTGCTATCGCCGGATGATTGGTTATTTTTTGCAATCGGCGACCGATCACTTTGGCGAGCAGTGCCGCCGAAATAACCCCGGTCGATGGAATGAGGGGCTGGCCAATCTCATCAGCCTTGCCAAGAATGCGTGGCCGCAATCCCGCCTCCCAATTGTAGGCAAGCTCTTTGAGCTGGGTTTCCATAAAGGCGCGGCGTTCTTCGACAACAATCACTTCTTCGAGCCCGCGTGCAAAGGCTGTCATGCCTTCAGGCTCAATCGGCCAGATCAACCCTGGCTTATAAACCGTGAGGCCGATCTCAGCGGCGACTTCGTTAGTAATGCCGAGGTCATCCAAGGCTTGGCGCAGATCAAGATAGGGCTTGCCAGCAGCGACAATGCCGATCCGCGGTTTGGGCGACGAGACAACGACTTCATCGAAGCTGTTCGCGCGGGCAAAGGCGACAGCTGCGGGCAACCTCACCTCTTGCAGGCGGATATCCTGGCTAAAGCGGTCATCCGGCCAGCGCCCGATAACTTGTTCCCAAATGTCGCCGTGATTATCCGGCAGCTTAAATTCGGGCACGGCTCTACCGAGCTCAACCGAGGCCGAGGTTTCGGCAATATCCGAAATGGTTTTCAAGCCCACCCAATTGCCGGAATAGCGAGACAAACCATAGCCCAGCAAACCCATGCGCAAAATATCTTCAAGATTAGATGGATAGATCACCGGCATCATATAGGAGGCGAAGGTGTGCTCGCTTTGGCCCGCGACTGATGTGGACGACATCGCCGGGTCATCACCGCTGACCGCCAACACGCCACCATGCCTTGAGATGCCGTTCATATGGGCGTGCTTCATGGCATCGCCCGAACGATCCAGGCCCGGCAGCTTGCCGTACCACATACCAAAAACGCCATCGTATTTCTGAGAACCAAAGATATCGGTTTGCTGTGAGCCCCAGACAGCTGTCACTGCCAAGTCTTCATTGAGGCCGGGCTGAAAATGGATGTTGTCTTTTTTGAGGAAATCCTGCGCTTTCCAGAGCGCTAAATCGAAGCCCCCCAAAGGCGAGCCGCGATAGCCGGAGACAAAGCCGGCGGTCTTGAGGCCTGCTGCCTGATCCCGCCTGGCTTGTTCCAACAACAGACGGAGCAAGGTCTGCGTACCACTCATATAGGCCTTGCCCGAAGGAAGGCTATACCTGTCATCTAGCGAGACAGCGGGTTTTGTGACTTGCTCGTCCATTGCAATGTATTCCGGCAGTTAGATGATGAGGCCGCCTCCAGCCAGGACAATCTGACCGCTGATGTAATTTGATTCTGGAATGCAGAACAAATAGACAGCATCGGCTGCTTCTTCAGGTGTCGCACCACGGCCAAGTGGAATTATGCTTTCCATGCCTTTGGCCATATCGGGGTGAATGCCCATGGTAATTTCACGATCACCAATCTGCGCCTTGGTTTCAGGTGAGCCAAGTTCGCCGGTCATGCGGGTTTTAATAAAGCCAAAAGTCACACAATTTACATTGACGTTGTAACGCCCCCATTCTTTGCACATGGTCCGGGTCATACCGATCAGCGCAGCCTTGGCCGATGAATAAGCGATCTGACCAGGATTTCCGTAAAGTCCGGAAATGGAAGAGATATTGACGACTTTACGGTGGACCGGCGTACCGGCCTCATTTTCCGCCTTTGCAGCTGGGCGAATAACTTCGGAGGCCGCGCGCAATATTCTGAAAGGTGCCGTAACATGGACATCCATCATGGCTTGGAACTGTTCATCCGTCATCTTTTGGATGATCGCATCCCAGGCATAACCGGCATTATTAACAATGATATCAATGGTGCCAAAGCGGTCGACCGCGGCTTTGATAAAATTATCGCCGAAATCTGGCGCGGTCACATCACCGACCACGATCTCGCATTCGCGGCCCATATCTTCCACTAATTTCTTAGTTTCAAGCGCCGGCTCTTCGGTCAAATCATTGATCA
>Ga0233428_1000528_pt1 | contig 51512 bp, 42 predicted proteins | sample SI_118_April2016_4_FD_179890 | JGI IMG/M metagenome (GOLD analysis project Ga0233428, IMG submission 179890) | Seawater microbial communities from Saanich Inlet, British Columbia, Canada - SI_118_April2016_120_MG | ecosystem: Environmental > Aquatic > Marine > Inlet | place: Canada: British... | reverse complement strand
CCAGTGTCGTCTCTACTCCAGATGACCGAGCTTTTGCCGCGGCCAAGACACTGTCGTTGCGGATGATCTCGTGTTCGCCAACCTGTAATAGCAGAGGGGGAAATCCGGTGTAATCGGCGTAAATCGGCGACGCATAAGGATCCTGGGGATCTGCGTGACCGAGATAGTGACCGACGAATTGTGGCAGGCATTGGGGACTCATGATGGGGTCCAATGCCTCCTCTGAGGTGAGGCTTTCCCCCGTGAGCGTCAGGTCTGCGAAGGCGGACAGGGCGATGGCGCCGCGAGGAAGTGGACGGCCTCGATCACGCAGGGCCAGGAGGGTGGAAAGGGTCAGGCCTCCACCAGCAGAATCTCCAGCGATGAAGCAATTGCCGGCCTGGCCAGATCCATGCGGTCCGGTCGCAACCATCGACTCGAAGGCACGGACACTGTCTTCAATGGCTGCGGGAAATGGGTGCTCGGGAGCCAGGCGGTAATCGAGAAGTAGTACAGCGCAGCGCGCCGCCGCAGACAAATGGGCGGCCATGGCCAGATAGAAGCCAGCACATCCCGAAACAAAACCGCCGCCGTGCAAGTACAATACACGTGTCGCCGTGTCGGCATCGGCAGCAACAACCCATTCACCAGACAGCTCGTCATGCTGCCATGGGATACACCGCACGGAGGGATCCGTCGGTTCTCGGCGTGTCCCCATCCCTTGCCGCAATTCATCCAGATCGAATGAGCCTGAGGCACCAAATGCTGGTGTCTCGTGTAGTTGCAGGAAATAGGCGTGTCCCTCGGTGGACACAGCGTCTCTTGGCATACTCATCTATTTTGGTTTGTAGACGGTGCATTCCACTTCGAGTAAAAGGCCCGGGGCCAGGGCTGATCCACGGGTGATGCGCGTCGGCTTGGGTGTCCAATGGAAGATTTCGGCATAGGCTGCTGAGAACTCTCCAAAGTCCTCGATGTTGTTCAGATGAACCGAAAGACGACAGATGTCGCGCAGATCTGCGTCAGCGTGGCGCAGAATGCCGGCGATGCGATGAAATGTCTTGTGGGTCTGCTCGACGATCGTAGCGCCAATGATCTGCCCCGTTGTTTCATCTTCCGCCGCGACACCGGCGACAAAGATGAAGTCACCGGCACGAACTGCCTCAGAGTATGGCCAGCCTTCGTGTGACGCGTTGCTCGTGTGGATCTCCTCGAAGTGAGCCATCACAGGGCCTTCCAGTATTGCAGCCACTTCGGATAACCCGTCTCCACAGCCTCGATATTTCCCACCTCGTATTCCAAGGCGTATTCACCGCTGTAGCCAACGGCTTCCACCTGCTCAAATACCCAACGAACATCGATCTCGCCCTCGCCTAACATGCAGCGCGCCCACTTGCCGTCAGCATCATGCAGGCCATCCTTGAAATGCACGTGCACGATGTGATCCTTGAACTGCTCGAAAGCTGCTTTGTATTCGACGCCGGCTGCCATCAGATTGCACGGTTCGTAGATAATCCCGAAGTGATCAGAGCCGACTCGTTCACAGATTTCACGACATGTCGCCGGGTCACCGGAGATCTCGGTGCCGTGATTTTCGATGCCCATCCAGATACCATCCCGTTCGGCGCTTGCCGCCGCTTGCTGGAAGTAGGGGACAAGCTGATCGATCTCCTGGCGTTTGCCGGATCCAGGTGTGACGCGGATGGTACGAGCGCCCAATCGCTTAGCGACTGCGAGGGTCTGCTCCATCTCTGTCACGGCTGAGGCGCGCTCAGACTCGTCGGGTGCTGAGAACGCACGCCCACAATAGGCACCGATGTTGGCGATACGAAGAGAGTGGCGACTACAAAGATCCTCGAGAACGTCGATGCTGTATTCGGGATCCGTCACCGAGAAATGAGGCATTCGGGCGAGGAGATCAACTTTCTCAAAACCCGAGTCGGCGATCACCTGCAGTGCATAGTCGAGGGACTGTTCCACCAGGGGGATACTGCAGGCACTGGCTCTGCTGACGTCCACAATTTGCTCCTGAAGATGGAACCGCTAGCGATTGCTGCGGTCCTACAAGGATGATAACATTCCGCCTGACCGATGCAGATGCACAATCTGACACGGACGGCAACTGCGCAGACACAACAAGCTATCGGAGCCGAATGCTTGAGCAAATGAAGTCTTCGAAGAAATGGAACTTGCAGGGCCTTTTCTTGGTTGCAGCCAGTTTCAGCATTCTGTCCGTTTCCCCCGCGATGGCCTTCGACTTTGCCTTCATCGGCGATGTTCCATACAACGCGGAGGACAGCTTGCGCTTCGCGTTGCTGCAGGAGCGGATCAACGAAGAGGATGTACAGTTCGTCTTGCACGCGGGAGATATCAAATCGGGCATCGCCCCATGCTCAGATGAGGTCCTGCAGCAACGACACGACTGGTTCGATCGCTTCAAAGCCCCCTTCATCCTCGTGCCCGGCGACAACGACTGGACAGACTGTCACCGTCTGCGTGCCGGGGCATGGTCTCCTGTCGAGCGCCTCGCCGCCTTGAGACGGATCTTCTTCGAGCCCGCAGGGCGTCTGTTAGGAGGTGACAATGGCCATCTCAAGGTCGAGTCGCAGGCGAGTGATCCAGCCTATGCGAACTATCCCGAACACCTGCGTTGGGAAATGGATGGCGTGTGGTTCGTCAATCTGCACATTGTTGGCAGCCAGAACGGGCTGAGACCCTTTGCGGCGCGTACACCGGCAGACGATGTCGAAGCAGAGGAACGCACGCAGGCGGCTCTGGCGTGGATGCGGCAGACATTTATCGAGGCCAGGATCAGTGAAGCGCCAGGGGTCATGGTGAATATCCACGCCAATCCCCAATTCGACGGGCAGGCGGATTCTCTTTTTCAGGCAGCCTTTGGTGGGTTTCTGACTTCTCTGCGCGAGGAGGTTATTGCCTTTGGTCGCCCTGTTGTGCTCACCCACGGAGACTCCCACTACTTCCGAATTGATAAACCTCTGACCAACGTAGGCGGACGACGACTGGACTATTTCACGCGTGTGGAGTCCTTCGGTTCGCCCCACCTGCACTGGATTCGTGTCAGTGTGGATCCAACAGATCCGCTCGTGTTCCGCTTTCGCCAGGAAATGGTGCCTGAGAACGCAATCAGGCGCTAAGCGTGGCTGTGTCAGGCAGGTAGCCACTGAAATCTGTCGTCGTCATCTCTTCGCCTCGATAGGTGCGGGGCTTGGGATCCAACCAGTCGACGATGGTATTCTTGAGGTGATAGGCGAAGAAGTGGTTTCCCGCTGGCGAGTAGTGGCCGATCCAGTAGCGTCTTCGATACTCGTCGATCGACAGATCAAAGGCGGCGTAGTCACGGGCGTGGATCTCGTTCATATCGAAGACGCGATAATCTTCTTCTTGTAGATGATCGGCAAAGGCCTGGTCGTATCGCGGTTGGCCACGGAGAGCTTGGTCAGTCGCCGTGGGACACAGGAGGCAGACCAGCAACTGCTTGTTGTGTTCACTCAGGAAGCTCCGTGCCTGACTGACCAAATACCGGCTCGCGGCGAAACCGTAAGCCAGTTTCAGCCGCTTGATGCCCTGCAGTCGTGATTCGTCGCTTGCCTCGTCAATGGGCGGTTCGTGCAGGTGCTGCGCCAGCTGACCGAGTAATCTGGCATCGCCTTGCACATCAAAACGCTCCATGGCATAAAGCATGACCATCAGGTCGTCGCGCAGTGCGTCGATCATGAACTCTGGCTCGCACATCCGATACAGCGTCTCGGGTGATGAACAGAGATTGGGTCTTTCGACGAAGTCACCACTGACGAGATCGATTTCGACATTTGCCCAGAAGTTGCCGTGAAACATGCGACCATTCTGGTCGTCCCAGACCCGATGTGTCGCGGCATGGCGACTTCGCATGACAGAGCGACAGTGGTCATCGCCCCAGATATAGAGAATGGCATACTCGGTGCCGAGAGCTGAGGTCTCGACGCGGCGCATACGACGGTAGGCCTGATTCACACCGAAGCCACCCATGCCAAAATTTCGTAATGGCTCGCCAAGGTGGCCGGCGAGATATTCCTGCCAGGTCTCGCCGTCACAGACCTGGTGGCACTGCGTGAAGGAGTCGCCGTAGGTGTTCAAGCGACACGGTTGATCAGCATACAGCCACGGTGTGCGTTGACCATTGTCGAGAGCTGTGGATATCGTCCAACTCTCATCGATACCATCACGAGGCAGGAATCGACCCAGGGTGTAGCCTACCTCCTCGTCAAAACGGGCCCATGTCGGCTCTGTCTCGTCGAGGAACCGATCAATCGTCTCGCGTGGGACGGCTGCTGTGGCGAGGAATTCCGCGTAGCTGATCATGGGATCACATCACGTCTTGCATCTGATCTGCATAGGATACTCGGACAGATTCTCCGGGCCCTCCTCAGTGATCAGATACATGTTCTCCAGCCGCACACCGGCGCGCGCCTCGGGGATGTAGGACCCCGGTTCGATGGAGACGACATTGCCCACCTGGAAGAGGCCGCCTCGTGTTGCATTCACATCAGGCATCTGATGAGCGCGCAAACCGATCGTATGGCCCCCATGATGTCCGAGGCCCGCATCAGCCAGCGCCGGATGCTCGCGGATGTAAGCATCCATCGCCTTGGCACACTCGCGACTGTCTAATCCCGGTTGTAGATAGTCACTGATACGATCGTGGAACGCACTAAGGTGATCGAAGATCGACTCCTGTAGTTCTGTCGGCTCGGACACGGCGAAGGTGCGGCACAGGTCGGACCAATAGCCCCGATAGGTGACCCATGCATCAATGATGTAGAGTTCACCCTCTTCGATCTTGCGATCGCGGGCAAAACCACCCAGCTGTCCGCATCGATAGTCGCCATCATGGAAGACTTTCTCGCCCGCCGCCAGATGAGCGGCCTGCTGCGCGGCGCCGAGGACTTCAAGCTCGTTTACACCGGGAGCAATTGCCTTCTGTGCCGCATCATAGGCGGCCAGATCAATCTGTACGGCCTTGCGCATGAGTTCGATCTCATCTGCATCCTTCACTTCCTGCAGCTGATGCAATGTCTCATCCACGTCCACCCATTCAGGTGCCCCGCCGAGGCCTTTCTCTATGTGCTCGGCGAGCATCTTGACCATGAATTCCCGTTGGAAACCGACTCGTGATGCTCGGGTCTTCTTTGTCTGCAACCGTTCAACGACGAGTTCACTGAGTTGGGTACGCATGTAGGAGTTCATTGTACCGCCGAGACTGCTGACGTAGGTGACACACTCGTCGACAACTGGTTCACCTGCGTCGCTGTCGGCGGCGAGAAAACTGGCACCGCCTGCCTCGATCCACAGGAGCGCTGGTTGTGCCGGGAATGTCTCAGGCAAGAGCACGCCGGTGAAGTAGTAGATCTCCAGCGGATGAACGATGGCGATGGCATCGATGCCAGCATCGCTGAGTCGTTGGCAAAGTCGCGCCTGACGTGTGCGGCATCCGTCTTTGGTCAGCACGGTGGGATCTCCTTTAGGGCGTATCGATTTTGGGGCAGGTGAAATCGATCACAGGGCAGGTGAAGCGGCCCCGAGATAGGACCGGAAGATAGGCCGATACAGTAAGGCGCGAACAGGCGAGAGCCAACCGAGCCGGGGCTTGCCATTGCCCGTCCCTGGCAAACCCTGACACATCGTGTCATCTTGTACAACTCAAAGTGGCTGATGACTCTGAATCTCTATCTGGTAGTGTTATGGAAAAAGCCAGTCTATTTCGTTCAACCTGCCTCGACACAGAAGCGAAACGGTCTCTTGATGAGACCGGACACATTGTGTTGCCCGGTCTGTTGACGGACGCAGCATGCGGATCGCTTACGGAGGCACTGAGCCGTATCCATGCATTGATGCCCGGCGACGCCAACTATCCACCCAATCACTATGCCGCCCAGTTCGATGACTATTTGGCGAGTCTCATCGGTCATCCGCAGATGCTGAGTCTGGCCCGATCCGTACTCGGAGAGAGCATCCGCTACGACCACTGCTTTTCACTCAATCGACCGGGTGGCAATGGCGGCACCAACTGGCATTCTCATGCCTATGCGGAAGAAGATGAGTCTCTCGGATTCATCCGAATTTTCTTCTATGTGAATGGATTTGGTGCAGATGATGGGAATCTCAAGGTCGTGCCTGGGAGTCATCTGTTTCGCGATCCCCAGATTCAAGGCGGCACCGACGAGGATCTGCTTGAAGGTTGGATGAGGGATCGTGTAGACCCGGCCAGTGGTCGACCGCTGACCATCGAGGCGCTGGAGGCGGAGCCTGGCTCTGTCGCCCTGTTGTGGACACATGCGGCGCACGCCGTCAACCCGCGACAGGAGGGTAGTGACACACGCTGGTGTGTCGTCTATGGCTATCGAAATCCTGGTGCAGATTCAAAGGCTCGACGCATTACACCTGAGTTCGAGAATCGCTACGAAGGTGCGGAAGGACTGCTGTCGCTGTATTGATTCACGCTGCCGGTAGGCTAGAGTGTGGAGAAGCGGTATTCGGTCGTCTGCCGATACGTCTCATCGGGTCGCAGGATGACAGACGGGAAGTGGTCGTGGTTGACGCTGTCTGGGAAGTGCTGTGTCTCCAGACAGAAGGCGTGATGTCGATCATAGATCGCGCCCTGCTTGCCTTCGAGTCCGTCGAGGAAGTTTCCCGTATACAGCTGCACGCCGGGTTCAGTTGTGAGCAACTCCATGCGTCGACCGCGAACTGGTTCGATCACTTCCCCAACCAGTCGTGGACGACCATTGGATTCCCAGCCATCGAACACGAGGTTGTCATCGTAGCCACCACTCTCCAATTGATCGATTCTGGCGCCGATCTCCATGGGGCTTGTGAAGTCGAAGGGTGTGCCTTCCACGAGCGCGATCTCTCCCGAGGGAATGCCACTTGCATCACGAACCGTGTACTGACTCGACTTGAGGCGCAGCACGTGCTGATGGATCGCACCCTGATTGTGACCCTGCAATTGGAAATAGGCGTGGTTGGTCAGATTGATGGGGGTCGGACGGTCAGTGGTGGCGTAGTAATCGATGCGTAGTCCACTCGCCTTGGTCAGCGTGTAGCGAACCTCGACTTTGACTTCACCCGGGTAGCCGTCCTCACCGTCGGCACTGGTGTAGTTGAGACGCACGCCGAGTCCTTCGAGGCTGTCTTCTACCTCGCCCTGCCAGAGTGCCCGCTGAAATCCACCCTCGCCACCGTGCAGGTGATTGGGCGGATTGTTGATCGCCAATTGATAGTCGGCGCCGTCGAGCTGAAAGCGCCCCGCTGCGATCCGATTGGCGAAGCGTCCGACAATGACCCCCAATGAGCCCGACTTGGTCTGGTATTCCTCGAGGGTGTCGAAACCAAGCACAACATCGGCGGACTCGCCGAACCGATCAGGAACACTGACGCTGACAAGGGTGCCGCCGTATTCGGTGATGCGCACAACCGCACCGCGATCATTGGCCAAGGTAAAAAGAGCGACGGACTCGCCGTCGATGGTACCAAAGGTGTCGCGTGCGATCGACGTCATGGTGCCTTTCAGCTGTATAGAGCTTGTTGGGCCTTCTGGACTTCCAGAAGGATATCGTCATCAGACAGAAAGCGTTTGTAGATCATCCGGACGCGGAAAGTAAAGTCGCGGCCAGGCATGTATTCGCCCTCGGGAATGATCCATTCGAAGTCCCACGCCGGGCAGGCACGTCCCGACTGCATGGCACTTCCTCCACCTGAAGGAGAGGAGAAGAACCGCAACCACTGCGGTTGGTCGAAGACCAGCAGCAATACCATGTCGCCAATGCGACCATAATAGAATGGTTCGTCGAAGCGGAAAGGTGCACGGTGCCAATGGAAGGGCCGGCCCTCGCCTGAAGATGGCCACTGCTCAAGTTCATCATCTGGCACGATCGCTGGGGCAACGTTGCTGTGCATGCCGTGGCTCGGCGGGATGTAGCGAAGCCACTGACCATTGGCGAGAAAATGCAGACGCGGATCGTCCGGACTATTCATGTAATTGCACCAGGAGACTTCGCGGAAGCTGCACCCAGGGGCCCGCAGGTCGGCCTCGTCGCAGAGGGTGAGCTCATGGCAGATCGTGTGTGGCGCTTCCACACGATACACGGCACGAATTCGGCTCTGACGTTGTCGATCCGGTTCGCGTGTTAACACGGCGCTCGTCGCATCGAGCTCTTCAAGGAAGGTGCGCTTGCCGCGGAGTTCACCTGGTAGTAAGCCGGCGAAACTATTGCCAAAGGTGTTGAAGACGCGATAGCGGGATGTGAGAGACCACAAGCCACAGTATTGGGTCCCACCGACGCCATTGCGCACGCCATCACCAACAATGGCCTGCAGGTCACCTGCCTGAATCAGGTGGCTATGGACGGGCAGCAGGCCCACCATTGATCGGGGTTCGAATTCGCTCATGGCCTCCAGTATCGTCCGATACCGGGTCTTCGGGCAAATGCGCGCCTCTGTGCAGGTGGTGGTCTGCCTGGAAGGCAGGTGGTGGAGACGGGATTTTCGGTTAGCTTGGCAGCTGCAAAATGCGTCCTTCCAGCCCAACAAGAGAGATGACGACCACTCCATGCTCAGTGCCGATCAGATCAACTCATTCAAGGACCACGGTCACCTGATTCTTCCCGGTTTCGTCGCCGCCGACACGGTTCGACAGTGGCAGGACCAATTCTGGCAGCATCTCGGCTGCACGATTGACGAGCCAGAAAAGTGGCCGGAGAAGGTCGAGGGCTTCCAACCGGATCCAGTGTTCGGTGAATTGCCAGATCTGCAGGAAGTGGTCCAGCAAGTAGGTGGCGGACACTTCAGTGGTGGCGGATGTGGTGTGCTGGTGCGTTGGCCGCAGCAAGATGAGGAGTGGAAGATGCCCGAATCAGGCCATTTGGATGGATATCCGGGCGAGGGTTGCCAGGCGGTTCTGATGGTCGGGGCCACAACCTACTTGCATGATGTGGAAGCAGGGGGCGGAGCCTATACATACTGGCCTGGCAGCCACCACGTGGCGCACCGCTACTTCCGTGAACATCCAGAGCAGATCGAAGGAACCTTTCGCGAGACAGCCGAATGGGAGAAGAGAGGCTGGGGCATTTTCTCCGATGATGGCCCCGAACCGGCGCGGGAATTCGTCGCCAAGGCGGGGGACGTGATCCTTTGGCACGGATGGTTGTGCCACACAGGGTCACCGAATGTGCGTCCCTCTCCACGCGTGGGATTCTTCTCGCGCTGGGTCCACGAAGACGATGCTGGTGTGCGCCAAGCAATCCCTGAGGATCCGTGGCACCATTGGGAGATATGATCAGCATGGATGGATGGGAGCTGGCGCTGGAACAACAGGCCGATCTGAAAGTCACGATCGGAAGTGTAGCCGATGTGGCCGAGAAGGTTCGCCGTGGCGCCGACCTGCGCGTCTATATGACGACGGAAAAATACGAGGAAACGATCTATTTCCAGCAGACCTATGCAGGCGAGTCGCAGGCTTTCGCCGGACTGATGAGCCACCATCATGGCTACGTCCACCACGGTCAGCAGGTAGAGCAGCCAAACTGCAGCATCTTCAAATACGATATGTCAGGTGCGTTTTCGCAGATGAAGTGGCTTTGGGGTGATGTCGCGCTAGATGAGAGTGCAACATACGGCTACGGAGTCTATCGCTGGTTCGTCAACGATCGCTGGCGCCTCGTGTATGAACATGACAAAGACGGTAACCGGCTCCGTGGCGATCTCGACGAACTCAAGGACCACGTGCGGCAGGGGCGGACGATCCAAGTGGGTATCCGTCAGCTCTTCGGGCTTGCCGACAATGACAGCGACGGGCCCGAACACATCAGTTACGTGACGACGATGCAACCTGTCATTCGCGATGGTCACGTTGAATCAAATTGCGATCTCGTTGTTGTCGGTGCGCCGCAATGGCCAACGACCTGGGCTGACGGCCTGCACATAGGCATGTTGCTGCCGTCAACGACAGGGGAGATCGTCGGTTTTCTGGTAGAACCAGGAAATCTGCCCTTCACCAGATCTGTCCGACGTCGGGCCATGTGCTGGATGGTCGCTGAGAAAGGCTGAGGTAAGCCGGCCCGTTCAGCTTGCGGCGCGAACCTCGTCGGACCAGTCGCGCCACGCGTCGTCGCCCCGATTGTCAAGGGCCCGTGCATCGGACAAGGACGCCAGCGTCTTCAGATAACCGTAGATCGTCGCCTGGCGGATGATATCACGAGACTGATTCTGTCCGGCCATATGCAGAATCTTCGTGTGCCACAACACGACTGTGCCCGCAGGCCCGTGGCAATCAACGGGCGCCGTATCAGACTTGATCTGCTGAATGACTGGATCCGCGTAGCCCCCGGCTTTGCGTACGGCAAGATGAGAGTCTGTGTGCTTCTCCCCCTCATGAAATGCCTTCCACTGCTCGTCCCAGATTCTCGTGTGGCTACCTGGCCATACAGTGAAGCCACCCGATGCAGCTGGCAAATCGTCTGTATAGGCAGCGATCTGCACGCGCCATCTACCATAACACGCGCCATCGGAGTGGACACCGCGAAAATCAGGACCGGGGGATGGACTGTTGGGCAGGGTGCAGTAAAGGCCTCGAGAGCCCTGGCCATTGAGCCAGACGGGGCCCGTCGGTGGCAATGGCAGGTTCTGCTCGGTCTCGAAGGTGCCCTTCTCAGGGTAGCCCATGTTGGAGCCCATATGACTGACCAATCCACCCACGGCATCGTCACTCAGAAGACAGGGGCCCTGGGTCATGCCTGACTCGTCGATACCGGCGGGCCAAACGACGGAGCCCTCGCCGAGAAGCTGTTCGGCGATCTGCCAACAGGCTCTGGGGGCCAGATCGAGGAGGAGTTTCTCGGCGCCATTGCGAATGCTGAATCGGTGACCCTTGCCGCCTAGATAAGGTTCGCCGCCGATCGCCGGTCTCTGCGATGCAAGTCCTGCGCTCTCCTCGTCAGAGACGGGACCCCATGTCGACGGGTCATCGCGTTTCATTCGTGGCAGTCCCCGCGCCAGGGTCTCCCACATATCGTCTCTCACCTGCCGGCACAGGTCGCCGTCGAGGGCGCCCGGCAGAACGAGATAACCATCGCGTTTGAACTGTGCTACCTGATCAGGTGTCAGCATATCCACCTGTTTCACGTCGGGCTTGGCCATCGTCATTGTCGCCTGTCCTGGGAGTTCAGGGAGTCAATCATCATGCAAGTCTGGATGAAGCAAGATCCAGCTGCGGCCGGGGTGCCGGGTACGGAAGGCTTCGATACAACCCCGATCACCCACCGTGACAAAAGCGGTTCGACCCTCGGGGCCACCAAAAGCGATGTTCGTCGGATTCTTTCCCTGCAAGGGAATCTCCTCCTGTAATTGGCCGGCAGGGGAGAGGACGGCGATCGTGCCTTTGCCATACCGAGTGACATACAGATTTCCCTCGCTGTCGCAGCGCATGTCATTGGTTGTTCCCATGTCCGTCTCGACGAGATGGACGACTCCATCTGTGTCGATCCGCCACAATTGTCCGGTCTCATTGCTCCAATCTGGATCACTGGCAAAGAGAATGTAGGCTGGAAAATGGGGCGCCTGACACGAATCCTACATGCACACACGAAAGGGCTCCTTTAGGAGTACACTGCCGAGTGTCCACAAACCAATGCCCTCGCCGGACTGTTGCCAACTGGGCAGCCTGTCGCTTGCCATGGTCGCAGCTCTCGCTTGCGAGAGTCCGGTTCTATTACCAAGGTACCCGCAAAGCCATCCAGGATTCTTCCCCCGCGTCTGATCTGGCCAATGCAGATTGATATTCAAGAACTGAGCAAGCGCTATCCTGGGGGGCACTATGCCCTGCGCGATGTGGACTTACAGATCGGTAGTGGCATGTTCGGATTGCTCGGGCCCAATGGCGCAGGCAAGACGACGCTGATTCGTATTCTGGTGACCTTGCTGGAGCCTTCGTCTGGGCGAGTAGAGATCGACGGCCTCGACCTGAAGCGAGACCGCAGTCGGCTGCGCCGAATGATTGGCTATCTACCGCAGGAGTTCAGCAGCTTTCCGAAGCTGGCGACGTGGGAGTACCTCGACTATTGTGCCGCCCTGGGTGGTCTTCGACGCAAGGCAGCACGTCACGAACGGGTGGACCAGCTGTTGCATGATGTCGGTCTCTTCGATGCGCGCGACCGCCAGGCAAGCAAGTTGTCGGGTGGTATGAAGCGTCGACTGGGTATCGCCCAGACCCTCGTAAACAATCCGACGATCATGGTCGTCGACGAACCGACCGTCGGTCTCGATCCGCAGGAGAGACTACGATTCCGCAACCTGTTGGCGGATCTAGCCCGGGGTGAGATCATCATCATTCTGTCGACGCATATTGTCGGTGATATCTCCTCCACCTGCACCGATGTAGCCCTGTTGAATCAAGGGTCCATTCAGTTCCATGGGGCACCAGACGACCTTGTCGCGACAGCGGTTGGCAAAGTCTGGGAAGTGACAGCGTCACAGAGTGATCTCGACGACTTGCGCCAGCGCTATCCAGTGGTGTCGAGTGTGCCCGCTGCAGATGGATACGAGGTCCGGCTTGTTGCCGATCAGCGGCCCAGTGCCGATGGCACGGCGGTGGAGCCGAATCTTGAAGACGCCTATATCCATTTCATGCAGTCTGTCGGGCAGGACATGGATCTGGAGCAGGATCTGAGTCAGGATCTGTTCGGGGGCGCTACTTGATTCATCCCTTTGTCATCTGGACCGTCGCCCTCTACGAGGCCCGACTTCTGTGGCGGTCCTGGGCCTTCCGTCTGACGATTGGTGCTGCCCTGCTGTATCTGATTTTCCTCGATGTCATTCTCAACATTCCGGCAACGAGTCCACCACACTTCTTTCGCTCCTTATCTGGTAGCTTACCGCTGATCAATGTGCGCTTGCTCAGCATGGCACTGGGGTTGATTTCGACTCTCCTGGCGACGGAGTTCGTCAAGCGAGATCGCCAGCAGGACACGGTGGAGACGTCCTACGTACACAGCTACAGCAATCTCGACTACGTCCTGGGTAAGGTCTTCGGCGTGGGCTGGGCCTTCCTTTTCCTGCAGTTGGTCATCCTCGCTGCAGTTGCCGGCATCCATCGATTCTTTGTGCCTCTGCCCTTCGCATGGCAGCCCTATGTGTTGTATACCCTTTTTGGTACGCTGCCGACATTGGCAGTTACCATCGGTCTGTCCGTCCTGCTTGTGACCATCCTACGCAGCCAGGCTCTCGTCTTCGTCCTCATGGTCGGCCTCGCGATGCTGTGCCTCATCGTACTTGGTCATCGATACCACTACTACTTTGATATCCTCGGATTTCACATTCCCATGATGTGGTCCGACTTCGTGGGATTGGGCAATCTGGAACAACTGATCCAGGTGCGTGGTACCCATCTGCTTTTCGGTGTCGCCTGTGTGGCGGCAACGGCTTTGCTGAGTCGTCGCCTGCGGCAGTCGCGATCGGCCAATCTGCTTGCTGCGGCGGTCGTTATCTCGTGCCTGGGTGGGGCAACATGGTTGAGCATGCAGTATTGGGAGGCACGCTCGGCGACAACTCACCTGCGCACGCAGATGCGCGACTTGAGTGCCGTCGCCGCGGCAACCTCCATGCCGTCGGCGATCTCCTACGATCTGCAGGTCGATCATCAGGGAACACAGATTGCCGTTGAGGCTGACATGATCCTCCGCGCTCCAGCAGAGGTCGCGCTCGACACTCTCCTGCTGACACTGAATCCAGGTCTCAATGTTGAAGAACTGTCGATCGACGACGCACCTGCTTCGTTCACTCGCGATCAGCATTTGCTGCGAGTTCATTTGGCTCGACCCCTGGCCGCCGCCGACAGCATCAGACTGAAGATGCGCTATCGTGGACAGATCGATGAACGCTTCTGTTATCTGGATATTGAGTCAGAGCGTCTGTCCAGTACCTACCGCATGATGCTGCTCACGATCCCGAAGCGATATGCCTTCGTCACGCCTGATTACCTGCACCTGACGGCCGAAGCGGCCTGGTATCCTCTGGCGGGTTTGCCACCAGGTGCCGCCTTCCCCCTGTCGGGGCAGCGAGACTTTGCCACATACCGCCTGCGCATCTCTGTACCGTCGCGGTGGGCGGCATTTTCGCAGGGAGCGGTACAGATCGACTCGCTGGATGCTGTGGCACACTACGACTTCCAGACGGAGAGTCCCATACCACAAGCGTCGTTGACGGCAGGTGTCTACGAACAGAGAGAGCTGACTGTTGGTGACGTGAGCTATCGACTCGCCGTGCGACCGGGGCACACGTACTTCGACAGCTATCTCGATTCGGTTTCTGCCGTTCTGCCGGATTTAATTGAGGAACTTCGCAATGGCTATGAAGTCGATCTCGGGCTGACGTATCCATATCCACGACTCTCGCTGGTGGAAGTACCCATCCAGATCTTCGCTTTCCGTCGCCTGTGGACGACGGCACAAGAAAGCGTGCAACCGGAGATCGTCTTCCTGCCGGAGATGGGGACCACTTGTGATGGCTGCGACTTTGGCCGCATGAAGAGACGTTCGCGGCGGAGCCAGGAATGGGCGAATCAGGCAGAATCGGCGGCGACTCTGCAGTCTGATTACCTGCGCACCTTCGTCATGGTAGATCTGTTGAAGATGCGTGATCCTGGACGCACGAATCTGAATCGCAATGGCAATCTGGAGACCCGTTGGGAACTGCTGCCCAACTATGTCGCGTACCAGACAAACCTTACAAGCCCGAGATGGCCGGTACTCAACTACGCAATGGAGGCATACTTCCGTGATCGCGTAACTCCGCCGGCCAATGTTGAGGCCCGACGCTGGACTGGTATGACCGACGTAGAGCGCGCCAATCTCATTCTGCAGGAGTTCGATCTTGCACAGCTGCTGGCGGGCCGCGATGACCAGAACCCCATTCGAACGGCTGCGATCCAGGCTCGTGGTCGGCAATTGCTGCAGCTGTTTGCAGCGGATGTGGGAACGGATGCCTTTGGGCAACGCCTGACCGAATGGATTGATACCCACAGACACAGGACGACGTCGGAAGTGGACCTGCTGGCCTTCGCCAAAGAGTTAGGGATGGAGGATCCAGCTTCTGTCATCGATTCCTGGTATCGCACGACACAGCTGCCTGGATATGAACTCGAACGTTATGAGACATACCAGGTCCTCGATGGAGAGCGCACACGGACACAGGTGGAACTCGATCTCACCAATCCAACGAACGTTGATGGTGTTGTTGAAGTGAGTATCCGCTTTCGCGACGACAGCACACACCAATGGTGGCAGCGGGAGGAAGGCAAAGCCGACTATTCGCAGATGGTGTCCATGCCGAAGGGGACACGCAAGAAACTCCGTATTCTCCTGCAGCAGCCCGCGGCTGAACTGAAGATCGATACCTATGTCTCACGCAATATCCCCGCACTGATTCAGATTCCTTTCGAGGAGGCGGCGTTGCGTCGGGACGCTGTGGCCATGAATGATGAGCGCAGCGAGTTACTCGCTGAAGATCCGACACCCGCCAAGATTGAGTATGTCGTTGACAATGAAGATTCTGGTTTCGAAGTCGTCGCCACGCAGCAGCCGAACTGGCTGCGGCGAGCCGTCGTCGATCTCTTTGATCTGCAGGACAGGGAAGTGCCTTACGTCCGTATGAGTTGGTGGGATGCCCCGGGTACCTGGGAAGCAACTACCGATCAGAGTTTCTATGGTCGTTTCGTGAAGTCTGGACGATACAAACGCGTCGGGGATGGACGAAGTGGTGTTGCCTGGCAAGCGGAGGTAGAGCGTGCTGGAGACTATGATCTGTTCTATTTCTGTGGTCCCCTCGAGGCGATCAAGCGACAATCGCGACATCAACGCGCCGACAGTCAGTTGACCTTCCGAATTCAAAGCGAAGAGGGGGCAGAAGAAATGGTCTTCGACCTGGCAGACGCGCAACAAGGCTGGAATGAGCTGGGTACCTTCCGTCTCGCATCAGGACCCGCGCGCGTAGAACTTTCAGATCTGGCCGGTGGACGGATGGTCGTTGCCGATGCCATAAAATGGGTAGAGCGATAATGACGATCTCCGAGGTGCGACGATGACGATTGCAGCTGTACGCCGCCTCACGGCCTTGTTGGCCTTTGTGGGACTTGGTGTAGTCGAGGCTGAGCAATTAACTCTCGATGGTGCCCTGCAGCGGGCCCTGGATCGATCACCAACGATTCTCACGGCGCGAAATAGTCTTGAGATCAGCCGCCGCAATCTGCTGGCACAGCGTGCCGCTCTGAAGTCGCAATTCTTTCTGACTCTAACACCTCTACAACTGTCGAGAGATCGTGTGTTCAACGATCTGGTCTCATCCTACAACACACAGGAACAGACACAGGCAGGAGGGCTGCTGTCGATCCGGCAGCCCATCGAGTGGTCTGACGGCACGCTGAGTCTGAACCAGTCCGTGAATTGGCGCGAGGCATCGAGCTCATTCGCCGGTGCAGGGAAGCAGACGACGTATAGCAGCAGTCTGCAACTGCGCTACAGCCAGCCATTGTTCACCTACAATCGCACGCGCCTCAACCTGCAGCAGCTCGAGCTTGATCTCGAAAATGCACGACTCGGTTACGCCGTGCAGAGGCTGCAGATCGAGAGCGATGTGACCCGTCAATATCTGGATCTGTACTACAGGCAAAGAAATGTGGGTATTTCGGCCGAGGAACTGCGCAATGCGACAGAGTCCCTCGGCATCATACAGAGCAAGGTGGACGCGGGGATCACAGCAGCGGAGGAATACTATCAGGCGGATCTGACGCGAGCGAACAGTCAAGCGACGTTGGAGAATGTGCAGATGCAGTACGCCAATGCGCGTGACAATTTCTGTCTTCTACTCGGGCTGCCCTTCGACTTCGAATTTGAAGTCGACGCGGATGTGCGGCCGCAGACCGTGCGCGTTGATCTGGCAGAGGCCGTGGATCACGGCGTCCATCACCGGATGGAAGTTCGACAGAGCGATCTGGCTGTGCGCAACTCCATGGCCCAAGTCGTGCGAACGCAGGCGCTCAACGAATTCAAAGGCTCTGTGGACGTCTCCTTTGGACTGATCGGCACCGACAAAGGGGTCGCGGATGTCTATTCATCGCCGACGCGCAACCAAGGCATCGCCGTGCAACTCAACGTACCCCTCTTTGATTGGGGCGAGAGTATGCATCGAGTCGCCGCCGCGCGTGAGCAGGTCGCGCGAAGCGAGAGATCTGCTGCTGAAGAAAGGCGCCGCATCACGGCTGAGATTCGCCAGGCGCACCGTGCCCTGATCAATCAGGAGACGCAGATCGACATTGCGACAAAATCCGTAGACAATGCGCGGCGCACATATGAGATCAACCTGGAACGTTATCGTAACGGCGACCTGCCATCGAAAGACATTGCCTTCTATCAGACCCAACTGTCGCGTGAGCAACTCAGCGAAGTGTTTGCACGGATCAACTATGAACTTGCCTTGCTCGACCTGAAAGTTCGCACCCTCTACGATTTCTCCCGCGGTGAGCCACTGGCCCCCGCGGTGGATGGAGACTGACATGACATTTCGCCATTCCACGGCCGTGGGCGCGCTCTTCGTTGTGCTGCTGGGCGGTTGCGACGAAGAGGGGCCGAATATCGACGTCGAGTCGGCGATTCCCGTGCGCACCGAACCCGTACAGCGCCAGCCTATCGCGGAATACATCACAGCCACATCATCTGCACAAGCCAACAACTCGGCGACGCTGACTGCCCTGCAATCAGGAGCCTACCGGCTGCAAGATCATCCCACGTCGGAGAAACCCTATGCCATGGGTGACGTTGTGGATGAGGGGGGGCTGGTGGCGATCCTGGAGAATCCTGAGTTCGAGAACCAGGTGAGTATCGAATCGAAGCGGCTGCAATACACTTCGGCGCAGCGCGAATTTGAAAAACAGAAGGCCCTGTTCGACAAAGGGGGCATCACACTGCGAGAGGTGACTGATGCAGAGCGCATGTTTATCGACGCGGACTATGCGTTGGAGAATGCACGACTGCAATTGGCACGACTTGAGGTGCGGGCACCCTTTGCAGGAATCCTCGTGGACCTGCCGCATCGCAGTGTCGGGGAGTTGGTGGAAGCGGGGGCCCAGCTGGGGCAATTGATGGACTACGAGACGCTCTACGCAGAAGTGTCGCTGCCTGGTGAGGAGATAGATCGTGTGATGCCGGGTCAGTCGCTGCGAGCGATGCCGTATGGTCGGGCTGAGGCGGATACCCTGACGGGGGAGGTCGAACAGGTGTCGCCAGTTCTTGATGCGGAAAGTCGCATGTTCAAAGTGACCCTCCGTGTGGCCAATGCCCAGCTGGCGCTACGGCCTGGCATGTTTCTGAAAGTCGAACTCATCGCCGACGCGCGCGACTCGGCCATCGTCATCGCTCGTGATGTGATCAGCGATCGCGCTGGCAATCATGTCGTGTATGTCGTCGACAAGGGGGTCGCTCTCGAACGCGTCCTGGAATTGGGTATTGGCAATCGTGAAGCAGTGGAGGTGCTCAGCGGCCTGGAGGTGGATGAAGATCTCGTGGTCGAAGGTTTCGAGACGTTGCGCGATCGTTCCAGAGTGAAGACGGGTCAGTAGGGGCTTCATGGAACGGATCGCGCGACTGGCAGTCGCCTTCCCGATCACGGTGTTGATGGTTGTCCTCGCCATCCTCCTATTGGGCTACATCTCTTTGCAGCAACTTGGCGTCGACCTGTTCCCCGACCTGAGCAACCCGCGCCTCTTCGTCGAGGTTACCTCCGGGGAGGAGCCGCCTGAGGAGATGGAGCGTCGCTTCGTCGAACCCCTGGAAGCCGCGGCGGCACGGGGCCGTGGTGTTGATCGGGTGGCCTCTGTGGTGCAGACAGGACGGGCACACGTCACGGTGCAGTATGGTTGGGCCGCCGACATGGACGAGGCCTATCTCGATCTGCAGAAAGCGATGGCGGATTTCACACAGCGCAATTCGCAGGCGACGGTCACTGTTAGTCAGCAGGATCCCAATGCCGTACCGGTGATTGTTGCAGCCTTCTTCCATCCCGCCGCCGACGATCCGGATGCCCTGCGCAAGACGGCGGAGAGCATCATCCGCAATGAACTGATCCGACTACCGGGCGTGGCGGCCGTCGAACTGGTGGGGGCTCGTCAGCTGGAGGTGGAAATCCTTGCGGACGCGCTCACCCTTGAAGCCTTCGGGCTGACGGTGGAGACCGTCGCTGGCGCAGTGCAGCGTGCGAATCGCAATCTGGCGGGTGGCTCGATCACTGAGATGGGGCGTCGCTATGTCATCCGTGGCGTGGGAGAGTTTGGATCCGTCGATGAGATTGAAGATGTCATCGTTGGCTACTCAAAGGTCGCGCCAGGATCATCCACAACGGGCACGCCCAGCGCCCTCACAGGCGACGCATCGGAGGGGGGCAGTGGCGGGCAACGTGGTGAGCCCATTCGTCTGCGCCAAATCGCCCAGGTGCGTCAAAGGCTTGCACCGGCGACAAATCTGGTGCGACTCGATGGCCAGCCCTGTCTTGGTCTGGAGATTTACAAGGAGGCACGGTCCAATACGATCTCTGCGGCGGAGAGTATCCGTGTGCAACTCGATCTGCTGCGCAGGTCGCTGCCGGGATACGAGTTGATCGTCATCCAGGACCAGTCGCGCTTCGTCGAGGCCGCCGTCACTGAAGTGGAACAGACAGGACTGCTCGGCGTACTGCTCGCAGTTCTCGTGTTGTTTCTGTTTCTACGGCGTGTGGGTGTCACCCTCGTCGTCAGTCTTGCAATCCCGATTTCTGTCGTCGCCACCTTCAATCTGATGTACTTCGGCGACCTCACGCTCAATTTGATGACTCTCGGTGGGCTCGCTCTGGGTGCGGGGATGCTCGTCGACAATGCAATCGTCGTGGTGGAGAGCATCTTCCGCCGTCTCGAACTGGGCGATAGCCCTGCCCAGGCGGCAGTTCGGGGAACCGCTGATGTCGGCGGGGCGATTACGAGTTCGACGCTGACGACGATCATCGTCTTCCTGCCCATCGTCTATCTGCACGGAGCTGCAGGTGCTCTGTTTCAGGAACAGGCGTGGACGGTCGCTTTTTCCCTGTTGTCATCTCTCTTTGTCGCGCTCGTCGTGATTCCCATGTTGTGTTCGCGCCTTCTGCGTGCCAGCGGACCGACAGCGACTGTGATGCCGTCTGCCCGCTATTCGGCCCTACTGGGGCAATTACTGCAGCGACGATGGTTCATCGTATTGATCGCAGCCGGTCTGGTTGGAACCACGGCGGTCTTGCTACCTCACGTGGGCAGCGAGTTTATGCCGCGCACCGGGAATGGGGATCTCTCCGTCGAATTGACCATGCCGGAAGGCACCAGCCTCGAGAGATCCGAAGGCACCGTACGCAATCTCGAGGCGTTTGTTGAGGCGAATTTCTCCGCCATCGTCACACACACGTATTCCCGTGTGGGGCCCGGAAGTGCGGAGGCGAATCAGGAGCGGTTGGCAGACGAGAATACCGCCGTCCTGCAGCTGCTACTGGCGCCGGAATTCCAACAGGTACCCGATGTGCTGATGCAGGCGCTCAATGATGAGTTGCGCGATTTGCCCGACACGGATGCTCGCTTCCTCCTGCAGGAGACGGCCCTCGAGACGAGTCTTGGCCGGGCTGCGGCGCCACTCGTGGTGGAGATCCGTGGCCATCAACTCGATGTGCTTGCCGATCTGGCGCAACAGGTCTCTGCTCGCCTGCAGGCGATACCTGGTCTGCGTGGTGTCGAAATGAGTGTGGAGCAAGGACGACCCCAGGTAGACGTCGTCATCGAGCGCACCCTTGCAGCGCAGTTTGGTCTGCAGGTGGATGCTGTTGCCTCACAACTCGAGCAACTGTTGTCCGGGCGCCAGGCTGGCCAGCTTGGACAGGGCGGCGAATACACGGACATCGTCATTCGTCGCCCGCCCATGGCCCTGGACGAGTTGTCTGCCATTTTGCTGGAGGCGCCGGATGGGCGTCGGGTGCGACTCGATCAAATTGCAGAACTAAGATCGAAGAAGTCGCAGCGAGCGATCCTGCGCAGCGAACAGGCCCGCATCGTGCGTGTGAGCGCCCATCTGAGCGGTGGCGAACCCTTTGACCAAGTGGCCCGAAGGGTAAAGGTTGAGCTGGCGCAGGTCGCGATGCCGCCGGAGTACCGGCTGCTTGTGACGGGGGAAGAGCAGATGCGTCAGGAAGCATTCGGCAATCTGCGCTTCGCTCTCTTACTGGCGGTGGCTCTCGTCTATATGGTGATGGCGGCGCAATTCGAGTCACTCGTACATCCCTTTGTGATTCTGTTGACCATCCCTCTCGCTGGAGTCGGCGCCATCGCGCTGCTATGGATTCTGGCGATGCCGCTGAATGTGATGTCCTTCATCGGGTTGATCATGTTGGCGGGAATCGCAGTGAACGATTCCATCATTCTCGTGGATCGAATCAATCAGGGGCGACGTGCCGGCGTGGATCTGGGCCAGGCCATTATTGAGGCCGGGCAAGCACGCTTGCGGCCGATTTTCATGACGAGTATCACGACATTGCTCGCCCTGCTGCCACTGGCGATCGGCTTCGGTGAAGGTGGCGCCCTGCGCGCACCAATGGCAGTTGCCGTGATTGGTGGACTCGTCACGTCCACGACGCTGACTCTCGTCGTGATTCCCTGTGTCTACCACTTGCTGGCACGATTTGATCGGCTGCGTCCCGTTGACTCTGCCCAGGCCGCCGCATGATCGGCGGAATTCTTCGTCGGCCGGTGATGGTCTGCATGCTGCTGCTGGGGGCCTGTATGCTCGGCGTGGTTTCACATCAGCGACTGGCGGTGGAGCTGATTCCCTTCGCGGAACTGCCACTGCATATCGTACAAATTCGCAGTCAGCGTGATGCGGAGCCAGCCTATCTCGAACACCAGGCCGTCATCCCTATTGAAAGTGCCATTGCTACACTGGAGGGCATCGAGCGCATCGAAGCAAGTGTGCAGCAGCGTGAGGCGACACTTTACATCTATTACACACCGTCGACGAATCAGAAATACTCCTATCTGAGGTTGCAGGAGGAAGTCGCCGCGGCACAGATGACACTCGGTGACGAATTCTTCGTCTCTGCTTTTAAGATCGACACGGAACAGATGTCCAATCGATTCATGGGCCTGCAGGCTCGTGGAGCAGGCTCTTTGGATCAGATTCGCCAGGTAGTGGATGCGAAAGTGCTGCCACAGCTGGAGAGCATCGATGGTGTGGCCAGTGTCAGCATCTTTGGCGGGCGTCAGCGCTCTGTCGAGGTTGAGCTGGACGAGGATGGCTTACACAGCCACGGTCTCACGATGGCTGACGTGTCGAACCGGATCGCTCAGGCGGCACGCCCAAGAAGATTCCTTGGCCACGTCGAGGATGGTCGTCAACGCGCTTTCGTCCACCTCGTGAGCGAATTTGATGACATCGATGCTCTGGCGCAGACGGTGATCGGCGACGATGGCTCGCTGAAACTGGGCCAGCTGGCCAGGATCCAGGAAGGCGGGGCCGATCGGCAGTCGATCTCGCTGGTGAATGGAATGGAGTCCATCGCCATTTCTCTGATCCGGGATCAGGCGGTCAATCTGATTGATCTATCCCACGCGACACGGGATGTCGTCGATCAGCTCAATCGCGATATCGCAGGCGACGGGATTGAGCTGGTGATCCAGACCGACAGCGCAGAACCGATCGAAGAGAATATCGAGTCGATCCAACAACTGGCACTGGTCGGCGGTGTTCTGGCGATCGCCGTCCTCTGGGTATTCTTGCGCAATCTACGGCTCGTTGCCGTCGTCGCCGCCGCGGTTCCCGTATCGGTCCTGATCGCCCTCAATTTTTTCTACGCCTTTGATATCAGTCTCAATACGTTGTCCCTCGTGGGTATCGCCATCGCCGTGGGGATGCTGCTGGACAACAGTGTCGTTGTGCTCGAGAACATCTATCGCCAGCTGGCCCGCGGTATAGAGCCCTTCGCTGCCGTGGTTGCCGGTGTTCGCGAGGTGTGGCGTGCGGTGGCAGCGGCGACGTTGACGACGGTGTGTGTGTTCTTGCCCTTCGTCTTTTCCGAGAACTTTCTGGTAGGAACTCTCGGACGCAATGTGGGGATCTCTGTGGTGTCCACACTGTTGGTTTCGTTGGTCGTAGCCGTCTTATTGATCCCTGTGTTTGCCTACCGATTGTTTCGCACGCGGGAAAGCCTCGCCGCTGTTCACACGGCCCACTTTCATCGTGTCTCGCAACGTCACCGCCTGGTGCAGATCTATTCGCTGCTGCTCAAATCGTGCCTGCGATATCCGACACGAGCCGTCGTGATCAGCACGCTCCTGTTCTTTGTGAGTGTGCTGCTGTGTCTTGGGGTGAGTGTCAATGCGGGGCAGGACGTCGAGCTCGAGACTTTCGATCTGTATGCGACATTGCCGGGTGGAACGACGCTGGAGGTAGTCGACGAGATCGCTCGTGAGCTTGACGAGCGCATGCAGCGCGTAGAGGAGTTGGCTGAACGTCGTATCGATGTGCAGCCGGATCTGCTGCACCTGTCTCTTGATCTCAAGGAAGACTTCCAGCAGGTCGCTGGCAGGAATCTGGCGTCGATCAAATCGGATATGCAGCAAGACCTCTGGCGCGCTTATCAGGGGATGCGTTTCAGCTTCAGTCAGCCCGTCGGTCGCAGTGGCGGCGGTGGTGGTCGTGGCGGCGGCGGGGGATTTTCTGGTGGGCAGGCCTTCCAGCGACTGCTTGGGATCGGCTCGTCATCGGAACACATCGCCATTCGTGGTAGCGATCTGTCGATGCTACGCCGGATTGCAGACGATCTGAAGTACAATCTCGAACGCCAGTCAACGATCTCCTATGCCTATGTGCAGGTAAGTGGCGGCGAGCCGCAAATCGATCTGCATCTGGATCATGCAGCCCTCTCCTACTTTGGCGTCGACGCACAGGCGATTAATGGCGCTCTGACGGATCTGCAGCGACAAGTGGAAACGGCGGCACAGTTGCGGCCGCAAGACGCAGATGAGATCGACATCGTGCTCAAGGGCGAAAGCAGGGAGGATGTCTCTCAGCGTGTGGAGGACCTCTATTCGCTGCAGGTGTCGACCAACGGCGGGGGGACGGTCGCACTCTCGCAGTTGACTGATCTGCGCTACAGTGACGGCTATGGCAGCTACGACAGAGTGAATCAAGAGAAGGAGTTGAGAGTCGGATACCACTTTCACTCCGAGATCAAGGACTCAAAGGATCTACTTGATGAGGCCCGGGCCACTGTGGATCTACTCGCCGGACAGGTGAATCTGCCATCGGGCGTGGCGATAGAAGTTGTCCATGACGAGACCGATCTGACGGAATTTTACTTCCTCATTGGCGCGGCGATCATCCTCATCTACATGATTCTCGCGTCCGTCTTCGAGTCCCTCGTAGCACCGCTGGCTATGATGATCACCCTGCCCCTGGCCACAGTAGGCGCCTTCTGGGGTCTGATTCTGACGGGGAACTCGATTTTCAATGCCAATGCCCTCGTGGGATTCTTGATCCTTCTCGGCGTCGTCGTCAACAATGGGATCATGCTCATTGACTACGCGCGCATGTTGCAGCGCCGTGGCTATCGACTTGGTCGGGCACTGCTGACAGCCGGTCAGATTCGCGTGCGACCGATTGCGATCACCGCCTTGACGACGGTCCTGGCCATGGTGCCACTGGCGATGGGTGAGGCGGAGTATGTTGCGATGATTGGCGTCCCCTTTGCGATCGCCGTCATCGGTGGTCTTGCGGCGGGAACCGTTTTCACCCTCGTGCTTGTGCCGACGGTGTATTACGGCCTCGAGCAGGTCGTTGAGTGGGGACGAGAGCTGAGTACGACAGCGCGGCTGGCGAATCTCGCCATCATGGGGACCGGTTTATGGCTCGTCACGCAATACGTGGATTCGACGTTCTGGAAATTCGCGGACGGCACGGCACTGCTTGGTTTGGTTCCGGGTCTTACCTGGTTTGTGCAGAGCAGCTTGCGACGCAGTCAGGCCGATCTGATTCCTGCCGACCAGGCTCTGCATATCAGCATCGCCAATGTGGTGAAAGAGTATGATGAGCCCTCGCGATTCCGCCGGCAGTGGCGACGCGGTGAAAGGCAACTTGCCCACGATGTAGAGCGTGGTCGGGTCTCCGCGGCGACAACTTCATCCACTGGCGGCGCCTGGGCCTGGCAACTGCCGCTCTTCGGTTTTCATGCGTACTTCACGTATCTGCACCTGGACCATCTTGTGTGGATGATGCTGTTCTCTGTGGGACTCTACATACATCTACGCATCCTGTTGAGTGCGCACCTGGCTGCCTTCAATGGCCAGCGACGCAGAGACAAGTTGATCCGTTTCGGTTACGGGCTTGTCATTTGGCTCCTGCCGGCGATGCACATGGCGTGGTGGCAGAATCGTTGGGAAATCTGGCCAGCGACACTGATCGCCGGCGCCTTCTGGTATCTCGGCGTGGCGATCTATCGGGGCTCTCAGAAGCTCTATCGTGGTGAGGTCAACGTCGACAGCATTGTCGGTCGTTTCCGCCGCAGTCGATCCGGCTTCTATCGCCTCATAGGGGCGATTCCCGTCATCGGCCGTCGCAAACGTCCCTTCACTGCTCTGCAGCAAGTGTCCCTGGAGATCGGCTCCGGCATGTTCGGTCTGATTGGTCCGAATGGGGCTGGCAAGACAACGTTGATGCGGATTATCTGCGGTGTCCTGAGTCAGAGTCGAGGTCGCGTGAAGATCAATGGTCATGATCAGCTTGAGCAGAGAGAGGAGCTGCAGGCACTGATCGGCTACTTGCCGCAGGAGTTCGGCACCTACGAAAACATGACGGCCTATCAGTTTCTCGACTATCAGGCCCTGCTGAAGGGGAAGTGGGATCCCCAAGAGCGCCAGGAGGTTGTTGAGGCGGCGATTTCACGGGTACACCTGGATGATAGTCGAGATCGTAAGATCGGCGGCTTTTCCGGTGGCATGAAGCAGCGGGTTGGGATTGCCCAGACTCTGTTGCATCTACCACGCATTCTCGTCGTTGATGAACCGACGGCGGGGCTGGATCCACGCGAGCGGATTCGTTTTCGCAATCTGCTGTCGGAGTTGGCCAGAGATCGGATTGTCATCTTCTCCACTCACATCATCGAGGATATCTCCAGTTCGTGTAATCGGGTCGCCGTCCTCGGTGGCGGACAGGTTCGGTTTGACGGTAGTCCGCTGGATATGGTGGAGCGCACCCGAGGTGTCGTGTGGCAGGCACAGGTAGATGAAGAGCGCTTTGCGCAGCTACGCGAAACGGAGCGCATCGTCCATCATATGCGCGATGGCGAACAGATACGCGTCAGGTTGCTGTCAGCGAACCAGCCTTGGCCTGATGCGCAGGCGGTGACGCCCACTTTGGAGGATGCCTATCTGTGGCTCCTGGATGGAGAAGCAGCGTGAGGAGTCTGGTGTTGACTCATCTTCGTTCGGGGTGGCGCTTCTTCCGTTATAGCGCGGGACAGGTCTTCGCCGGTCGCTTTATCTATTTCCTGCTCTTCGCTCTTGCTGTGTTCCTCTTCGTCACGGTGATCCATGCGGTGGAAGAGGCTGTGCCGCCGAATGCCGGGCAGATCTACTACTTCCTGTTGGCGCCGGCGATGCTGCTCACATTTTATCCCTCAGCGTATGCGATTCAGAGCGATGTGGATGCGCGCATGTTGGAAACACTTTTCGGGATCCCCGACTATCGATACAAGGTGTGGCTGGCGCGCCAGGCGGTGCAGCAAATCGTCATTGGCACACTGCTGATCACGCTCGCCTTCTTATGTCAGGCAGCGCTTGCCGATTTCTCGGTGCTGGAGATGGTTTTCCATCTGATGTTTCCGGTATTGTTTTTCGGCTGCCTTGGATTTGCCCTGGCGACCATCGTACGCAGTGGCAATGGTGCTGCAGCTGTTCTGGTTTCCATCGGTCTCTTCCTCTGGATTCTAACTGAACCTCTCGAGGGTAGTCGTTGGAATCTGTTCTACAATCCCTTCGCGCAGCTCGAGGCCTACGAGGCGATGGTGCAAGCGCAGACAACCTTCTACAATCGTGCCTACCTGCTGGCTGGCTCAGGTGCGTTGCTGCTATTGGGGTTGCTACGCCTGCAGCAACGGGAGCGCTACATGCAGGGGTAGTGGCCTCACAACGACAAAGGATCACTGTGCATACCGACAGTCTGCAGTACAGCATGACAGCAGAGCAGCGAGATCAGTTCGATCAAGAGGGGTATCTGGTCGTACCGGACGCCCTGGATGATGGCATGCTCGCCCGTCTGTTGGACGCGGCCGACCGCGTCGATCAAGAAGAGCGGGTGCGTGGGCAGATCGATCCGCGAGCGATGATGAGCAAATTCAGGACGATCGTGGAAGACGATGTTTTCCTGGAACTGCTCGACTGGCCCAAGACGTTCCCCCTGATCTGGAATCTTCTTGGTTGGAATGTGCAGCATTACATCTCTCACCTGATCTACTATCCACCAGAATCAAGCAGCAGTGCTGATCTGAAACCGGGTGGTTGGCATCAGGATGGCGGTCGTCCTGTGCCAGAGATGGAACGTCCGCAGCCGCGGCTGTCGCTGAAGGTCGCCTTCTGGTTGACGGACATCAGTCAGGTTGACAATGGTGGGATCCGCATCATCCCTGGAAGTCACAAAGAAGATCGACCGCCAGATCTGCAAAACGAGGACGACATCCTGCAACTGCAGGTGAAGGCGGGAACGGCGGTTCTCTTCGATCGCCGCATGTGGCACACGCGTGGCATCAATACGTCGGACCTTACTCGCAAGGTACTGTTTCTGGGCTATAGCTATCGCTGGCTGCGAGGGCTCGATTACAATGTCATGCCTGACGAGATCCTGGAGAAATGTGATCCAATCCGACGCCAGCTTCTCGGAGATGGTGTCAACCTCAAAGGCTGGTGGCAGCCGACGGATGCTGATGTGCCCCTCAAGACCTGGCTGACAGAAAACATGGGGGCGGACTATGTCGAAGAGATCGGTCAGAAGCAGTGGGACCGTGAAAAGTGGGGACAGGTGATCGACTAGCCCGGGAGGTTGGTTCCACACAGGCGAACCGGTGGCGCGCGGACAAGCATCAGATACATTGATACACGATCGGTCCAACAGGTGGCATTTTCGTCCACGATGGAAACCATGGCCAAAACCAACGCTCGCATTCTGATCAAGACCCTGGCAGGGATCCCGTTGTTCAGTGGTCTTGAGGCCGCACAGATCCAGACATTGCTTGGCGCCAGTCAACCAAAACGGTTTGAGATTGGTTCGCGGGTGTGTGCAAGTGGCAGCCCTTCCGAGGAGATGTTCGTTCTACTCTCCGGGTTGCTGGGTGTCGTTGGAACCGATGGCTCCACGGTCGCAACACTGACACCGGTGACGACGATGGGTGAGGTAGGTATGGTGACAGGGCAGACGTTCACGTCCACAGTGGAGGCCATCGACTCGAGCAATGTCCTCGTCTTCGAGAAAGCAGCCTTCGAAGATGTGTTGGCGAGCGATAGTGGGATGGCCGCTTGTGTCTACCGAAATATCGTCAATCTGCTTGCAGGCAAGATCATCAAAGACAACGTGCGCGTCCGTGACTATCTGCGGGAGAAGGTTGAGCAGGAGCAGCGGATCAAGCAGTACAGGCACCGCGCCGAGCTTGCGTCTGACTGGTTGGTGTCGAAAGCGGGTTTCGATCCTGAAAAACTGGCGCGCAGCCTTGATGAACACATGCAAGACACCATTTCACTGCGTGTGCTGGTTGTCGATGATGAGCCGGCGATCCGACGCATGATATGCGAAGCGCTGGCGGATTTCGATACCATCGAAGCGCGCGATGGCGAAGAGGCGCTTGAAGAGATCGACAGCGAGCCGCCTGATCTCATCATCACGGATATTCGCATGCCAGGGCTGAATGGCTATGCCTTACTTGAGCAGGTCCGCGGGAAATATCCAGATATGCCTGTACTGGGGATATCGGGCTACGCGTCAGACGAAGACGTGCATGCGCATCATTTCGATGGCTTCATGGAGAAGCCAATGAATCTGAAGGACTTCCGTCATCTGGTTGAGTCCACGGTGGGGATCGACTGAAAGGGCTGAGACACAAAGTGAGAATCAGAAATTGGCGAGATCAGATTCCGTATATAGGTCATGAGACCAAGATAATCTGGCCATTGCTGACACGGTCAGATGAGAGTGAAGATTCTCCTGACTCAGCATGTCTACTGTCATTGGGTAGTTTGACGCGGCACGTGGTGCAGGGACGTATCACAACAGACTATCATGCCCACGAGAACAAAGAGCAGGTGTACTATTTCGTTTCAGGCAGTGGAAAAATGTTGATCGACGACAAGGAATTCGATGTCACAGCGGGCGATGCTGTGCATCTGGCTCCGAAAGAGCGTCATCAAGTCATCAACAACACCGAAGACGATCTGGAGTATCTCAACATTACGGCACTCATGCCCGAATAGTCAGGTGAGCGCCTCACGTTGAGCCGTTGCTGCTGCCTGATATCGCGCGAAACCCTCTTCGTCACGACGGCAACTGACTCCCTTGACGACCATAGCGAAGGCCGGCCGGTGTCGGGTCGCGGAGGTGTTCGACCGGGCGCTGTGAATCGTATTGCCGTGATGAACAACGACGTCCCCTGGCTCGAGGTGGACGGGGGTTTCGCGAGCGCTTTCCTCTGCCGTGTAACCGGCAACTCCTTGTGAGAAACCGAGTGTCTGTGTCGCTTGATGTGGACGCACCCCGTCGTGATGGGATCCTGGCAAATACTGCAGGCAGCCATTGTCTGCATCGACTCGATCCATCGCCATCCAGATGCTCAGGACATTTGCCGGCTTCAGATTGAAGTAGTAGTTGTCCTGGTGGGCTGGGGTTGGGTGGTCTGTGCCGGGCGGCTTGTTGAACCACTCCGGTCCGAGGGCGATGACGGGTTCCTCAAGAAGGGTTTCGGCGACTTCGATCCATTTGCGGTGATCTCTGTATGATTCGAAGAATTCGTCCTGCTCCATATTCTGCAACTGTTTGAGGGTCTCAGGTTGCCTGCGGTCCTGATAGAAGGCATCCGTCGCATCAAGGGTGGGAACGACATCGCGAATGTAGCGCTCGATGTTTTCTGCCAGGAGCTGAAACTCGCTTTCCGGCAACAGCTGGCGGATCACAACAAATCCGTCCCTTTGAAAGTCGTCTTTCTCTCGTCCGAGTTTCATTCATTCCGCTCCGCAGTGCCTTGAAGACCTTGCCATGTCTGGCAAGGTAGACCTGGTTGGGTCAATCATATTGATGATGGAACAACTGCGTGCAAACGAGTGCAGGTCGCAAAAGAAGGCCGGTCACTCGTTTGTGCCAAGCACGGCAAAATACATAGCCTATCGATTCCGGAATGCGAAAGGACGAATGAATGCAGGAATCAGACAGTCCCCAGGACTCGTGGCAGCCTTTTGAGGCGGAGGCGGAGACGATCCGCCGTACATACGATCATCCCTTGCGGGCTCTGGCACATGGCGAGATACCCGCCTTCGTGCTGCGGGGTGCACATCCTCCCGCCGATTGCAACCGCCTGATCGAGCGGTTCACCGACAATGGATATTTCGATCGAGATACGGTAGGCAAGGAGTCACAGCTCAGCGGTGGACCTTACCTGGATCTTGGAACCAGTCTGGGACGGATGGGCAAGGAGCCGGCGGAGTTTTTTGCACACGCCGACCGCACACACACCCTCTTTCAACGGCTCTTTGAGGGCTTGGCCGACCCCGTACAAACGATCTACGCGAACCTGGCGAATCTGGCTGGTTCCAAACAGGTCAAGACCGCCTATGAAGAAGGTGGGACGTATGGGCCGGCGATCTTCCGGATTTATCATGGCCAGGAAGGCCACCGAGCGCACTTCGACTCTGTACGACGGCGTGGAAAGTCGAGTTATGCAGTAGGCCGGTTCGAGCACCAATTCGCCGGTATTCTGTGCGTTCAAAAGGGGGCTGTCGGCGGTGAACCCATCCTCTATCGCGCCAAGGCGGAAGGAGAGGTTGAAGAGGTTCTCGACGCGGGGGATTTCGCCGAGTATGCGAAAAAAGAGGCCATCGAGCAGGTCCAGATCGAACTGGATGCGGGGGATCTATACTTCTTCCATACGGAGAATGTCCACGAGGTGCCGCAAGTTGCCAGGGATCACACGCGCGTTGTGCTCGCCGTCTTCATTGGGATGTCAGAAGAAGATGGGGAAATCTTCGTTTGGTCGTGACTAGCGTCTCTCATTGTCGCACCAATAGGCGAAGAGACGGGCGTTGGTGAGTTCGAAACGCAGTCGAATCGGCCCCTCTGGCAACGCACGTGCTCCCGACTCACCCCATTGAACCGGGGTATGAACCGAGTCCTGGGTGATGGGAATACAGTCATCGACGCTGAATCCTGCGAGTGGTTCCTGCCCGTCTTCGCCCAGAAGTTCCACGCGTAGTCGACCATGATCGGCCTTGGCGTTGACATACAGCGTGTCCATGTGGCGGAGGAAGGGTTTCGTTGTCACGCTGCCCACGTCGTAGCTGCCGGCGACGGAGGCGAACCCATCCAGACGTAGCGTCGCAAGTCCGATGGACATCGTGCAGGGCGTCTGGTCAGCGTCGATGCTCGGGTCAAATTCTCGAGGCACTTTGGCATGTCGCCTGGGCGTGCCGCGATAGTAGAGATAGAGTTGATCTCCTACCGCGATGGGTGGTGCTCCGCTCAGCATGATCTGAAATCGATCCCACTCGCCGATATCCGCTACATCCACCAACGGCACGTCACTGGGACGGTCCCAGTTGTCACCGTCTCGGCTGCTGAGCAGGTGTAGTGACTGCGTCTGACGCAGTGGATGTTTATCGAAGTGAGTGAGTACTCCCAGATCACGAGATCCATAGTTGAAGCCAGTATTGTTGTAGAGCGCCTCTCGTTCATGCAACGGGCGCAGGAAGGGACGCGGTACACTCCATGTGACGAAGTCGTCTGAGATACTCATCAATCGTTGCGAATCGCCGCGAAGGAAGGCTACGTAGCGATTCCGTCTCGCGTCGATCATCAACGACTGGGCGTCGCCCACAGGACCCAGATCCTGCGTGCCCGGACGGGGGTGATAGCGAAAGATCGGATCAGCAGAGTGAGACCAGTTCGTACCATCTGCCGACGTGGCCGAATAGATGCCGGACCGTGGGCCATCCCAGTCAAAACTCGACCAACCGATTGCCTTATATCGCCTTGCGGCATCCACATCGTGAGGATCCTTCAACATCGATTCCCAATGATCCTGGCCTTCGTGATGACTGGCGGGGATGACGATGTTGTTCTGCGTCGACGCGAGTGCCTCATGCAGGCCAAGATCGGGTCGACGCCAGTGAATCCCGTCGGTCGAGGTCGCCAAGCATTGCACGTGCTCGGAGCCCTCCTCGTAGAAGCCGGCCATGTACCATGCTTTGAAGATCTTCTCGTCCGTGTCATAAATGACGGAAGCCGTCATGCCGCCATGGCATTCCCATGGAGCTTGTTGGCGTAGAACAGGCTGTGGATGTTTGACGGCGGCGTGGAAGTCGCGTTTCACATTGCTCTGGGCGTCCACATCAAACATGTCGACGAAGAGGCGCCTCTGCTGATCAAGGATTTCGTGGGTCATGTATCTATTCCTCCCGCGGGATTCACGCCACAGGATAGATAGCGAAGACCGTGGCGTTGTCCAGGTGCAGGCGCAGCATATACTCGCCATCGGGCAGATTGCCTACATCGTGCTCCTGCCAGCGGACCTCGTGGCGCAGGGCATCGCCCGTAATCTCAACAGCATCTTCTCGTAGGAATCCCGGTACGCGGCGACCGCTCGCATCGAGGATCTCCACCCGAATGCTCCCACCCTCAGCGTTCGCATTCAACTCGAGTCGTCGATACCGAGACAGGGCGCACTTCTTCATTGTCACCTGACCCACATGCTCTACGGGGTTTCTCTGTGTCGGCACATCGGTGCGCTCAAGTGGCGTGATGCCGGCAAAGCGGTCACGCGGCAAGGTGGCGACGCCGATGCCGCTCTTGTGAAGACTGTTGTCTGAGGATGTGGCACCAGCCGAGTAGCCGCCATAGTAGAAGCGCATCTGAGTGTCGAGGATCACAGGCGTGGAGTTGGTGAAGATCGAGCCGCCTTCGAAGGAACCGCTCGCACCACGTGGCAGGAAGAAGCTATCCCTAAAGGGACGCTGCCAGGTGAAGCCGTCGCGCGAGAGCATGAGCTCCACGTCGATGACACCGCCACCGGCGGCTCGGTCGAGGATCTGATTGAGGCAGATGTAGACACCCTCGTGAAAGAACGTGGGCGTCGTGTGAAATTCCACGTGGGGCAGATCGTCGTCGTCCGGGGCGCAAACCAATTCGGGTGTTGACCAGTTCAAGAAGTCGGAACTCTCAGTGCGCCCCATGGCGTGTTTCCAGGCGGAATGACCTTCAGGGCCGTCGAGCCACATCTTCCCATACCACACGTAGACCTTTCGCACAGGATCGAAGAACACGTCCGTGCCGTCGCTCATGGAAAGCGGTACTGTCCAGGGACGGTCGGTCTGGGTCATGAGAGGCAGGTCCTGCCCGAGGGCACCATAGTGAACAGGAGATAGTGGTGTCTCTGGATGTTTGGTCCAATGAATGCCGTCTGGAGAGAACGCGACGCAGAGCCCCGGACGCTGGCCCGCATCCGTTTCGGTCCAGTCGAAGTAGGCCATTCGATAGCGTCGCGCCGGATCAGGTTCATCCGGCTCAACCAGGACACTGCAGCAATAGCGATATGAGTACCCGCCACTACCGATCAGGACGATATTGGTCTCTGTGTGTTCACCATAGGGGAACTGCGTGAAGCGCGGCTTGTGGAAGTGCACGCCGTCATCGGATTCAGCATAACACACGACGCAGCCATAGCGACGATCACCCAGATCGTCGGCAAGCCATGACTGATACCACAGTTGATAACGGCCTGACACCGGATCGTGATAGATGCTGTTCCACGCCAACGCTGTTTCCCATGGCTCGGTGGGTTCCACGAGTGGGTTGGCAGCGTGCCGGGTCGGGGGATGGAGTACGCGTCGGGTACCCGATCGGTAGAGAACGTGGTGATCGTCGAGCAGTAGCCAGGCCTGGGTCACTGCAGCCTCACTGTCCCAGTAGCTGCGCCATCACTGCACGATCGAAATTGTTGGCTTGAATTTCGATTCCATCACCATCTGGGTGACACTGATCCTCTGCGTGGCGGGCGATTAACTCCAGATCGAAGACCTCCAGGCCATTCACGTAGATCAGATTCGTGTCGCCGAGATCGGTGAGTCGCCGGTGCATGTCTTCCATATCGTCACGCATGGCACCGATTGTATAGTCGACACGATTTGGCGCCGTTTCGTTCGGTGGGAAGCCGATGGGTGAGACGAGAGCCATCGGTGTGTCGGGGTGACGATCACGGATGATCTGCACGAGCGCGATGATCGCTGCGGGATACGTCCGCGCCGAGAGGGTGCCACCAATCGTGTTGATGCCCAGTTTCAGGGTGATCAGATCCGCAGGAAGTTGGGCGATGACTCGACCGACCATCGCATCCAGGTGGCACTGGCCACCGAATCCCAAGCTGGTCAGGTGCAATCCATGGCGACGCGCAACAATGGCTGGCCACGTACGGGCGGGGCTGTGTGCCCTGACGCAATGGGTCAGCGAGCTGCCATAGGTGACCCAGCGGCGTCGATCATCTGTGGCGGGGCGACAAGGTTCGTCACTCTCCAATGAACTGATGGCGACAGGGACCTCCTGAGATAACCAGATCTCGACGACTTTATCATGTGCGGGCAGATCGGAGAACTCTGCGACTGTCCCTTCAGGTAGAACCGACGTCGTGGCGAGCAATTCGCCATCCATGGTCAGATCGAAACAAAATCCTGGCCGACTGGCTGCCGGTTCCGAGGCGGGGAGCGGCTGGAAGCCCAATCTTATCGTTTGCGATGCAGTCGCCAACCGCAGCCGCACACCACTGGTCGTTTCCGCGCGGCCAAGGAGGCCATCATCGGGTGAGGGAAACAGGGCGCGCTGCGCATAGGGCAGACGCCATGGCTTCATCCAGCCGTCGCCATGCTGGATTTCGATGTGCCCCTCGAACAGGTCTTCTGTCAATTCTGTGCGCTGCATTCGGTCTCAGCTCTGGGTTGAGTATCAGGTGATGTCGAGTACCCTCAACAGGGCACCTACGTTGCGTCGGCTTGAAAGAGAGTCACGCCCATCTTCAGATATTTCTCTCTCTCGGCGTCCGTCGTAGGCGTGCCCATGGCGAGCCGGATATCCGTGTCCTGCAATTGCTCGGCGACATTGCGCATACAGTCATCGACACTTCGCAGAGGATAGTCGGGATGATCCTCCAGATTGAAGGAGAGATCATTTGGGCCAAAGGTGACAACGCTTACTCCCGGCTTGGCCAGTTTCCGAATGTTCGTCACCGCTTCCACGGACTCGACCTGGATGGCGAGGACGACGTAGTCATTCCACCACGCTGCGTAGGCGAGTCGATCCATCCCCTTTGCTGCACCCTGAAGTCCTCGACGGCCCCCACCGCCCCAGCTGCGTCGGCCAATGGGGCCGTAATATGCATAGGAGATGGCATCATCAATGGTCTCAGGTTCCATGACTTCAGGTACCAACACGGCACTGAAGCCCAAGTCCAGAAAACGTCCGACCAAATAGGCGTGTCGTGTATGTGGTATACGAAGCTGTACGTCGATCCCAAGCTCTTCAGCGGCGGCGCAGTAGTGGACCATCTGCTCTTCGCTATAGGGCGTATGCTGTGCATCGATCCATATGTAGTCGTATGTGCCGGCCGACCAGATGTCAGCCAACTCCTGTTTGGTCGTCGCAAGTGAGCCACGCAGGGCGACGAGGATTTCCCCGTCTGTGATTCGTTGCCTGAGAGTAGGCTGGGACAATGGTGATCTCCTGTGGTGATGAACGACACCTGTGGGGTCGTGTGAGTCTGCTACACTCATGCTGATAGATCCAGTGGAGAAGTGGGTAGAAAGGCTATACGCCGAGACCGTCCCCTACAAGGCCCGCATCGAGTGGTGTGGGAGCGGAGAATTCAAGATGTTGTCTGACGCAGTGATTCCTGCGTCAGATAAATGGAAAGAGGACAGAGTGGATCACAATTGGCCCGATGACTATCCCGATCCCAAGCTCCTGCGACAGGATGTTCGCCACATGGTCCAGGCCATTGCAGGGGCCTTAAGAGATGTCTTCGGCGACGAGAACGTCCATGCAATCTGGTTCAAGGGGTCGGCGCAAAAGCAGTGGGCCTCCCTCGTTGACTACGTACCTGCTCTGTCAGACGTCGATATACATGTGCTGTTAAGCGACGAAACGGCTCCTGCGTTTCATGAACTGACTACGGCCCTGGATGTACAGGCCCGTATTGAAGAGAACTTCGCCGTATCTGCACCAGATGCGCTGCATGTTCCCAGACCGCAGATCAATCTGATCAACGAACTGAAGGACAATGACGACTATATCGCCTCGCCGGCGGCGATTGTCGAGACGATCTACGGCAGGGCCCCCGAGTCAGGAGACTATACGGATGTAGAAAAGATCCGCGCCATGGATCGGGCGGCACTGATCGGAAACGCGGCGGAGGTGGCGAACATCCCGCACCGGGCGATCGATCGTCCCAACCTCTATCAGTGGGATCTGCTACGCGCTCTGTCGTGGCGGATATCTCCTCTTGGTTCACGCTTGCTGTGTGTCTCGGGTGTCGCTCCGGAACAGGCGTGGTCGATGAATCGGACTTCGATCCTGGCAAGTCTGCGAGAAAGCGGTCTCATCGAGATCGGCGAGCACTGGGAGCAGTTTTATCGCAGCTGCTGGCGCTACTATCTGTCACAGAACAACGATGGTGCCGCGGGGCGTGCCGCGTTGCACGCCGCCGCGGATGCCTTGCGGCTGGCTGGTGAGTACGCGCAGAAATAGGAGTTGGGTAGCCGCAACCTTAGCGAGATCGAAGAAGCTGACGAAAGACGAGGGCATGACTCACAAGTAGCATGGGGACGGCCACAGCAGGGATGTAGTATGTCGCACCCATGGCGGCGGCTTCGTTGAAACGGAGTCCCTGGACGAGGGCGATGGCGAAATCCAGCGTGCCGACAATGCTGAACAACCATGTAACAGGTCGAGCGAGAAACCAATCCCTTGCCAGGGCGATGAGAGCTACGAGGGCCAGAAGCGCTGCGGCAAGATCACCCCACGCGGCGGGGGAGGCGAATCGTGGGTCCAGGGGTTGTGCCGTCACGCCTGCGATCAGAAATGACAGTCCTATGTAGCGCATGATGTGAGGAAAGACCAGGACGCCGAGTGCTCTGTTTCCTGCGAGGCTGTCGAGCCACGGATTCAAGAGCCACCAACCGACGATCCCCCACATTGCCAGGCCGAGGGTCAAACTGAGGGGAAGAAAGAGTTCATGCATTTTTCTGTCTCCGATCAAAGGGTGTATATGCACGTAATGTGATGTGTCATCGTGGGCAAAATTCAGTAGCTATTCCAGTCTGTCGCAGATTGTTCAGCTGGCGGCAGTGCTCAGCGTATCAAGCTCGCTGCGTAGGAGGTCCCAGCGGTCTCGGCCAAACAGGTTGAGCACCGATTCCTGCGCCTCGTGCCAAAGGGGCAGAGCCTTATCGAGTCGTCGTCGGCCGCGATCCTTGAGGATCACGATGCGAGTGCGACGATCCTCGCCCGCGTCGATTCGGAGCATTCCCTCGCGTTCGAGAGGGCGGAGGGCTCGGGTGAGTGTTGTGCGATCAATGCCCACGGCCTGGGCCAATTCGCCAAGAGCAGGGGCCACCTTCTGCTGTTCGAAACCGGCGAGACGTGCCAGAATCGCAAATTGACCCACATTCAGCCCCACCTCCAACAAGGCGTGATCGTAGCGTTGGGAGATGGCGCGTGCTGTGCGCCGCAGCGTGTCGCCCACGCAACCTGGAGCAAGTCGCAGAATTTCATTCATGTCGGCAATATAAGTGCATATGCACATAATGCAACAAAAAAGCAGCGACACGAGGATGTTCTCAATCGCCATTCGAAAGAGCAGGACCCGGATTGCTGTACTCAAGGATCCATGTGCCAGGATCTCCAAGCTTGTAGGCAAACCCGAATCTTTCAGGCGCTGCCCCCAGCGCCGGGACGAGGTGTTCGCGTGTCTGTGGCGTCGGCAGCCGGTCGACGACAACGTAATCGGCACCGGCCTTGTCGAGTCCGGCAAGCACGAGATCTGGCGCCTCAAAGTCGAAGGTCACCGAACGGCGTCCCGAAGCGAGATACATCAGATAGGCTTTTCGGCAACTGATGACCGCGTCGGGGGAAGAAGATTTTTTCAGCCAGTCACCTGCGGCGAAGTAATCGCGCCAATGTGCTGGATAGGTTCCTTCGCTCAACCGGGCGACGCTCCGCAGGCCGTCTACATTTGCCGCCATCATTAGCAGAAACAGCAACGTAACAATCCAATGTGTCGGCATGGGGCCTATGCGTCTCTGCAGCCAGTTCCTGCCGCCCGAGACAATCGATACGATGACGATCCAGAGCATGGGCATGGCGGGGACGAGGAACCGTGATCCGGCCCACGGCCAAGCCAGCATCGTTCCAGCAATCAGAACCAGATACATGCAGATCAGGAAATGACGGCGTCCGCGCATCCGCAGGACGACAATCAAGATCGCAATGATGGCGATGATCAGAAGTGTGGCGGCAATGTAGTGTTCGCGTCTGCCGAGCTCCGCAGCCGCCACAGATGGTTCGGAGATGGAAGGTAGAAATGCATCGGGAAGAAAATCGATGACGTATAGCTCTGCCTGAACCAACATCCGAAGAAAGAATTCGAACAGTGACAACTCCCCACGATCCGATCGGTAGGGGTTTACCATGACAATCTGACCCATGTAGGCGGAACCGCCAGCCATGTGATTCCGTACGAGCCAGGGAGCAATTGAAGCGGCAAAGCCGATGGCCACTGCCGTGGCGCGGCGCCAGTCTCTGTTCAACAGCAGGCAGGCCACGGTGGCCCCCATGAGGCCGATTCCAACGCTGCGCATGTAGTAGGCAAGGATAGCTGCTGCCATGCCCCCAAGTAGCCAACGATTGTCCCACAGGCCTGGGCGGGAGATCCCGCGCGCCAACATCCAAAGGGCCAGCAGGGCCCACATCATGTAGGGAACTTCGGACATCACTTGGGATGCGTAGCTGACCGTCAGGGGATTGCTGATGGCGAGAAGGGTCGTGATCGCGGCAACTGTCTCATTGCTTGTGTCGCGGACAAGCAAGTAGAGAAAGCCGGCGGCAGCAGAGAACATGAGGACGACGAGATACTTCATGGCGACGAAGTTTTCCACATCAATCGCTGCCAGCAGGTTGGTCATCGAGTCACTGGCAAAGGGGGCCAACACCAGGGGGAACCCTGGGGGGGGTATTTCGTCGCTACCCGTGGCGAAGGTTCGTTGATGTATGTCAGCCCCTGGCCACTGGCGACGCTGTGCGCCAGGGTGATGAATTCCGCATTGTCGCCGCTGAGACTGAGCTTCGGATCAAATGTCCACAGGCTGAGAATCAGGGCGATAAGGGCTGCCGCAGCAGGCCCCGACCAGGGTCGAGCAGAAATAGCCTGTATTGGCGAGGGCAGGCTTCGAAGGGGAGCGGAAGTCAATGGGCTCACTGCGTCTGATGAAGGGGATCGATTCTGGAAGCAGTCCAGTATGGGGAATCTGCTAGCCCCGACACAAGTGCAACTTTCCTTCCCGGGGTATCCGTGTCATTTTCCTCACTGAAGAGCCAACCAGAAAGAGATGGGACATGACGGATAGAGATCCCCTGACGTCGGACTCTGAGTCGAGGCGGCAGCGCATTGCAGGACAGTTCACCCTTGGAATCGGTGGCGGCAGTGGCTCGGGTAAGTCGACGATTGCTGCCATCATCGTGGAACAACTCGCGCCTCTACAGGTGGAGATCATTGGTTTGGATCAATTCTTCAAACCTGCAGATGAACTTCCACGATATCATTCGGCACACGATGGCGAAGACCATGCGGACTACAATCGCCCGGACTCACTACGCACGCAGGAGATGGTCGCCGAATGTGGCAAACCTGCTGCGGCAGACGTCGTGATCCTGGATGGGCACATGGTGCTCTGCTATCCGGACATGCGAAGTCTTCTTGATCTGAGTTGCTTCGTCGATGCCCAGATCGACGAGATGTTGACGCGTCGGACGGCGCGCAATCTGGCGGCGAAGTATGGTGGCAGTGCGGAGACGATTCAGCATTACAATCGCGAGTGCGTCGTCCCTGGATACGAACGTTACATCCTTCCTTCACGCGAGCATGCTGACATTCTCATTCCGAATACGGATACCTCCAGCGTGGAGAGGCAAGAGGCGGTCAGAGCAGTGTGTGAGAAGATCCGCCGCGGGTGCTCAGATACGTGAAGAGCAGATACGTGAAGTTCTGGCGGCCCTTGTCCAGGTGGAAAGTTCACGACCAGGCGGGAAAGTAGGTCCAGTCCGCGTCCCAGCAATCCATGGCGGCCGGTGCATCGCCACCTAGACGCAGGCGGATCGGGTTTCGGTGCAGCGTGGGCGACAAGGTCACCTCCTGAACTGTCAGTGGCAGATGCACATCGATGTTCGCGCCGACGACGGGGTGCGGGATCACCAGGTGATCGCCAAGCACACGCCAAGTCGGCGTGGTGGCATCGGACGCAAGCCCCAGGCCGGGGCCCTCGACTCGCAGGCTCGAGGTGGCCCAGGGAGGGATGCGAATGCGTAGTAGTTGCGGTCGACGCACGCAGACAATGAGGCGTCCGCCGCTGGCGTATGGTGAAGACACCGTCGCTGCAGCGGACTCGTGATCGAAGAGCAGATTCACCTGAATTCCGGAGGCGTCTGTCGTGACCGCGTCACGCCAGGCAGCGGCAACTGAGGCGCACGCGCCGCCGACAATATCCATGTTGAAGGACGTGTTCTTGCGGCCTTTCCCAAGAGAACGATGGCCATAGGGGGCAGGGAATCCCCAGGCACCCAGATGGCGATCTGCGACATTGTGCAGGCCATCTATGCCATCGGGATTCGGTGGATTTTCGATAAAGGACGCATCTCGCAACTGCGAAGGCAGCAGATGGCAGCGCAGGATGCGCTCCGCGTCGGCAAAGGCGTGCGCAGCGCCATGACGTCCGAGGATCAATGCCGTTTCGAGAATATCACCCGTATTGTTCGCCTCACCATGGTCGGAGTCTGGTTGATCAATCGACTCCGGTGTCCAGCCAATGAGATCGCGAAGTTGCCATAGGCCATTGTCGTAAAAGGCCCGCACACGCTGCAGGATCGACACGTCCTGCAAATGGCTGCCCAACTCGGCCAGTGAGGAGAGGCAGCAGGTGATCGAGTGGATGTGGGTCGTGCCCATACGCTGCGGATCGTAGGAGCCATCTTCGACAAATACGTCCGTCATCATCTTGTCCGCCACGACAAGAGCCAGTTCGAGGACCGCTGGACTCGCGGTGACGCGATGCAGCTTGACGAGAGGGCCAAGCATCCGCGCTTCTCCATGGACGAAACCCTGGCACTCCTGGAACTGCAATCCCTGTGATTGCAGGCGCGACACATCCCAGCCCTTGTCGGCTGACCAATGATCAAAAACGCAGGCGATACTCTTCTCAGCGAGCTGCACTGCCTCCTCGTCGTGGCGCCAAGTGCCCAAGGCACTCAGCGCATGAAAACCCTCGCGCAGATTGTGCGGGCAGAAGTTGACGAGGGGGCCATCGACCTGTTGCCGATTGAGCGGCAGAGGAAGTGCCCCGCCATAGGAGAAGAAGGCCGTGGCGCGATGATGACGGATCACCTGCTCGTCGACCTCGATCCCCGCAGCTTCTACCGCGAGCATTGCATTCAGATGTCGGCCTGGTCCGTGCGACTCGGAATGATATGGACTGAACTGCATGTGGACCTTGGGCCAGACGCTGGAGCCCATGAAGGATGCCGACACGGGATCATCCGCATCAAAGATGTTTCCCATGCAGCGACAGGCCAACTGCAATGCGGCACGCAGGTCGGTTGTGTTGACGTGTTGGAGTTGGCTCATGTGAGGCCTCTTTCTTCAGCGAATTGCGGCTCGACCGCGTAAGGCGAAGACGGTATTTGCAGGATCCGGCAACGTCGATGACTGATAGTTGCGCACGTCATAGACAAGTAGGAACTCATCGTCGCTGATCGCGGTGACACCGGCCATGGCCGAACTGGCATCGTTGACTCCAAAGAGGGAATGCTCGGCAACGACAGCGACGCGATCATGCCATGCAGCGCCCGATCCGTCCTCACTGAAGGCCAGATACTGTCCCGGTCTGCCATAGGTCAACACGATGACACCATTCGGCAAGACGGCGAGATCCGGCGACACGGCGACGGCATTCAGGTGTGTCTTGCCGGTGTTGACGACGGGGATTTTGCGCGCGGGGAACACGGGTGGTACTCCCGGGCAGACTTCGGGTCTGGTCCACGTGAGTCCATCATCTGATGAGCGACACTGCATCATCGCCCGCATTGGCGTGTGATACTCGACACGGAACACGGTGAGCAGGTCGCCATTGGGCAAGCGTGCAAGCGTCGGTTCTGTATACCCATGGGAGTCATCGGGTTTGTCTGCGCCACACGGCAGCGAGACAAAATCGAAGCTGAAGCCGCCATCGACACTGCGGAAGAGGATGGGGAACCACCAGGTCAGATCCCCCTCTTGCCGGACGGCGGTGGCAAAGGTGATGAGTGAGCCGTCGGTGGCAATCTGCATCGTGTTGCAATTCTCAAAGTTGAGGGCCATCACGCTACCGGAGACATCGTCCTGCCTTGGTGTCAGCGGCAGGTCTGGTGGATAGCGGAAGAGCACATCGGGGCGCTCTCGCCAGGACGCACCATGGTCGCCTGATTCCACCAGGCAAGTGACGGCAAGCCCTGGCTCAACGAGCCAGGCGCGATGCTGTTGTGCGAGGGTCAGGTCGCCGAGGGGCACTGCATTGTGGCCTTCTGTGGGTTGTAACTGGCTCCACGTGCGGCCGCCGTCGACGGAGCGCGAAGTGGCATATTCATGGGGCCACTGATAGTCGGGGTGCATCTGATGAGGCCGGAACAAGTAGGACGTGTGGGCCGCGCCCGGTAGTTGCACCGGTACTCGAGCGCCCGGTGGCCGGGCGCGATCAGGATGCAAGGTCATATGGGCGATGATCGAGCCGTCAGCGCCACGACCCGCATTGCAGTAGTGGTGGGTCGCCTCCTGTGGCTGCAGAGGACCTGTGGCGCGAGCAATGACGACAGGGTCTTCGAATTCAAGAGCTAACACGTCAGGCCTCGTCCAGCATCGCGATGCGTTTTCTGAACAACTCAGCGAAGCGTTCTTCGTCGACAGCACGAACCACGTCGGCATTGGGATCGCCGTCGACGGCGATCGTGACTGCTTCGCCATCGCGATGTTCTATGTCGATCCGCAGATCCTGACGACTCGTGATCAGGCTGTCGTCGAAGGCGAGGGCCAGTGCGAGAGGATCGTGGAGCACGGGCGCCCGCGACGGGTCGCCCTGACAGCGACCCAACTGAAATGCGCGCAGGAAGTCGCGCACGAGATTGGTCTCTGGCAGGCCGCGGCGTAGCAGATCCCCATGGTCGGCGGCTGCATAGATCTGTCGGGATGTTACATCCAGTGGTACCAGCAGCTTCGGGACCGGCAGATTCAGCACATAAGCTGCTGCCACCGGATCACAGCGGATATTCGACTCGGGGCCGGGTGGATCCAACTGACCGCCCATCAAGACGAGTCGCGCAACACAACCGCGGAGGTCTGGGGCACGCTCGAAAGCGGTGGCGATGTTTGTCCAGGGGCCAATACCGACGATGACAATTCGGCCGGCGTGTCGACGCGCCGTCTCAATGAGCAGATCGACGCCATCGCCGGTTGGAATGGGATCATCCAGGGTGAGGACGACGGCGTGGTTGATGTCTTTGCAATAGGTCGGTGCCCCATCAAACATCGCCTTGCAGCCCGGTGCCACTGGTATCTCCGGTTGGCCGAAGGTGTGGGTCATCCTCGCTGCCAGGCGTGCCCGCAGTGGCGGGTCGGTGTTCACTGTCGTTACGGCACGAAGGCTGATCTCTGGGCTATTGAGTGCCAGGGCAAGACACAGGGCATCGTCGATATCGCCGCCGATATCAGTGTCCAGGATGATGTCGATCACAGGTCTACCTCAGAGCCGATCTGATTCCATGCATCTCCATACGGATCGCCAGGGGCCGCTCGTCGCGGCAGAGCCACAGCCATCTCCTCGCAGCGTACGCGACCTCGGCGCTCGCCACTGACGACGGTACCCGTATCAGCGAAGACATGATCCGCCAATTGATAGGCGTCGTCGGCACGATACTGATACACCAGACCGCGGCGTGGCTGACCCAACGTATTCGGCGGGGAGCCGTGTAGCATGAGACAGTGGTGAATGCTGATGCCACCCGCCCGGGGCGTGATGTCGACAAGTTTGGATGCATCGGCCCACAGGTGGCGCTCCTGGCACTCGGCGAAATTGCCATCGCCGTCGAGATGATTGAGCAACCCCATGCGATGGCTGCCAGGTAGAAACTGCATGCAGCCATTTTCAGGTGTCGCATCGTCGAGCATGACCATGACGGCGGCAAGATGGGTGTTGGTGTGGGGGAAAAAGGCGAAGTCCTGGTGCCAGCGATAGGGGCCGACGCCGGCGACTGCAGGTTTGGTGGCGAGTTTGGAGTGTTGGAGCTGGATGTCATCACCGATCAAGGGGCGCAAGCGAGAGAGGATACGTTCGTCGTAGGACAGCTGATTGAATTCCGGATGACGTCGGGTGATCTCAAGCAGATGCACCGTGCGTTCACTGCCCCCGCGTTCATCGACGGCAGCACAAATCGCTTCGGAGTCGGCAGCGGCGCGCAGTTGTGCGACCCGCTGCGTGCTGAACACATCGTCGATCACGAGATAGCCATTGTGACGATAGTCCTCGATTTGGTCTTCAGTGAGACTCATATCGGTGCTCAGCTTCCCTGGCATGTGGTTTTTCGACTCTGGTGGCAGTGGTCATGGCGGGTGCTGGTAGAGTCCTGTCCGAGCAACCAATGAGCACGCCAAGTCTTACGTGGCCAGAATATCGTGCGTGGCCCAAATAAAGGGATGTGACGTGTGTGGGGGAATATGGCCAGCAGGTTGGGCATCTGTTGCCGCCGTCGCCTACTGCGTGCCGCTCTCTCCCGGAGCAGAGCCCGCTGGCACGACCCGGACAACTTGCAGCGCGACGGTCTCTCACATCGGTCCTTCTTGTCTTTCCTGCTGATTCTCTTGCATAAGTTTATGGTATGAACTAAGTTCACATTACGAACTCAGTTCGTGTTACAGACTACGGTTCAGGAAACGCACACGCCGAAGGGGAGGCGGGTCATGCTGGAAAACACACAGATGGAGCAGCAACTGTATGGGGCCTATTGGGACGATGGTCTACTCGACCTGATGTGCGGTCTCTCTCTGACAGCGGTGGGCATTCTCTGGTGGTCCAATGTCGTCTTCTTAGCCAGCTTCGTCATCGTGTTGATGCCGGCGTTTTGGTTTCCACTGCGGCGAGCCCTTGTGGAACCCCGAGCTGGATTCGTTGAATTCTCTCGTAAGCGGAAGAGGCGAAATCTGAAGTGGATCGTCGCGGGCTACGTGATCTTCACGGCGATGGCCTGTCTGGCTGTGTCAGGCGGGGCCTATCTGTATAAGTCCGAGGGCGGCGATTTCGTTGGCAGCTTCATCAATGGCGTTCCCGGAGCCCTGACGGCGATTCTGGCATTCTTCGCAGGTTGGCTCACCACGGCGCGTCGTTTCCATGTCTATGCGCTGGTCCTCATCATCAGCGGTGTCATCACAGCCGTGACACAGTGGACACCAGCCGTGCCCTTTCTGTGCACCGGTGTCGTGGTGCAGGCGATGGGCACGAAGCTGCTGTACAATTTCAGACGAGACGCCGATGCTTTCGAGCAGGCGGCGTGACAATGACCGATCCACTACCCGACATCGATGGATTGATTCATGAGCCGGCCCGTCTGCGCGTTCTGGCTCTGCTGAGTGTGCTGGGCCGAGCCGATTTCATGTATGTCTTGCGGCAAAGCGGAATGAGTCGTGGCAATCTGTCTGTGCAGATGACGAAGCTTGAGGACGCCAAGATCGTGAGCGTAACGAAGGAACTCGCAGATGGGCGACCGCGTACGACCTATGCCTTGACGCGGACGGGGCGTAGCGCCCTGCAGGCATATAAGCAGGCGATGGCACAGATCCTCGACGTGCTGCCCTGACCGGGTTTGGGACGGCCACTCAACACGTGGCAGGCGACGGTGACCTGGCGTGAAGCTTGCCAATGTGACGGACAGTTGGAATTACTGGCTCTGCAGGCCTTGGACACATAAGATCAGTGGGGATTGATCAGAATAATCAGCACCAAATCGAGGAGCACAAACACAAGATGAAGACCCTCTACTGGACATGCGCCATCCTCGCAGTTGCACTGCTCGGTGAAACACTGGCGCAGGACGCACCGCAACTTGATATCGAGAAGTACGAATTGGCCAATGGCCTCGACGTCGTCTTCTACGAGAATCATTCTCTCCCCAAAGTCTCCGTACATGTCGTCTACGACGTGGGCTCAAAGGACGAAGAGGTTGGACGCACAGGCTTTGCGCACCTCTTCGAGCACATGATGTTCCAGGGGTCGGAGAATCACGATCGCGAATACTTCGAACCGCTGAACAAGGTGGGCGCCTACGTCAACGGTGGCACCAGTGAAGACTGGACGATGTATCTGCAGGATGTGCCGAGTGAACACCTGGAGCTTGTGTTGTGGCTCGAGTCGGATCGCATGGGTTTTCTGCTGCCGGCGATGACGCAGGAGAAACTCGACAATCAGCGCGATGTCGTGAAAAACGAACGTCGACAGAGCTACGAGAATCGGCCCTATGCCAAGTCGTCGTTGATTTTGGCGGATCTCATGTATCCCAAGAACCACCCGTATTCCTGGCCAGTCATCGGTTCGCAGCAAGATCTGACGGCAGCCTCTCTGGAGGACGTGTCTGATTTCTTCCGCAACTACTACACACCCAACAATGCGACGCTGGTTGTGGGCGGCGATTTTGATCCGGCTGTTGCGAGAGAGTTGATCGACCAATATTTCGCCTCGATCCCTCCTGGACCTGCGGTGGATCGCATGCGGGAGTGGGTGCCGACGCTGGATGGAGAGCGACGTGCCGTTGCCGAGGACGATGTCGATCTGTCGCGTCTGTACTATGTCTGGCACACGCCGGGGCTGGCTGCGCCAGGGGATGCCGAATTCGATCTGCTGTCATCGATTCTCACCGGTGGCAAGACATCGCGACTGTTCAAGTCCCTCGTCTACGATCGACAGATCGCCCAGAATGTGTCGGCACGACAGTCGTCTCGAGCCCTCAGTAGTGAATACGAGATCACCGTCACCGCTCGTGAAGGTCATAGTCTGGCTGAGATTGCGGCCGTCCTCGACGAAGAGCTTGCTCTGTTGCTGAGCGAGGGCGTATCACAGGAGGAACTTGATCTTGTGATGGTCTCATGGGAAGCGACCTTTATTCGTGGACTCGAGCATATCGGTGGGTTCTACGGTATCGCCGGTCGCCTCGGTCTCTATAACACGGCACAAGGCGATCCGAATGGCTTCGCCGGTGATCTGGCGCGCTATCGCTCGGCGACGGTGGAATCGATCAATGCCACGGTGCGGCAGTTCCTGCAGCCAGATCGTCGCGCCGTATTGGAGATCGTCCCACGGGGATCACTGTCTGTCGCTGAGGCGACGGTTGATCGCTCGCAGACTCCAGCATCTGGCACAGAGACCACCTTCGAGCCCCCCAGTATCCATCGCAGTCAACTGTCGAATGGTCTCGAAGTGCTCGTTGTCGAAGACCACGCGCTGCCTCTGGTGCAAGCAAATCTCGTGATCAAGAATGGCTGGACAGCGGATGATGCGGCCACGCCAGGAGCGATCACATTGGTTGCGGCTATGCTCGATGAAGGGACGAAGAAACGTTCCGCTCTCGAGATCTCTGACGAGGCGCGGGCGATTGCCGCGAATCTCGCGACGGGTAGTTCCTTCGATGGTTCCTTCATCCGCATGAATGTGCTGAAAAAGAGTCTCAACGCCGGTCTTGGGTTGATGGCGGATGTTGCTTTGAACCCCGTGTTTTCGGCGGAGGAACTCGAGCGCCAGCGTGAGCACTATCTGGGACAGATGCAGCAATTTGAGCTGGACCCAAGCGCCCGCTCACGACGGGCACTGATGACGGCCATCTTCGGCGAGGATCATCCCTATGGCCGACTCATGTGGCAACCCGTGCGGGGCGGCGCCCTGTACTACGGCCATGGTACGGCAGCGTCGGTCTCTGACCTGAGTCGGGATGATCTGGTTTCGACGTACGAGACTTACTATCGACCCAACAATGCAGCCCTCGTTTTCGTTGGTGACATCAGCATAGAAGAGGCGAGCAAGCAGGCGAAACGACACTTTGGCAAGTGGAAGTCGGCGGACGTGCCGGCGGAACCGGAGCTGCAAGCGACACCGGCTGAGGGGGTGCAGATCTTGCTCGTCGACAAGCCGAATGCGCCGCAGAGTGTGATTGTCGCGGGTAATCTGGGTATGCGCTACAGCGATACTGATCTCCCTGCCTTTCAAATGGTCCGCGAGATCCTGGGTGGCTCTTTTCAGCGACTCGATCTCAACCTGCGCGAGGATAAGGGGTATACGTACGGTGTTGGTTTTTCTCTGTGGGATGATCGTGCCCGTGGACCGATGTATGTCATCACGAATGTGCAGACACCGAGCACGTCTGAGTCGATTACGGAGATCGTCAAAGAATTGCGAGAGATCGTCACCGATCGCCCGCCCACAGCACAGGAGCTCTCAGACGCGCGGGCGTCGCTGGTTAAGACGTATCCCAGCAGCTTCGAATCGGTCGGTGCCATTGCGGCCGGTCTGGAGACCGTCGTGCTGCAAGGACTCGGCGACGATGCGTGGGTCGCCTCGCTGGCCAGTTGGGAAGCGGTGTCACAGGAGCAGTTAATCGATGCGGCGCGCCAGCATCTGAGTCCTGATGATCTCGTGATCGTTGTCGTGGGAGACCTGGCAACGATTGCGGCGCCCATTCGTGCACTGGGATTGGGTACGGTCAGCGTCGTCGGCGAGTGAATACAGGGTATAGGCCTTAGATCAGCGAGCCTCTTAGACGCAGGGTCACTCCCTGCGTCTAAGAGCGCTCATCTCGCAGGCACTCGCCAAGTAGCTGAAAGGCCGCCTGTGCGAAGCTCCACATGTTCTGTTCGCGATCTGTCTGTCCTGTCTCTATGGTCACGGCGCGCTCGATGGGGCCGGAAACACCGATGCAACTGTGGCCTGGAGCGTCACCATAACGATTGCCTGTGGGTCCAGCGGCACCCGTTTCGCCGATACCCCAATCGGCACCGAGCCGCTCTCTGGCGGCGCGAGCAAGGTGTAGTGCGTGGACTTCGGTGGCAGCACGTTCGTCGTTCATCGCCTGATCTGAGACTGCGATCAAGATCTGTTTCGCGTCGCTTGTGTAGACGACGCCACCGCCTTTGAAATAGGCCGACGCACCGGGGATCGCCAGCAGCGCTGCAGAGATCACGCCCCCCGCCGACGATTCTGCGACAGCGACAGTGTCGCCGCGTTTCTTCAGCAAGCTCCCAGCAAGGGCACTCAGTTCGGTCAACTGTGTCACAGGTCGACTCCTTGGTATCCACTAACCTGGATAGGCGGGTGGTCAGTACATTTCTCCATCAGTTCTAAGACTTGAACATATGTGAACCGATTGCCCAGGGAGAACTTCCAACTTGATGGGCGCAGTGGCCATGGATCCCTTTGTCGTATCACAGATTCTTTCGGGCCTGGCCTTTGCCAGTGCTGTCACATCTATGCAGTGCCGCGAGCGCCGCACGATCTTGCTTTGGCTCGTGTTGGCGGCGATCCTGAGTGCGAGCCACTTCTTTCTTCTTGGACGCAACAGTGCGGGCACACTCTACATGATTCTGTGTGTGCGTGTTCTGGTGGCGGCGTACAGTACGAATCCACGCTTTATCCTGCTCTTTGGCGCCGCCGTGGTTGTTGGTTTTCTCGCCACGTATGAACGCCCTCTCGATATCCTGGCGCTCACCGCTTCTCTTGTCGCTACGTACGCTGCCTTCCAGTCCAATCCCCGACGCATGCGCATCGTCTACATGTGTTGTGCGGCGTTGTGGATGGTGCACAATATCCTCGCTGGCAGTCCGATGGCAGTCGCGATGGAGGTGTCTCTGTTGATAAGCAATGCCATCGGTTTCTGGCGCCACCATTTACGCACGGCTTCAGTATAGATCTACTGATTTCAATCCTGTGCAGATCAGATCTCAATCTCAGGTTGACGCTGTCCACATGGCAGTCTTATCTGACACTGTATCGTCCTACTCGACCGGGCTCACTTGGCCGTCCACATGGGCTCGCCCGGCTATTCAAACCGCGTGACCTGCATTCACGGAAAATTCAATGTCTCGACTTCTACGCCCCACCATTCTGTCTCTTGCGCTGCTCACGCTTCTCGGCTCCTTCGTCGAATCATCGGCAAACTGGCCTTACTGGGCGTCGGACGCCGCAAGTACACGTTACGTGCCCTTCGATCAGATTCATCGTGGCAATGTCGACAGTCTGCGCATCCTCTGGCGCTATCGTCTGCCGGATGCCCAGATCGTCGCGGACGAGCAGGATTTCGAAGCCGCGAGATATAAGGGGACACCCCTCGTCATAGATGGCGTCCTGTACACGGTGACACCCTTTGGTGTCGCCCTCGCCCTCGATGCGACCACAGGTGAGGAACTGTGGCGTTTCGATACGATGGGTCGCTATGATGATTCGACGGGTCAGTATCTGAATCGTGGCGTCGGCTACTGGTCAGACGAGGATGGCAACACGCGGATCCTGTTTGGCACCTGGTCAGATACGCTGTATTCGCTGGATGCAAAAACGGGTCTGCCTGATCCAGCCTTTGGCGACCAGGGGCGTGTCGATCTGACGCAGGGACTGCGGGCATCGGTGATCAAGGATCGCTTTGGACTGGCATCGCCGCCGACGATCGTCGGAGACGTCGCGATTGTGGGATCCATCATCCTCGACTGGCACAATGGTGAGTCACCCTTTCACTACGTATCTCCCGGTGATGTGCGCGGCTACGATGTGCGCACGGGAGAACAGTTGTGGCGCTTTCATACGATTCCGCAGCCCGGCGAGATCGGTTGGGATCAATGGGAGGGGA
>Ga0233428_1000517_pt1 | contig 52228 bp, 44 predicted proteins | sample SI_118_April2016_4_FD_179890 | JGI IMG/M metagenome (GOLD analysis project Ga0233428, IMG submission 179890) | Seawater microbial communities from Saanich Inlet, British Columbia, Canada - SI_118_April2016_120_MG | ecosystem: Environmental > Aquatic > Marine > Inlet | place: Canada: British... | reverse complement strand
TGCGGGCCATCTGGTTTCCGCGTCTTTGATATCCATTCCGTGCTCTGTTATTGCCAGCAAACTTTCATTGCCGGAATTGAATGTACCTGAAACTATGGGGGATTTGCCCCAGACCGATAACAGCACCAAAAAAGCTTCCAATTTGATGGTCGCACTGGTGGAAGGGGGTTCTCAAGGGGTTAAGATGGCTGTAGGAATCGCCACCGTTTTGATCGTGGTATTAGGGCTGGAAGCTTTGGTCGATCTGGTGCTTGCTAAATCGTTCGGGCAAAATCTTTCTGTGCAAAATCTGCTGGGCTGGCTGACCGTACCCTTTTCGGCCTTGATGGGACTACGTCCTGAAGAATGGCAACTGGCCAGCCAAATTTTAGGTTCGAGGTTTGTAGAAACGGAAGTATCCGCATACTTTGCCTTGGCACAAACCCAGGTAGCCGAACCCGCGCCGTTTACCCAGAGGTCAGTAACTATATTAACTTATGCATTATGTGGATTTGTGCATCTCGCCAGTGTGGGAATTTTTGTTGGTGGCCTTACTGCTCTGGTCCCATCCCGGGCTTATGACATTACTGTGATGGGCGGACGCGCTCTATGGACAGCTTTTTTGGCTACGGTCCTCACGGGTTGTATCGCCGGAGCACTTATCATCGCCTGACTCTTATATCCGGATAGGTTTAATCGCCCCATCTCTTCCCGACTAATCCTTGTCTTTATCTTTGTCTTTGCCCTTGTCTTTATCTTTGTCTTTGCCCTTGCCCTTGCCTTTGTCTTTGTCTTTGTCTTTATCTTTTCCCTTATGCTTGCCTTTATCCTTCTTATGTTTTTTTGATTTTTTATCTTTTTTCTTCGCCTCAACGGTGGGCGGGTCAAATGGTTTTATCAACAGACCTGAATCAAAATTCGCCGTAAAAAAAAACAGAAACACCACTGCAAGACATATCATTTTTGTCATCTGGAACATGAAACCTCCTGAAATATAAATTTCCTTTAATGTGACCAAAATATATAGTTAGAAATATAAACCATTTTCAAACCTGATTGGACTTTCTTTTCGAGGACGCCCTTTTTTCTGAACTATCCCCCCTAATAGGGGGATAATTAAAGCTGAAAGCGGCGAATGACAAGTATTGAAAACTTACCAAACAAAATTTAGGAGTTATTATGAATACGAAAAGACGTATCCATGATGGGGTCGCAGGGGCAGTTGTTACGATAGGGGTTGTGTTAGGCTACTGGATTGATCCGGTTTGGTTGCTCGTGCCCGGCTTATTGGGAGTCACGCTTGTTCAAAGTGCCTTCACTGGGTTTTGCCCTGTCTATTTCATTCTCGACAAAACCTGCAAAAATCAGGAAAAATAAATATCCAGGGAAAATAGGGGTTAAACTGAACATATTTTGCAGAAAGATTTGGGTGCGCTCTCGTTTTTTCTGCCCAACCAGTACGTCTTATTATTCTGACGAAGGCACGACCGCAAATTCTCCCAGGTTCCATTTGTCATGCAGTTTTTGAACCGTTCCATTTTTAAGTAGTTCTTTTAAGCTAGCATCAATTTTTTGTTTCAGTTCAATATTTCCCTTTCCCATAACAATTCCATAATTCTCTGATGACAGTCTGGACCCCAGAAACCTTGCGTTTTGGGTCAATTCCTTATTTTTATTAAAATAATAATTTGCCTGCACAGAGTCCCCAACCACACCATCGTTTCCCTTATTAGCTAGATCAATGATCGCGTGACCAAATTTCTCATAGGTCTTGATATTTATTCCTTCATATTTTTGCAAAAAATAATAGGAGGTGGTGTTTATTTGAGCCCCTACCGTGGCCTTTATTTCAGCAAGTTGTTCCAAGCTATCGGCATTGGAAATATCTTTCCGGACTAACACCGATACCCCGCTTTGCAGATAAGGAATGCTGAAAGCCATACGATTTTTTCTTTCTTCAAGAATTGTTATCGAACTGATAACCAAATCGAATTTTTTAGTTATCAAGCCCCCAAACAATCCGCCCCACTCCACGTTGACCAATTCAAAATTGAATCCAGCATTTTTTACCACGGCTTTAATTAAATCCACTTCAAACCCATCCAGGTCCCCCTGATCATTTAAAAATGACATCGGGACAAACGTAGCGTCAATCGCAATGACGAGCTTTGGATTTTTAGAATCGCGAGAATCTTGCCCGCAACCCAGAGACCAAACACAAAAAACAGATAGAACGAATTTTAAAATATTATTTTTTAACAACATTAAATCCAACTGTCGATATAGGGAGGAAATTTAATTGCATTGGGAAATAAGTGCATCCGAACTTTTGGGAAGCTGTTAGAAACAAACTTATCTCTCTCATTTTTTGTCTGCATTTTTTTTATTTCGGATCATCAACCATTCATTCGCCAGACTCTCAGCTTGCGTAATTTCATCGGGTGTCATTCTTTTCATGAGAAATTTTTTATTGCTCATCGCTGCAGGGTCACCTTTTCCTGCTATATGGAACCACATTGAAGCTTTGACAAAATCCCGCCGAACCCCAACGCCAGTCATATACATCACTCCGACATTATTTGGTGCGTCACTATTACCCGTTTCAGCCGACTTTAGATACCATCGCATTGCCTCCTCATAATTGCGGGAAACGCCTTCCCCATCTTCATACATCACTCCCAGATTGTTCTGGGCATCCGCATGGCCCTGCTCGGCGGCAAGCCGGTACCACTTAAACGCTTCTTCTGAATTCTGTGGTACCCCCTCTCCTAAATCGTGCATGATCCCAATACCATATTGGCCTCTGGCATCGTTGCTTTCTGCAAGAGCTTGAAATTCTTTTAATGCGGTTACGGTGTCTCCACGCTCAAATGCGTTTATTCCTTCCTGATAACCGGCGAACGATGGCATAGCCCACAACAATGCCAAAACTAATATTATTTTTTTCATAATGAATTAATATATTTTTTCCAGGACTTAAATTATATTTTCCCTTAACTTTCTCAAGGCTTGGATCCTAAGCACAAAGAGAAATTGCTGGGAGTTTAGCAGCCAAATTAATAAAGAGTTCTAAAGGAACACCTCTATAAACCACTTTGGCTTTATCCTTCCAAAATCAGTTCTTTGGTTTGTTTTAAGGTTTTTCTTTGGGTCAAGAACATATCTTTTCTTCTTTTCCCGCAAAAACACGGTCCAGTGCCAAAAAGGAATTCCATTTTCCTTGTGCTATTTAATTGCCAATAAAGCACATTTGGGGAGTTTCTCCCAGCTTTGAAAGGAGTTTTCTGATTTAGCTACCTTGATTCCCAAAGTCGTGCATAACTTTCTAATGTAATCCGTATCCGACCATAGTTTAGGATCAGCAGCAGATATCCCTTGCTTATGAGCACTCTTTTTCACTGCGGCATAAGACACCTCTGCCAAAGTGGCCACACAGGCTAACCCACACCCAGTCTTTTCCTCCTGCACAACAGGTTTCATATATCTAATTATTTTTCCCTTTAGTCATTTGGCTTTTCATTTGCTTCGCCGCCAAAGCATATCCGCCAGAAGCCCCATCCACAAAATGTAAATGACGGTCTTTTCGATCAAAAACCATGCAAGTCATTAAAGCAGAATCTGATATTTGTATTCCATACACTAATGATCCCGCATGCATCTGCGCCTCCAGGTACTCTACAAGCTTTTCCCGTTGTTCCGTAGTGCTATCTATTGTCATACGTAAAGTGTCATCAAATTTTTGGAAATCAGAGTTTTTGGTCAAGGTGTTCAAATAAGCCTCTCCATCTAAATCCCCGATTCGAAGCCCAAACTTAAAAATAATTTTCCCCAGGACACATGCTCCTCTCAATAAAAGGGGATAAACCAGACGTGTGAATAAGTTTTTATTAAAGGTCCTTACTTTGGTTTCAGAAGACAGCAATTTAGCATTCAATGTCACCTTCAATTGACTTGGACTGATGGGGCTATAGTCTTTTTGTGTACCATAAATTTTTCGTATTTCGTCTATGAACCTTGAATAAGTCCCAGCATTGCTTAAATCATCATCCCCTCTGGCCAAAACCATGAGGCAAACCGTTTCACCTTTTTTACTATGGATGGGTTCCCATCTACATTCCAATCCATCAAAGAGATTTTTATCTTCCTTGTCATCTGAAACATTTTGAATTTCATAAGTTGCGGATGTCTCTGGATCTTTTATAAGTTTCTCCGCATAGGCTAAACCGCCTCCAGAAAACATGGCCAACGTTCCCCATGGAGAAACCTGCATCTTGGCAATCCGCACCTGGGCTCCACCTTTAACCACAATTTTTACCGGCACGATTCCAATCCTGAGATCCATTTCAAAGCTAGCCTGGGCAAGCCTTCTCGTGCCATTTAAAGCTTTTTCTACAGGCTTGCGAAGGGATTTTGGAATAACGAATGAGGCTCCATCCCCACCAAAAACAAATGGGATCTCAATATTTTGGGTACAATTTAAAACGGAAATAATAGAAGAGGCCCCTAAAATATTTACATCCTTATAGCGTCCGCTTTCAATGGCTTTGGTTGAGCCCTTAATATCAGAAACAACGACCATCCAATCATCAGGAACAGTATGAAAATTTTTTGCATCGGTTACCCCCATAAAATCCATGAAGATAGGCAATTCAGCATAAAAATTTTTAGACGAGTCAGAATTATTCTGCATTTTATTTTTAGGATGGATTTAATGGAATATTTTTAGATTTCCTCTTTATCTTGTTCGATAGGCATAAGCTTCCAATTTTTTACTAATAATGTAGGAAGACTGGGTAGATATTTTTTCGATTAAAAAAGGTGCAACTTATCGCGCCAAGAGCGTAATTAATGTTTGAACAAGTACAGGTTCACCTTGTTTGGAGGAACCCAGATAAATAATCAGGGAATGGAAAACCCAATACGATGAGGAGTGGCATCATTATGGATTTTATTATCAATTCCTAAATGAATTTTTACAACTCGATACAGCCGAAAAATATCAGCTTTTAACTTTTATGTGAATTGGGAAAAGGTCTTTTACTTATTGGGTTCGGCATATAAATTAAGTAATTGTTCAACCTTAGTGTTGTGCCCGAAATGATTTCTTATATATTCCTGTGTGTTTTCAATATTCTTGCTTTTCATGAATCCATTTAAACAAGCAATGATCCCATTATAAATATCATCCTCATTTTTATAATTTACAACATAAGCATTCTTTCTGTGCTCAACGAAATAGTTTGCCACTCCTGAAAGTGTGAATACGCAGGGAACTCCAGACATAAGTCCCTCCAAGAAAGCTGAGCCAGCACTTTCTACAGTTTTTGAGACGGGAGTGTGGACAAAAACATCAAATGTTTTATAAAGAGCTAATATGTCTTTTTCAAAATTAATGCAAATATAGGAATTATCGGGCAAGGATTTTAACATTTGATGCAACTCAACACTATAGTCCCCTTCAGTGCCAGCTAAAACTAAAATGGCATTCGGAAACAAATCTAAAACTCTTTGAAATGCTGGAATAATATAATGAATCCCCTTCCAGGAGACAAACCTGGAAACTACTCCAATAACGGGTGTTCGCTTGTCGGGGTTGTATTTATTCAATAATGATTGAACTCGCTCTTTCTTTATGTTGTCATAAATTGAAAAATCATAACTATACTCAATTAGCTTAATTTTATCCTGAGAAACCTTTTCTAAATCTATTAATGATTCTAAGCTGTTTTCACTGGTAGCGATTATTTTAGTGGCTAGTTTATTGCAATACCAATCGTACCAAACCCCTTTGGGGTAGTAAATGTGATGCATATCAGAATAATGGCGGGTAATAATTCTTTTTGGAACACCACAGACTACAGCTGCACTTAAACCTAACATTCCGGCCCACAATAGGTGGCAGTGCACTATTTCAGGTTTATATTTTAGAATAAGGCAACATAAATTATAAAAAATTGAAAACGCAGAAATCTTGCCAGAATAAGGAATCCTTATACACGTGATTCCGGCGTCTTTCAGATTTTTTTCGAACAGTGTTTCTTCATGTGAGAATAAACAACAAATCGGATGGTATCCTCCTGTTCGTATTCCAAGAATATCGAGCTCAATTGAGGGTGATGAATTAAAGTGGGAAATTACAAATAAAATGTTTTTTTGATTCATGTCTTTCAAAACTCTAAATAAATTTAAAATGTTCTTCGTTCAGTTAATTTATGAACCTTCTGTGAAAAAAAACATTCTTTTGAGACTCAGCGAAAAGCTTCATGTCAAACTGTCAAGTGTTTGATCTGTGCTGGTCTCCCTCCCCGGTTTTAGCCATTCCCCTAAAAGAAGGACTGCGCTCGAGTAGCTGTTGGTAGGTTCCCTGTGCGATCAGTCGACCTTGATCCAATTCCATAATAACATCACAATGCCTGACTGTGGTCATCCGGTGCGCGATGATTATAACGGTGAGGTCACGTTTGAGCCCTTCAATAGAACTCATTACCGCTTTTTCAGTCGAGTTATCTAAAGCACTGGTTGCTTCATCGAATACCAGCACACTGGCTCGCTTGTACAGGGCACGAGCAATACCGATGCGTTGGCGTTGGCCGCCTGAGAGACGAATGCCTCGTTCCCCTACGGAGACTTGATAGCCTTCGGCCAGACTATCGATAAAGTCAGCAATTTGTGCCTGCTGGGCCGCTTGTTGCACCCTGTCCATATCGATGTCCTCAAGTGGAACGCCGAATGCGATGTTCTCGGCAAGGGTGTTATCTGACAGATAAATGCTTTGCGGTACATGGGCAATGGTTCCTTGCCAGGCCCTGATTTGATGGTCGGTGACAGGTTGTCCATCAACCAAAACTTCACCTTTAGTAGGCATTAAAAGACCCATCAATATATCCAGGACCGTGCTCTTGCCACTACCCGTCATGCCGACAAAACCAATCCGTGAACCTTTGGGAATATTGAGATCCAGGTCCTCCAGTACCCAGGGGCTTTCTTGGGTATAACGGAAACTCACTCCCTTGCATTGGATGGAGTCTTTGAAGTTTAGGGGTGCGGGATCAGGCTGAAGATATTCTTCTGGCAAAGGCTGATCAAGAAGCTTCAAGGTATCAATCAGAGATGCATGAGCCCCTGAAATGGTTGTCCAAGCCCCATAGCTCTGTTGCAGGGCGGGTAGCACTCGTTGTGCCCCAATTGCCAATGCTCCAAGTACTGGCACAGATCCAGCAAGACCCCCGACCTCAAGGCTAAGGATATAAGATAGGGCAGTGATCAATATCATTCCCAGCGATTCCAGGGCATAGCGGGGATAATTAACCACAAAATTGTTATTACCCTGCGCCCACCGTAAGGGGCGATCGGCTTTCCGGTAAACATCGCTGTATACAGACTGGGCTCCCTCTAGCAGAACATCACGAATCCCCCCCAAACCTTCCTGCAATGCTTTAACCACCTGAGTCTGCTCATGGGCAATGCGCTGGCTATTGAGGCGTACCCTTTGACGAGTTAACCAGCTGATCAGCCCGTAGCTGAATCCAAAAATAACTATCGTTGCTGAGGCCACCATGGGATCAATCAAAAACAGAGCCACGGTTATAGCCATCGATAATATGAGGGAGCTTATTAAAAATAAAAACGGCAGCAACACTTCGAATACAACGCCGTTGACCTTATAAGTGATACTACTGATCACCTCACTGCTGTTGCGGGCCACATGCACTCGATAAGGCTGATAGAGAGTTCTCCGGTAGACCTCGATACTGATATCTGCGCCGCTGGCAAACGCCACCCGGGTATTCAGCCATAATAATAGTATGCGAAAAGCACCCGCTATGAGGGCAACCCCTCCAAATGCAAGGGTCAAAGGTAAGACCAGTTGATCGGCTGACGTGATACCAAAACTTGGTGCCATATCCAGAACAAAGGGATGGTTGAAAACTTTTTCAGGAACAATAAGTATACCCAGGAACGGGAGTACGATTCCCAAACTGATCATTTCCACGAAGGCACTAAAAATGACCAAACCCAGTAACAACCAAAGCTGAAAACGACGATGTGGGCTGAGGTGACGCCATAGGCGGAGAAATAAGGTTGGAAGCGCGGTGGTCTCGGTGGTGGGGTTCACTATATTGGGCTTATCCAATAAAAAATTTTAATGTATTTTAACATAATATTCAGGCTTAACTCTATGAAGCAATTCACCTCGATTATTTAGAACAACCTTCATAGTTACGAAAAGTTTTATTAGCGGTTCAGCACACCCCACCAGAGCCAAAAAAAGTTCTGTATACCTTCCAATGACTAATAGACTTATAAGAATTTAAGGATGAAGCAGGGATATGCTCATTTCGTTTACCAATTTATTTACCAAAATTTTTCAGCCCATTATCCAGTTCCTAGTCAAAATGGACTCTTTAAGCCAAAGTTAGGTAGAAATTTTAGGCAGGAACATTGGGAAGGGATTCTTGCCGACCCTGAAATGAACTTTCCAAAAAAGCCATCAAGAGTCGCTTCGAAACAAAAAAACTGGCGTCCCCAGCGGGATTCGAACCCGCGTCGCCGGCGTGAAAGGCCGGTGTCCTGGGCCAGGCTAGACGATGGGGACTTCCAAGTTCTTATGCGGAAAAAAAAGAAATGAGCCGCGAAGGGATCGAACCTTCGACCACTTGATTAAAAGTCAAGTGCTCTACCAACTGAGCTAGCGGCCCATTCTTAAAATCAAAAGTAAAGCGGAGAAACTAACAAACCTATTTTAGCATGTCAATGGATTTATTTGGCTTGATTTTATGCCTAAGGCCCAATAATATTTAACTTTATACTGTTTCTACCCCTAAACCGACTAATACTGCTCTAAAAGAGGATCACTTGGAAAAGTCTGAAAAAATCTGGTTGGATGGAAAAATGGTTCCCTGGCACGAAGCCAATGTGCACGTTCTCACTCATACCCTGCATTATGGATTCGGTGTCTTCGAAGGCATTCGTTGCTACAACTCTAAAGAAAACGGGTCGGCCATCTTCCGTTTGCAGGAACATGTAGACCGGCTGTTTCAATCTGCCATCATTCTCGGTATCGATGTTCCGTTTTCCAACAAGGACATCTTTGATGCAACGATTAATGTTGTCCAGGAAAATAAGTTAGAGGAATGTTACATCCGCCCCATCATATTTCTTGGGGACAACAAAATGGGGCTCAACCCCAAAGGAGTCGATGTCCGTTGCGCTATCGCCGCCTGGCCCTGGGGCACTTATCTGGGTGAAGATGGTCTTGATAAAGGCATTCGTGTTCGCTTGTCTTCTTTCACTCGGCACCATGTTAATGTCACCATGACCAAGGCCAAAGCCTGCGGTTACTACATAAACTCTATCCTGGCAAAGGCAGAAGCTGTTCAAGACGGTTATGATGAGGCAATTCTTCTCGACCCCTCCGGATATGTCTCTGAGGGTTCGGGTGAAAACATTTTCATCTATTCCAAGGGGAAACTACATACCCCGGTTTTGTCCTGTTCCAATTTGGATGGAATCACCCGCAACGCCGTCATTGAAATTTGTCACCACCTGGGTATTGCACTGGAAGAAAGAACTATTACCCGCGATGAGCTCTATATCGCGGAGGAGATCTTTCTATCGGGAACCGCCGCTGAAATCACACCCGTCCGCGAAGTGGATAACCGCGTTATCGGCCCAGGCAAGAAAGGACCGATTACAGATCAGATCCAGAAAACATTTTTTGATATAGTTCGCGGTGATCATCCCAAGTTCCAGGAATGGCTTACCCGAATTTAGCTGGGTCCAATTGAGCAATACAAAACCCGCACCTTGCCAATTCAGGTTTTGAATCTTATAAACCTTTAAATAAAATACTGCAATCTCCGGAGATTTTGAGTTATGCCGATTTACGAATATGAATGCGACAAATGCGGAGCCACTTTTGAAGCCATCCAGGCAATTTCTGCCAAACCCTTAAAAACCTGTAATGGCCTGGGTTGCGACGACAAGGATAACGGAAAGGTCCATCGCCTGGTTTCCGCTTCCGGGTTTATTCTTAAAGGTTCAGGGTGGTATACTTCTGAATACCCTTCCGAATCGCGCAAGAAGGGTTGGGAACAAGAAAGTAAGCAGGGCAAAGCAGACCCGGCGACTCCAGCACCCGCTCCCTCTGAAACCTCTTCTGCCAAAGCCCCTGACCCAAAACCTGCGGCCCCAGCTAAAAAGCCCTCGCCCAAAAATCCGTATTCAGGGGGAAAATCCAAAAAGGCCAAAGGTTCCAAATAAATTGGAACTGGCACGATGACCAACTCCGAACACCTTCACCAAAATATTTTTTATTCCATTATAGATGGGATTCTGCTCATTTCTCCTTCTTTGACCATTCAAAAAAGCAATTTAACTGTGGAAGATATGTTCCACCGGTCCAGCGACTCCTTCCTCAACCGTGGCTTGGAAGAACTGTTCCCTCGCCAATCCCATGTTCTGGATATATCCCGAAAAGTCTTGGTAACCGGAGCCTGCTACCACGATGTTGAAGCGGAAGGCGTGCGCAACACCCCCTCTTCCCGGTTCCCGGTCAACCTTACTCTGTCGCCTTTTCTGGAGTCAGATGACTCCATCCAAGGCGTTCTTATATTAGTCAAGAACATGAGCCTTATTCGCGAACTGGAAGAACGAGAAAGACCAGCCGATCACCTCAAAAACCTGGGCGCGGTCACTATGGGCATGGCTCATGAGATCAGGAACCCTTTAGGGGGCATCCGTGGATCCGCGCAGCTCCTTCGGCAGGAGATCAAAAACAAATCGCACCAGGAATATCTTGATGTCGTGGTTTCTGAAGTAGACCGGATAGACCGAATGGTTAAGAGAATTATGGACCTGACTCGCCCCTCAGACCTGCGAATGGAAAGTACTAATATCCATAAAGTCCTTGAAGAAATTCTGGTGCTCGAAAAAGATACCCTCACCCGCAAAAATGGACGGTTTGAACAAATTTATGATCCCAGCCTGCCACCCATTGAGGCCGATGAAGATCAGTTGAAGCAAGTATTTCTCAACCTTATCAAAAATGCCATTGAGGCATCGCGGAAAGGGAGTAAGGTTCAAATCGTCACACGGGTCAGTTCAGGATTTTCGGTCAAGGCTGCCTCCTCCCCAGTCCCGCAACAAAATATTGTAGTCGAAATCATCGATTCCGGTGAAGGCATGACTGAGGAAACCCAGAAAATGCTGTTCACCCCTTTTCACACCACGAAAAAAAAAGGCAGTGGATTGGGCCTTGCCATTTCCTTGAAAATAGTCAAAGACCATAATGGAAAAATTAAAATCACATCTGAAAAAGGTTTGGGCACCACGGTTCAAGTATTTCTTCCCACCCGTCAGAGATGATAAGATAGAGACATGACAGAAAAGCAAAAAAAAATCCTGGTCGTAGATGACGAGCAAAATATTCTCTGGGTCTTGAAAAAAGGACTGGAAAAGAAAAACTATCTTGTTCACACCGCCTCATCCGGTGAGGAAGCGCTGGAAAAACTGGCCTCCAACAGTTACCTGATGATGTTTTCTGACATTTTCATGGAAGAGCTTAACGGACTTCAACTTCTCGAAAAAACCCGTAGGATTTCTCCTGACTTGAAAATAGTCATGATGACTGCCCAGGACACCATGAACAACACTATCGAGGCCATGCGGCTCGGAGCTTACGACTACATCACCAAACCGTTTGATTTCGATGAAGTTTATCGTTTGATCGACCAGGCGGAAACAGCCCAGTCTATCTCTGAACCTGCTTCCGTTTTGCCTGACCCAAAGCAGGAAGCCGGCACACAAGACACCTCTGCGATTATTGGAAAAAGTAAACGCATGCAGGAAATCTTTAAGACCATTGGCCAATCCGCAGGTTCCGACCTCTCCGTGTTGATTACAGGTGAAAGCGGAACCGGCAAGGAAATGGTTGCCAGCACCCTACATCAATACTCCCACCGTAATGACCAACCCTTTGTATGCATTAACTGCGCCGCCATCTCCCGCGAGCTTTTGGAGTCAGAACTTTTTGGTCACGAGCGCGGTGCCTTCACCGGGGCCATTGATACTAAAATGGGAAAGTTTCAACAAGCTGATAGAGGCACCATCTTTCTTGATGAAATCGGGGATATGGAACTGTCTCTACAAGCTAAAATCCTCCGCGTTCTGCAAAACAATGAATTCTATCGAGTCGGAGGAAAAAAACCGATTACGGTCGATGTCCGGGTCATTGCCGCAACCAACCAAAATCTACTGGATATGATGAACCTGAAACAGTTTCGTGAAGATCTGTATCACCGCCTCAACGTCATCCAAATTGATATGCCACCGTTAAGAGAACGTATGGAAGATGTGCCCCTGCTCGCCAACCATTTCATCCACCGATACGCAGATTCACTATCGTGCGGTAAAATTTATCTCTCACCCGATGTCGAACGCATCCTGAGCGGTTATCATTGGAGTGGAAACATTCGAGAACTTGAAAATGTGATCAAGCGCGCTTTAATGCTGGCTCTCTCTGGCCCTATCCTCCCGGAACACCTGCCTCCCCACTTGCAGGAAGACACCACCCTCAATAATGACGAACAATGGGATGATCGACTGAACCGGTTGATTCAGGACTTCCTCCTCCATAATAATGAGGAAGGAACGCTTTACGAAACACTCATACAGAAAATTGAAAAACACCTCTTTGAAATTCTTTTAAGCAAAAATTCTGGCAAACAAGTCGCTACCGCCAAAGCATTGGGCATCAACCGAAACACACTTAAAAGAAAAATTGACACTATGAAAATTTCTCCAAAAAAACATAAGCCCAACTCTTCCACAACTTAAGCCATCCTTCCCATGCTAAGCCAATGTATCTTCTCCGTTAAAACTCCGGTCGGACCCCCGGTGGAAATCATCCGACATACCTTTCCCTCACAATCAGCAAATCCGGTTAAACGCGTCTCGTTGGTCGCAGGATTGCACGGCGATGAACTGGAAGGACTGTATATCTGCCACCGGCTCATGGAAACACTGAAAAAAATTGAAGACGAAAACCCATCAGCCTTCAAAGGAGAAGTCAATGTTTACCCTGCAGTGAATCCGCAGGCTCTCGAGACAGGAACCCGGCTGTGGCCTTTTTTTTCAGTAGACATCAATCGGACGTTTGGTGAAAGCAATACCCCTTCCCTGACCGCTGACATCTCCAAAACCCTACTCGAAGATCTAAAGTCCCATTCCGATCTGGTGGTTGACTTTCACGCCAGCAACCTCCAACTGATGGAACTGCCGCAGATTCGTATTATCCAGGATTTTGAAAAAAAACTGGCCCCTCTCGCCCAGCTTTGCAATGTAGACCTGATATGGGTCCACCCTCATGCGGAAATTTTTGAATCCACTCTGGGCTACAACCTGAATCTGGCCAAAGTGCCGACTCTCGTTATTGAGACCGGGATCTGCCTGCGTATTCATAAAAACTATTGCGACCAGATAGTACTGGGTATCCTGAACCTTCTCAGGCAAACCGGCACGCTCCATTTGGATGACCTCCCTATAGAAGTCATACCTGCCAAGCTGGTGCAACCCGAGTATGTTGCCATGATCCAGGCCAGCCACGCCGGGTTATTCATCCAGCAAGCAGAAATCGGTCAGACATTAAAAAAAGACGATAAAATTGGTGACCTGATAGACCCGGTCGGAGGTCAGGTTCTTGAAGAAATTCTTTCTCCCTGCTCCGGTCTGCTATTCACCCTCCGGGAATACCCATTGACCGGCAAAGGCGCACCGCTAGCCCGCATCGCCACCGAGGAACCGGCATGAAAGAAAAAGTCCTCTCCATTCCAACTCCGTTCGGAGCCCCTCTAGATCTGTATAAAAATACCTGGGGGAAATCCGGCGACATACTATCCATTGTCAGCGGACTGCAAGGGGACCATTTGAACGGGATTTACCTGAACTCGCGCCTGTCGCAGTTTCTCGATTCTGTTGTGGAAGGCATCGACCCTCATTACACATTAAAAGGTCAAGTCATAAGCTTCCCCGTTGTCAATTTGAACGCCATTCAATCCGGGTCGAAGTTGTGGCCGTATGACGGTATGGATATGGATCTGGCTTTTCCCGGCAATCCCGAGGGCGAAACCAGCGAAGCTCTGGCTTCAGCTATTTTGACACATACCGCTGACTCCTATTGGGGTTTCATCCTGCAATCCGCTCCACCGCATTATGAAGATGCGCCCCATATCCAGACATTAAAGCTGGATGGAAGAATTAAAAACCTGTCCCGCGATTTGCAAATAGAGACGGTTCGCAAACGCAATGAATCCGCCAAAGTCAGCTTACTGCAGCAATGGCATAAGCGCGATATCGTAGCCGTCACCCTTTCATCCGGGTCACCTCGAACCATTAATTTTCCGCAATGTGAAACCCTGTTTCAAGGCATCATCAATTTTATGGTTGCTGAGAAAATTCTGAAGGACAGAAGAAAAATAAAATCTGAAGCTTCCATGAATTCTCGCTTATATGAACCCAATGACGAGGCTCCCGTTTTTGCCAGCACAGCGGGAATGTTTCTGAAAGAAGCGAAGGTAGGAATCAACGTCCAAGCCGGAGAAAAAATCGGGGAAATACGCGACATTTATAGCGGAAAAAGACTGGAAGAACTCACCGCCCCGGTAGATGGGTATCTTGTGACCCTCAGGCAATATCCCATCGTCTACGAAAAAGAACCCATTGCCATAATATTGACCGCAAAAAAATCCTGGAAAGAATACCTCCCCTGGTCAGCCCACTAGCGTGGGAGGAAATTGGAAAAACAGAGATCAGCCCCCCCTGACAAGGGGGGCCGAGTCAAAGCCAATGCGTCAACCCTTGATGGCGAAAATTAATTAGCTATTGTCACATTATTCGGGTTGCTGATAGAATCTTCGTTTAAGCAAGACATAATATTTTTCCTGAATATTAAATTACGTTTTTATCCTGTTAAAACTATTTTGGATTGAGACCTGAGTGAATAACGTTAACAACATTTTAGTGGTTGAAGATTCCGATGTTCAACGGGAGGTGTGTATTGACAGACTTAAAGAGTTTGGGTTTGAAAATATATACAGCGCCACCAACGGAATCGAAGCTCTTGAAGTTTTGAGAAACAATTCCATTGGTTTGATTTTGTCGGATTGGGATATGCCGGAAATGAATGGTTTAGAACTGTTAAAAAACCTGAAAAATGACACTTCGCTTCAGAGAACTCCTTTTATTTTCCTAACCAGCCATACCGACAAAGATAAAAACCGTGAAGCCATGGCCTATGGCGCGGTGGATTATATGGTCAAACCTTCCTCTCCCGACAATCTTAAGGAAAAAATTGAGATCATTCTAAAACGTGGAATTAGGAATATCCTGATTGTAGAAGATTCAGACCTGCAACGGGAAATTTCTATCGCTCAGCTGCAACAAATCGGGTTTGAAAGAATAACAGGTGCCGCAAATGGTAATGAAGCCTTAGAGTATTTAGAAAATAATTCCATTGACTTTATTTTATCTGATTGGGAAATGCCGGAAATGAATGGCTTGGAATTATTAAAAAAAGTAAAGGAAAACCCGTCGTTAAAAAACATACCTTTTCTAATTCTCACCGTTCACGATGACCCTGAAAAAAACCAGGAGGCTATAAATCTTGGCGCATTGGATTATATTGTAAAACCACTAACACCGGATGACCTGCATTTGAAGATCAGGAAAACTCTTTATTGATCCCCCCCATTAATTTTTGAAAATCACGATTATTTTTATAGGCAGACCAACTGCCTGATGGTTTATTGCATAAGATTTCTAATGATCTCATTTGAGTGGCTTATCCGGTGAACAAACCCTTTGCTCATATTGAATAAAATTTTATAGGTAAGTTCTGGATTAGATTCCTGAATCCGCTCAAATTCTGCCACATTAATACTCAAACAGGTTAGCGGTTCCACTGCGTATATACTGGCCGTGCGGGGACTTGGATCGAACAGAATCATCTCGCCAAAAAAGGTGCCGGGCCCAAAAGTAACAATTCGCTTACTGTAAGATTTGTCAGGCACAGGTAGGTTTTCAGAAGCTGTACCCTTTAAAATGGCATAGAATCTGTCTCCCACATCGCCTTCCTTAAACACGCATTCCCCTTTTTCAAACTTTTCCAGTTCAGCCATATTCTGGCTTCCCGTTTTTATTTCCTCAACCTTTAGGCTTTCTAAAATTTCAAGGATTTCAATTGGGTAAGACTCGCGAGTGTAGGAACTCTTAAGATGTGTTTTTAGAATAAGCTCTTCGCACTTTTCAAGAGCATGATCCGTATCCGAATAAATGTTTTTTTCTCCAATGGTTTTTATGACCCCAAGATCGTCCATAAAGTTCCAAAGATAAGATTTAGGTTGGACATGACTGAGAATTAATTGTTTTCCCTGTGAGTCCAGACGCTTGTGCAATTGCTGAAGGATTCTGGCGGCGGTACTATCCATTTCATTGACCCGCATCAAATCCAGAATCACATATTCCAGACCCCCTTCCAGCTGCTCAAGAACCTTTTTAGACACACTGTCGGCGCTACCAAAAAAAATGGTGCCTTCAAGCTCAAAGACACCTATGGTATTCCCATTTAAATTTAGAATTTTGTTGTGAGCTTCCGGACGAACCATACGCGAACGAACATTGTGCGCGTTATAAAATCTTCGCAGACTCGACTTGCTCATTTTGTAGAGAAAATAAAAGATAGAAAGGCAAATTCCCAAACCAAAAGCCGGAAAAAGTCCGATGGTGACCATAACAATCATCACAACGGAAACTATACTTATATTGACCAGCACTTCTCCTGATTTCCCTCTGGAACTCGATTGAGTTAATTTTCGGATCAAATCCAGAGTCCAAACATCCAGCGTTTGAATCCCAATAGTAATTAGAATGGCGGCTATCACCACCAGGGGAATGCGAGAGACTAACGGCGCCAGAATAGATATTGCCAGAAGCGTAAAGAGGCTGCAGATCACTCCCGATAAGGGGGTCTTGCCACCGGCCTTTATATTAGTGAGAGTGCGCTTAACATTTCCGGAACCCGGAATACCCCCAAAACATGCAGTGACAATGTTTCCCAGTCCCTGAGCGATCAACTCACGATAGCTTTTCGCAGGTTTATTGGTAAGATCTTCCACCATCGTGCAAACGAAAAACGATGACATAGTATTTACCAATGCAAGGTTTAATGAACCCAGAATTATAATTGGGAGCGCCTTCAACCACTCCGATTCAAATGCAAGGTTTAGAAAAAGCACTGCATATTCTGGTTTGGGAATGCCGGTGGGAATCTCACCAATGATCCCACCCATTTGGCCTGCAAAGCCCAACATTCCTAATAAATAGAATGCAGTTATTCCCACCACCAACCCCATTAAAGGATCGGGAATTTTTAGCTTAAAACGTTTCGCTATAAACATGGATCCGCCTGTGAAAACAGCCACTAAAACAGCCATAAACTGGGCTTCATCTAAATGACTCAAAAACTGACCCAAGGTACTGACATCGGGAATACCAAAAGCCTTACCAAGCTGATTAAAAATTATGATTAGAGCGGCACCGTTATAAAGACCCGCAAGAACAGGGAAAGGAATATATTTGATGGGATTCCCCAAACGAAAGACTCCCAGAATCAATTGAATAGCACCGCTGAGTAAAACAGTTAAAAAACCCAGGGTAAGAATCCGGACTAGCGTGGAGGGGTCATTGGAATCAATGGGAAATACTTCCTGTAACCCAATAAATGTTGTTGCAAGGATCAAGGTAGGAAGGGACTGAGGAACTGAAATTAGTCCCGGAGTGCTGCCAAAGAGGGAAGAAACAATACAAAGAAAAATGGTTCCATAAAATCCGGCAATTACCCCCTGAGCCGCGTACTCATTTCCCAGGGAAGAGAAAATGAGCGCGCCAAAAGCCATGCTCATGGGAATACCCGCTATAGCGGTAGATATCCCTCCCGAAATATCCCCCAGAAGCTGGGAAGATTTTTTTTGTTCCATTTGAAAACTTTGGCCTTAGCCCAACAGACCCCCTGAATTTTAAAAAATTAAATGAATTATACCTGATTGAGTTAATTTGCCGGCTAATAAAAGATTGAACCAATTGGTGTTTTCTATATAATAATTCTCCTGACTCCCTCTGAAAATAATGTGTAACATGCCTGAAAAAAGGTCCGAATTTCGTTTGGATGCGATTATTTTTGATGGCTGATTTTAATATTACGTAATTTATAATTTTGAGGAGGACTTAACTATGGCTACCTATCTGGTTATGGGTAAATTATTGGAAAAAGGTATTAATAACCTTGAAAAAACTGTTGCGAGCGGAGACCGTTTTATAAGTAAAGGAAAAGAATATGGGGTTGAGGTTCGGGAATTAATGTGGCTGACAGGGGACTATGACGTATGTTGCATTCTTTCTGCGGAAAGCGATCAAGCTATTGGTTCTCTTCTTTTTAAAGCAGCTAGCAAAGGTTATATTAAAACCAGTTCATTTAAAGCTTTTCCCTACGATGAGGTACAAAAAGCTGTTGGATAAATTGAACTATAAGCTCAATTTAAATACCTTCAGAGTGATGGGGGGAATTGGATAGCAGGGCTTGCCCTGCTAAACATGGATCATAAAAAGTATCATGCCGCCCAGGCATAGGCCGGCACCCAGAAAAGTCATGATGGAGCCTCGTAGGGTTTTGGGTTTTACCATATCCGACTTTCTTTTGCCGTAACGATTACGGGGGTCCTTGGCAACAGCCTGTTCTTTTCTCTCCCATTTACTGCAGGTATTGAGGATTAAACTGCCAAGTATAAACATCAACGTTGCCCAAACCTGTTCTACCACTAAAGCATCCATTCCTTCTCCTTACAAAACAAACCGAGGTCTAAGAAAACCATTCCCTCATGCACTTGGGGAGTGGCTTTCAGTATAACAATTACCTCTTTATAAACAAATAGTTCTAATACACAAAAGGTTGCTACCCCCTGAGGTATGAGTTAGAATTTCACGGAAACCTGTTATAAAATCGCCATTTTCCAGCACAATTATGGACAGCGTAAAAAATCGTAAAGAACTGGTCATAGACCAGGAAAAAACCGGCTACCGTTATTCCATCGAGCCATTTCTGCTGGCCGATTTCATGCCCCTGTTGCCCGACCAGTCGGTGCTGGATATCGGCACGGGTTGCGGCATCATTCCCCTGTTGCTGGTGCACCGCGAGTCAACCTTGAAGGTCACAGCCATTGAAATTCGAGATAGCGGTCAGGCACAAAAAAATATTCACCAAAACGGAATGGATCGGCAAATTTCCCTTATTCAAGGAGATTTTCTCAAGGAAGCGAAAAACCTGGCACCCGAATCTTTTGACCATATTGTTTCCAATCCGCCTTACCGGAAGATTCAAACGGGGCGAATCAATCCCGACCCAGAAAAAGCCCTGGCCCGACACGAACTTTCTCTCAGTATGAGTTCTATGCTGGACAAATCTGCTCCGCTCCTGAAAAGAGGAGGCCAAATAAGCCTTGCCTATCCGCCTGAACGAATGGCGGAAGCTCTGCGGGAACTGGAAAACCGGAACCTGCACCCCAGTGTGGCCCGCTTCGTTCATGGTAATTTTCTCACACCTGCAAAAATCTTTTTGATTTCTGCTCTTAAAGAAAAAAAATCCGATTTCAGCGTGGCTCCCCCACTCACGGTCTATAATAAAGACGGAACTTACTCAAAGGAGGCGGAGAGCCTCCTCCGACCCGCCTAACAGCGAGCGGCAACTAACAATGACTTCACTGGCGAGCAAAAAGGTGCACCGGCTTAAAAAGTGATTGCTATACTCCCTCCCACGGGAGTGGGCTAGAGGGTGGAAGGAAATTATGCTCCCATTAATTATACTAACCGGTCCAACAGGCTCGGGGAAAAGTGAAACGGCTCTAGCTCTGGCCCGGAAGCTGGATACAGAAATCATTAGCGCCGATTCCCTGCAGGTTTACAGGTTTTTCGACATCGGCACCGCTAAGCCTTCGCTATCAGTAAGAGAGGAAATCCCCCATCATTTGATCGACATTCTTGATCCTGATGAAGAGTTTAATGCCTTCAATTTCAAGACACGAGCCTTGAAAATCATCCGCGAACTCATAGATCGTGATAAAATTCCGATACTGGTCGGAGGCACGGGATTGTATTTAAAAGTCCTGACTGAAGATTACGATTGCGCAGAAGGAGCTTCTCCTGAAATCCGGGAAAAGATCCGGCAGGATATCTGTGAGCAAGGAGTCGAAAAAGTTTATCTGGAACTTCAGCGTGTTGATCCAGAGTACGCCGCAAAAATTAGTGAGACAGACTCTCTGCGCATCGAACGGGCTTTAGGAGTTTATCTGGACACCGGAAAACGCTTTTCAGAATTTCACGATGTGGACTCACCTGACTCAGGTCGTTTTCCCATCCACACTTTTATTATAGAGAGAGAGCGGTCGGAACTGTATTCCCAGATCGACCAGAGGGTGGATAAAATGATTGAGCAGGGACTGGCCAATGAGGTTAAAAATATTTTAGATCGTGGTTACAGCCCAGAGCTTAAACCCTGCAAAAGCATCGGGTATGCACAAATGGTTCAATACCACCTTGGTAATTTGACATTAGATCGTGCGACCTATGAGATTAAAAGAGAAACTCGGCATTTTGCCAAAAGGCAGCTGACCTGGTTTAGAAAAATGAAAAATACACAACCCTTGTCGACAAATCTAAAAGATACTCCCGAATCCCTGAGAGATAAGCTGCTCTCCTTATTGCCCAAAGTGACCGCCTGCTTCCTGGCTATTTTTCTGAGTTTTGCACAAACAGGTTTTGCTGATAATAAGGATCAACACTTTACGAAAGCTAAGAATCTTTTCCTGAAAAAAGAATGGGGCAAGGCTAAAAACAGTCTCCTCGCCCTGCAAAACCAGTTCCCGGATTCAATCGAAGCTAAACGCGCTCGTTTTTTACTTGCCCTGATTCACCAAGAGCAACAAAAGCCAGAAGAGACCATTAAACTTCTTGAACCATTGAGTAAAAATTATGGCGAAATAGGAGATTATATCCAGTTCCATTTAACTCAGGCACTGGCACAAACCGGCAAATATCAAAAAGCTCGAGACAATGCCCTGGAATTTTTGAAGCTCAACCCCAGGACCCTTCTCTATCCACAAGTTCAATTGATTCTTGCCGAGGCACAAATTCAATTAGGAGAAAAGGAAACTGGATTGAAAACGCTGGAAGATACCATCCTGACAATCACCAAGGATTTTGGCTACCAGAAATTTCGCGACTTTCTTCCTGAGATGATTTTCAAATTAGCTGATATTCAGGAAAAGTCCGAAAAGTTAACGGAAGCTTATTTAAATTTTCGTCAACTTCACATTAAATATCCCAACCATGAGCGAACTCCAGAAGCGGAAATTTCTCTCAAACGTCTTTCAGCTTTGGAAAAGGTAAAAGAGGTTCCCCTAACCATGCGGGAACATACCGATCGCATCAAGGGAATGTTGGGGAACGTCCGCTATAAAGAAGTTATCCAGGAAATCGGGGAAATCCAGAAAGCAAGTAATCTTGTTCCAGGGCGCTTTTATTTTTTCCTCGCCCAGGCCCATCGGGGACTGAGGGATCGCAAAAATGCCAACGAAGCATTGAAACTTTTTTTAAAACTGTATCCTCACCATGCCAAAGCGCAAAACGCAAAACTCAATATCGGGAGAAACCTTTGGAACCTGGGTCAGCCAATGGCAGGGATTAAATATTTTAAAAAGGTCACTCAGGAAGCCCCTTCTTCAGAGCTTGCAGTGAAAGCACAGTTCTTTCTCGGAAAGATTTATGAAGAACGTAAAAATTTTCCCGAAGCCCTGAAGAATTACAAAACCGCTTTGGAAAAATATCCGAAAGAATATTTCGCGCAATGGGCCGGCTGGCGCCTGGGGTGGATTCACTACCTGGATGGAAAATTCGAGAAAGCCTTTGACCGTTTCCAGGAAGCGGCCCTTCGATTTCCAGAAAGTTCTTTTATTGAATACAACCTGTACTGGAGTGCCAAGTCCGCAGAAAAACTGGATAAAAAAGATGTCGCTCTCGAATTATATACCAGAGTTATTCAGCTTTATCCCTATACATTTCACGGTATCCGCTCAAAAGAAAGAGTTCGCGCCCTCGGTGTCGACCCGGATACACTCGTCCAAAATAAGAAGCCTGTTTCAACTGAAAAGGTCAGCGCTCAACTCAACCGACCTCTCAATACCAAGGAAAAGTTCCACCATGTTCGAGCAAATGAACTGGCCAAGATTGGTTTGATGCAGGAAGCGCGGAATGAAATTGGTGAATTGCAAAAGACCATCCAGAAAAACCTGGCTGGGGTTTTATGGCTTTCCCATCTCTACCATCAGGCTCAGGGCTATGCCGAATCACTTCGGCTTTTACATTTATATAAAGATTTCACCACCAAGCCCAAGGAAAAAAATCTCTCAGAAAATTTTTGGAAGCACTTCTTCCCTCTCGCCTATGAAGAAGCGGTTTTGGCATATGCCAAATCTCGTGAAGTGGATCCTTTTTTCGTGAATGGTATCATCCGGCAAGAAAGCCTTTTTGACAGTCGTGCTCTTTCCCCTGCCGGAGCTCGTGGACTCATGCAAATTATGCCGGCAACCGGAAAAAAACTTTACCCAAAAACTAAACTTAAAAAACCTTTTGATACGGATGCCCTCTTCGATCCAGAGTTGAACATCAGACTGGGAGTGAAATACGTCAGCCAATTGAACAAACGCTTTGGTAAAAACGGAATGCATATTCTGATTTCATACAACGCTGGCCCTCATGTATTGAAAAAATGGCTTAAAAGATTTGGACACTTAAGCGACCAAGATGTATTCATAGAATCTATCCCTTACCCCGAAACCCGACGGTATGTCAAACATGTACTGAGGAACCTGGGCATCTACAAAGCACTTTATTCTCCCTCTTGATATGAAATCTAAAATCCACTTACAAAAACTAGAAAGTTATTCTCTCGATAGCGTCGAGCAGTTCGTTCGGGACTCTCTTGAGGTCTTGGATCCAAAAGGATCCCTCTTTAGCTCGGGCCAGAAAGTTCTTCTTAAGCCCAACCTATTAAAAGGTTTCAAACCTGAACGCTGTGTCACCACCCATCCGGTGGTGATGGAAGCCGTGTGCCGCGTCCTTAAAGATCTATCCGTCAGCAAAATCGTTATCAGCGACAGCCCCGCTTTGGGCAGTTTAGCAGCCGTCGCAAATAAAGCTGGGTATGGTTTGCTGGAAAAAAAATATGGGGCGCAGATCCTGCCTTTGACTGATCCCACCCCATTTGAAAACACAGAAGGAATTCCACATTTAAAAATTGCCGGCTGTCTGAACCAGTTTGACAGGATCGTCAACTTACCCAAAGTGAAATCCCATTGCCAGATGACCATGACACTGGGCATTAAAAGCCTGTTTGGACTGGTCATTGGCAAACGCAAACCGGTTCTTCATTGCCTTGTCAAAAATGACAAAATAAAATTTGGGAAAATGCTGATAGACATTGCTCGTCACGTCAAACCTTGTTTGACTATCGTGGATGGTATCGAGGCGATGCAGGGCCAGGGACCTTTAAATGGAACCCCCTACCCCCTTGGAGTGATGGGTGCGGGGACAGACATGACGGCTCTCGACCGGGTTTTCGCAGATATCTTGAACATACCGCTGGATAAGGTATACGCCCTGCAAGCGGCCAGACTCAAGAATTTTGGCCAGTATCATTTAGAGCAAATAGAGGTTTCAGGACCCGAAGATTACAGGTCACTTATTGTTGAAGATTTTAAACAGGCCTATCCTCTGGATATTTCCTTCAACCCAGTTCGTTTGCTCAAATCATTTTTTAAGCAGTTTTATGAAATAGGGATCAAAGAACCGAGCCAAGCTCGGTGGCCCCTTAGTACCCCTTCGGGGCATGAAGACAAATGAAGAGGACATCACGCAGGGGAGGCAAATAGCAAGGACTCCTCGAGCCTATTGCTTGTCAAAGTTGACCGAACAACAACCCAAATCCAGACCCGTCTCTTTTTTATTTAAAAAATATTTACCGGGATGGATAAAATTGATAACCTTATTGCCTTCCCTCCGGGTTCCAACCAAACCGGAGGCTCTTAAAATGGAAAGATGGTGGGAGGCTTGGGGTTGCCCCATGCATAAAGTCTGGACAATTTCGGAAACACTTTTTTCGCCTTTAAGCAATAACTGGACAATTTTTAACCGGGTTTCATCTCCCAGTGCTTTGAGAATTCTGGCGCATTCCTCGGAATCTGTGGTGTGCTCACCCATAAAACCAAGTATATGGGCTACTTCTATCACGTTCAAGTCTAAACCCATCCTCATTGTTGGAGAATTATGAATAAAGAGACTTTAGAACCTGAAAAATGGGTAGAGCATTATGCAGATATGCTGTATCGCTATACCCTTGTCCGGGTTAAAGATCCTGATGTGGCTGAAGAACTGGTTCAGTCCACGTTTTTCGCCGCGTTAAAATCGCAGAGTTCCTTTGCCGGTAAATCAACAGAGAAAACCTGGCTATTTGGAATCCTGAAACATAAAACTATGGATTATTTTAGAAGTTTCAAAAAAAATATTTCCATTGATATGAGTTCGGAGGAAGAAACTAATCAGATTCATTTTGATAGCTCTGGGCATATGGTTCCCAAGCCGGGAAACTGGAACCTGGACCCTGAAAAAGCCACTGAAAATAAAGAATTGGCCCAGGTTCTGGCTAAATGCTTGAGCGGATTACCTGATAAATTTCATAGTATTTTTGTCCTGAAGGAAATAGATGGGATGGGTTCTGAAGAAATTTGTAACGAATTCAATATAAAGCCGACCAATTTATGGGTCATCTTGCACAGGGCTAGAAACCAACTCAAACTGTGCCTGGAGTCGAACTGGCTCAACACCAAGTAGCGAAACGGAATTTTTATGATGGACAAAATGCTGAAAGCATTAAAATTAACCTGCAAAGATGTGTATCCGCTTATTTCGGAAAACCGGGACCATCCCCTCTCTTTTTTCAGCCGGGTGCGGTTAAAAATACATCTTGGCATGTGCGAGCTTTGCAAAATATATCAAAAGCAATTGGATTTTCTTTGTAAAATTGCCAGAGTATTAGGAAAAGAGGAATCCAAAGTACTGGAAGAAACCCACTTAAAACCTGAAGTAAAAGAAAAAATCCAGAAATGGATCGAAGAGAAAAGTTAATCCAAACCGTCTAAAGGAGAATACAGGACGTGTCCGATAAAATCACAAAAACAGAAAGTGAGTGGCGGCAAAATCTAACCGAAGAGCAGTTTCAAATATGTAGAAAAAAGGGGACTGAGCAGGCTTTTTCCGGAAAACTCTGGGACTGCCATGACCGGGGCACCTATCACTGCGTATGTTGCGATACCCCCCTATTTTCCTCTATCACCAAGTTTGATTCGGGTACAGGATGGCCGAGCTTTTACCAGCCGGTTAGCTCGGAAAATATCGACACCGAACAGGATACCCTTTTCTTTATGCGGAGAACCGAGGTTTTGTGTGGCAAGTGCGATAGCCATCTAGGCCATGTTTTCGAAGACGGGCCAGATCCTACAGGCCTTCGTTACTGCATTAATTCCGCATCTCTCGTCATGCATAAAGAAAAAGCTACCTGACTCTCTCTTGTAACAAGATTATTTAGCAGAAAACACAAGAGTTTCAGGATGGAACGTGTACCAGGCAAACCAAAACCCCACCACAGAAGGAATTTCCCGGTTTTGCTCATCCCTGATGATCGCCGTTCTGGTTTTGCGATCATAGAAAATTTGGATAGGTTTTTTGGCCACAACATCCTTTAGAGGGGATTTAGCTTTACTCAACTCGGAAAAAGGATATGCCTTGGTCGCCTTTCCTATTTCAACGCCAATCACCTTTTCCTTTGGATGGTACTTTTTGTTCGTAGCATTCACCCCAAACATCAGTCGCTCACTGGTCTCATAACCCTGATAAGGGTCTCGATCATAGTTTCGTCCATAGCCTGGATCATCTGACAGCACCACGGTATCTGGGTGCATGGCTTTCCAGCTCTCCCAGTTCGTGTGTGTAGATGGAAGCAATTTTAAACGAGCACCGGTCATGCTACCGGTCACGGCCTCAGATTTAATTTGCGACCAGAGGCTTTCCGTTTGATGATCATAAAGCAACATATCGCTTTGGTAGAGTAAACCTGAAACGCCAAATGTAAGTTTGCGCCCATTCACTTGCGTATCGAATACCATCCCCGTTCCACAAAGGGGGCAATAGGTCACTACCCTTGAGTCGCCTCCAATACGATCATTGACGATTTCATGCCAATTCAGAATTTTAATGGGGTATGCCCTCGACTGCCCTTTATGGACAATCCCCAAAACACGATCATTTTTCTTTAAAAGAGACTGATCTGCTTCCTGCGCTGATATGAATTTAGGTTGGAGGATGGCAGGGATTCCGTCTTTACCCGGCCCGCCATCATAAATATCATCGACCGGAATGCTGTGCCGGGAGGTATCAAATCCGCAAAGCGCAATGAAGGTAATCAGCCCGCACAATCCTTTGAGTAAATAACTCCCTGTCAGCATCGGCATTCATCGACCCATAAAGTTAAACCTTCCAGTTGGTCGATTTAACCGACAACTCCTTACATCGGAAATCCGTTAACGAGATACGGAATTTTTGAGATTTTAATTTTGAGCACAATCCAACTTTTCAGACATTTGCTCTAAAGCCTCTGAAAATACAGCGTGGAGTTCAGAGCGAATTTTTTTTGAATCGTATTCCACCATGGAACCCCCGCCGTTCAAAAAATTCACCTGCGCATTGACCTTTGAACAGGCGGATCGTTTTTCGTTCTCCTCCGATGCCTGTAATAACATGAGCTCACAGAATTCTATGCCCGCTTCAACCGATTGAATCAATTGCGGATTGATTTTAAATCCGCGGTTCTGTAAGTGGTCGCTTATTTCCAATACTTTTTTAAACTCACTACCGGCCTTTTCATAATCCTTATCCAGCACAAACTGCAGAGCTTTCATCATAGCCAGTTCTTTATTGCCACGAAAATGGGGATAGGGAGACGAATTTTTGAAGTAGCGGTTTTCCAACTCGACCAACAGGCCGATAGCGTTTTGGCGAGTCTTCTTGCGCGACAACAGATTTTCAGGAGGAAGGTCCCTGTTTTCCGGATTGATTTCTTCGGAAATATAAAACCAAGCCAACGTTTTCAGTGCCAGTGGCTGGGCCGCCGCATCATTTAAAATGGCATGCTCAATATGGTTCATGCCAACAAGCCGAAGGTCTTTTCCTCCCTGCATGATCAGGTTCCCCAATCCTCCGAGCCGACTATTTCCATATCGATACATTCCAAGACCGAAATAAGCATCAACAAGTTTGGGATTTAAAATAAGAGCCCTTTCAAGATGATTATCGGCCTGGAATCCATTGATCAAAGCCACAAGCAGGTTGCCCTGCCCATATTCAAAAATTCCGATATAACCTTCTGAGGCCCCCAGATACAAATTTGCATGGGCTTGTTGATCAATAGTACTGAAATCATCATCCAGAATATCCTGGGCTAATTTTTTTACACGCCTGCTGTGGTGCATGAATTTTTTGGCAATACTCTCATCCTGGTATTTACTGGTAAAAGCTAACGTATGGCAAAGCTCTCCCAGTAACCCGGCATAATTGAAATGGTATTTCATCAATTCAACACGGTTTTCCAGGGAAGGAACTGCTGACTCCAAACGATTGATTTCACCGGCAAAGCGTGCGAACCACTCGTCAAAATTGTAATACATCGAGTCCTTAAGAGCCAAAGGAGCCATTTCCTCCGCAGTCAGATTTTTCCGTGGAGTCTGGGTATCCGGCTGCTCCTGTGCATTTGCAGAGTCCAAGGCAAAAAACAAAACCCCTGCCAGGAGGAAATAGTGAAAATTGATTAGCTTCACAATTTTTTCAGACATAAACTGATGAAATCATAAATCCGATTTTATAGGTCGTCGAAGGAGAAGCTGGCGAATCTGCCCGACCCGTTGATAATCTTCCAATTTCATAAACAATTTTTCGGCCTTCTTTAAATGAGGAAGCGCCTTAGTCGGATCAGACAATTGTTCGTGGTATAATTTCCCCAGCATTAAATGTCCGTCCGCAAAATCAGGTTTAATCCGCACCACTTCTCGAAACGCGGTACTGGCTTCTTCGTAAATTTCCAGATCCATGAGAGATAAACCAAAGTAAAATTGAACCGGGACCGAATCGGGCTTAAGGGCTACAGCCTGCCTCATATAATCAACCGCTTGGGAAATTTGCGCATTCATGCGGCAGGCGATTCCCAGATAATAATAAACATTCGAGTCTTTAGGGTCGACATGAATAGCCCGGTTTAAGGTCTCCATGGCTAACTCCAATTCACCCTGCTTAATATAAGATGCACCCAAAGCGGTATAGGAGTGAATAAATTCTGGACTGATGTCTATCGACTTTTTGAAAACCCATACAGCCTTATGCAGGGCATCAATATCATTTTCTTCCATACAACCATAAGCCACCCCCATATTGTAAAAAGCATCCAGAAAATCAGGTTTCAAACCCTGCGCCATCCGATAGGCATCTACCGCACCCTGGTACCAGCCTAGACCCTGGAGCCGCAAACCTTCTTTCAACCATTCCTCTGCAGCCTTGTCTTTATCATGAACTTCCTCCTTAGACCGGTACAATTGATGCGCCAAGGCCGCTCTCGGAAAATTTTTCTGGCGAATATATAGTTGCTCCGCCTGCTCCAAATATTTTCTAGCTCGTTTCGGATTCCTCAATTTTTTCAGATGGAGTGACCCTAACTGGAAATAGCCTTCCGCGAATTCCGGCCACACTCGCACCGCCCTCTTTAAAGCCTGGCGTGCTGAAGCATGATAACCATACTCCATGAACGCGTGACCAAGTAGTCCACAAATCTGGGCAAAGGTTTGAGTTCGCGCAACCTTATCATTTTCAGAAATCTGATATCTATCCCGGTTTCTTCCCAGCCGGTCAAATATAAAAGTCAGCCAATAATCCGCCACCGCAAAATCCGGTGCCATAGGTATGGTTTTTTTTAATACTGCGAGGGATTTTTTTTCCTTTCCGGAAACCCAATAGGCAGTACCCAAATCAAAATAGATTTGCGGATAGTTGGGTTTTAAGCGAACGGCCTTGCGGTAATGTTCAATTTCTTCTTTGCCGTTTCCCATTGCTCCGTATACGTGCCCCAGAAGGTGGTAAACAGGATAGGCATTGGGACTCAGGTGCAAAACATCATGGCAAACTCCAACGGCTTCCCAATAAAACCCTTCAGCCGTAAGTTTGACCGCCTCCTCAAATAATTCAATGTCATCCCACGGGTAGGGCAAGAGATCTTCAATCACCTGCACCAGTCTGGGCACCGTAAGTTCGACACCTTGAATGGCTTCAAATCGCTCCACTAATTTGGGGTTACTGCTTTTAAGCTTTTCCCCCAATGTGGAAAGACCTTCATTCTTACTGCTAAGGGATGGTCGCCCTTCTTTGTTGCTGGGTTTACTGTTACTCAATCCTCGCCTCAACGTAAAATAATGTTGGTTTAATTATAAAGGCTTGGAAACCTGATTGAAAGAGGGGGTGTCACTAGGCGTTATATAAAACATCTGCAAAGGAGGAAGGTTTTTCCTGCCGCTCCATTAAGACAGGTGAACTTACGACCTGTCCTTCCTCAAGAACAAGGACTCGGTCCGCAATAGAATGAGCCTGATCATGCTGGTGCGTGACCCACAGAATGGTGTGCCTGTTCTTTAACGATAAAACCAGTTTTTCAATCGCCGCCGTGGATTTAGGGTCCAAAGAAGATGTAGGTTCATCCATTAGCAAAACATCTGGTCCCACTGCCAGCGTGCGGGCCAAGGTAAGCCTTTGTTGTTGCCCCTGAGAAAGCGTAGTCGCCTTTTCATTGAGCCGGTCCTTTACTTCCTCCCAGAGAAACACTTCGCGCAATACTTTCTCCACCAGGTCAGGGTAATCCTTTTTGGGAATTCTTGTTACTTCCCGGATTCCAAAAATAACGTTTTCGAAAATACTTACCGGAAACACACATGGCTTTTGGAAAATCATGCCTACTTTTCTCCTCAGCGAATATACGTTGGTATCGGGCCGGAAAATATCTTCCCCTCCGATCAGAACGTTACCCCTGATATGAAAATTTTCAATGCGATCATTCATTCGACAAAGAACTCGCAGAAGAGTGGTTTTTCCTGAACCAGACACTCCAATGAGAGCCGTGATGGAGTTTTCGGCCAGGTTACAGGTCATACCCTTAATGACCTCCCTTTCTCCAAAAGCAGCAGTAAAATTTTTAAACTGGATCATAAATCAGACTCCATTACCACTCGAGTCCGGAAAACCCAAGCCATCAAAGTTAGAATAAATACCAATCCCAATAATACCAGGCCGGAACCCCAAGCCTGGGCAATCGATTCAGGATGGGCGGCTTCCTGAGCCAGAATTAAAATATGTGTCTGCAAAGTGGGGACCGGATCTGAAAATGATTGTGGAAACTGAATCCCGGAAAAGGTTGTCGCCGTAAACATGATAGCCGCTGTTTCTCCTGCCGCTCTAGCCAGTCCCAGTAATACTCCTGTCACCACCCCATAAAAACATTGCGGGAGAATAACGCGACGAATCTGGGATGATCGGGTAAGACCCAGTGCCATCCCAGCCTCACGGTATTTCTGCGGCAAAGCTTCTACTGCCTCCCGCAGGCTCACCTGCAAGGTCGGCAAGATCATCACCGCCAAAATCATTGAGCCTGTTACCCAGGAAACACCCGTGTCCAGATAAACCCCAAAAAGCAGGTAACCCACCAATCCAAATAAAATTGTGGGCGTAGCATTGAGAACGTAAGTAAGCTGAGCCAATAAAGTCTTGAATTTTCCAGGTGCCATGTATTCAGTCTGAAATAGCACTGACCCCAGGGCTACGGGCAAGCTCAATAAAACAGCTGTTGTCATCAAAATCAACGTTCCTACCAACTGATAAAAAACACCCCCCGCGCGGCCGAAATCTTTAGACTCTGCAAAAAGAAAATCGCCATGGAACGCAGGAAAACCTTTGAGAAACATAATGCTAAAAATGGCAACCAAAAGCCCGATGATGATAAAAGTAATGCTCCCAATAATCACTCGCACCACTTTCTCAAACGCTATTGCACTCACCGACCACTCCAATATTTAAAATAATTTCCACAAATTGTTATAAATGCCACCATTAGAAATAGAGTAAAGCCTAAACCCATCAATGCGCTCCAGTGTTCCGCGCTGCCCAAAGCTTCGGCCGCTTCACGGCCCAGTTTGGAGGGAATAGTTTGGCCCGAAACAAAAATATTGAATCCAGGCACCCGATCCAAACTTCCAATAACCAGCATCACCGCTATGGTTTCTCCCATTGCTCGACCTATCCCTAACAGTACAGCCCCAACAATTCCTGGCAGAGACTGGGGTAACACCACTCTCCATGCAGTTTGCAGTTTAGTGAGGCCCAGCCCTTCGGCGGCTTCACGAAATTCTGAAGAAACTGAACGAAGAGCATCTTCAGATAAAGTCAGGACCGTTGGTAAAATCATAATCGCCAACAAGCAACCGGCAGTGAACAAAGTATTGCCATCGAGCAGATTAAAAACATCCTTGACTCCTGCAGTCAAAAAAGAGACCCCCAGCAAACCATAAATAATGCCAGGAATACCCGCTAGCATTTCCATAATCCCTTTCATCCTTCTCCTAAGTGGCGGAGTTAAATATTCGGAGGTGAACAAAGCTCCGGAAAGGGCTACAGGTAAAACCAGCAACACTGCCAAACCCGTTACGATAAAGGATCCGCAAATCATGGGTAGTGCGCCAAAGGTTTCCCCTACCCACCAGTTTTCTCCCAGCCAGAACGCCAACCCTTCCGAGCGCCAAACAGGAATAGACTCGACAAGCAGAAAAGTTGCGAGACCCATAGTGCAAGTGAGAAAAATAAAATTCATCCCAGCAAAAACCCAGCCCAAGGGTTCCCAATTGCGAACAGCAGAACAATCGCTACTGAGATAATTTCCAAAAGAAAAATTCAAGATTTTTAATTTCCTCCAATAGGAATGTAACCGCTCTCTTCAATTATTTTTTGACCCTCTGGCCCTTTTACAAAATCGATGAAAGCTTTAACCTCTCCTCTTGGTTCTCCAGCTGTTATAAAATTTAATTTTCGAACTATTGGATACTCCCTTTGCTGAACAGCTTTCCACGTCGGCAAATATTCTTTTCCCTGATCCCGCAGGGTAACCGCTTTCACCTGTTCATTGATCCAGGCAAATGACAACATACCAATAGCCGAGTCGCTTTGCGCAATCTTCGTTTGTTCTTCATTATTCGATCCGGTGACCAAAAGCGTGCCGGGTGTCCTTTGTAACGCATTTCCGAAAATATAATTCATGAACACATGCCGGGTACCACGATGACGTTCTTTATCTATGACAACAATTTCCCGGTCAGGTCCACCCACCTCTTTCCAGTTGCGAATTTTTCCCATATATATCCCGGCAATCTCTCGACGCGTTAAATGCCTAACCCCGGCTTGATAAATTTCTGCAGAAACCATGCAAGCCACCGCATCAAGCCCTACCGGATGAGTTATTAAATTGGATTTTTCAAATCGTATTTTTTCATCTGGGGAAATTTCACGTGATGCCATTCCAATATCCGCCCGACTTTGGGCCACAGAATGAATACCCACCCCCGAGCCCCCGGCATTAGCGATAATCCGAACCTTGGAGGATTGCATAAATTTTTGCGCTGAGCGTGAAGCAACAGGTAGGACTGTCGTGGAACCCACTATCTGAACCCGTAACCCAGTGTCGGCAACGGTTTCAAGCGGAAAACCCACCATTAGACATAAAATCAATCCCGCCCAAACCCTCTGATACCGAGCCATAAATCCCCAGCCTATTATATTTAAATATCTAGATAACTATATATAAAATGGCACAAAAAATCTCCCTTAAAATAGAGTCGTCAAAAAGAGGGAAACCTTACAGATTACCGGGTGGGGGTATTTATACTTCTAAGGAATGTTCAAGCTTGTGTAATGCGCCGATGGCGGGTAGGTAGTCTTGCTCGGCGGAACGGCGAAACCAGAGTATGGCTTCCTGAAAATCGACGGGGATGCCTCGTCCATTGTGGTACATCATTCCAAGGTGATATTGGGCAGAATTCTGACCCTGCTCGGCGGCCAGACGAAACCATTTGAAAGCCTGTTCATCATCCTGACAGGTACTGGATTTAAAGTGTTTACCAAGTTTCACCTGAGCGAGGAGGTTTCCCTGCTTTCCGGCTTTATGGAACCAGTCCAACGCCTCATCTTCAGCACCCGAAGCCTCCAGCATACGAGCCAGGTTAAATTGAGCGAGATCATCACCTTGGTCAGCCGCACGCCCATACCACTTCAGGCTTTCTCTGTGGCTTTGTGGAATTCCGTTTCCATGCTCATAATTTTCAGCAAGACGATTCTGGGCCCGGGCATGCCCATTCAGAGCCGCTTTGCGCAACCAGGTGATATCTGTGTTGTCTTCCATCCATTCCTTATTGGTAATTTTCGGAGTAGATTTTCGGTACCATTTTGCGGCTTCTTCAAAATTCTTTGGGACGCCTTTTCCAACAAAATACATCCGTCCCAAGCTTTGACTTGCCTGACGATTTCCCTGTTCGGCCGCTTTTCTATACCAATAAGCGGCTTCTTCAATTCCGTCTTTTTTTGTTTCAAAAAGTTTTCCCAGATGATTCTGCGCCAAGTCATTCCCTTGCCGGGCCGCCTTCTGAAACCAGAACAATGCCTGTTCCAAACCCTCTCCATTTCTAGCGAAAAATATTTTTCCAATACTGAATTGGGCATAATCATGACCTTGCTCGGCAGCTTCCTGAAACCAATGGATCGCCTTCTCAATATCTACCGATGAGCCTTCTCCATTCAAATACATACGACCAAGATTATATTGTGCCAGCGAATATCCTTGCTCCGCCGCTTTGAGGTACCAATGCAAAGCCTGAGCATGATCGGTGCCTATACCTTTCCCGTGATAATACATTCGCGCAAGATGAAAGCGGGCAAAAGAATCCCCCTGCCAGGCCGCCTTGCGATAACAACTCACCGCCCGCGATAGATCCTCCGTAATTCCCCGACCCTTCTCATAAAGGATTCCCAGAAAAACCTGAGCACGGGTTTCATTCTCATTTGCTGAGCGTTCAAAACAAGAGAACGCTTTTTGTTCATCCGGTTCAATCCCGTCACCCAGGAAATATAGCATCCCCAGATTGAATAATGCTTGTCCATGGTCTCCCGCTTGCTGATACCACTCTAGTGCTAAAAGTGGGTTTCTCTCGCAGCCCTTACCATAATCGTAAAGCAAACCCAGAGAATTTTGCGCCAAGGCATAGTCCTGGTTTGCAGATCTGTTCAACCACAGGTAGGCTTCTTCATATTCCTTCTGCTCAAAAAAGTACTGGCCTTTTTTATAAAGATCTTCAGCGGTAGGTTCGAAATCTGGAGAGGTGGTTTCCAGAAAATGCTTCGCATGAGGATGGCCCTGCTCTGCAGCATTGCAAAACCAATGCAGAGCTTTTTTGGGAGCCTGAGCAACCCCGTCACCACAATAATAAAGAGTCCCCAATTTAAATTGGGCGAGATCAAATCCACTTAAAGCAGATTTCCGGAACCATCGAGCAGCCTGGTCAGGGTCTTTCACCACTCCCCTTCCACGTTCATAAAGATCGCCCAGATTATAAAGCCCCGCCTCATTACCATTCAGTGCCGCTTTTCGATACCAGGATTCAGCCTGAGAGTAATCCTGAGAAACCCCATCGCCATTTTCATAAATCACACCCAACATATTCTGGGCCGTGTCGTTATTTTTTTCCGCCGCTTTTTCGAACCATTTTGCGGCTTCCGCTGGAGCTCTGGAAGCACCATTTCCCTGATAACACATTCTTGCCAGGTTGAATTGTGCTGTACTGTCCTCCTGTTCCGCCGCTTTTCGGTACCAGTGCAGACTCTTTTCATAATCCTGAGCCACTCCCAACCCGTTTTCGTACATCACTCCCAGAAAACCCTGACCCGCGGCAGAACCTTTTTCTGCGGCCTTCGCAAACCATTTGAATGCCTCCTCATGGTCCGGAGAAATTCCCACTCCTTTAAAATGCGCCACTCCGAGATTGTATTGGGCCTGCGAATTTCCTAACTGCGCTTCCCGCGACCAATGCTCCAAGTTTTGCCGGTCCACCCGTTCAACAGAACCCTTGCTGTTTTTGTAATAGATTTCCGGTAACTCTCTGGCAGTATCCTTATGGTTCTTAGGCAGGATATGCGGAGCTTCACCTTCAGATTTTTCTACAGCATAAGTAGAATAATTTTGAGGTTTATTCATAAGATAAGCTATTCAATAAAGTCATAGGCTAAATCCCGAATCTGGGTTTTAGCTTTTTTAATTTTCGCTTCGATATCATCAGCGATTTCCTGAAGAAGATCATGACCTTCCCGTTCAGCAGACTCGATATTTTGTTTTAGCTGGAACATTTCCGTGAGCGATAAATCCTCCAACTCATCTGAAATCTCATTCATGCGTTTGCGCACCTGGGAAATCTGATTCATCACCCGGACCAACTGTTCCCCCAGTTCAAAGGTGTCCGACAAAGGCTCTTCCGCTTCCCATTCAATCAGGATTAAGCGTATAGCCTCCTCATCCAGACGATCGTAAGCCTGGTTGAGCTTTGACATCAGGTCATGCCTGCGTTCGCGTTCGTTTGTGGAAGACGCCAGGTCAGGATGGATTTTTTTTGCTACCCGGCGAAAAAGTTTTTTTAAAATTTCAGGAGGGTTGAATTCCTGTTTAATTTTTTCTGGGTTTTTTTCTTGGTTTTCTTGCTGGAACTCATTGGCTTGTTCACGGGCTGATTTTGCTTCTTCCCGGAAGTTTTCCGCCTTAGGGTAAAACTTGGAAGCCAGGCTCAAAATCTGTGCCTTGACTCCATCCAGTTCCGCATACATCGGACCGACAACGCTCTGATAGCGTCGCTCAAATATATTCAGTGCCGCTTTTCCTGTAGAAAGCTCAAGTTCCTTGTCGGCAAGCTTGCGCCGGAGATCTGCCATTTCACGGCGTCTCGCATGCAATTCCTCAGCTTGAGGACTCAAAATCTGGACAACAGAAGACATGACTATCCTCGGTTTCTGTTTAACAGGGAATATAATATTATCGGGTGAAGTCTGCGACAAAACAAGGGCGAAAGCATTACAATTGGGTTACAAGTAATTAGTATCAATAATTTCAATAGGTTACAAAGTTCAGGCCTTGCCCAACCACTTTTCGAACTTTTACCATCAATTTAAAGCCATAACTTTCAACAACATAAGCCATTAAAACAGATTAGACCAATAAAATCAATAGCTTATAATTCCTCAATACTCCCTGATTTTTATATCACTCAAGCCTTTTAAATTTCATGCTTTACATGGTCTGAAGCTTCAATTAAAAAGACGGGTACCTCTAATTTTTTTTATAAAAGGCTGATTGCGTCCATGAAAAAAATTCCTATTGTGATTTCCGAAGATTCTCAATTTTTGACAACCGAAACCCGGCATACCCGTTGGGCTATTCCATATAGCTTTGAATGCCTCAATGCCAGGATCAATAATTTACTAACTCGTAACCAAGATTGTGTTCACGGCAAAAGAATTCTTGATATCGGCTCGCATATGGGAACGTTTGCGTATTCTGCTCTCGAACTGGGGGCTGAGTTTGTTCAGGGAATCGATACAGAAGAAAAAACGATCGAGCGAGGTAAAGAGCTATTTAAACAGGCAAAGGTTCCTGAGTCCCGTTACGACCTACAGGTGGACGATGCTTTTAGATATTTGGAGAGTTTAGAAGAAGGGAGTTTTGATACCGTGCTCTGCCTCGGCACGCTTTATTATATGGTCGAACCCTATAGATTGTTAAAACTTATGCAGAGAGTCGCGAAAGAAGCGATCCTGATCGATACGTTCACCGCTGCCTATGCCGCTATTCAAGGGAAAGACGCGCCGCAGGTTTACCAGTCTATAAATGAAGAAAATCTTAAACTGCCAATGATGCTCACCGCCCTGACCCAGCCAGACAAAAAGGACTACCGCCTGCCCCATTCTTTCTCCCACAAAGACAAAGACCTCAGCCTCATCACCCTGCCCACCTCAACGCTATTAGAAGTCTGGTTCCAATCGTTAGGCATGCAGTTTACTCAAATCGATTGGAGCGAATATCAAACTCGCCCCTGCACTTATCATGATCTTCTCACTCCCGACCAAAAAAAATCTTCGCATTGGGCGGATGTCTACGCCAGTGGGGTGAGAATCTCGTACTTGCTTCAAGGATAATGTTAATTTTCCAATTGCTAAATGCTTTCTGTCAGTTCAAACTGCTCCTTCTTTTTCCCACTACCGGAAACAGGCTTATAATAATACCTTCCTATTGGAGGTAGTTTTCATGAATATAATTTTAATTTGACCCATCTTAAGTAATGCCTTACAGAAACATACCTTGGTTTCATAGTCTGAGTTTAAAAGGAACAATTGCCCTGATAGTCATGGCCTTGGGCCTGCTCGTTGGTGCGCTTTGGGTCGTTAATACGACTGGAAAGGAAAAGGTTCTTGAAGAATCGTCAAAACTCATTGAAGAAACCGGAAATAATGTAATTGGAAGCTTGATGGGACGCTCCAAAGAGATTGCCTCTCTCGTACGAGGTATCGCCGCGGTTACAGAAAAGCTTCCAAAAGATGAGACTGCTTACCACGAAATTTTCCCCAGCTTATTTAATTTTGATGGAGACCTCAAAGTGGCCGGTGGCGGGATTTGGCCTGAAGCCTATAAATTTAAAGAGGGCGTGGAAAGAAATAGTTTTTTCTGGGGCCGGGAAAGAGATGGCTCATTCAAATATTACGATGACTATAACGATCCCACCGGCAAAGGATATCATAATGAAGAATGGTATGTGGTAGTTCGTCATTCCGCGCCGGGACAGTGCTTCTGGAGTAAATCCTATATGGATCCGTATTCATTTCAACCGATGGTAACTTGTACTGTTGGAACTTATGAAGGGGGAAACTTTACAGGTGCTGTCACCGTCGATCTCAAGCTTGAAGGAATTAAAGACTCCATGAAGGAATGGCAGAAAAAAACCGGAGGATATACAGTTCTTTTTGATCGAAACGGAAAGTTTATTGGGTTTCCTGCCGCAGGAACAGGGGCTAAAGTTTTTTCAACAGATGCAAATGGAAATAAATCTGAAAACTTTATGACCGCGAATGATTTTGCAGTGAAGCAGCCTTTGTTTAAACCAATAAGCGATGCAATAACGAAAATGAATCAATTCATATTGCAAAAGGCAAAAAATGATTCCAATCTCAACAACGAGCGGGCTGCAACAATTGATGCCGACAGCTATCAGATTAACCGGGAAGAAGCTGAATTCATTTCAGCTGTCCTCACGGATCCCCTAAAGGAAAGGACCCGGGCTTCCAAATTATTCGACTCCTTTGAAATCGAAAATGACTTTTTACTCAATGAAAAAGCGTTGATATTTTTGTTCCATGTCCCCCAATCATACTGGAAGCTTGCTGTAGTCATACCACTATCCGAAGCCACCTCCGTAGCCACTAGTTTGGTAGATTCTCTTATCCTAAAATTAGGAATACTCATTTTTCTTTTGACAGGAATAGGATATCTCATCATGAGTTATTTTCTTGTAAGGCCAATCTCAAAAATCACCAACACAATACAAGATGTCGACACTCAAATAACCAATGGGGATTTTAAAAAACTAAAGAACAGAACCCTGGAAAATTATTCTAAAGATGAGATCGGCGTACTTTCAAATATATTTAGCAGGCTTTCCCAAGGCTTCCTGGAAGCACAAGAAGTCATAAAAAAACAAAAAGATACTCTTGAGATAAAAGTAGAAGAAAGAACGGTTGAGCTTGCCCGTTCCAAACAGGAGGCGGAAAAGGCCAATCTAGCCAAATCCGAGTTTTTGTCTCGCATGAGCCATGAGTTACGCACGCCCATGAACGCTATTTTAGGGTTTACTCAATTACTCCAAATGGATAGCAAATCTCCCCCTACTGTTCGACAAAAAGACAACCTCAGCCAGGTTTTATTGGCTGGAGGCCACCTGTTAGAACTCATCAACGAAGTGCTCGATCTTTCTACAATTGAATCGGGGAATTTAGAATTATCTATTGAAACTATAGATTTATCTCTTCTTGTGGATGAAGCTATTTCGATTTCCAAACCCTTGGCCCATGAAAACAATATATCCCTTGAATATAAAAAAATCCCGGAAGAAACCTATTACATTAAAGGGGATCCGCTTCGATACAAACAAGTTGTTCTGAACTTGCTTTCAAATGCTATCAAATACAATAACCCCAATGGTTCGGTTGTGGTGTCTTATGAAAAACAGGAGAACGGCAAGATCCGGTTAGGGATCAAAGATACAGGCCATGGGATTCCCAGTGACAAAAAAGATAAACTTTTTATACCCTTTGAGCGTTTTGATTTAAATATGGAGCTTATCGAAGGTACCGGCATTGGGCTGACAATATCAAAACAAATTATCGAATTGATGGATGGGTCCATTGGTTTTGAAAGTACTCCAGGAGAAGGCAGCTTTTTTTATATTGATGTGCCAAGTTCCAATGAAACACCTTCGCCCATTCAGATTGAGAAAGGATCAGACTCAATCCAGCCTTCTTTGGCAGAGAATGATAAAAAGAAGGTTCTTTATATTGAAGATATTCCAGCAAACGTGGAGTTACTGAGTCAAATTTTAAATAACAGACCTTATATAGAATTATTGTCAGCGTTCAATGCTCCGGATGGCATTAAAAAAGCGCAAGATCATATTCCTGATTTAATCTTGATGGATATTAACTTGCCCGGAATGGATGGTAGAGAGGCTTTAAAAAAATTACAAAATATTGATGCGGTCAAAAATATTCCTGTTTTTGCTTTGACGGCTGACGCCATGGAAGTAGACATAAAAAAAACATTAGATATGGGATTCAAAGATTACATCACCAAGCCCATTGATGTACCTAAATTTCTAGAAAGAATAGATAGGTTTTTTGCCGCAAATCCACCTAAACTCCAATAATTCAAAAATTGAGTGACCCGTGAATTGTAAATAAATGAGGGGTATCACCTAGCAATCTGGTGAAACCTTGTACAGCTTGCTTGTCTCATTGGCTATTTTGTCATGGAGAATCAGGATCAACCAGCGTTTACCGCCTTCCATGACGACCCCCATTACTACATCACGAAATAAAATTCCGGGTTGCTTTTTCTGCAAAGTCTTTAAAATTGTTTTCGACCATTTCGCCGCCCGTCCGACTTGATACTTTTTTGCCCAATCAAAAAGTTTATTGTCGGTAAAAGGAATTGTCACTTCTCGCGCTCCGGTTAAATGGCTTAACCTGAGTCCCAGCATTTTATTCAGCACAGGTTTTTGGCTTAGTTGCCCGGCCCACTCCAAATAGCCCGCAGCGCTTCTTAATAGATCATAAATGCGGACTTCATATAAAGGTGCAGAGGATTCTGGATGTCCGACTCGGGCAATGTTTTCTGCCAACGAGATATACAATGACTTCGCTTCCAACCACGGCAGGGGCTTAAGCGAAAATAATATTTTTTTTCTCGAGACATCCACAATTTCACGAACCTCATCCGGCAGAGAGAAATCTGCATCGTCTTGCAATTGATCCATTTCGTCCAGCAAACTTTCTGGCTCGGGGATAACATCGTCCCGGTGCTCTTCATAAACTTTTATCGCGGCTTCTCCAACCAACAAGGTCCAACGAATCCATAGCCCCCGCAGGACCACTAACCGGATTTGGCGCATCAAAGTTTCTGGAACAATTGGCATACCCTTATTCTTTTTTTTCACTACAGGGTCGAGGACCATATTACGCAAACGAAATTGAGTCAGCCTTTCTAAGCCGGGAAGTTCCAGAATGGCCAAAAGTCTTCGGTTCATTTCCAGAAAAGCGTCTAATACATTTCCAATCCGGGCTTTTTCTATCGGCCTCTTCTCATTGGGATAATATAGGGTGGCAATCTGGGAGATCAGGCGTAAAGTATCTGGGAAAAACCGCAAGTCCTCTTTACCCGATAATATCTTTCGACGGTGATGGGAGCATGTTTCCAGCACCAAATTTATTGCCTGACTCTCCTGGGGAGAAATATTCTCTCGTCTTCTGCGCTCGAAGGGTTTGGCGTCCAGCGACAACCAAAGGCGAATTAGCCCCTGGCACTCCTTCCAGTAAAAAACGACGCCCCCACCCGCCACCATGAGGCCCGCTAACAAGAAGGTAACGCTCCAGTCAAATAGAGACATGAAGCTTTTTTCTATCAGAGAGGAGAAACATTGGTATTATATGAATGAGATTTATAACGCTTTGCATTTTTCCACCATTTCTGATTTTGATCAACTTGACCCCTGCTATGAACCAACTGTTACTTAAATTATTTACTCTTATCCTTGCAGGTATGATTTTAACCCAATGTGCAGATATGAGTAGCGCTGAATATGTTCAGGAAGGAATCGAACATTCCAAAGATGGACAGTATAACAGTGCAAAAACATCCTTTTTAAAAGCCATTGAAAAAGATCCTAAAAACATTGATGGGCATTATGGGTTGGGAGGAATCTATAACCTTGAAAAAAAATACAATGAGGCAGAGAAAGCTTTCAAGTCAGCTATCCAGTTAGACCCTACCCACTTTAACACCTGGTACAGTCTGGGTTATACCTATGAACTCATGGGTAAAAAAGAGGACGCGGAAAAAAGTTTTGAAAAGTACCGCCGACTCAAAAAGAAAATGGATTCCATCTTGAACAAGGAAAAGCCTTGAGGCCATTAATATTTTTTATTCTCCTATTCGCCTGGGTCAGTGCCTGTGCCCCTGCCAGCCAAAAACATCGCAAGCGACACCGAAACGCCTACCCGGTTGACCAACAAGCACAAAAGCGCAGCTCAAAACCCTCAAAACCAAAAACCACCCTTCTGGACCAGAATCCAGTTATGCGCGGTTCAATAAGGTCATCACTGCTTCCGACCATTTTAAATAAACATGACCAGACTTTAATGATCCTGATCAATGCCGGTAAATATTTTTCAGGTGGGAAAACCCTAGCCCAGAACGAAAAAACCTCCTCGTCAGAATTTATCAATTTGGCAGCATTTTATATTGACCGAACAGAAATCACTGTCGCTCAATTTCGCAAATATCAGCCCAGGTATAATGAAAAACCTTTCACAGGCGGAAAAGATTGCCCTGACTGCCCGGCAATGGGCATCAATTGGATTCAAGCCAGTAAGTATTGCCGATGGGCGGGCAAACGCCTGCCTCAGGAAGAAGAATGGGAAGCCGCCGCACGAGGTGTTACTAACTTTCCTTATCCTTGGGGAGATGTATTCCAACCTTCTCGTGCCAATTTATTTGGGGAAAAAGATGGCCACCTGTTTTCTGCGCCCGTAGGATATTTTAAATCTGGTGCCAGTGCTAGCGGAGTGATGGATATGGCTGGGAACGTTTGGGAATGGGTAGACACAAAAAAATCCGAAAGACTTCAACCTAAAACCCGAATTGTCAAGGGAGGGGGGTGGACCAGTGATAAGGAACAAGCGCGCATATCATTTCGTAACCATGTCGATCTTAAAATGGAAAACCCTACATTTGGGTTTCGTTGCGCAAAATCTCTGAATAAATAAAAGAGTCTACAAATGCAGAGAAGCCAGCGAAGAAATCGCTGGCTGAACCCCTGCAAATAATTTATTCAGGTGGGAGGTGCTGCTGAATCAGGAGCAACCCGACGTTGCCCCACAGGTCATGCACTTCAAACAAGTTCCATTTCTAACCAATGTCAAACTTCCGCATTCCTGGCAGGCATCGCCTTCATAACCTTTCAGCTTAGCGATCACTACTGTAGAAGTCGCGACTCCCTGGGTCTCGGTAGAATTTTTTTGACCATTAGGTGCACCGTTACCATTACCGTTGGAAGGTGCCCTAACAATTTCCACTACCTTGGGTTCGGTTTTCGTGGCAGTACCTGGCACAAACGAGGACGGATTACTGGAATCCGACCCTACATCATCATCGCTGGACTGTTGATTTTTTTTGCCTATAGAGTCGGCCCGCAAATCATCCGGGGTCACTTGGGCCAGATCGGTCCTGTCAAGATAAGAGATAGCCAGTTCCCGAAAAATATAGTCGATGGTTGAAGTAGACATGGTGATCGCCTTGTTACCCGTGACGATGCCGTTCGGTTCAAACCGGGTGAACACAAATGCATCGGCAAACTCTTCCAACGGAACTCCATGTTGCAGCCCAAGGGAAATAGCAATGGCGAAGCAGTTCATTAAACTACGGTAAGCCGCGCCTTCCTTGTGCATGTCGATGAAAATTTCGCCCAGAGTCCCATCTTCATATTCACCCGTTCTAAGATAGACTTTGTGCCCACCGATCGAAGCTTTTTGGGTATACCCTTTTCTCCTGTGCGGTAAGGCTTTGCGCTTATGCTCACGAACCACTTCAACGATCTTTTTCGCCGTCTGCATGACCGGGGTTTCTTCTTCCGTTTTCAATTCATTAAAACTGTCAACCGCCACACTATTTAATGGCTGGCTCAGTTTAGAACCATCACGATAAATGGCAGTCCCCTTCAACATCAATTTCCAGCTCAACACATGGGCTCGTTCAACATCAGCAATGCTGGCATCGTTGGGCATATTGATGGTTTTGGAAATCGCACCTGAAAGAAAAGGTTGGGCCGCGGCCATCATACGGATATGCGCCTCTGGGCGGATGAACCGTTTTCCGTACTTTCCGCACTGGTTGGCACAATCAAAAACAGGATAATGACGCTCTTTAAGGTGAGGTGCATTTTCAATGGTCATTCTGCCGCAAATGCTGTCATTGGCTAATTGAATTTCCTCTTCAGTAAAGCCCAGATGGCTCAGCAGGTTGAAGTCAATAGCCGTCAGCTGCTCATCGGTCAATTTTAGGACATCCTTACAAAACCTTTCCCCCAGCACGAATTGATTGAACGCAAAACTAATATCGAAAACCGTTGGCAATTCAAGCTGGACATTATCGAGCACTTCATCAGTAAAGCCTTTTGCACGTAAAGAATTTCGGTTGATGTAAGGAGCGGATTCCAGACTTCCCTTGCCTACACAATAGTCAACAATATCTTTGATCTCATCCGGCTTATAGCCCAACTTACGGAGTGCGCCCGGAACAGACTGGTTAATAATTTTGAAATAACCACCCCCTGCTAATTTCTTATATTTAATAAGCGCGTAGTCGGGTTCGATACCTGTAGTATCGCAATCCATCAGTAACCCAATCGTGCCCGTTGGCGCTATGCAGGTGGTCTGAGCATTACGAAATCCATTCCGCTCTCCCAGAGCCAACGCATCTGCCCATTCCTTCTGTGCTGCATCGAGGAGATAAGAAGGACAATGTTCTGCAGGGATGCCTTGTGGAAAAATGGTGAGACCGTCATATTCATGAACTTCCACGTTATGCGCCGCACGCCAGTGATTTTTCAAAACTCGTAACATAGAACTGCGGTTTTTCTCATAATTCGTAAAAGTTCCAAGTTCTCCAGCCATTTCGGCAGACATGGCATAAGCGGCTCCAGTGGTCATGGCAGAAATTGCACCTGCAATGGCGCGACCATTTTCTGAATCATAAGGGATCCCCATTACCATGAGCATAGCTCCCAGATTGGCATAACCAAGACCCAGGGTACGAAATTCAAAACTCTTTTTGGCGATGGCCTTGTTGGGAAATTGCGCCATCATCACCGAAATTTCCAAAGTAAGGGTCCACAAGCGGCAGGCATGCCGGTAGTTTTCAATTTCAAAAACACCCTTTTCTTCATTGTAAAAACGCATCAGGTTTATGGACGCCAAGTTGCAAGCGGTATCATCCAGAAACATGTATTCAGAGCAGGGATTGGAAGCTCGGATTGGGCCATCTTCCGGGCAGGTATGCCACTCGTTAATCGTCGTATGAAATTGCAGTCCGGGATCAGCACTGGACCATGCAGAATAGTTGACCTTTTCCCACAAATCTTTGGCCTGCAAAGTCTTGGCGACATCTCCATCCGTCCGGCGGATCAGGTTCCAGTCGCCATCGCATTCCACAGCACGCAGGAACTCATTGGTGAGCCGAACCGAGTTGTTGGAGTTCTGACCTGAAACAGTCAGGTAGCCTTCCGAAGTCCAACTGGTGTCATATTCTTCAAACTCAATATCCTTCACCCCTTGTCGAGCTAGTTGGATGACACGATAAATATAATTTTCAGGAATAAAGCAATCCAATGCTTTGCGAATGGATTTTTTCAAGGCTTTATTTTTCTGGACGTCAAACCGGGTTTCTTCCCCCTCTTCCTTGGACCAACATGCCTGAATGATTTCTTTCAGGCACTTGCGGGTCATCTTACTTCCCGCCGCCAACGCGGCAACCTTGCGCTCTTCTTTAACCTTCCATTCAACGAATTCTTCAATATCGGGATGGTCCATGTCGAGGGTAACCATCTTTGCGGCACGCCGGGTGGTTCCACCCGATTTGATCGCTCCAGCCGCACGGTCTCCAATCTTTAGAAAACTCATTAGTCCGGAAGATTTTCCTCCACCAGAAAGAGACTCGCCATTGCCACGAAGATTAGAGAAGTTACTACCAGTTCCAGACCCAAACTTGAACAATCTAGCTTCCTGTCGCCAAAGATCCATTATCCCGCCCTCACCTACCAGATCATCTTCAACTGAAAGAATGAAACAGGCATGCGGTTGCGGCCTTTCATAAGAATTTTTGGATTTTTGTAGTCCTTCGGCTTCCGGGTCATAATAATAATGCCCTTGGGCAGGCCCTTCCAGACCATAGGCCCAATTCAAACCGGTGTTGAACCACTGCGGAGAATTTGGCGCGGCTAATTGTCGGGCCAGCATATAACGCATCTCGTCATAATAATTACGCGCGTCTTTTTCACTGCTGAAACAATTGTTTTTCCAGCCCCAATATGTCCAACACCCGACCAAACGATGAAAAACTTCCTGAGACGTGGTTTCGCGGGAGAACTGTGCCGATTCAGGAAGCTGGTTCAAGCCTTCCTCATCAGGAACCGAAGGACAAAGCCATTCAGGTAATCCAGGCTCAAATTTCTTTTTCAACCGGGCTGGAACTCCCGCCTTACGGAAGTATTTCTGCGCCATAATATCAACCGCCACCTGCGACCAAGTGTCAGGCACTAAAACGTTCTTGATTTCAGCAACCAAAGAACCGTTAGCATTGGTGATCTTAGAATCCCGCTCGACAAAGCGAATCCCCTCATATGGGTCCTGATGATCTTTTGTAAATACCCGGTCGATTCGCATAGTAACGCTTTGCCTCGCTAAAAAAATAGTTTCAATCAGATAAAAGCCAAAAGTTTCAAGGACAAACCCCGCATCAAACTGGCCTTTTCCCTCTAAAATTTCCGAGTGGCTCTAACTAGAAAATGTCTATATTTTGTACCACCAACAAAATCACATACAACATATGGGGTTGCCAGGGGGTTGTCAACGAAATTCTAGAGCCCCTGAAAAACTTTCTTTCAAGGCCGTAAAACATAACGGTTTCCCCCTCTCTTACCACTCCAAATATAGGCGAATAAAAAACAAAAATCAATACCTCTACAGATGAAAAAAACAAAAAATACAGTATTTTGATATTGTTTTTTAAAGAGAAAAGGAGTCTCAGGGATTAAGGAAGAAGGTTCAATGAGTTTTTCAGCAACCGGCAAGGCGTCAAGGTTTGGACCAATCAATTTCTACCTTGCCGACAAACTCCATCAGGCGAAAAAGACCCTCGCTAGTTCCTTCAGTCAATTTGATGTGGGTAGCATCCACCCTATCCTGACCAAAAGTCGGATCGAGAGCCCGCCATTCTCCCACATAAACTTCCGGCCAGGCATGATAAAGAAAGCCCTCGTATTCGGCAGAATATACCAGCCCATTTACAATTCGGGTGGGAATATTCGCGGCCCTGGCCAATGCCGTGAACAAAAAGGTATGAGACTGACATTCGCCTCGCCTTTCATGCAAGGCATCTAGCGCTGTCACAGTATCTACCAGTTCCTTTTCCAAATTGAGATGTACCCAGCGATTGATGTCTTTAGCAATCTGCCAGGCGTTATGTTGTTCACCGGTGAGTTCTCTTGCTAGAGCTCGGATCATGGGGTGCCGGGACTGAACTTCCGCCGAATCTTCCAGATACTTTGGATCTGGCCCAGCGACCCCGACCTCACTCGGCAAGCTCCATTCTGGTTCAGTCTTAACTTCCAACGTAGCTCGATATAAACCGTTCGACAATTTTTCTGCTTTGAGAAGCTTTTGCCTTTGGTCTTGTGGAACCAGGTCGGGGGAGCGGAGAGGTTGAAGGTAGAAGATGACTTTTCTCACCCGGTCTGCCTTATTAATCGGCCGGTCAGGCTTTACCAGGCTCATGGTGATTAAACTGCTGACTGTCAACGGCTCATCCAGTTTCTGCGCAACCTGGGCAGATTCCTTAAATGACTCAAAGCCTTGGTTAGTAGTTTCCTTGATCACCGAACCATCCTTAGCTACCCATAAAGTGGTTTCGATTCCACTAAATTTTTGTTCTATCGCAAAAGTCTCAACAGTTTGGCCCTCGTATTCCAGGTTTTCCTTGCGCAGAACCTCATACTCAAGATCTACCATCATCTGGAATGGCTCCAGAAATAATGGCACGATACCTTTTTGTCCAACCTGCAAACCTTTTGCCATCAAGTTCAGAAGAAATGTTGATGAAGGAAGAGTCTCTTCGGAAAATTCAATGGATTTTTCCCGGTCAAAGCCTCGCGACTTAATCCGGTAGTTCAGCTGGTTGGCTTGCATTTTACCCTCGACTTGTTGCCGATGCCCGGTGATCTCCTGCAAGATAGAAAAACTGTGGAGTTTAAAATCTGGATTCAGCTGAGTCTTTTGATGGATAGTGGTGGATTGATCGATGGACTTGGAACGAATCTGAAAAAAAACCGTCGAATCCACCTTGATAGACTTCGGTGTCCAACGGGTTTGCACTCTGGTAAACCCAATTTTCTGCCCTTGGAAATAGGTTCCCATCCAGTCTTCCCGCTCGCCAGAATCTTGAAGCAGGGGGCTGCCCTGAAACAAAGGCTGGGCATAGACCGTTCCACAAAGCATCCACAGTATTAAAATAGCTTGCGATAAGAATTTCATATCATGGATCAGCCTATCAAAAAGCTCTCAGGATAAAACATTAGGAAAATATAGCTTAACTTCCCACATAAAATTAACACCCAGAACATTCAGGTTATCACACTCAGAGGAACCCGTGTGGCGCTGACCCCTTGGCAGTGAAGGCTGTGATATCCCCATCATTACCTTCATGCTCCACCGGAGTAAACTGGCTAGCTGGCCTCACGCCGAGTGAAAAAAAATTTCCCCCAACCCATCAGGCAGGCATGCTAGTATTGACGTTTTATATTTTTAACAAAATTTCTGTTATAATATCTTATGATTGACCCCAAGAATGTCCCAACTTATCTTACTTTCGATGATGTATTGCTCCTGCCCGCCCATTCGAAGGTTTTACCCACAAACGTAAAACTCTCGACCCGCTTGACCCGCAAGATCAAACTAAACTGCCCTTTGATCAGCGCACCCATGGATACCGTAACCGAAACAAACCTGGCAATCGCTTTGGCTCAGGAAGGGGGGATTGGCATCATCCATCGCAGTCTTCCCCCGGAAAAACAACGCAAAATGGTCGACAAAGTCAAACGCTCAGTCAGTGCCATGATTCCCGACCCAATCACCATGGGTCCCGACCAGAAAATAAGCGAAGCTTTGGATGTCATGCGGAAATACAACATCACAGGTATTCCCATCACGCAAAGCAAAAAACTGGTGGGAATTCTGACCAATCGTGACCTTCGATTTGAGAACAATCTTAATAAGAAAATTCGATCTCTAATGACTAAAGACGATCTGGTCACCATTCCAGAAGGCACCCCTCTGGAAAAGTCCAAACAAATCCTGCACGACAACCGCATTGAGAAACTATTGGTGGTCGACAAAAAAGGCCATCTCAAAGGACTAATCACCACCAAGGACATCGAAAAAGCCGGAAAATTTCCCAACGCCGCCAAAGACTCCAAAGGAAGGCTTCTAGTTGGCGCCGCATTAGGAGTCGCTCAGAACCCCATAGAACATATTGAAGATTTAGTCCGTGTTGGGCTGGACGTGCTAGTGATAGATAGCGCTCACGGACACTCGGAAAAAGTTCTTTCAACCATTCGGGAAATTAAAAAAACTTTTCCTAAACTGGAATTGATAGGCGGTAATGTTGCCACCGCTGAAGGTACCGCCGATTTGATTAAAGCTGGAGTGGATGCGGTCAAAGTAGGTATTGGCCCAGGTTCCATCTGTACCACTCGAGTCGTGTCAGGGGTTGGAGTGCCTCAAATTTCCGCCATTGCAGAATGCGTGAAAGTAGCAGAGAAAAAAAATATCCCCGTCATTTCCGATGGCGGTATCAAGCTTTCCGGAGACATTACCAAAGCCATCGCCGCCGGAGCCAGCACAGTAATGATCGGCTCTCTATTTGCAGGAACGGAAGAAAGTCCCGGAGAAAAGATCCTTTACCAAGGCAGAAGCTATAAAGAATATCGGGGGATGGGTTCGATTGGAGCGATGTCTCAAGGTTCCAGCGACCGCTACTTTCAAGAATGGGAGCTCTCTGAAAGCAAACTTGTTCCGGAAGGTGTGGAAGCACGCATTCCCTACCGCGGTGCCTTATCATTCACCGTACACCAACTGTTGGGAGGTTTGCGTGCCGGGATGGGGTATTGCGGAGCTGCAGACATTAACTCTCTGAGAAAGAACGCTTCATTCATCAAAATCACCTCTGCGGGTCTTCGAGAAAGCCACGTGCATGACGTAATCGTGACGAAAGAAGCACCAAATTACAATATAGATTAAACTGCCAAGTTAATCCTGATAGGCCAACAACCTTTGTTATGACCACAGACATTCTCCACGAACAAAAAATCCTCATTCTTGATTTCGGATCGCAATACACCCAGAACATAGCCCGTAAGATACGGGAAAGCCAAGTCTATTGCGAAATTCACCCCTGCACTCTGGCATTCGATGAAATTAGCGCTTTTAATGCTAAAGGCATTATCCTCTCCGGTGGACCCGCAAGCGTTCTGGAAAAAGACTCGCCACTTTGCGACCGAAGGATGTTTGAACTAAAAATTCCTATCCTCGGCATTTGCTACGGCATGCAGCTCATCTCTCATATGCTGGGTGGCAAGGTAGACCCATCCCTGCATCGCGAATTCGGCAGAGCCGATTTGATGTTGAAAGAATTTTCCCATCTGTTCGAAGAAGTAAAAAATAATTCCACGGTATGGATGAGCCATGGTGATCGCATCTCCAAAATGCCGAACGGGTTCAAAGCCACCGCCTTCACTCCCAACTCACCATTGGCCGCTATTGAGAATCCCGTAGCCCAGATTTACGGCCTGCAATTTCACCCGGAAGTGGTCCACACGGTAGAGGGCACAAGAATCCTCAACAACTTTCTTTTTAAAATCTGCCAATGTTCCAAAAACTGGAAAATGGAATCTCTGGTCGACTATATGATTAGCGATATCCGCAGCCAGGTGAAAAACTCAAAAGTAGTTTGCGGATTGAGTGGTGGGGTCGATTCTTCGGTGGCAGCAATACTGATCCATAAAGCCCTCGGCGACAACCTTCATTGTCTTTTCATCGACAATGGACTTTTACGGTCTGGCGAAAAAGAAAAAGTGGAAAGCACTTTCCGCGACAATTTTAATATCAACCTCGATGTCATCGATGCCGCAGAAAAATTTTTACATAAACTTGAAGGCGTCACCGATCCCGAACAAAAAAGAAAATCTATTGGCAATACCTTCATAGAAGTATTCGAAGAAGAAGCCAAAAAACGTGGGGACTTCACCTTCCTTGCCCAAGGCACCTTGTATCCAGACGTTATCGAATCCGTCTCCTTCAAAGGCGGCCCTTCAGCAGTGATCAAGTCTCATCACAACGTTGGCGGCCTACCGGAAAAAATGCAATTAAAACTTCTCGAGCCTTTCCGCGAACTGTTCAAAGATGAAGTCCGCGCACTGGGACGCGAAATGGGCATGCCGGATGAAATCATCAATCGTCAACCCTTCCCGGGTCCAGGTTTAGCCATCCGCATTCTGGGCGAGGTGAACCATGAACGGCTCGCCATTCTTTGTTCCGCTGATAAAATTATTCTGGAAGAAGTAAAATCCGCAGGGTTATATAACGATTTATGGCAATCGTTCGCAGTCCTGCTTCCGGTAAAAACCGTGGGGGTCATGGGCGATGCCCGCACCTACGAAAATGTGATAGCCATCCGCGCCGTTACCAGTACCGATGGCATGACTGCCGATTGGGCTCACCTACCCTACGAACTCCTGGGGAAACTCTCGAACCGCATCATCAATGAAGTGCATGGGGTCAACCGGGTGGTCTACGACATCAGCTCCAAACCGCCCGGGACTATTGAATGGGAGTAGTTATTCTCCTATAAGTTATTGATTTATAAGGATAATAAAGTTACACAAAAGTTACCCACCTAAAATCTACCATTGATTTTAAAGCGAAACTTTCTTACAGTTACACAAAAAGTCACACAAAACTGTGACTACTGAAAACCACAGTAACGTAAGACGCTGATTTGCCTCTAAAAAAACAAAAAGACAACGAAGAACAAATCCCCATTTTCGATGAAGCCTCCATTTACAAAAGAGGTGTCTATTGGCACTTTAGGATGTGGCTAAACAACGAACGTAAATACGCACGTAAAAGCCTCCGTACTCGCAGTAAAACAACAGCTATTGAAAAAGGGAAAGAAGCTTACTTAGAGATTTTTGCTAATCGCAAAATGGGTAAGACTTACTTTTCTTTAACCACTAAAGAAGGTGTAAACCATTATTTAGAACACAGAAAAAAAGAC
>Ga0233428_1000496_pt1 | contig 53183 bp, 51 predicted proteins | sample SI_118_April2016_4_FD_179890 | JGI IMG/M metagenome (GOLD analysis project Ga0233428, IMG submission 179890) | Seawater microbial communities from Saanich Inlet, British Columbia, Canada - SI_118_April2016_120_MG | ecosystem: Environmental > Aquatic > Marine > Inlet | place: Canada: British... | reverse complement strand
TGTGAGATGTTGGATAAGGACTTAGGAAATTTACGTAAAAGTGGGTATGATTTTAAAAGCGTCTGGTTCTCTCAGAAGGCAGATGAAGTAAGGAAATATATCAAGGATAGTAAATGTTATTGTACAGAGGAGTGTAACATTAACATGAATATACTTTTTAATCCAAAGTTGCTTCCTAGGCTCTTAGCTAAGGCCTTAAAAGCGAAAGCGACAAGTTTCCTACGAAGAAGAAAATGAAGAGTAATATAAGGGTTTCTCTTGTATTTCCAAGATTTGAGTACAAATCAGGTGACCCACCTTTAGGGATTGCATATATAGCCTCTTATCTTAGAGCAAACACCAGGGTAGAAGTGAACATACTGGACGCAACATTTCATCAGTCACATAAACAAATTCGTTCATCAATAGAACTGGAAAAGCCGGATATTGTCGGTATTTTCACCGATACAATTATGTTTAGCGATGCAATGAAGGTTGCAGAATACGCCAGAGACAATGACGCATTTGTTGTAATGGGAGGGCCTCATGTCACAGTGCTACCGGAGACCGTTATTGATCATGTTGATGTAGCTGTTATCGGAGAGGGTGAGTATACATTTACTGAGATTGTAAAAAGATTCAAAACAAGTAACTTTGAATCAATCGAGGGCGTATGGCTTAAGAGAAAAGGAAGTATTAAGAAGAATCCTCGAAGGAGCAGCAAAAATAGAACCCTTGACGAGTTTCCGTTTCCAGCATTTGACTTGCTTGAAATGGACAAATATGTGGAATACTGGAGTTATCTTGATTCTGTGGATACTGGTCTTAAGGGAACAACCATGATAACGTCACGCGGATGCCCCTTTAAATGTACATACTGCCAACCGACACTTGATAACGTCTTTGGAAAGAAACTCCTTCACAGAAGCCCAGACAATGTAGTTGAAGAGATGAGGATACTGAAAAGGATGTACGAAATAGACGGGATATTTTTCCACGATGACACATTAACGGTGGATAAAAAATGGCTTGCAGAGTTCTGCCATATACTGGAGAAAGAAAGGCTTGGCTTACTGTGGGGATGCAACAGTCGCATTGATACCGTAAACGGGGAAATAATGAAGATGATGAACCGGGCTGGTTTGCGCAATATCCACTTTGGCATTGAAAGTGGCGTACAAAGGGTCCTTGACAAAGTCTATAAAAAGGCAATCAGGCTGGAAGATATCAAAGGGGTTATCAATGAGGCAAGTAAAATTGGAATCCACACACTTGGTTTTTTTATGTTTGGTGCCCCTTCAGAGACTATAGAAGAGATCGAAGCAACCATTGAATTGTCGAGGTCGCTGGATCTTGATGAAGCGACATTTTCTATTACCACTCCCCTGATTGGTACGTATTTATACGAAATGATAAAGGGTGACAACAGATACACCATCAGTGACGATTATGCCGATTTTAATTACTACAAGAATAGGGCGTTTGCAGGGGACGAACTGTCAAACAAGAAGCTGGAATATTATCAGAAAAAAGCGTTATTCCTGTTTTATACCAATCCAAAAAGATGGAATTACGTGATAAAGCATCTTCTCTCCATAAAGGGACTTATAAAACTTTTCAACAAACTCAGGAGATTTGTCTGATATGCACCTGACCTTTATTAATTCTCTTCTGGGTGGAGATTTCAGCGCACTGGATATCTCTATAACGTCTATTGCAACATATCTTAATGAACGGACAAGGCATACTGCCAGTATAATTGATCTGACCTTTCACCGCAGGCACTGGAGAAAAGCACTTCGTGAAGGTATTGAAAAAAACCAACCGGATATAATTGCTATATCTTGTAATACTATGTATATGCAGTACGTAAAGACAATCGTGGCAGAGGTCAAGGCGGAATATAAGCTGCCAATAATCCTGGGCGGTCATCATGCCTCTATTTATCCTGAGGAAACAATTGATATAGAAGGATGCGACGTACTTTGTATTGGGGATGGAGAAGAGCCATTAACCAAATATCTGGACAGTTACTCAGAAAAAAAGAATGCAGGTGGGATAAGTGGTATCTGGACCAAGGATAACGGTATAGTCACAAAGAACCAAGGTGGATGGTTTGAGCGTAATATTGATGATTTGCCAATTCCAGACTGGGATTTGTGGGTTGATTTGGATAAGTATTTCTATCACCTAGGGATGCTTTATATGATCGGAAGCCGCGGTTGTCCGTACAGGTGCACATATTGCGATGCCCATGGTATATCAAAGGCGGTTGAGGGTAAGTATTTCCGCATGCGTGATCCTGTGAAGTATGCACAGGAGATAGCATACCAATGGAGAAAGTATAGACATAGGAACCTTCGCCTGGCACAGCTGTTTGATCCGGTCTTTACGATGAAGGAGGAATGGGTAGAGGCGTTCTGTGATGAATACCGGGCGCAGGGAATAGAGGAAAAATTCAGGTACAGTGTTTTCTCCCGGCTTGATCATCTAAGTGAAAATAAAATAAAGTTGCTGGCTAAGTCCGGTTGTGCGATCTTGCGTGTAGGGGTTGAAGCCGGTGACCCCTTTATCAGGAACGAGATATATAAGAAGAAGGTCTCTGATGAGAAAATACGAGAAATGTTTAAGCTGGCGAAGAGCTACGGTATATGTTTTACGGCCTTTTATATCCTTGGTGGACCGTGTGAAACACCTAAAACCCTGCAGAAAACTATAGATCTTGCATACGAACTTGACGGAGAAAGGTCAGCATTCTTCATCTACAAGCCGTTTACCAAAGAGGGCATTAAACAGATTATGGAGTATGGGGGTTGGGTAGACGAGGAGAAATGGGCAAAGGCTGATAATATTACGTTTGATGCAGTTGTCTATACAAAGGATCTTACACCTGGACAGGTAGAACGGTATCAGAAGAAGGCATATTTTTGGACGTTCGGCAGAAGGCTTTTAAGGATGATTGTGAAACAGAAACATCTATATTTTGTCAGACTGTTTATTTACATGTTCAGGGGATTGAGGGATGGACTGAGCTTCTCCTATTTAATCACATACTACCATATCTATGCCTATGATAATGTTGATAAGTAAGCGTGAGACATAAGATGGCACTTCCAACGGGTCACTCTTTTTTAGGGATATGTTTATACTTTGTATTTATCAAAAAGGATATTAGTATTTTCAAGAAGTGGAAGGAGATTGTTTTTTTTATCTTCAGCGCTAATGTTCCAGACATCGATCATATTCCTTATTTTGTATTTAGAACTAAAGAATCCTATTTATATCACCACGGGATAACGCATACACTTGGTTTTGCAATATTGTATGGTGCGATTGTGGCAGTGTTGTATAAAAAATTTTTTAGAGAAAAGTTTATAAAGAGTTTTATAGTATTTTTCATATTAGTTTATTCCCATGTACTTCTTGATTTCTTCTCTACCGACGACATTCCACCAATAGGTGTTATGCTCTTTTATCCATTCGATAGCACATATATAATTTCACCATTAACGATATTTGGCAATTTTCTCGATAAGGCAATATATATTCCGCTGGGTGGAGAGATGCTAAGTTTAAAACAGTTGATGTGTTTATTGTTAGAAGTTGGATATGAGTTGTCAATATTTATAACTATAGGGTTTTTAATATGGTATTTATATTTACGAAGAGCGTTGCCAATCTCTATAACAAAGATCTTCGGGCAAACAGACTGATACAATCGTAATAAATTTAAGTGGGGAGATTAATTCAATATGAGTTCAAAGATGTCGGAATTTGTTTTTCTTTATCCTAAGACGGGTTTAGATATAGGTGGTGCTGTTGCTCCACCATTTTCGTCCATGTATGCATCTGTCCTTTTGCATAAAGTCGGTCACCGCGTAAAAATTATAGATCAACGTAAAGAACAAGAATGGAGAAAGATTTTAAGTGTTGAGCTTAAGAGGAAACCAACCTTTGTCGGGATTACGTCCATGACAGGTCCTCAAGTAAAATTTGCTATCGAAATGGCAGCTTATGTCAGAAAGGAAAGTTCTGTGCCAATAGTTTGGGGAGGACCTCATGTGAGTACGCTGCCCAGACAGACAGTTGAAAGCGAATATTGCGACATAGCCGTTGTCAACGAAGGAGAGGAGGCGGTTCTTGAAATTGGAAAGGCCCTGGAAGATAATAAACCTTTAGATGGCATCAATGGTATTTACTATAAACAGAATGGCAAGATATTATCTACACCCCCACGAGATCTTATTGACGTCAATACATTACCTGATACTCCATGGGAATTAATAGATGTAGAGAAGTATATCTTTCGGTCTTTTTACATAAAGAATAAATTAAATAGAGTAATGGATATTGGAGAGACTTCAAGAGGATGTCCTTTTAAGTGTAAATATTGTTCAAATAGTCAAATCAAGAAAAGAATATGGCGTCCTATGACTGCCCAGAAAACACTTGCAAAGATTGTAAATGATGTGAGGAAATTTGAACTAGATGGAATCTGGATTAGAGATGACAACTTTTTTGTAGATTTGAAACGAGTCAAGGAAATATGTCAAGGATTTATTGATAATAAACTTAGTATAGGTTGGTACACAGCAGGTACCAGAGCAAATGATATTAATCGTATGGATGATGATCTTTTATCACTCATAAAAAAGAGTGGTTGTAGTACTTTTAAGATCGGTGCTGAGTCAGGTTGTAATAGAATATTAAAGTATATAGACAAAGTACAAACCAGAGAGGATATCTTCCGTGCAAATAAGAAGTTGACTGAATTCAATATTGCTCCAATATATACCTTTATGATCGGTTTTCCTACAGAGACTAAAGAAGAGATGTTAGAGACAATAGAGACTATGAAGCAGGTAAAGATTGAGAATAAGGATGCAATGATTGATGCAATGAATATGTTTACACCTCACAAGGGTACACCTTTATATGATGAAGCTATTAAATTAGGCTTAAAGGAGCCTGACTCTCTTGTAGGCTGGCAGGATTGGAATTTCAGAGGCAAGAATCAGGCTAAGTGGTTTTCCTACTCTGAAAGGTCTTTCATAGAGAATGCTTGTGATATTGGTATCTATTGTGAGAATGTAAGAAGATTTTTCGATTCTATGAAGAACCCGATTATGAGAATAATACTCAGATCCCTGATGTACATACCAGAGAAATATTTCAGATTAAAATGGAAATATAACATGTTTGGTGCAGATCCCATTCTTATATTTATGAGAATTGTGAGAAAAATATGGCTTAAAGAATTTTAATTACCCAAACAATAAGCTTATCCCCTTCTAGGGGTAAACCCAGTATTACATGCTCCGCAGATGTGCTCTTTACTCTCAATATTCTAAGTCATGGTCGATAGTGATTTAAGAAGTCGAAAGAAATGTATATAAGTTAATGATTTCTCCGTCAATCAAAAATAATGCCATCCCGATTGTAGTTATTGTGATTGTAGTTTTGGTGCGATATTACGAACTGTTTTTAGGGGCCGACATCTTTCTTTATTGGGATCAATACGTAAATTCTGACTGGTCTCATGGTAACAGTCTGGGAAACGGTTGGAGAGCAGAGAAGGGGTTTGGTACATCGTTTTTTTTTGGTGATCCTGGTGCAATGCACCCCTGGTCGTTAATATCCATATGGGAAGGCATAGCGTCTTCAAGGAAATTTGCTTACCATACTGCAGTTATTGTCCTGGGTATTATTTCATCAATTGCTGTCTATTTCTTTCTTAAACGTGTTGTTCCGGGACTGGGGAAAGCCGCTTGCTTTCTTTCCCCTCTTATTATTTTATCGTCCAGCCAAGGTGGACAAATATTTAACCGTCTTCCTATTCCAGCGGCAGTTGGCGTTTCCCTATTGTTGATTCTTTTATACGATTTCTACAAGCGGCCAATACTTTTACATTTTTTCTATGCAGTACTTCTTTTCTGGTATGTGATCTTTCTGGGTACGTTTCAGAATTTTGGCGTTATTGTAAGTATTGGATTTGTTTTTACTATATTTTATTGTATTTATTATAATGATTCCTGGAAGAATATATTCTCCAAGTACTTATTGATTGTTTTCATTGGTGGATTTGGAACAATCATTCTTGGGTTTTGGGAAATGTATTCAATCGCAATAGACTTCTTCTCAGTAGAATACTTGCGTGAAAAAGTGTACTTGCGGAATTGGGAGATTTTACCGAATATTAAAGCAATCGGTCAGAATTTACTAAGTTTTTTCCAATTTTATAGTATACCGCTTAATGTGCATTTTCTGGGGCTTGGATGGCGACCTTTTTACTATTCATGGAATATCACCCCAATTTTTCCTCTTGTTTTTGTTTTTTTTCTATTTCACCGTTCTACTGATTTTTGGGAGTACTCTTTAAAACGGCTTTTAGCTGTTTTCTATATATCAGGTTTACTATTACCGTTGTTCCCCGTAGTTTCGAGTACACTTTCTTTTATTGCTGTCAAGAGTCAGACTCTGATTGATTTCTATGGTCATAGTTGGTCTTGGTTTATTCTTCCAGTGCAAATTGGATTGATTGGGGTTTTTCTGGTAAAAGTTAAGAATAATGATTGTGAAATTAAGAATATATGGGGAAAAAAAATTCAGGTTGGCATAGCATATTTGCTCTGTATATTTTATGTCGGTTTAATGATTTTCAGTCTTTTTTCACTCTTTCTACCTCACGTTTTACCCTCAATGGTATCGTTTATTTTGACGCGATTCAGTCCTGAACAGATAGGTAGATATCCAAAGGATTTTTTTGTATTTGGAGCTGTGAGTAACATCCAGGCATTACAGAATTCCATGCATTGGCATTCTTTGGTATTCTATCTGCTGACAGCCACTTTTATGTTCAGCTTTATTCAGAATAATCGGTACTTCTCTTTTGTAAGAGGCAGGATAGTATTTGTCTCAGGCCTGATCCTCCTTGCCGGGATTCTTTCTTCCTGGACGCTCTTTCCTCTAAATAATAAACCGTCAGTATGGGAAGAAATAGCCCACGATTTGCCGGAGTTTAAACCAACGGATCGCTTTTATTATGCGATAAATCCAAAACAATTAAGTCAACAACCATTGAACTCAAAAAACATTGAGGAGATAAAGCAACATTTGGAGACTGCTTATGGGGGTGCATCGAAGTTAGAGCTCCGGTATGCTTATCAAGAAGCTCCCGGTCTCAGGCTTCACGGATGGAAACCATTTACTCAAAAAGATCAGGGAGAGTTTATTTACCATATCTTTAATGGTGATGGTGTAGAAAGATTACATAGCTTGCGGAGTTTGGCTCGTGGTCCAATGATTTCTTCAGAGCTTCTGGATATGGGAGCTGTTAATTATTATTACTTTAATAGAGAACCTTCAAGCGTTCCTGAGCATTTGTATCCTTATGCTAAAACTAAACTGGTTTCTATTTACAAGAATCTTAACGCCTGGCCTTATTATTATTTAGCTGAAAAGCTGGAAATCAGGGAGGAAGGGAAGCATTTAAAGAATGTGCAGCGTGGGACGGCCTATTTATCAGAAAATGATTTTTTCAAATTATATGAGAATGCTGGAAATTCGAGTGTGCAATTGAAAGAATTCTCTAGTGGTCGAATGGTCTTTGATTTTCAAGGTGACAAAGAAGAATTTCTTGTGGTGGCAGATGCCTGGCACCCTTTCTGGAAAGCAACAAGCGGAGATCAAGACCTCTCAGTTATTAAGGCAAATGAAATATTTAAAGGGGTAAAGCTGCCACCTGGGGAATACACTTTTACCTTATTTTTTGATACTTCCCCTTATTTTTTAGGAATCTATGTCTCCATAACGGCATGGATTCTATTTTTAACCGCTTTATTTTTAGTGTTGAAGTATAGGTTGGATATCTCTTGTTTTTCAAAAACGAAGGTTTATCATAACCTTCAGCGGCTCATAAATGAATAAACAATTTCCACTTCTAGTTTCATTTCTTTTTCATAGGCAAAGAAGAACAAGGAAATCTTGCTTATGCTTGTTGAATCCAGAAGACCGTTAAGTGACAATCTTTGGCCCAATTAAATTAAGATGAGCGATCTGATACAGCTATCAACCCCTGTAATATCAGGAAACGAGTGGAAATATATCAAGGATTGTTTGGATACTGGATGGGTGTCTTCTGTTGGGAGCTATGTAAGTCGATTTGAAGAGATAGTGATGGATTATGTTGGTTGTAAGTATGGAATTGCTGTAGTTAATGGTACTGCGGCGCTCCACCTTTCTCTTATTGCCTGTGAGGTAAAAAGTGGTGATGAAGTTATCGTTCCGTCTTTGACATTTGTTGCTACCGCGAATGTTGTAAAATATTGTGGAGCCGAACCTGTATTTGTTGATTGCGATGATGAAACATTATGTCTTGATGTAGGCAAGCTGAAACTCTTCCTGGAAATGGAATGTGAACAGAAGGTCGATGGATATACGTATAATAGCGCATCTGGTAGACGCGTAAAGGCGATTATTCCTGTTCATGTCTTTGGTCATCCTGTAGAAATGGATTCTCTTCTTGGATTATGTCAGTTGTATAACATAGATATTATAGAAGATGCGACAGAGAGTTTAGGTTCAGAATATAAAGGGGAAAAAACAGGTTCGTTCGGGAAGCTGGCTTGTTTCTCCTTTAATGGAAATAAGATAATAACTACAGGTGGTGGAGGAATGGTTGTAACTAATGATAGTGATTTGGCGAAGAGGGTCAAGCATTTAAGTACACAGGCGAAGAGCGATCCCACTGAATACGACCATGATGAGATTGGCTATAACTATCGTCTTACAAATATTCAGGCAGCTATGGGTGTCGCTCAAATGGAGTGTTTGGATAAGTTTATTGAAATAAAGAGGGAAAATGCTCACAGGTATCAAAATCTTCTCTCTAGCTGTAAAGGTTTAGAGCTCTTGTGGGAGAAACCATGGGTGAGGAGTAATTTCTGGTTCAATACTGTCAAGGTCTCTAAGGATCACAAGAAACCCATGCTTGATTATCTTATCTTTAGGGATATTCAGGTAAGACCTGTATGGAAGCCAATTCATACTCTAAGGATGTATAAGGATTGTCAGGCATATGAGGTTGAAAGTGCTATTAATATATATGATACAGCATTCAATCTGCCGTGCAGTGTAAGCTTGAAAGAAAATGAAAGGTTGTTTGTGGTGAAGAATATTAATAAATATTTTAAAGCACTGCAGTAAAATAATATCTGATATGTCATAAAAGATAGTTTAGTAATGGAATTGGTAATAGCCAGAGACGGTAGTAAAGGTGTTAAAGATAAACACCTGCGATTAATTAAAAACAAGATGGTAATCGAATTCACCCTGAAAACTTTCAAATATGTGAGGTAGGTTATGAATAATAAACAAAAGTACGATAAGGCGTTTGTTGAGACATTTGAGATAGATAAAACTCAGATTGGAAAAGAACTTGTTTACCAATCAGTCCCTTTATGGGATTCGGTTGGACATATGGGTCTGATAGCTGCTCTTGAAGATGAATTTGATATTATGCTTGAAATGGATGATGTTGTGAACTTTGGTTCATATGATATCGGGAAAGAGATTCTTGCCAAATATGGCGTTGAGATATAAGTGTTCATAAAAATTAAATCTATTTTCATAGGTGGGAAGGTTGTTGAGTAGTCGTAGAATTGATACTAATGAAATTATTTCATACCTGGAGATTAGTCCGCCATTTCTAATGCTGGATTACGTTAACGAAATAGAACACGGGAGAATAGCTCAAGGGATAAAAAACCTTTCTTTAGATGACTGGTTCTTCAAGTGTCATTTAGGCCAGGAGATGGTAATGCCTGGCACCTTACAAGTAGAGGCTATGTTACAGACATTGGTGTTACTGATCTATACAAAGAAAGATCACAAAGGAAAGTTTGCTTATGTTACATCTATACGCACTCAGCTTTTTCATAAAGTAGTTCCGGGTAATCAACTTGTCATACAGGCAGAATTACTTTCCTATAACAGAGGCTTGTCAAAAGGTATTGCATTTGGACAAGTTGACGGTTTAAAAGTTTGTTCAGGAGAATTCGTACTTGTTTCTCCGCATGATGTACCAAGCCCAGGTAAGGTAATTTCTCAAAATTGATTTAAACATGTTATTATGGATTTAATACAAGCTATTCAAGACAGGAGAAGTATTCGTCGGTTTAAGGATCAGGCGGTTCCTGAAGCGATGATCATGCAGTTACTGGATGCAGCGCGCCTGGCTCCATCTGGTAATAATTATCAACCATGGAGGTTTGTCGTAGTTAAAGATAAGTTGTGCAAGGAGCAGTTGAAAAGTGCTGTTACTCAACCGTTTGCTGTACAAGCACCAGTACTGATAATAGCATGTGTTGATTGCGGGGCCTTAAACATCGATTATCAGAAGGAGAGACTACAAGAGTTGTTTAACGCCAGGGCTTTTTTTGCCCCCCCTAATGCAAAACTTGATACCACTGAATATGCAAAGAATCCGGGGAATGGGCCAGATGTTGATGAAGCCTATCTTTTTATAAATGTTGCGATTGCTGTTGATCACTTGGTTTTAAGGGCTGTTGATTTAGGTTTGGGGACTTGTTGGGTTCTCGGGTTCGATAGAAAAAAGGTAAAAGAGATTCTCATGCTTGATGATCGTTATGAACCGTTTGTATTATTGCCTGTTGGGTTCCCCTCCCAGAATCCAAAGCCCCGGCCACGATTAGAAATTAAGGATATTCTCATAAAGGAAATATAGGTATAAAGTGCAAATGGAAGGATTTAGTTTAGATAGTGTTCAGTTGCAGGAATATCAGCCAAATCGTTATCCGTTTTTGATGATCGATTATGTTGATGAAGTAATACCGGGGAAAAGTGCTAAGGGATATAAAAACCTTACCATGAATGAGTGGTTTTTCCCTATACATTTTCCTGGAGCACCAAATATGCCAGGGGCGCTGCAGTTGGAGGCACTAGCTCAGATGCTTACGGTTGCAATAACAACACTTCCCGGCAATAAAGGGAAGGTGACACATGCGCTATCTCATACGGTGCGCTTCAGAAAAGAAGTTTTGCCTGGACAAAAACTGGTAATAGAAGCAACAGTTCTTTCATGGAATCGCGGGATCGCAAAAGGAAAAGGGTTTGCTTATACGGATGGTGAAGTTGCTTGTGAGGCTGACATGTTAATTACAATTCCTGATATTTTAGAACAATATCTTCCAAAGAAATAGGAGTGTCATTGTTAGCATGCTAGGTAAACCGCTGTTGGCTGAAAAATTCAGGAATTTCCGAAAAAAAGTTCTAGATAACGGGTGGAAGATTGGAACAAACCTGAGAACCCTGGAATTGGTTTATAGTAACAGGTGTAATTTTAAGTGCAAACATTGCTCTACCAAGGCTCCTATGGGAGCGCCTTCATTACATGAAATGACTTTAGATGATATCTCTTCGCTTGCGGATCAAGCGCATGGCCTGGGTATCTATGAATTTAATTTGCACGGTGGTGAGCTGCTACTTGAGGGTGATAACCTGTTTGATATTATAAAGACTATTAAACCGGAAAGATTCTATCTGTTTCTTACTTCTAATGGATATTTGTTGAATGAAGAAACCGCACAACGCTTATCTGAAGCGGGTGTTGATAGGGTCTCAATTAGTATTGACAGTTTTGATGAAAAGACTCACGATGATTTTCGCGGTAAGTCAGGGGCATATAAAAAAGCTATGCAGGCGTTAGATCATGTGAAAAAGGCTGGCATGGCGCCATTTATGAATGTTACGGTTGGTCAGTATAATGTTTTTTCTGAAGACCTGGAGAGTCTATTGTGTTATTCAAAGGATCATGGATATACGACATTTATCAATATAGCTATGCCAACTGGAAATTGGCAGGGGAAAGTTGATGTAATGATTGACGAGAGTGGTAGACAACGGCTTCAATATTTGAGGAAAAAATATGGAAATCTTGCAAGAGATCTTTGGGATCCATTTGATAAGGATAAGGAGAGGGTTCTTGGTTGTCAAACGATAAGCAAGTTATATATCACACCGAAAGGTGATGTTTTAGTCTGCTCATTCTTACAGATAAAGATTGGTAATATATATGAGCAGCCCCTGAAAGATATTGTTAATTACGGGTATAGCATAAAATATTTTAAAGAACATAGCGAGTTGTGTCTGGCAGGGGAGGATCGTGAGTTTGTAAAAAAATATTTGATGGATGAGATGTCAATGTCTGAACCCCTTGATGCGAAAGATGTATTCTCTGATAATGATTATGTTTAGAGGTCCGTATTATGTTGTTAAAGAATAAAACAGCTATTATAACGGGTTGCAATCGCGGTATTGGTAAGGCGATACTGGAGACTTTTGCGAATAATGGCGCTGATGTTTTTGCGTGTGTGAGGAAAGAGACTGAAGGGTTTTCTGAGGACATAAGGATATTATCACAAAGGACAGGTGTTTCAATTACCCCGGTGTATTTTGATTTTGTCGAGAAGGATCAGGTCTATGGCGGAATAAAGACAATAATCTCCTCTAAAAAGCGGATTGATGTCCTGGTTAATAATGCAGGAATAGCATCTGGTTCATTATTTCAGATGACTCCGCTGCATGAGCTGAAAAATGTATTTGAGATAAATTATTTTTCGCAAATTCTATTTATGCAAGGGATATCTCGTTATATGTCGCGTTCTAAAGCAGGTTCTATAGTCAATATTGCTTCTACATCTGGTCTGATAGGAGAGTCCGGTACAATGAGCTATGGCTCCAGCAAAGCAGCATTGATTTATGCCACTAAAACCATTGCATCTGAACTTGGTAAGTTTAATATACGAGTAAATGCAATTGCACCCAGTGTAACAAGGACAGACATGTACGACCAGATGGATGAAAAAGCCCGGAATAAACTCATAGAAAGCTCTGCGTTAAAACGACCCTGTGAACCAGTTGAGGTAGCCAATGTCGCACTGTTCCTTGCAAGTGAATTATCAAGCTTTGTCACGGGTCAGATATTGCGTGTAGATGGTGGAATTACAATATAATAGGTTTATTTAAATATGGATGTACATAAAATACAGACAATGGCTCACTCGATGAGGCGAAGGATTCTTGATGTTTCTTATTCTTGTAACCAGAGTGTACATTTAGGATCAGGCCTCTCAATTGTTGAGATTATGGCAACACTATATGGTGCTATTCTTAATTATGATAAAAATAATCCTGCCTGGGAGGATAGGGACAGGTTTATTCTAAGTAAGGGTCACGGTGTCTTGGGGTACTATAGTGCATTGTTGGTTTCGGGTATTATATCTGAAGCTATCTTTGCTTCTTTCCAGACAAATGGAAGCGATTTAATAGCGCATCCTGTCATGAATATCGATTTGGGAATTGAATCGTCCAATGGTAGCCTTGGTCAGGGATTGTCTATGGGTGTAGGGCTTGCGCTGGCAGCAAAAAGAAAAAACATAAAACACAAAATTTATGTCCTTCTGGGAGATGGTGAATGTGGTGAGGGTTCAGTATGGGAGGCTATTATGTCTGCATCTCATTATAAACTGGATAACCTTATTGCAATCGTTGATAACAACCTTTATCAAAGTGACGGTAAGAGAGAAAATATTATGGATTGTGGTGATTTTGCTGAGAAGTGGAAGAGTTTCGGTTGGAATGTATGTCCCGTTGACGGGCATAATGTTTCTGATCTGTATCATGCATTTAGTGAGAATAATATTGATAATAAACCCAAAGTTTTAATCGCCCATACAATTAAAGGTAAGGGCGTTTCTTTTATGGAAAATAATAATGATTGGCATCACAATCGTTTGACAAAATTAAATTATGAGCAGGCTCTTCAGGAACTTGAAAATTAATTAATCAATGTTAGAAATTAACTCAGCTAACTGCAGGCAATGGTCGAGGATGGGGTCCAGGGCTGTTTTTGGTCAAGCTATTTTGGATCTCGCTGCAACAAAACATAATTTAATGGTGCTTTCTGCAGATTTAGGGAACTCTTCCGGGCTTGGACGTTTCAAGAATAAATATCCTGAAAAATTTCTGAATGTAGGTATCGCAGAGCAGAATATGATAGGGATAGCTTCCGGACTTGCAAAGGAAGATTTTGTAGTTTTTGCGACATCCTTTGCCCCGTTCATTTCTATGAGAAGTAGTGAGCAGATCCGAATGAATCTAGGTTACATGAATCTGAATGTAAAGGCGGTTGCTATCGGGAGCGGTATTTCAATGGCTTTTCTTGGTAATTCCCATTATGGAATTGAAGATGTTTCCGTTATGCGCTCCATTCCTAATCTTACTGTTGTAACCCCGGCCGATTGTGCTGAAGTTGTGAAAACTGTTTATGCAGCGGCTGAATTTGATGGGCCAATGTATATACGGCTTACAGGTGCTATGAACAACCCGGTTGTTTATAAGGAGGATTATAACTTTGAGATAGGAAAAGCGATAGTTATCACAGAAGGCCAGGATATAACAATATTTGCTAATGGGAGTATGGTATATGAATCTCTTGAAGCTGCGAAAATACTCAATGAGCACTCAATCTCTGCCGCAGTTGTAAATATGCATACTGTTAAGCCTTTGGATACCTCAGTTATAGATACCGCCCTGAGATCTTCGAAGTTGATTGTAACAGTAGAGGAGCACAGCGTTATTGGTGGGTTAGGAAGCGCTATTGCAGAATACAAGACGGCATTTAATAATGCTTCGCCGCAAGTTATTATTGGCCTACCTGATTGCTTTTTAAAAGCAGGGGATTATAGGTACATGCTTGAGGAATATGGATTGACATCATCCCGGATAGCACAGAAAATTCTGAAACATTATGTTAGTTGACCAATGTTCTTTTATCAGGAATTTATAAAGCATAAAGACCGCTATGCAGCTATTGCTGATAATGGCGATAGTTTGACATATAGAGAGCTGATAGATTTTACAGGGATTATGGGCGATGGCATGAAGCCTCGGTCCTTAGTTTTTGTTTTGTGCGAAAATGCGATTGGTAGTTTAGTCGGGTGTGTTACTTCTCTGAATAATCGCATTGTTCCCCTTTTGCTTGATGCTTCAATAGATCGCCAGTTTTTATTGAATCTAATGCATACCTACAAACCAGAATACTTGTATCTGCCGGATCGCTGCAGGAAAGACTTCCCTGATTATTTGTCGCAGCTGCATATCTGCGGATACCATCTGTTGAAGACTGATTTTACTCCTCAATGTACAGTTCATGAAGACCTTGCACTTATTATGTCAACCTCAGGGACTACCGGGAGTGCCAGGATGGTTAGGCAGAGTTATAGAAATATAATGTCTAACGGTGAGGCAATAATTGATTATCTTACTATAGGTTTGGACGATAGGCCTATAACCGCTCTGCCTATGGACCATGCATTTGGTTTTTCTATAGTCAACAGCCATTTGTTGGCTGGAGCAACCGTCCTTTTTACTGTTCGGTCCATGGTTGAGAAGGGGTTCTGGGATTTCTTTCGGGAGCAGGAAGCCACATCGTTCGGAGGGGTTCCATATACCTTTGAAATGCTTAAAAGGTTGCGTTTCTTACAGATGGAATTTTCCTCACTTAAAACAATTACTCAGGCAGGAGGTAAACTATCTGTTGAGCTATCTCGTGGGTTCGCTGAGTATGCTGCCAGTAGAGACATTCGGTTTTTTGTTATGTATGGTCAGACTGAGGCTACGGCGCGCATGAGCTATCTTCACCCTGAATATGCACTGTCAAAATGCGGCAGCATAGGGGTTTCAATTCAGGGGGGAGAGTTCTTCCTGGTTGATGAAAATGCTAAGGTCATTGATGGATACGATATGGAAGGAGAACTGGTATACCGGGGAGAAAATGTTACGCTGGGATATGCTGAAAGTCGGGAAGATTTGGCCAAAGGGGACGAGTTCGAGGGAGTGCTATATACTGGAGATATAGCTCGGCGTGATCAAGATGGCTTCTACTATATTGTTGGCAGGAAAAAAAGGTTTATAAAAATATTTGGCAATCGTATCAATTTGGATGAAGCGGAACAAATGATTAAAGAATTGCTTCCTGATTGTGCTTGCTGTGGGATTGATGACAATATGTTGGTCTATGTGACCGAGCCACGGAGAGAAAAGGAGGTTCTAGAGTTGATTACTTCCAGGACCGGGATCCATTCATCTGCTTTTTCTGTAAAAGTCATTTCTGAAATCCCAAGAAGCTTAACGGGCAAGACATTATATGCGGATCTGCTAAGTCGGGAAGTATGATGATTGATCTTATGGAGTTACTCTCTAAAGACCCGTACTCAACAGATAAGACTGAAAAAAATACTCTATTGACCACAGGTCTGTCTGTTTTGACGTCTCATCATTATCAAGCCTGTGAATATTACCGCAATATCCTTAACGCTATCAGATTTGACGTTCAAGATGTTGCATGTTGGACAGATATTCCTTTTTTGCCGGTACGACTCTTTAAGGAGATTGATCTACTAAGTGTCCAGCGCCACGATGTTGTAAAAACCATGACATCAAGTGGAACCTCTGGACAGGCAGTTTCCAAGATTTATCTGGATAGGGAAACATCTGCTAATCAAATGAAGGTTCTTACTAAGATAGTTTCCTCGTACATAGGTGCACAACGCTTGCCAATGTTAATACTTGATTCTCAGTCTATAGTGGAGAACAGAAAAATATTTTCTGCCCGTGGTGCTGGTATTTTAGGCTTTTCTATGTTTGCTGCTGATAAAGCTTATGCACTTGATGACAATATGGAACTGGATTGCACTGCAATTGATATTTTTCTGGAAAAGCACAAGGGTAAAAAGATATTACTCTTTGGCTTCACGTATATGATCTGGAAATATTTCTACAAGGAGCTGGCAAGACGAGGGCTGTGCTATGATCTTGGTAGTTCCATATTGATTCATGGAGGTGGATGGAAGAAGCTCGAAAATGAATCGGTTTCGTCAGTAGATTTCAAACAATGTTTGAGGGAAGTCTGCGGTATAAACCGGATCCATGACTATTACGGACTGGTTGAACAGGTGGGCTCGATTTATATGGAGTGCGATCAAGGATATCTGCATGCTTCTATTTTCTCTGATGTGTTGACGAGGTGTCCTTTTGACTTTTCTCCAGTTGCATTCGGAGAAGAGGGAATCATTGAAGTAGTATCTCTTCTGCCTGGTAGCTATCCGGGCCACGCTCTATTGACCGAGGATGTCGGGATTATTATCGGGGAGGATGACTGTCCCTGCGGGAGGTTGGGTAAGTATTTCAAAATTCTTGGCCGACTTGAAAACGCTGAGGTCAGGGGATGTAGTGATACATATGATACAAGATCTTTCTGAGGTTGAATATTGTGTTCCAGACAACCCTGACTTCCAAAGCATATTTGGTGCAAAAGGATATACTCCGTTTTGCGATGAGGTGATTGAGTTCCTGGATGCTTTGTCTGCATATCTGATGCAGGATGTGCAAGCTAGGGATTTTCCTGATGTTGTCTCTTTTGCCTTCTGGTGTCGCGCCGGAGCACTTCGAAAAATGAAAGCGAGCTACTCTGATTATGAACTGCGCTTAGGTCGTGGCATTGTGTTTCATATTGCTCCCTCCAATGTGCCGATGAATTTTGCCTATTCACTGGTAGTTGGTTTACTTGCAGGTAATGTCAATATCGTCAGGGTTCCTAGCCGTGATTTTCCACAAATCCAGATTATATGTTTTGCTATTCGAGCAATTCTTGAACAAGAGAAGTTCAGACAACTGCTTAATTATATTGTTTTGGTTCGTTACGAGAAGAATGATGCAATTACGGATTTTTTTTCAGAAAATTGTGATGTGCGAGTTATATGGGGAGGCGATCAGACGATTAATAATATTCGTCGTTCCCAACTTCCCCCGCGTTCGTTCGACCTTACTTTTGCTGACCGATATTCACTTTGTGTAATTAATGCTGATATATATCCAGGCAAGGATGATCCGGCTCAAATTGCTGGAGATTTCTATAATGATGCATATCTATTTGACCAGAATGCCTGTACATCTCCTCATATGGTGGTTTGGATCGGCTCAGCAGAGAATGTTGAGAAGGCAAAAAAACTTTTCTGGCATAATCTCCATTTGATTGTTGCTGAGAAATATGAACTGCAGCCGGTTTCAAGCGTTAATAAGCTTGTAGATGCTTACCGATTTGCGGCAACCTCCAGTGCATGTCATGTGCAGGAAATGGAGGATAATCTGATTGTCAGAGTTCAGTTGGAGCATCTGAGTCATGGAATTGAGAATGCTAGATCTATGTGTGGTTATTTTTATGAATATACTGCACAAACATTAGATGAGATAGCGGTCCTGATTAACCGTAAATTTCAGACACTTGTGTATTATGGGATGGATCTTGATGTCCTGCGGCAATTTATTGAGCAGTGCCGTCCGACTGGCATTGATCGAATTGTACCGATCGGTAGGGCGCTAGATTTTTCGTTGGTTTGGGATGGATATGACTTGATTTACCAGTTATCCCGGAAGGTGAGTTTGTGATATTGTTTCGCGGAATGATCAAAATGCATCCTTTTCAATCGCCACCAATTTTTTCTTTAAAGACTTTAACATGTCCAAAGATCGTATTTATCTAGGGAACCTTTTATACCCAGGTGCCGGTGTGTCTTTTCCATTAAACATTGGCTATGTTGCCGAAACTTTGAAGCAGTATCTTCCAGATCAGTTTGAAATTGAACTCTTTATTAATCCTGAGGAACTCGAGCGTGCTATAGAGAATGCGCCTCCCCGAATATTAGCATTAGCCAACTATGTTTGGCACAGAAATATAAACAGGCAAATGATTCGATACGCTAAAGATATTTCGGCAAGTACAATCACTGTTTTAGGGGGACCAAGCTTCGCCAGATCTGACACGGAATGGCTATCGAATTATTTTGAGACACATCCGTTTCTTGATTTTTATGTTGATGGCGAAGGAGAATGGAAGTTTCTTGAAATTGCTAAGCAAGGTATAAAGCATGGATATAATGTCAACATGATGAAACCGTATATGTGCCAAGATATTTTCTTCCATGAAGGCGCGGCCTTTTCCGAGGGAACTCGGTTGTTAGAACATGCAGACATGCATCAAGAAACTTTGGATCAAATTCCGTCCCCCTATTTAAATGGAACCTTGGACAAGTTTTTTGACAATGAGGAATTAGCTCCAATGATTGAGACGGTGAGGGGATGCCCCTATGCTTGCACATTTTGTTGTTGGGGAGGTCCTTCAGTGAATAAGCTCCGTCAGTTTTCTGTAGAGCGCGTAAAAGCTGAAGTTGACTATATTGCCGAAAAATCCAAGAATAGACTAAGTAAATGGCTAATCATGAGCGATGGGAATTTTGGAATTATCAAGAGAGATCTGGAAATTGCTCAGCATATTCGAAAAACAAGCGATACGTGTGGATGGCCTGATAAAATCTACTTATACTTTGCAAAGAATTCAAACGATAGAGTGGTTGAAATTGCTGCTGAATTAAGAGATTTTATCACAGTGAGCCTGGCCAGGCAAACTATGGATACCGCCGTTCTCAAAAATGTTAAGCGTTCTAACATTGACATACAGACCTTGCAAAGAATTGAGCAACTTTTGAAAAAGAGTAATATTGAATCAATGATAGAATTAATTTATCCACTTCCAGGAGAAACTAGAGAAAGCTTTTTGAATGGCATAGCAGCCCTGTTTGAGGAAATGGATATCAGTAATGTCGAGATAAGATTTTATCCGTTAGCATTATTGCCCGGTGCGGAAATAGCAACTAAAGAAAGTAAAGAAAAATACGGGTTACAAACTGCATGGCGGATGTTGCCTGGGCATAACGGAAAGTTTGATAAAATTAGCTCGCGTGAATATGAAGAAATTGTTATTTCTACCAATACATTTGAGTTAGAAGATTATTATTATATTCGTCAATTACATTTCTTCCTATGCCTATTTGTTACCTACAAAATTTATAAGCCTGTCATGGCTTTGTATCTGAGCCTCAAGCGAAAAGAAAGTTTTATTCGGTTTATTGATAATCTCATTGCAGAGATTCATTTGGAAGATGGAGTCCTGCGAGAATTGTTAATGAACCTGGATAAAGCAGCACAGGAAGAATTATTGCTTACTGAACAATTTCCCGTTCATGAAAAGTTGTACGATTATAAAGAGAAAGAACAAAAAAGACTTAATATCTTTTACATTTTCGAACTCTTGTATGGTAATCGGGGAAAATATCGCTGTGAATTTAATCAACTGATACGAAAAATATTTGTTGAAGAGTTACATGCTGAACATAATCTTGTGACGAATGCCTTAGAATCCATTGAACAGAATCTGGTCGATTTTATTCAGATGGAAGATAACTTGAACCTGGGAGTTTCTCTAGAGAACGTTGAGAGCGTTTCCTGTGATACCTATGTTGCAAAACAATTTACTAAGTATTATAACGGGAATTTGACCGAAAGTTTGGATAGGATGTATTATATGACATATCCAGGACACCTGGGCCGGGTAGTGTTAATGCTTCCATACTCCTGATTTTATGCTGGAACTTTTTTATTTACAAATTCAGTTAGATTAAAAGACCCTTTCTATAAAAGAATTGCTTTGTCTGGTGGCTGTTGTTCAGTAGACTACAATGTCTCAATATAAGATTTTTACTATGAACCCAAAGAAAGAAAGAAAGGAAGGATTATAATTAGTAAAACCAATTTTCTCTTTATTAACCCAAGCCCTATGCCTTTTAAGGAGCAAAAAGTTTTTCTAAATGAAGGGGATACAACTAGATTACCAGATTTTAGTGTTCCTATTGGTATTCTTGATCTTGCAGCATATATTGAAAGGCATGTTGGTGATATTTGTATTGAGTTGTTAGATTTTTCGGCTGATTTACATAAAGTATTCAGAAACAATGAAAGCCATAGGAATTCTGATCTCAATTTAAACAAATTCTATAAATCTGAAATAGAGTCTGTATCCATGGAACCTGATATCGTAGGAATCTCCATCCTTTATTCAACTTCTTACTACAGTTCATTAGAACTGGCGAAGTTGGCTAGGGAAAAGTGGCCAAATGCACTCCTGATCTGTGGTGGAAATCATAGTTCGGCTTACTATCAGGAAGTGTTAAAAAGTCCCTATATTGATTTGGTGTTTAGGGGAGAAGCAGAAATTCCATTGGTACAATTTCTACAGGAATATCAAGCGTCTAATGGTAAAGTGAATACAGAGATCCAAGGGGTCTACGATCGAGAAAAAGCCTCTAATTATAGTGACTGCTCTGAAACGGCTGTGATGTTAGAAAATTTAGATGAGATTGGCCTTCCTGCTTATAAACTCCTTGATATTAATTTTTATCTTTCGACGTCAATTCGATTGGGATTGGACGAAGGCAGCATGAGCACTATGTGGAGCCGTGGGTGTCCCTTTAAGTGTACATTTTGTGCGACAAGCGTTGTTCATGGCAGGAGGATTCGGGATAAAAGTAATGAGTTTATTGTTGAAGAGCTTAAACATATCAAAAGCCTCGGGTTCAAAACCATTACCATTTACGATGACCTTTTTGCAGCAAAACCTAAAAAATTTTTAGAATTGGAAAAGGAGTTGGAACAAATTGGTATTGTGGGCAATACCAATTTCTTGATTCCAAATGCATTAAATGTAATGATCTTAAACGAAGATGTTATTGATGCAATTACTCGCATGAACGCCGAATATTTTAGGGTGGCAATTGAGTCAGGTTCGCAATACACACAAAATAATATAATTAAAAAACATGTGAATCTCAAGAAGGCGCGAAAGTTATTGAAATACATGCGTACTAAAGACCTGCCCATTGAGGTCAATTTCGTTCTAGGTTTTCCAGGAGAAACCAAAGATCTTATGCAGGAAACTATTGATTTTATAGCTACCATTGATGTTGATTGGGTGTTGGTTTTCTCTGCACTGCCTCTCCCTGGGACCGAACTCTACCAACAGTTCATCGACGAAGGAGCTATAGACCAGGAGACATTCGATTGGGATATGAATCGAATGCCTTTGAGGGACTTTGATACCAAAGAAATAGGAAAAGATGAACTGGCTCAATTGGTATACGATATCAATATCTATTGGAATTTTTTCAACAACAGTAATGTTCGGAAAGGGCGGTATGAACGATTTATGAGGTCTTTAAATACGCATGTGATCAAGCGATACCCTTTCCATGTGGTTGGGCTCTATTGTCGGGCAACCGTATACCAGAAAATGGGTGAGCAAAAAAAATCGGAACAAGATTTTCAAAGATGTGTTAAGTTAATCAATAATGACGAGCGGTCCACCAAGATGTATCATAGATATTTTCACAAAATGGAACTATTGAAAGAGTACTTTACAAGCGGAGAGAATGAATTGCATCAAACCATGGCTCCTGATGCGGTGACCGTTTTTCCATCCATTACTGGATCTGCACTTTAACAAGGTTAAAATCTTATGCAAAAAAACATTACCGCTACTTTTTTACAAGGACAGAATATTGACCTCTCCCCTCTATGATTGGTCAAATCTTGAGTAAGTTGGGACTCTTATTAAATGCGTAATATTGTAATAGTCGGAGCTTCTGGATTAGGTAGAGAGGTATATCAATGGCTTTCTGACCTTGGTGAGAAGGAAAATGTAAAGGGATTCTTAGATCCCAATAAATCTGTATTACATAATAGTAAGATTAATCTACCTATACTGGGCAGAGAAGATACGTACAATCCTGAACCTCAGGATGTGTTTGTTATGGCTATAACCGATTCTAATATAAAGCAAAAGGCAATTAATGTTTTAAAAACTAAAAATGCCACCTTTAGATCCGTAATACATCCAACTGCTCTAATATCAGAGCATTCTAATGTGGGAATGGGGGTTATTATCTACCCATATGCTTTAATATCATGTGACGCTACCGTTGGGAGTTACACTGTTGTAACTATTGGAGCTGTCATTGGACATGATGTGACTGTCGGAGAATATTCGTATATTGGCACGAATACTGTGCTTGCCGGATGGTCAAGGGTGGGAATTGGATGCTATATCGGATCGAATTCTGTCATTGCACAGCGCTCTACAGTTGAGGATGGTTCAAAAGTATCATCCAATGTGACTGTATTTGGAAAAATAAAGAGAGGAGAAATTGTAATGCCGGCAAGAAATCGAAAAGCACTCCTTCAATCTCCACCAGAAATCCAATAATGTCACTTGAAAGTTCACAAAATATTGTCGAGAATAAAGTTCTGATAATCGCCGAAATAGGTGTAAATCATAATGGCAAAATGGATCTGGCATTTGAATTGATCAATGTTGCTTCTGAGTCTGGTGCTGATGTTATTAAATTACAAACATCTATACCAAATCTTGTTACCTCAAGAAATGCGCCAAAGGCTGATTATCAGTTGTCCTCAACAGATTCCAGTGAAACATTACTCGAAATGTGCAATAAATTGACTTTGTCTTTTGAAGAGACAAGAACCTTAAAATTATACGCTGAAGAAAAAGATATAAAATTTCTATCTACACCATTTGATCTTGTTTCTATTGATTTTTTAAATGAACTTGGGCTTGATTGTTTTAAAATACCATCAGGAGAAATAAATAATCTACCTTATCTGCGCAAAATTGGGCGGTTAAATAAGAAAGTGATTATGTCTACCGGAATGTCGGAATTATCTGAAGTCAGGGACGCTCTTGAAATATTAATTACCTCAGGGACGGATAAAACTAAAATTACTGTGTTGCATTGCAACACTGAATATCCTACTCCATACGAGGATGTAAACCTAAGGGCAATGGTGACGATGAGGGATGAGTTAGATGTACAGGTAGGTTATTCTGACCATACGCTGGGAATTGAGATACCAATTGCCGCTGTGGCCTTGGGTGCTACCGTCATCGAAAAGCACATTACTTTAGACCGTGCAATGCAAGGTCCAGACCATAGTGCGAGTATTGAACCGAAAGAACTGAACGCTATGGTACATGCCATTCGAAATATAGAGAAGGCACTGGGCGATGGGGTCAAACGTCCCAGCCCCAGCGAGCAAAAGAATATTTCAGTTGCCCGCAAATCAATTGTTGCAGCCGGAAGTATTAAGAAAGGGGAAATTTTTAGTAAGACAAATCTGCTGGTAAAACGACCCGGTATTGGGATTTCACCCAGGAGCTGGGATGAAGTTATCGGAACTGCCGCAAACAAAGATTATGAAGAGGACGATCTTATAGAGTTATGAAACGGAGGATCTGTGTTATAACTGGCTCACGTGCAGAATATGGCTTGCTATATTGGTTAATGAAAGAAATACAGGAATCCAATGAGCTTGATTTACAGATAGTTGTTACTGGCATGCACCTTTCCCCAGAATTTGGTCTTACTTATAAGGAGATCGAAAAAGACGGTTTTTTTATTAACAAAAAGGTAGAAATGATTCTTTCAGCCGATACGCCATCGGCGATTACAAAATCAACAGGATTGGGAATGATCGGATTTGCGGATGCTTTGTTAGAGTTGCAACCTGATATTGTTGTTGTATTAGGCGACCGGTTTGAGATTTTTGCGGCATCATTTTCGACCATGATCGCAAGAATTCCTATTGCACATATTGGTGGTGGTGAGACTACTGTAGGAGCCTTCGATGAAGCCATAAGACATTCAATCACCAAAATGGCTTTTCTCCACTTTGTGGCAACAGATGTATATAGGAATAGAGTTTTACAGTTGGGTGAAGAGCCTGAAAGGGTATTTAATGTTGGTGGTATGGGAGTAGACTGTATCATGAAGACTCGGTTGCTGGGAAAAGAACAATTAGAGAAAGAACTGGATTTTACATTCGGACCAAAGAATCTGCTGGTGACTTTCCATCCCGTTACCCTGGAAAAAAGAACCTCATCAGATCAATTTACCGAACTCCTGGCAGCGCTGGAAACACTGGATGACACTCACATAATTTTTACAGCGCCTAACGCCGATACGGATGGCAGGGTTATCAAAACATTGATCGATGATTTTGTCTCGAAACATCCCAGAGGTTCCATTGCCTTTACATCTATGGGTCAGGTGAATTTCCTGTCGACTCTTCAATATATCGATGCGGTTGTAGGCAACTCGTCTAGTGGCTTAGCCGAGGCACCTTCTTTCAAAATCGGGACCATTAATATCGGTGATCGACAAAAAGGAAGAGTGATAGCCAAAAGTGTAATTAGTTGCCTTCCTGAAAAGGACTCAATTGTTAATGCGATGAAGAAATTATATTCTGATGCATTTCAGAAGTTGCTTAATACCTTTATTAATCCCTATGGGAAAGTTGGAGCATCAGAAAAGATAATAGCAATTTTGAAAAAATATCAAATAGAAAATAACATAAAAAAAACATTTTATGATGTTAATTTTAACGTGAAACTTTAAGCAAGGGATTATTCATGAAGTATTGTAAAAAGTGTGTGATGCCTGAAGCAAGACTAGGTATAAAATTTACTAATGATGGTATTTGTTCCGTATGTGTGGCTTTTGAAAAAAAGAAAACTATTAATTTGGATACCAGTTTTCGTGGGCTTGAACAATTATGTGATAAATATCGTAATGGTAATGGTAAAAATCGGTACGATTGCATGATTGCGGTAAGCGGTGGAAATGATAATCATTTTTCATGTTCACATTTTGAAAGAAGTTGTGAATATGAATCCTATATTAGTGTCTGTAGAGGATAACTTTCCTATGACGGAAGCTGGTATTCATAATTTAAAAACATTTCAAAAGAATTTGGATGTAGTATAATTAGTTTGAAACCAGATCGAAGAGCTCAAAAAAACTTGACCTATGCATATGACGTGGCTCAGGCGTTGTTGCTGGTTTTAGGAAAGACATCTTAAAATGAAAAGATCACAACTAGAATGCTTGCAGATTCTCCCAAACACAAGTATTAAAAGTGCTATGAAAAAACTTGGAGAGACAGTGAGGCAAATACTGTTTGTTATAGATACCAATAACATTCTCATTGGGACTGTTAATGATGGTGATATTAGGAGAGGACTTTTAAAAGGGTTTTGTTTTGAAGATAAAGTAGAAAGATTGATGAAAAAAGAGTTTAGATCGTTAATGGATACTGGGGTTGATCTAAGAAGTCAAGCAAAAAAAATGATGGCTGAGACATTGGTTGAACAAGTACCGGTATTGGACCGTAACGGTGTTATAGTTGATGTCATTTTTTGGATTGATTTGTTTGGGTGTGAACAGGCAAAAGAAGTAGATAAGCATGAAAATCATGTAGTTATAATGGCTGGTGGTAAGGGTACCAGACTGGACCCGTTTACAAGGATATTGCCTAAACCACTAATTCCTATAGGCGATAAGCCTGTTATTGAATTAATTATGGAGAGATTCTACCAGCATGGTTTTCACAAGTTTATATATACGTTGAATTATAAAAAAGAGTATATAAAACTTTTTTTTAAAGAAAATAAATATCCATATTCTATCGATTGGGTTGAAGAAGATGTTCATTTGGGTACAGCCGGGAGTATTTATTTGTTAAAGGACAGAGTTAAAGAAGCATTTTTTGTTGTTAATTGTGATTCGTTTGTGGAGGCAAATTATGAAGAAATCTTAGCTTGGCACAAGGAACATGAAGCCTCTATCACTATAGTTGGATGCCACAAGGAGATTACAATACCTTTTGGTGTTCTTGAGTTGTCAGATGGTAAGCTTGAAAGGATTAGAGAGAAGCCGGTGCATGATGTAATAATAAATACTGGCGTTTATGTAATTGAACCTCACGTTATTTCGTATTTTCAAAAAGGCGAAAAAATGGACATGGATAATTTAATAGAATTGGTTGCTGCTAAGGAAAAAGTCTCTGTATATCCATTATATGGTAATTGGTTTGATATTGGTCAGTGGCAAGAATATAAAGCAAATATTGATAAATTAAAGGTTTTCTGAAAGTGTTTAAGGGTAAGAAAATACTCGGCCTAATTCCTGCAAGAGGAGGGAGTAAGGGTTTGCCACAAAAGAATGTGAAATCTTTACTGGGTAAACCTTTAATTGCATGGACGTTTGAACAGTCTTTAGCTTCTAAGTATCTTGATCAGGTGATAGTTAGTACTGATGATAAGGAGATTGCTTCAGTGTCTGAGCGATTTGGTGTTAAAGTGCCTTTTGTGAGGTCAGAAGAACTGGCAACAGATGAGGCGCGGATGGTAGATGTTGTTTTACACGCAATTAACTGGTTTGAAAATAATGATAGAATTTATGATTTAATTGTCTTACTTCAACCTACGTCTCCCACAAGGATTACCGGGGATATAGATAATGCGATTGAATTATTGTTTAAGAAAGGTGCAAGTTCAATTATTTCTGTCTGTGAGGATGGTTATCCTCCGTTTTTGTCAAATACTTTGCCTGAAGATGGCAGTATGAAGAACTTCGTAAAGGATGAACATTTGGGAAAAAACAGACAGGAGCTGCCACAATCTTTCAGGATAAATGGGGCTGTTTATGTTGTTTATTCTGATTATCTAAAGAAAGAGAAAGAGTTTCTTGGAAACAATACGTACGCTTACATAATGCCTGGTAATAGATCTATCGACATTGATAATATGATTGATTTTAAACTTGCAGAGTTAATTTTGCAGGAGTCGCTATAAAAGCGGGAATAAGTATATGTTTGCTTTGCGAAAGATGAGTTAATATTAGGAAGATAAGTCCCTAAGTAGGGACGAGACAACTATGAGAATACTCTTGCCAACTGGATTCTGGATCCATAAAACCTACCATAGTTTAGCGAAAAGGATAAAGGATGTATATCCAGAAGCTGTGTTTGGTGTATTTGGTTCAAAAGAATCGCTTAGTTTTTTACGAAAAATCTGTGAGAATGATAGTGATATTGAATATGAAATATTTGAAATAGACATGGGTAGAAAAAAGGATCTTTTTGAAGAAGATATTGATTATGATGAATTAAAAAAATTTGAGGAAGGTTTGCCACTTAAAAGTTTATGGAGAGAGATTGCAAGAGACAGAGGTTTAGGAGGCGCTTATAACCATGGAGCGATAAGAAGCAAAAGCAAACATGAAGGTGACTATAAATATATATTAAAATCTTTTAATTATGTACTCAATCAAAGCAGAGATATTTTTAACAGATTCAATCCGGACTTATATGTAGAAGGGGTTGCAATGGGTAGTATTAATGCTATTATCTTTAAGCAAATATGCAATGAGAGAAATATACCGTACATATCCCCCAGTGTGACACGCGTGAAGAGTTATTTTGCCTTTTCAGATTGTCTTCAGCTACTATTGCCTCAAATTGATAAATCTTATCTGGAGTTATTGAATGATTATGATGAAAATGATGTCAAGTTCATAAAGGCAAAAGGACTTTACGATATTATAATGAATGAACTGGAAAACCCGGACTATTTTGATAGGATCAATTCAAGGTTTAATATAGTTAAGTATGATTCGCCAATTAGAAAGGCAAAATGGCTTGCAGGTACGGTGTTTGGATTTATGAAGGTTATCATAGGTGCCTATAAAAACCCTTCAAATATTCTGGGAAGTATTTCGTATAATCTTCAGCGTAGGATTCAAGGATTAAGACTGACAAATCCTGATTTTGCTGACAAGGTTGACTGTGATCGTAAGTACATTTATTATCCGTTACATGCAAATCCTGAATATTCTACTTCAGTACAGGGTACAATGTGGATAGACCAGATTAGTGTAATAGAAGCCTTGTCAAAAAGTATCCCGGTGGATTGGCAGATATATGTAAAAGAGCACCCGGGAACACTTGTTGCGCGTGTTCGCCCTTTCTCTTTTTACAATAGGATTAGACAACTTCCAAATGTTTCCTTAGTCCCTATTGATATGGATATGCACAAATTAGTATCAAATGCACAGATGGTAGCCGTTATTACGGGCACTGCGGGTTGGGAGGCTGTTCAACGAGGTGTGTCATCGATTACATTTGCTGACAACACGTGGGATATATTAGGGCTCTCAAAGAGATGTGCTAATATCGAGACACTCTCGAAAGATATTTATGATGAAGTACGTAGAGTTAAGCAAATAACACTATCTGAGAGAAGGAAACGAATTATTTGTTACCTGGCGGCAGTATTACGACACAGTTTTAATATGACATATCCAAATCAATTTGTATTTACCGACTTTGGTACTGACGAAGAGTATGAAGTGTGTGGTAAGGAGTTGGCGGATGGTTTAATAAAACATCTGGAGTATCTACAAAAAGAGAAAGGTTACAGTTTCGGATTAGCTGTGTAGCTATATTAAGGAGTTATATATGAAAGACAAGGTTTTAGTTACTGGAGGTGCGGGTTATATTGGCTCAATCTTGGTGCCGATGTTGCTGCATAACGGATATAAAGTGACAGTGCTGGATAGCCTGCTCTTTGGCCAATCTTCTCTGCTGGATTGCTGTGGTGATCCGAATTTTGATTTTGTAAAAGGAGACATTTGCGATCTGGAGCTTGTTAAAAATCTTTTGCCACGCTTTGACATCATAATTGTACTGGCAGCCATTGTAGGGGCGCCGGCTTGTAAAAACAATCCGACTCTGACAAAGCTCGTTAATTACGATGCTCACATGTACATAGTGAAAAATACCTCATCGGAGCAGCGTGTATTATTCCCTACAACAAACAGTGGTTACGGTATCGGGGAAAAGGATAGCGCATGCACCGAAGAATCTCCGCTTCGGCCCCTATCGGAGTATGGGAAAATGAAGGTTGAGATTGAGGAAGCCTTTTTAGACAGGGGAAATGCTGTAACATTCAGGTTGGCAACGGTATTTGGTATGAGTCCCAGGATGAGAATGGATCTCCTTGTAAACGACTTTACCTATCGTGCCGTGAAAGATAGAGCTATTGTACTTTTTGAGGAGCATTTCAGAAGGAACTATGTTCATGTGCGGGACGTGGTGAAGGCGTTTATATTTGGAATTGATAACTATGACAGCATGAGGGGAGAGCCTTACAATGTCGGCCTGAGCTCAGCAAATCTCACAAAAAGGCAGCTATGTGAAAAGATCAAAGAATATGTACCTGAGCTATACATTCATTCAGCAGAAATAGGTGAAGACCCTGATAAACGTGACTATATCGTAAGTAACGAGAAAATCGAGTCTCTGGGTTGGAGACCGGATCTTTCTCTTGATGACGGCATTCAGGAATTGATTAAGGGGTACAAAATATTGAGACCCAATATTTTTTCCAATGTCTAATACTAAGATTTCCCTTTCAGAAACTACCGGAGTAATATTAGCCGGTGGATTGGGTTCAAGATTAAGATTGTCTGTAACTGATAGACCTAAAGTAATGGCTGAAGTAAAAGGAAGGCCATTTATAAGCTACTTACTGGATCATCTTTATAAAACAGGCATGACTAAAATTGTGATCAGTACTGGTTATATGGCAGATTTTATAGAGAGAACATTGGGGAACTCCTATAAAGGCTTAGAAATAATCTACTCAAGGGAAAATAAACCTCTTGGTACGGGTGGGGCGCTGAAACTGGCAGGGCAGTATATGAATGGAGGTTATGCCTTGGTGATGAACGGTGATTCGTTTGTTGAATATGATGTGCAACAGTTTTTAAGTTGGCATGTAATGAAAAGGGCATCTGTCTCTATGGTTTTGGCTTGGGTAGATAATGTCAACAGGTTTGGCAGTATTAAAGTGAATGCAGAGGATGATGTAAATTGTTTTGTCGAAAAAGGCAACATATCAGGTTCTGGATTTATCAATGCAGGAGTGTATTTGATGAAACAGGAGACTGTTGATACCATCCCTGATGAAACACCTTTTTCTCTTGAAAAACAGTTTTTTCCTTACTTAGTCGGTAGAGGATTATACGGCTATCAAATGAGTGAAAGATTCATCGATATCGGCACACCGGAGTCATTTGCCAAAGTTCAATCTTTTTTTGATGCGTGTTAACCATTCATAGCCAGCCGGATATTCTTTAAAGATAATAATTTAAAATGATCATTTCAAGAACACCATACAGGATTTCATTTTTTGGGGGAGGTACGGATTATCCCGCTTGGTATTTGAAAAATGGTGGAGAGGTATTGGCTGCCACTATTGATAAGTATTGTTACTTAACATGCAGGTATCTGCCGCCCTTCTTTGATCATAAAATACGGATTGTATATTCTGCGATCGAGTTATGTAAGAACGTGAATGAAATAAAGCATCCTGCTGTAAGAGAAGTACTGAAATTTCTAGCTATAGAAACAGGTGGCCTGGAAATACACCATGAGGGAGACCTACCCGCCCGAAGTGGCATTGGTTCCAGCTCTTCCTTTACGGTAGGGCTGCTAAATGCACTATATGCTCTTCAGGGAAAAATGATAGGTAAACACCAGTTGACTACGGAAAGTATTCATATAGAGCAGGATCTGATAAAGGAACTTGTAGGTTCTCAAGATCAGGCAGCGACAGCTTATGGAGGTATAAATCACATAAGTTTTTCCCCTTGCGGTGAGATTGTTGTTCGGCCTTTGACGCTGACTCAAGAAAGGGTGAATGAATTGAACGCACACCTTATGTTGTTTTTTACAGGTGTTAAGCGAACAGCGGAAAAAGTAGCGGAGAGTTATGTCAACAATCTTGAACAAAAGAAAAAACAGTTGTCATTAATGAAAGAAATGGTACGCGAAGCAGTTGCTATATTGAACAGCAACAGTAATATTTGTGACTATGGCAAGCTTTTACATGAAGCTTGGATGGCAAAACAAATGTTGAGCCCTCTGGTTTCAAACTTCCATGTTGATGCTTTCTATGAAACGGCTAGAGCTACAGGGGCTATCGGGGGGAAATTGCTAGGTGCAGGTGGTGGTGGCTTTATAATGTTGTTTGTTCAGCCTGAATTCCAGAATAAGATGAGAGAAAAATTAGGCAAATTCCTACATGTCCCATTCAATTTTGAATTTAATGGAAGCCAGATAATATTTTATGATCAGCAAAAGAGATATCATTATGAGGAAGAAGTGCATTCTCAAAACAATATCTCTCCGGCTGTCGAATTGAAACATTTATTAAAATAGTCTTTATGGATAAGTCCTCAAAAATTTTCGTTGCAGGGCATACCGGCCTTCTTGGTACGGCAATATTGAGGAAGCTTGCCGAGAAAGGTTATAATAACATAGTGACCAGGATCCACAAAGAATTAGAGCTCAAGGATTCCAGGTTCGTAAATGAATTCTTTTCTAGTGAAAAGCCGGATATTGTCTTTATGGCGGCAGGAAGGGCTGGAAACCTTAGAAGGTGTATCACGCATCCCGCAACCTTGTATTCTGAGAATTCAATGGTACAGAACAATTTGTTTGCATCAGCCCAGCGATATGATATAGAGCGCCTTGTCTATTTCGGCTCTTCATGTATATATCCGAATGATGTTAAGCAGCCTATCAAGGAGGAGTCTTTTCTTTCTGGTCCGTTGGAAGAGGCAACAGAAGGTTATGCTGCGGCCAAGTTGAGCGGTGTTCTGGCATGCAAGGCATACAATAGACAGTATTATAATGGTGTGTGCAGGTTTATTTCACTTATTCCAAATACCCTGTATGGCCCGAACGATCATTTTAATTTGGAGCATTCGCATGTGTTTTCGGCCTTGATCATGAGGTTTCATGAGGCTGTAGATACTGGGTTAGAGGAAGTTACTTTGTGGGGAAGCGGAAATCCTAGAAGGGAGTTCATTTTCAGCGAGGATGTGGCTGAAGCGTCCATCTTTATGGTAGAAAACTCTGACAAGCTGGAAAATACTCACTATAATACTGGAATTGGAGTGGATCTCTCAATTCGAGAATTGGCGTCAATGATCGCAAAGGAAGTGGGTTTTCGGGGAAGGATAAAATGGGATACTACTAAACCTGACGGGCGATTACATAAACTTTTAGATAGTAGCAGAATAGCGCAGCTAGGATGGAAAGCATCTGTTACTGTAGAAGAGGGATTACGAAAAACATACAAATGGTATTTGGAGAATATAAAGGAGAAAGAGTTAACGCCAGGGGTAATGTAGAGGATTACCATTCAGATTACGGAATGTTTTACTCCGTGCCAGTTTTGGGGTGTACCTGTTCTCCGTCTCTTTATAGCTTACACTTTGGTGGATAATACAAAGATGTCTATAAAACCGGTATTTGCATATAGGTTTAAATCATTGACTTTCTTTGCCACGGAATTTCCTGACATAGCTATATTAAATTGATGGTTATAAATACTTTTAGTTCCTTGTTCAATGAAAACAGAAAATAAGCAGACTGTATTAATCCTGGGGGGGGCAGGATTTATTGGAAGTAATCTGGCAGAACGTTTTTTAAATGCTGATTACCACGTTATTGTAGTAGATGGTTTATTAGAGCAAACAGGTGGGGCAAGAAAAAACCTGGACAGCATCATTTCTCACATACAATTCTTTGATTCAAAAATAGAGGATATTGGAAATCTATCTGATTTAATTGCACAGAGTGATATTATCGTTGATAGTATGGCTTGGATGCCGCATCTGTTGGCAATTAATGATCCTCGTTATGATTTGAGTATAAACGTAGAGTCACATCTTCATTTAATAGAGCATTTGACAGAAAACAGTGAAAAGAAAATTATCTATTTAGCTTCTCGTTCTCAGTATGGCAATCCAAATGTAGAAAAGATATATGAAGATACGCCAATGGATCCTGTAGATATTCACGGCATCCATAAATTGACTAGTGAGTCATACTACAAGGTGTATTCGAGAGTAAAAGGAATAAATGTTATTAGTCTGAGAATTCCAAACTGTTTTGGAGAAAACCAACTTGTGAAAGGGGAAGATTTAGGTCTAGTTGGTAACTTTATTAAAGACATCATGAATGATAGAGATCTTGAGATTTATGGAGCTAACAGAAGACGTTCCCTTGTATATGTGAGGGATCTGGCAGATGTTGTTCTATCAGTGAGTAGAAAGGAATATGAGGGTTTTATGGTATTTAACATTGGCGGACATGAGATAATGGTTGAAGATCTCGTTAAGATTCTAATAGAAATTATTGGTAAAGGGAAATACAGGATATCTGAACCACCTAATGAAATAAAAACTATAGACATGGGTAGTAAGAGGTTTGTGGATGAAAAAATAAAAAGGTACATCGATGATTTTTCACTCACCGATTTGAGTGTGTCATTAGAAAATACTGTTAAGTATTTTGTTTACTCTTTGAATTAATCTGTTGATAAGAGCTTATGAAAAAACACTCAATATCTGAGTTTAAAATAAATGGTTTGTCTCTATTGTAAACAAATCAAAATCTGAAATGTATGTGTATAATGAATTAATGATTTTATAAGTTATAGAATAATGATTTTTAACTAACGGAAAGGGGCAATTAGTTATGGCAGAGAAGAAAGATCCTTGGAAGTTCGCGAATCCCACAAGGACAAAGAAATCTGAAGTTGATTACCGTGTTCAACTGGATGAGTATATTGAGAATAGTCCTGTTTCAAATGTCGAGAAATTTCAAGACTTTTGCAAATATATTCCAGCTCCGGATTTAAGAAAATTTATCTGCAAGTACGAATTATTTAAAAAAGTCATAGATAGCCACGGTGTTGTAATTGAATGCGGTGTTTTGAATGGTGGTGGATTAATGGCATGGGCCCAACTCAGCGAGATGCTGGAACCCTTTAATCACCCTAGGAAAATAATTGGTTTTGATACGTTTTCAGGCTTTACCTCAATTTCTGAAAAGGATAAGACGGCAAAAGCAGTACAACTCAAGAAAGGAGGATTTGCTGCCGATAGCTACGATGATCTTCAAAAGTGCATAGAGTTGTTTGACCAAAATCGAATACTTAAACATATCCCAAAAGTGCATCTGGTCAAAGGTGATATTGCGGAAACCCTGCCAGCTTTCCTGGAAGAGCATCCTTACATTGTTGTGAGCCTTCTTCATTTAGATTTTGACTTATATGAACCAACTGTTCATGCGTTACGTCATTTATTACCACGCATTCCAAAAGGTGGAATAATCGCTTTTGATGAATTAAACAATGACCTCTTCCCTGGTGAAACAATTGCTGTAATGGAGGAAGTAGGTATTAGCAACTTAAGAATTCAACGGTTCCCATTTGGGATAGCTACGTCCTATGCTATCATTGAGTAAGATAACCTTTTATTTTAATTACAATTTAACTATCACAACAGATACCCACGGCATTATACCTCTAGCCCTCTGTTATTTACGAGAGGAAGAAATATGATGAAAAAAAGAAACCAAACAATTAGTATGGGGACCCATACTAATATTCCAGGATTGCTATATCATCCTGACACTTTGGACAAATGGATGAAGGGTGAATATTTTCCACCATTATACGTCGAAATAAGTCCTACCACATCGTGCAACCACAATTGCTCTTTTTGCTATGTTAATTATGTCAGGGAAGACAAAATGTCTATTCCTGAGGATCTGCTGATAAAAATATTTCAGGATTTGGCCAGGGCAGGCGTGAAAGCTTGTGAACTGCAGGGAACTGGAGAACCTCTGTTGAATAAAGGCGTTCCGGATGCTATTGTAGCTGGCAAAAATGGAGGGATGAACATTTGTCTTGTTACCAATGGATCGCTTTTTACGGAAGATATGCTGGAAAAAATCATTCCATGCCTTTCATTTTGCAGGTTCAGCAGCCTTGAATGTTCTCCGAAGTTGTATGCCAAAACACACGGTGTTCCGGAAGAAAACTTTTACAAGACAATAAAGGCCCTGGAGACGGCCACTAAAATAAGGGACCGCGATAAACTTGATACAATAATTGTCGCGACTTTTACGGCATTTGAATACAATATATCCCATATCGTTGAAACCACACGAATGATAAAGGATATTGGTGTTGATATTTTTACCATAAAACCGGCCATAAGGCTTATGGACAATCCGGGCCATGAAAACCTGGAAATTGGTTTGCATAAAAAATATGCTGAGCTCTTGGATGAAGCTAGTTCCCTTAGCGATGAAAACTTCAAGTTAAATCTACGTCACGATCTTTTTAATTATTGCCAGGATCCATCATCCATAGTTAGAGATTTTGAAACATGCTATGGAGTTGAATTTGAAATCATGATAGATGCGGATGCTAAAATTTATCCATGCATGTGCAATTGGCGTAATGAGAGATATTGTTTTGGAGACTTATCCAAAAACAGCTTTGAGGAAATATGGAAAAGCGATGAGCGAAAAAGAAAAATGGAACGTTTTTTGTTGGAAATGAAAAACCCTTTATGTGATGCACAGTGCAAGCAATTCGCCATTCATCCTCTCTTAAATAAATTGAAGAATCCGCCCTTACACTCAAATGTAATATGACAGATAGGTCCCTGATTATTGATTCAAGCAGAGATAGGAAAGGGTAAATATACTTGTTAAGGGTTAATAATTGGTTTTTCTAGAATGAGATTTCGAGCAGTGCTGTGAATTAGCATAATTGAAATAAAACTCAAATTGAAAAGGATAAATTAATGCAGAAACTTGATGTTAAGAAAACTAACCTTGAAGGTGTTTTAATCATTGTACCACCAACGATTTTTGGAGACCACAGGGGTTATTATATAGAAACATACAATGAGAAAATGTATAACGATGCAGGTATTAATATGAGATTTATACAAGATGATAGTATTATTTCCAGTAAAAAAGTTTTAAGAGGAATACATTATGATGACAAAACGTGGAAACTGATTTCATGTCTGTATGGGGAATTTTACCTTGTCATTGTTAATTGTGATGATCAATCAGCTAATTTTGGAAAATGGGAATCTTTTACTCTGTCAGAAGCAAACAGAATACAGGTACTAGCACCACCTAAGCACGGTGTTGTTCACTTAGTACTAAGCGATAATGCAATTTTTCATTATAAGCAAACTTCATATTTTGAACAAAAACGTGAAGGTACTTATCGGTGGGATGACCCTAAATTTAATATAACATGGCCAATTAACGATCCTATACTTTCTGAAAAAGATTCATTTGCCAGTGAGTGACTGCTGGCAAATTAGATATATCAGGATCGTATATTTGCAGTATCAAACCTCAAAAGGTTGTTACACTAAAATTTACAAAAAAATTCTCTCACTCTGTTACATCTTCAGTTTTTCAACGATATACATCTAACGATAAAGTTTTATAACCTGTGAAAATAAAACTTGGTCAGATTTCACTTAGATACGTTAATCTTTCTTTTGGTAGGTTTTTTACACTTATCAAGTTTAAAAATATGGACAGTTGTAGTAATTTATAAAGTGAGAGTTGGGTGACAGAAAACGCTTTCTGTCAGAATGTTTTTTATATATGAACCCAAATTTTAATCGATGATAAAAAGTAAAAGACAAATTATATGAGAAAAAAAGTTGCAATTATTATTCCTACAAAAAATAATTCAAATTGTTTAATTGAATTACTTAACTATTATGCAGGTGTTAAGTCTAAGCATACAATATATATTGGTGATGCAAGCGATCCAAAATACTTAGCAGAAACTATGCCTGTAATAGAGTCATTAAGTAGTATTATTAATATTGTTCATAAACAGTACCCTGAATTGAATAGAGGAGTAATAGATAATCTAGCCACTGTAAAAAGGATGCTTGGATTTGTTAAGGAGGAATACACGGTATATAGTGGAGATGATGATTATTATATTCCACATTCATTAGATAAATGTGTTGATTTTCTTGAAAATAATCCGGATTATTCATGTGCACATGGATTCGGCCATTTTGTGAGCTATAATGAAAGTGAGGGTGCGTCGAATATTAGTGGAAGGTATGATATTAATGAATATGAAGGTGATTCAGGTACAGAACGCTTCAAGACGTTAATGAATAGCTATTCACCGTTATTATTTAGTGTACATCGTAAAGAAATATTTATGAAGATATATAGAAATATTGAACTGTTGACAAACACTACGCTTACCGAACTAATGCCGGTGGGTTTAAGTTCTATCCTTGGGAAATCCAAAAGATTAAATAAATTGTATCTTATAAGAGGTGTTCATAAACAAAGAGAGCAGCAACCAACACTGATTGTAAAGATTTGTGATCCTGAATGGTCTCAATCGTTACAAGTTTATTTAAACACATTGACTGAAGAGATAAAAACGGTTGACCGTGTCGACGAAAAAGATGCAATGCAAATTATTAAGCAGGGCTTTTGTGTTTATTTGGAGATGTCTATGGCAAGATTATATTGCAAGAAAGATATATTATCATCCGCAAGGAATATAATTGAACTTGTGCTGCAGGGGGTAAGAATGAGTGTGCCTCTGTTTATAAAAAACTTTGTTAGAAATAATATTTTATCATTTAATAGTGATCAAAAGCCATATGGTGTTTTTATTAATACGCCAAAACAGTTGTCAAAATCATCACCTTACTATCTTGAGTTCATCTCAGTCTTATCAGCATTTGATAGAATGTCTAAGAAAAATAAGCAAATGGTTGATTATGCTAAATCAGAATAGTTTGGTTAATTTAGACAGTGAAATGTGATTATATGTCGGTGATTTTTCTCCAGATAAAAGAAGATATACAATGGATTATGACGCTTTGTCAAAACGTAGACTGGATATGGCAATGTGATGTTAAAATGAGGTATTTTGAAAAAACGTAGATGGTACGAAGCCACCGGTAAGCTTAACATGTTTAATGGCCATTACTGGAAATCAGGACATGATGCTCAAATTATTGATGGAGAGAATGAGAACCTGTTTATGGAAGAGATGTTGTAAGGACAAATTAATTTGTACTGTTAAATATGCAAATTAAGAAAAAGATAAAAATCGGAACAGTTCAGATTAACAACAGTTTTTCTAATCAGAGCTATCTTCCTTATTCTATAGGTGTTTTGCAGGCTTATTCACAGAAATATACAAAGAATATAGATGATTTTGAGTTTCTTCTCCCAATTTATAAGAGAATAAAAATAAAAGATGCTCTTAGTAAATTAAAACATGCAGATATTGTGTTATTTAGTGTTTACGTTTGGAATTTCAATCTTTCTAGAGAGATTGCAAAGAAATTGAAACGAAGAGATAATAAAAAATTGATTATATTTGGCGGCTGCCATATTCCCAAAAAGAGAATCGAAGAATTCTTAATAAAAAACCCCTTTATTGATATCGCATGTATCAGTGAAGGAGAGATAGTTTTGAAAGAAATACTTGAAAATTATCCTGAAAAATCTTGGGGTAACGTACCATCTATAGCATACAGAAATAAAAATAATATAATAATGAAAACGCCTATATGTGAGAGAATAAAAGAATTGGATGAAATACCTTCTCCTTATTTGGATAATGTTTTTAAGCCATTAATGGATTCAGTTCCGAAAGAAACATGGATAGCTTTGTGGGAAACAAACAGGGGATGTCCTTATGGGTGTTCTTATTGTGAATGGGGTGGGAATTATCAAAAGAAAATATATAAACTTTCTTTGCAGAGGTTAAAAGAAGAAATAGATTGGATGAGTGAGAACAAAATAGAATATATATTTTGCTGTGATTCTAATTTCGGCATTTTTGAAAGAGATCTTGAAATAGTAAAAAAAATTGCAGAAAATAAAAGAATTTATAATTACCCACAGGCTTTTTCTATTCAGAATGCAAAAAGTTCAGGTGATAGAACATACCAAATTATGAAAATATTATCAAAATCTGACCTTTCTAAAGGGGCCAATTTAGCATTTCAATCGACGAATATAGACACATTAAATAGTATCGGCCGTGTAAATATTTCAAATGATATTTTTACGGAACTTCAAAAGAAATTTAATAAAGACGGTATTGAAACGTTTTCAGATATAATCTTAGGTCTCCCGGAAGAAACCTATGATACATATAAAAAAGGTATTGATACTTTAATAAATAATGGACAGCATAACCGTATTCAATTTTTTAATCTTTCTCTTTTGCAAAATTCTGAAATGGGAACCAAGGAATATCAGGAAAAATATGGATTAAAGTCTGTTAAGTCAAGGATAATGAATGTTCATGGGAGTTTATCTGATGATAATGAGATCCCTGAATTCCAGAAGCTGGTGACTGCAACAAATAAAATGCCTGAAAATGATTGGGTTAGTGCGAAAACCTTTTCGTATATGATTTCGTTTTTGCATTTTGATAAAATATTGCAACTACTTTTGGTCATATTAAATAGTAAATATAATATTATATATAGTGAGGTTGTAGAGTCTTTTCTTAATTCATCCCGAACAAAATATCCGGTTATTGCAGAAATAAGAGATTACTTTAAAGAAAAATCATTGAATATTCAAAAAGGAAAAGAAGAATACTGTAAATCAGAAAAATGGTTAAATATTTGGTGGCCTGCAGATGAACTTAAAATTATAGACATTTTTACATCTGGAAAATATCTTAATTTTTATGCCGAATCTGAAGAATTGCTAAATGAGATTTTGATATCTAAGAGTATTATGTACGATTCTGATATAATTAAAAATTCAATTCTTCTCAATAAGGAAATAATAAAACTTCCTTTTGGAAAGAAAGACCAGATTGTGGAATTAGATTACAATATTTGGGAAGTATATAAATCTGCACTTGCCGGAAAAAAAATTACCTTAGAGAAAAAGAAAATTAAATATAGGATTGAAAAAAATAAAGAAAAATGGGAGAGTTGGGAAGAATGGTGCCAGAAAGTTGTGTGGTATTGTAATAGGAGAGGTGCATATATATATAATTGTGAGGGTGTCAATTAATAAATATTGGTGATATGTCTCCGCAGGATTTAATCGATATTCAAAATGAAGCTCTTGCAAGTAAATTCACTTTATACCATGGAGATGGGTAACTATGATTAAAAAGCAGGGAATGGTGTGGGCTGGGCTCACATTGAAAAGATTAGAGAAGTGTATTGATGAAGGCAAAGAAACTAATTTCTTGCCTGATAAACAATTAGGTATTAATAGAAAGGAATAGATAATGAAAATTAAGCCCTTTAAACCTAACTGTAATTTGAATACTGTAAAAGACGGACGAGGTGCGATCTTCTCATTTATTCCGGATCAGCCAATTGTAGAATGGACACACCAGTTTATTAAAAGCGGAAAAATCAGGGGGAATCATTGCCATCCGGAATTCGATGAATATATTCTACTCGTTTCCGGTGAAGGAATGGAAGTGGAAAAAGATACTGAAACGGGTGAGGAAGAGTTCTTTTATATGGCTAAAGGACAGTGTATTTTCATTCCCCGCAATACATCTCATGTTTTTCTGGCAATTACGGATTGTGAATCTGTATCATTTTTAACAAAAAGATGGAATGACTGTGATGAGCCGATAATACACGAAAACCTGGGTTTGGGGAGTGGGGATCATGGAGATTCTGCAAGTAATTATCATGATGAAAAAAGTAGTGAAAAAAAGCATGTATAATTATTTGATTCGATGGGGAAAATAAACTTTGGGATTATAGGCTGCTCTAACGTTGCATCAAGGAGGTTCATTCCTGCTTTGCTTCAGTCACAGTATGCAAATCTTGAAATGATAGGAAGCCGTGACTCTCAAAAGGCAGCAAAATTTGCTGACAAGTTTAAATGTAATAAGCACGGTACATATAGGGATGTCATTAATGATCCTGATGTTGATGCTGTATATATTTCAACGCCAATTACTTTAAGAGAGGAATTGGTCTCATTTGCAATAAAGAATAATAAACACGTAATTAGTGAAAAGCCGGCTTTTTTGGATTATAACACTGCATCAAAGGTGGTATCTTTATGTAAGGAAAATAAGGTTAGAATAATGGAAGGGTGGGTGTTTAAATATCATCCTCAGCATACAATAGTTAAGAAACATATTAATGACAATAGAATTGGTGCCGTAAAGTACTTTGACGGTCAATTTACATATCCTTTGCCTGGACCAGATAACATAAGGCTAAAACCGGAATTGGCAGGTGGTGTCTTTTATGATTCTGTAGGTTATCCGGTTGCTGCTGCACAGTTGTTTATAAGCAATAAACCTGCTTCTGTATTTTGCATAAGAAATTTTGACGAAAAGTACTCAGTTGATAATTTTGTGCGAATTCAAATTCAATTCGAAAACAATGTTAACGCCCATGCCGTAGCAGGATTTGGTCTCCATTATAGTTCTACATATTCAATTAACGGGTCCAAAGGCCGAATATCTGTAAAAAGAGCTTATGCTGTCGGTGAGGACATGGAGACAACAATAAGTATTGAAACAGATGAAGGCGATGAAGAGATTACTGTTCCGCCACACAATCAGTTCTTGTCGATGATAGATGGTTTTTGTTCACAAATATTGGCAAATGAATCACCTAATTATGATTTTGAGGATGACATGCTAACTCAGCACCTGATCATGGATGCTGCCATGAAATCTAGTATTAATAAAGAACTTGTTTTCCTGGTTGAGAAAAGAGAATAAATTTCTTGGTATGCAGAGGAAGTAATATTTATTCGATCGTATTTGTGTAGAAAGTGGGTTTTATATGGAAATTCACGATAAAAAATCTAGAGTTCTACTTCTTAATCTACCTAGTGCCTGGTAAGCAAAGGAGCCTTTTTTAGGATTGGGTTATCTTGTGAGGACTTATGAAAGATGAAACCCATGTCTATATAATGCCCAGGGAGAGATCAGTTGATATAGGTAACAAAATGGATCTCAAGTTTGCCGAATTCTTAAAGCAAAAAGTTTAAACCAATCCTCAATATCAAAAGATATTAGAGTCATACCCCTTAAAACAAGCCAGTGCTGAGTGCTTAAGTGTATTTGAGGAAAAATAGTGAAATTAAAGCGTAAAGTAAATTTTGACATCTGCACATATTGTAACCATAAATGTGTTTTTTGCTCAAACCCTGATCCGAGAACGATTAAAGATCAAACCTCTTTAGCGGATTTTAAAAAAGTTATGAGAAACTTGACTAAAAATGTTGAAGTAAGTGAGCTTGGTTTATCTGCAAGGGGTGAGGCTCTTATCAACAAAGGTTTTGCACAAATTATAGAGTCCTGTAAACAAGAATTCCATATGTCTTACGTTTACTTTAGTACAAATGGCGCATTGCTTACAAATAAAAAAAGTATAGAACTTTTAGATGCTGGTGTTGATAGTATAAAGTTCTCTGTAAATGCCTTAGATGCTGAGACCTATAACAGTGTTCATCAGGTTAATGATTTTGATTTGTCTATAGAAAATTTTAAAAACTTACTTCTATTAAAAAAGAGTAAATACAGAAATTTAAAAATTACAATCTCATCTGTAATTGATTTAGATGAAGATTTATTAAAAGATGAGTTTGAAAAGATTCTTGGTGATGATTATGGCCTGATAGACGGCATATCTGTAAATGCTATAGTATATACATCAAAATTTGACGAAGTCTCTGCTCGAAAAGTTATTACTAAAAAGTGTCCTATCCCTTTTGAAGTTGTATCTATTAACTCTGATGGATCTTTAGGACTTTGTTGTAGGGATTATTTTGGTGAGATAAACTTTGGTTCATTAAAAGAGAATGATTTTATGGATTTGTATAATTCGAAAGAGTTTACAGAGATTCGAAAGATGCATGATAAAAGTAAGTTTCCAGATAATCATCTATGTAAAAGATGTCTTCTGTATAGTGGTGAATGATGCTTGATGATAAGAAAATCTATGGGCTATTTGCCTTGAGACATTTAGATCAATCCACGTGTAAAATTATTATAGCATTATGCAAAATGTAACACAGGTCATGGTAAATGTATTATAATTTATTAATGTTGGATTTTATTATATCCTTATGTTGCTAATATTCAGAAACAAAACATATTCCTTTCTGAAATAAAGAGCTATGTTGAAAATGAAATTATTTCTTTTTCATATTGCTTTTATCTTTTTTCCTAATGGATAGATTGCTACTTGATTTGTTGTCTTGGGAATCTGTTGTATATATCAGATTATCTGGGAGATCAGTAAAGGAAGTTTACTATTTGCATGAATCTATATTGATTAAGCCATTTAAAAAGATTCTTTCATGTATTTCGAGAGTCAAATACGTTCAAATAACTGATATTCAGCTTGCTAAAGAAAGGATTGGGTCACTATCAGCATTTGAAGAAATAAATAATGAAGTAGACAGGTTAGCTGGCAAATATAGTAAGGATTGGATCGAAAGGAATATAGAGCTTATACGAATACACCAATTTAATTATCAAAAAGTTCAGCAGTACATTAAAGAAGCGACTTGCCATCATTTGTATTTCCCCGTTGTATTAAAAGTAATTTCCAAAATTATGTCAGATAAAAATTTGTGTACTTTTGTGATGAGAAGAACACATTTTTGTGACTGTTTAAGAAGATATTATGAGGGGGAAAATGTTTGCTTCTATAGCATGGTCTTTTCGCAATATTTTCGAATTATTAAAAGAGAATATCATGCAAATGATAGTTCTTGCAATGTTTATTATTCGGACCGGATAATAAATTTGCTACATGTGTATCTGTATTGGGTAAGGGAAGTTGCAAAAACGTTATTTGCTATATTTTACATGAAATTAGGCAAAATTAAATTGTTAGACACTGATAATACGTCAACTGTAAATATCGGGGTTGTGCAATCGCAGTATAGATTGAGGGATAGTGAATACAATGATTTGTTCTGGCTGAATGCTGATAATATGTCATCGGGCAGTATTTATCATATTGAATATTTCCCCTACGACCATGAGTCATTGCAATACCTTTCAAGATTAAATGTTAAGAGGATCACCTTCAGTCCGGGATTATTAATGAAATACAGACAAACCTCAGGAATAATTAATATGCCCATATTAGTTACGGTAGATATGAAGGATTTATTTTCTTCTCTTTTGCCATCATTTCACTTTTTGAAATATCTATTGTTCAGGGGTGAAGACGCATGGTCGCGCTTTCAACTGATTCATTTAAAGTGGTGGACTAGTTATTGGTATTGTATTTTTAAAAAACTAAATATTGAGATATTTTGGGCATTAACTGAGGTTAGTAATCGTAAGATGGCACAAGCACAGGCATTGGAGAACATGGGAGGTATTTATTGTGGCCATCATTCAGGGAACTATCCAATAATGACACTAGGTTCGCAAATCGCATATGATGTGCTATTTACATGGGGGGATCATTTTATAAATAACAATTTCTTTAACTCCTATCCAATGCTAGCATCCTTTGTTACTGGGTATTATCGTGATAATACGTTTGTAAAACAGAGAATAAGAAGCGAAGAGTTCAAAAGTCAATTTCAAGATAAGTTTGTTTTGTCATATATGGATGGTGGTTATGCTAACGACACGTCATCTTGTAAGGACTCGTTTGTCTCTATATATGAAATGTTACTAGATGTCTTGAAAAATAACGCATCGGTCATTCTGATTTGTAAACCTAAAAGAAAAGCGCTGTTTGATAATGTCGTTTGTAGAATACCAAATATGAAGAAATATATAGATCAAAAGAGAGTTATAGTTATGTTTGGAGATACAGAAAAGCTCAAAGAATCTCCTGCATTTGTAGCTATGGCAAGTGATCTTGTGGTGGGATTTAGTGTTAGTACTGCAGCCGCAGAGAGTTTTTTTTCCGGAACATTAGCTTTCCATGCTGATTTGACTGGTTTTTCTAATAATGAATTTGGGAATAAAGGTTTAGGGAAAGTAGTTTTTAGAGACATAAAAAGTTTGAAGAATGCTATACAGGACTGTATTGACAACGATGTCTCAGGAAAATATAAAGAGGCAAAAGAGATATACCATATGCTGGATCCGTTTCAAGACGGACAAGCATATAAACGTGTGGGATTTGTTTTAAGAAATCTACAAGAGTTGCTTGGCCAGGGACATAATAGAGAGGACGCTACAAAGATAGTCAATGATAGATATAAAGATTATCTTCAAACAGCTGCTAAGCTAAACGAAGAAATAAATGCGTAAAGATTATTTAGTTTTCGGTTCGCCACTTATTGAAGAAGCAGAAATTAATGAAGTAGTGGACTCATTGCGTGCAAGATGGTTAGGTACCGGTTCAAAAGTATGAAGTAATCTCAAAGTCTAACTAATTGTTAAATTTTGAAGGAGAATGGAGAATTAAAATATGTTAAATAATAAGGCTATTCTTATTACGGGTGGCACGGGATCTTTTGGTAAGAAATGTACAGAAATTATTTTAAAAAAGTACAAACCAAATAAACTGATTATCTTTAGTCGTGATGAGTTGAAACAATTTGAGATGTCTCAGCTTTTTCCTGAAAAGAAATATCCATGTATTAGATATTTTATAGGAGATGTCAGAGATAAAGATAGGCTAAGTAGGGCTTTTGATGGGGTTGACTGTATTATTCATGCAGCAGCTTTAAAACAGGTACCAGCAGCGGAACGTAATCCTTTTGAAGTAATACAGACAAACATTATAGGGGCTCAAAACATCATTAATGCTGCAATAGATAGAGACGTTAAAAAAGTTGTAGCTTTGAGCACAGATAAGGCCGCAAATCCTGTTAACCTTTATGGGGCGACAAAATTATGTTCTGACAAACTTTTTATTTCAGGAAATTCTTATTCAGGCGGGCATGGAACAAGATTTTCTGTTGTAAGATATGGTAATGTTATTGGAACCAGGGGTAGTGTTATTCCTTTCTTTAAGAAGATGAAAGATACAGGGGTAATTCCTATTACTGACACAGAAATGACTCGCTTCTGGATTACCCTCGAGCAAGGAGTAAATTTTGTGCTTAAATGCCTGGAAGTGTCGAATGGCGGTGAACTACTTGTGCCTAAAATACCTAGTATGAAAGTATTGGATCTTGTAGAGGTAATAGCTCCTGATTCCAGGCACGAAATTGTTGGAATACGTCCCGGAGAAAAAATACATGAGGTTATGATAACAAGAGATGATTCACGTCATACTTTGGAATTCGATGATTATTATATAATTGAACCTGAATTTCCCTGGTGGTCAAATGATAGCCATATGTCTAACAAGGCGAAACCAGTACAGAAGGATTTTGAATATAATTCTGGGACAAACCCATGGTTTTTATCGGTTAACGAGATGAGGGAAATGATAAAAGCATAATGAAGATAATACCATATGGAAGGCAATGGATTGAGGAAAAAGATATTAGAGCAGTTGTAAATATTTTGAAAAGTGACTATCTTACTCAAGGACCGGTTATAGAACAGTTTGAGAGCGCAGTAGCTAAATACTGTGGTGCAAAATATGCGGTGGCTGTTTCGAGTGGCACTGCTGCACTACATATAGCTTGCTTGGCAGCTGAGCTTGGGATAGGCGATATATTATGGACATCACCAAATACCTTTGTTGCTTCTGCAAATTGTGCTTTATATTGTGGTGCCAAACCTGATTTTGTAGATATTGACCCTCATACTTACAATATTAGTATAGATACACTTGAGAAAAGATTATATGAAGCAGAAAAAGATGGATGTCTTCCCAAAGTGGTTTTGCCGGTCCATTTTGCAGGACAATCATGTGAGATGGAAAAAATTTCTGAGTTGGGCAAAAAGTATAATTTTACGGTTATAGAGGATGCATGTCATGCTATAGGGGGGAGTTACAAGGGTATGAAAATAGGCTCCTGTGAATTTTCTGACATGGCAGTCTTTAGTTTTCATCCCGTAAAGATTGTTACAACAGGTGAAGGCGGTATGGTCTTAACCAATAAAGAAGGCCTATATCGAAAACTTATTCGCTTAAGGACACATGGTATTACAAGGGATACTCAATTTATGGAAGATGAATCAGATGGGCCGTGGTATTATCAGCAGATCGAACTGGGAATGAATTACAGAATGACAGATATACAGGCAGCGCTTGGGATAAGCCAGCTTGATAGAATTGATGAGTTTGTTGTACGTAGGCGAGAGTTGGTGCATCGATATAATAAACTATTTTCAGAATTTCCGTTAACCATTCCCTGGCAGCATTCGTATGCGCATTCAGCATTTCATCTATATGTTATTCGGTTGAAATTGGACAAAATAAAAAAGACTAGAAGAGAGGTCTTCGAGTTACTGCGTAAAAATGAGATAGGAGTTAATGTCCATTATATCCCTGTCCACACTCAACCTTATTACCGTAGACTTGGTTTTTCCTATGGACAGTTTCCCGAGGCTGAAAAGTATTATGAAGAAGCAATTACAATCCCTTTGTATCCTTCAATGTCTGAAAATGAACAGGATTATGTGGTTGAGACATTAAGAGATGTTCTTTCTTGAAACTTGGCCTTGGCACAGTTCAGTTTGGAATGGATTATGGTATTTCTAATCAACATGGCAAAATCCCTTTTGAAGAAGTAAAAGCTATTTTAAAATTTGCTCAAGAAAATGGAGTTGATGTTATAGATACTGCCTGTTCATATGGTGAAAGTGAGTCTGTTTTAGGAAGGGCTTTGAGTAATGAGCATGGTTTTAGGTTAATTACCAAAACTCCTTTTTTTAAAAGAAAGCAAGTTTTTGTAGATGATGCTAGCATTATTAAGGACACTTTTTATGGGTCTCTCAGAAAGTTAGGCCAGTCAAAAATAGCGGGATTGTTAACTCACCATGCAGATGATTTGTTGTCAGGAGGTGGGGATATTCTTTATAATGCTTTGCAGGAGCTTAAAAATGAAGGGATTGTGGAAAAATTAGGAGTTTCAGTTTATACCGGAGAACAAATAGACCTTTTACTGAAAAGATATACCTTTGATTTAATTCAGGTTCCTGTAAATATTCTCGATCAACGTCTAATTAATAATTATTACCTTAAGAAATTAAAAGAACAAAATATAGAAATTCACGCAAGGTCTGTGTTTTTACAAGGGTTGCTTTTAATTGATCCGGAGCAACTTCATTCATTTTTTAATCCAATAAAACCCCTTCTCTTCAAATACAGACAATTTTTAAACTCACATGGATTATCTCCAATAGAAGGCTCTCTCGGTTTTGTAAAGGGAATCCCGGAAATAGACTACTTAATTATTGGTGTTAATAACCTTGAACAGTTAAAAGATAACCTGCAATACTTTAACAGGACTTACAATGATTCGTTGTTTAGTACTTTTAAGGAATTTTCTATAAACGACCTTAACTATCTCAATCCATATTTATGGAAGATTAATTGATTTTTTATTTTAAGATTTAATATATGATTCTTGCTATTCTTCAAGCCCGTTTTTCGTCCACTCGTCTTCCAGGCAAGGTGTTAAAGAAAATACTTGGTAAGCCAATGCTTTCTCTACAACTTGAAAGAATTAAGCATAGTAAAAGGATAGAAGAGCTAATTGTTGCCACAAGTACAGAAGACAGTGACAATAAAATTGAATCATTGTGTAAAAGTATGGAAATTCCTTGCTTTAGAGGCAGCTTAAATGATGTTTTAGACAGGTTTTATCAAGCAGCACTACCCTATAAGCCAGAGAATATTGTAAGATTGACAGGAGACTGTCCATTGATAGATCCTCTGATAATTGATAATGTGATTGATTTATGTATTAGAGGGGAGTTTGATTATGTTTCTAACGCTCTAGAACCCACATTCCCGGATGGATTGGATGTTGAGGCTTTTAAGTTTTCTGCCCTTGAAACAGCATGGAAAGAAGCATTTTTACCTTCACATCGTGAACACGTAACCCCTTTCATCTACCAGAATCCGGAGAGATTCAGAATAGACAATTACAGAAACAATATTGATTTGTCATACCTGAGATGGACAGTGGATTTACCTCAAGATTTTGAGCTAGTACGCCAAATATACGAAGCACTCTATAGACAAAATCCAAAATTTACAACTCAAGATATTTTAACTTTTTTACATAATAATCCTTCATTATTACAAATTAATAAAAGTATTCTTCGCAATGAGGGACTGAAAAAATCAGAAGAAGCTGATAAATTGTTATAAGAAAACATGAAATGAGTTATTCTCGCAGATATAAATCATCAGAGCAAATGCTTGAAAGGGCATTAAAGATAATACCCCTTGGCTCTCAAACCTTCAGTAAAAGCAAAACCCAGTATCCTTATGGTGTTTCCCCCTACTTTATTAAGAGAGGTCAAGGTTCTCATATCTGGGATGTAGATGATAATGAATATATTGATTTTGTAAATGCATTGGCGGGAATTACTCTGGGCTATAATGATCCGGATATTACAAATGCAGTGAAGGCTCAACTTGAAGAGGGTACTATTTTTAGTCTTTCTCATGAACTGGAAATCAAGGTTGCTGAGAAAATAGTTGAGATGGTCCCATGTGCAGAGATGGTGCGATTTGGCAAAAACGGATCTGATGCTACTACTGGAGCAATAAGGCTTGCCAGGGCATATACAAAGAGAGATCATGTTGCCGTTTGTGGGTATCATGGTTGGCACGATTGGTATATTGGTTCTACTTCACGTAATCTTGGGGTGCCACAATCTACAAAAGAATTGACTCATCCCTTTAGTTATAATGATCTAGATTCTCTTGATAGACTTTTCAAAGAATTTCCTGGCCAGATTGCTGCCGTAATTATGGAACCCATTAATATTATTGAGCCAAAGGCTGGTTTTCTGGAAGGGGTAAAAGAAATATCCCACCGTTACGGGGCATTATTAATTTTTGATGAAACAATTACCGGTTTTCGGTATGCGAAAGGTGGTGCTCAGGAATATTTTGGAGTTATACCTGACCTTGCAACATTTGGGAAAGGGTTAGCTAATGGATTTCCTATATCAGCAGTTACAGGCCGTTTAGATATAATGAATCTGATGGAAGAAATATTTTTTTCATTCACTTTTGGCGGTGAAACCCTATCGCTTGCCGCAGCGTTTGCCACACTTACAAAATTGCAAAGAGAAGACGTAATTGAGAAACTTTGGATACAGGGACAAAAAGTAATGGATAGAACAAAGGCCATCATTAAACAACATGGGTTAGAAAGTGTCATATCAGTTGCAGGAAAAGCATGTTGGTCTTTCTTAATATTTAGTGATACGGATGCCTATTCCCAATGGGAGCTGAAAACCCTTTTTTTACAGGAGGTTTTTAAAAGGGGTCTATTGATTCTTGGAAGCCACAATATGAGTTTTGCACATTCTGATTCTGACATTTCTAGCCTTTTGGAAAAATATGATGAAGTTTTCGATATTATTAAAGAGTCATTGGTTAAGAAAAATTTAAATGAATTGTTACAATGTGAACCGCTAATTCCTTTATTTAAGATAAGATGAATGTTATTATTCGTGTAGATGCATCAAACAGTATAGGTACAGGCCACATAATGCGCTGTCTTACCCTTGCTGATGAATTAACTCAAAACAGAGGAAAAGTAGAATTTATTTGTCGGGAAGAGCCCGGCAATATGATTAACCATATTGAAAAACGAGGCTACGAGGTCAAGCCCCTACCTGCTGGTATTGACTTAGAGACCGACAGGGAACTTTCGCAAGACTTTTTAGGGAAACATACCGAAACAATTGATTGGTTAGTTGTAGACCATTATGAATTGGATGCACGCTGGGAGTCTTATATGCACTCATCAGTACGAAAAATAATGGTTATAGATGACATGGCAAATAGGCCTCACGATTGTGATCTTTTGCTTGATCAGAATTACAATGAAACCCCTAATCGCTATCAAAGATTAGTGCCTATTACATGTACACAGTTGTTAGGGCCTGAATACGCTTTATTACGACCGCAGTTTAGTAAAGCACGCGAAAAATTAAGAAACCGTACTGGTGAGGTAAAACGTATATTGGTCTTTATGGGAGGCGCAGATCCAACTAATCAAACCTGCAAAGTTTTGCGTGCTATAAAAAAGTTCAACAGTCCTGATATAGCTGTGGATACAGTTATCGGCGTGTCCAACAAGCATCGTGAAGAAATCGAAAATCTTGCTTCGAATATGTCAAAAACCATATGTCACTATAATGTAGAAAACATGTCTGAATTGATGGCTGTTGCTGATTTAAGTATTGGCGCTAGTGGTACTACTTCATGGGAGAGATGTTGTGTTGGGTTACCGAGTTTAGTCATAACTATAGCCAATAATCAAATCAAGATAGCTGAGAATCTTGGTAAAAACGGAATCATAACAAATCTTGGGTGGTTTGAAGATGTGAATCAAAGCGATATAAAGTCTGCATTGGAGTACCTTTTAGACAAGCCTGATATAATCCGACAGATGAGCATTGATGGTATGCGGATTGTGGACACACTTGGGACAGAAAGAGTTGCAAGAGAGTTAACATATGTTAAATAAAAGTATAAAAGCAGACCTGCAGCCCATGGGTCTAGACCCCTGTGATATAAATGAGCTGTATAAATGGAGAGAATATCGGTATGAGAGTACTACTTTTGGGTCCCGATGATTCCCCCATCACTCAAATTATCCGCGAAAGCGGTTGTGACGTGATGGATCGTGAAGAAAAGTTTGACAAATCTTTTTTAGTAAATGAAAAAATCGATTTCGTGGCCAGTTACAGGTATCGGCATATTATTACTAAGGATATTATTGATTACATGGATGAAAGGATCATCAACCTCCATATTTCGCGTCTTCCATGGAACCGGGGAAGCGATCCGAATTTATGGAGCTTCCTGGAGAATACTCCTAAAGGTGTTACCATTCATCATATAGATGAAGGTGTGGATACCGGCGACATTATCGCACAGAAACATGTTTCTTTTGATCCTGAGGTTGATACTCTTGCCACAAGTTATCAAAAGCTCAACCGGGAAATCGTAGAACTTTTCAGCCAGCAATGGCCGGTAATCATGCGTGGAGAATCACAAAGATGCAAACAGGTCGAAAATGGGTCCTTTCACCGGTTGAAGGATAAAACGGCATTTGAGTATTTGTTTATTGAAAAAGGGTGGGATACGCCAGTCAGGGAACTTCTCGGAAAAACCGTGTCTGATCGCAACATATTTTAGTAACATTATGAATTTTAAGATAAACAACCACCTAATTGGTTCGGGTCAACCAGCATACATCATTGCAGAGATGTCGGCCAACCACAACCAGAGTTTTGACCAGGCAGTAAAAATCATTGAGGCTGCGAAAGAAGCAGGTGCGGATGCGATCAAGCTGCAGACCTATACTCCGGATACCCTTACTATTGATTGCGATAATGA
>Ga0233428_1000495_pt1 | contig 53226 bp, 54 predicted proteins | sample SI_118_April2016_4_FD_179890 | JGI IMG/M metagenome (GOLD analysis project Ga0233428, IMG submission 179890) | Seawater microbial communities from Saanich Inlet, British Columbia, Canada - SI_118_April2016_120_MG | ecosystem: Environmental > Aquatic > Marine > Inlet | place: Canada: British... | reverse complement strand
GTTTGCGCTTCGGCTTTACCGGCCAGACCGATGGTGCGATTGAGATTGGCGCGATCGTTGTTGTGGCGGTAAACATAGTATTGTGGGCAACATGCTACGTGATGTTCAAAACCGGCTATAAGATTAAGGATTGAGCGGATGCAGATCATAGATACCCGCCCCCGCCAAGGCCGTTGGAATATGCTCGGCACCTGGTCGCTGTATCGCCGGGAAGTCCTGCGATTTTTCAAGATTGCCGCCCAGACTTTTTTCGCGCCAGTCATCACGGCGCTGCTGTTTTTAGCAATTTTCAATTTGGCCTTCGCCGGCGAAGGCCGTTCAATCGGTGACATTCCCTTCATCCGCTTTCTGGTACCAGGTCTCACCTTGATGGCTATGATGACAGCCGCTTTTGCCAATGCCTCTTTCTCCCTGATGTTTGAGAAAGTCGTCGAGACCATTGTTGATACATTGATGCCGCCGATGTCACCCGGCGAGCTTACGGCAGGCTATGTTCTCTCCAGCACAACACGGGGTTTGTTGGTCGGCCTCACCGTTCTCATCGGCATGGCGATTTTCACTAGCATCGAGATCCATTCCTGGTTCTTTGTGCTATTTTATGCCGTCGCCGCCTCCATGCTGATGTCGGTTCTGGGCCTCATCACCGCCATTTGGGCAGAGAAAATAGATCACGTCGCTTCGATCAATAATTTCGTTATCCTGCCGCTGACATTTTTATCCGGCACTTTTTACTCGACCCAGCACCTGCCCGAGATGTTTCAAAAAATCGCCCACTTCAATCCGTTCTTCTACATGATCGACGGATTTCGCTATGGCTTCCTGGGTCTGCATGATGGCGATCTCACCATAGGCATCATACTTCTCACATCTTTAATCGCCCTTTTTTGGCTCGCCTGCGTCAAACTTTTTGCCAGCGGTTATAAACTGAAATCCTAAAATCCCCCCATTTTTCTACCATTTATATTGACAAAACCGCGTAAGATTCAGATACTGCGCCGCTTTCCCGGACGGTTAACTGATTTTAGTGCCGTCCTTAATTTTTTTAAAGGAGAGCATCGTGACGTCCGCAATCATGCCTACCTATGCCCCGGCAGACATTGCCTTTGAGCAGGGTGATGGCGTTTATCTAACATCGACAGAAGGCAAGAAATATCTCGACTTTGGGTCAGGTATTGCTGTCAGCGCGCTCGGCCATTCGCATCCGCATTTGGTCCAAGCCATCCAGGAACAAGCCGGTAAGGTTATGCACTATTCCAACCTCTACCGAATTCCAGGCCAAGAGCGCCTCGCCCAACGCCTTGTCGATCATAGTTTTGCGAGCTCCGTGTTTTGCTGTAATTCAGGTGCCGAGGCTGTTGAATGCGGACTTAAAATTGTCCGGCGTTTTCAGTCTGAAAATGGCCATCCGGAAAAATACCGGGTGATCACCTGCACCGGCAGCTTCCATGGCCGGACGCTGGCAACATTGTCAGCCGCCAAAAATGAAAAGCACATGGCCGGCTTCTCGCCAATGCTGGACGGTTTTGATCAAGTTGCGTTTGGTAATTTGAACGAGCTTAGAGATGCCATCACGGATGAAACCGCGGCCATTTTGATTGAGCCCATTCAGGGCGAAGGCGGCATCAATTATGCCGAGCCAGATTACTTCAAGCGTTTGAGAGAGACCGCCGACGAATTTGGCCTGCTGCTCTTTATGGATGAAGTTCAAACCGGCATTGGTCGGACCGGCAAACTGTTTGCCCATGAATGGGCGGAGCTGCAGCCAGATGTTGTGGCTGTTGCCAAAGGTCTGGGTGGTGGCTTCCCGGTTGGCGCGTGCCTGGCCAATGAAAAGGCAACCTCTGCCATGGCACCTGGCACCCACGGCTCGACCTATGGCGGTAATCCGATGGCGTCGGCAGCCGCCAATGCGGTGCTGGATATTGTATTGGGCGATGGTTTCTTGGAGAATGTGCAAAAAACCGGCGCCTATCTTCGGAGCCAGCTTGAAGCGATCAGTTCTAAGCATGACTTCTTGGGCGACGTGCGCGGCCAGGGTCTGCTCGTCGGCATCGTTTGTGATGACAGCGTCGTCAATTTAGATATCGTCAAAGCGGGCGAAGAGTTAGGCCTGCTGACCGTCCCCGCCGGCGGCAATGTTATTCGGATCATCCCACCGCTGATTGTCACCGAAGCTGAAATCGATGAAGGGCTCGCCCTCTTTGATCAGGCTTGTGAGGGCTTTGGAGGATAAAATGGCCAGTTCCCCTGCGCGGCATTTTCTCGACATTGATCAGTTTGATGGCGCAACTTTGCGATCTATCCTGGACAAAGCCAGCGCGCTCAAAAAAGCCGGACGCGGTCATGCTAAACCTTTGCTCGACCACACGCTGGTTCTCATTTTTGAAAAGTCTTCGACCCGAACCCGCGTTTCCTTTGAAGTCGGTATGCGGCAATTGGGCGGCGAGGTTGTTGTCCTGGGCAGTCAGGATTCGCAATTGGGGCGCGGCGAAAGCGTTGCTGATACGGCGCGCGTGTTATCGCGCTTTGCCGATGCGATCATGATCCGGACGGATTCCCATCAAAGGCTTGAATGGTTGGCAGAATTTGCCTCTGTGCCGGTAATCAATGGCCTCACCGATGACAGCCATCCTTGCCAGATCATGGCTGACATCATGACTTTCGAGGAGCATCGCGGCCCGATCGAAGGCAAAACAATAACCTGGGTCGGAGATGGAAATAATGTCGCGGCGAGCTTCCTACATGCAGCGGTGAAATTTAACTTCACGCTCAATGTCGCGACGCCCGAGGAATTTCAACTCCCGGCGCATTTGGTCGAGTGGGCACACTCTGAAGGCAGCACGGTCAATGTCACAACTGATGCGAACGCTGCAGTTGAGGGTGCTGATTGTGTGGTCGCCGATACCTGGGTCTCCATGGGCGACGATGCCGAACGCGATAAGCGTATTCAGCTTTTGAGCCCCTATCAGGTCAATGACGCCTTAATGGCGCGAGCCAATTCTGACGCGCTGTTCATGCATTGCCTACCAGCGCATCGGGGCGAGGAAGTTACTGATACCGTCATAGATGGCCCGCAAAGCGTCGTCTGGGATGAAGCGGAAAACCGCCTGCATGCCCAGAAAGGTATTCTCGCCTATTGCCTGGAAGTTATATAACGCCTCCTCATGATGTCGGATAAAGCCCAATTCGCAAGTGAAGTTCAGCCCTTTAGTGTCGAAAGTGCCAATGTGCGCGGCCGTTTGGTGCGTTTGGACCAGGCTTATGGCGATATCATAGGCTCTCACAGCTACCCGGCTATCGTCGCCGGTTTGATGGGCGAGTTGTCCGCAATGACAGCGGCCTTGGCCGACTCGCTCAAATATGACGGGTTGTTTATTCTCCAAACCCAAAGCGATGGCCCCGTTGGCATGATGGTCGTTGATATCACCAGCGATGGCGCAATGCGCGGTTATGTTAAATACGATAGCGAAAAAATTGGCGATAGTACGGATACAAGCTCAATTGTGCCCCGCCTCATGGGCTCAGGCCACATCGCTTTCACCGTCGATCAAGGCCCGGATATGGAGCGTTATCAAGGTATTACGGCTTTGGAAGGTGCGAGCCTCGCTGAATGTGCTCAAAGCTATTTCCGCCAATCCGAACAGCTTGAGACCGCGCTTCTGTTGGCTGCCGATCCTGAGAACGGACGCGCCGCTGCGCTGATGATCCAAAAGATGCCGGCCGCCGGTGAAGGGGCGGAACAGCGCCTCAATTTAAGCGAAGAAGAAGACGATGAGAGCTGGCGCAACGCCGTTGTGCTGATGAGTTCGATGACCAAAGAAGAAATGCTCGATCCCGAATTGAATTCCTGGGATCTCTTATATCGCCTTTATCATGAAAATGGTGTCCGGCTTTATGACAATAAGCCGCTCAAATTTAAATGCCGCTGTTCAGGTGAGAAAGTCGCCGCCACGCTTGCCTCTTTCCCAGCCGAAGAACTCAGCGATATGAAAACTGAGGCGGGTCTGGTGGTTGCCACTTGTGAGTTTTGCCGCACCGATTATGAATTTGATGATGACGCGCTGGCGGCGATAAGAAATTCCTAAAGCTTATTTTAATTAGTTAGCCCCATCATGCCTCAATCGTAGTATAATGGATGGCATGATGAAAAAGCTCGCCTCACATCTTGTAATTTTGAGCACAGTGATCCTGCTGGCCGCCTGTCAGGCTAACATTCCGCAAGAAAATTTCCCCGAGATGACCTTTAAGCATCTGCCTGCAATCCAGATGCGGGTGGTTGATATTCAATTGGTCTCCAATTTCGAGCGCAATACTGACGCACCGCATGTCGCCCACAAGTTTCCGATCTCTCCAGAAAAGGCATTAATCAGATGGGCCGAAGATCGCCTGCAAATTGCGGGCAAGAAAAATACCGCCCGGCTCACCATCACCCGCGCCGATGCCCAGGAGATTAAGCTCAAATTAGATCGCGGTTTCAAAGATGTCTTCAAAAACCAGCAATCTCATCGCTATGATACTTTTGTTGAAGCGCAGTTAGAAATTCTTAGTGAACGCAATATCCGCCAAGCCGTGGTAACCGCCAAGGCCCAACGCTCTATCTCGGTTTCCGAAGCAACCTCCCTCGCCGATCGCCGCAAAATTTGGTACAATCTGATCGAGAAACTCATGGTCGATTTCAACGCCGCCATGCAGCAAAGCATTGAAAAAAACCTCCAAGGCTATTTGTTTTAAGCCCAAATCGTCATCCCGGACTTGATCCGGGATCCAGCTCTCTTTTAAACGGAAATAGTTAAGTGCCAGGCACCGAATAGAATTCCTACTCGGCTGCCCAATTGGCGAGCTTGCGGAGGAAGTCTTCGCATTCTTTAAGCTGAGATATTTCGACATACTCATCGGGGCGGTGGGCTTGGTCGATGGAGCCGGGGCCACAAATCACCGAGGGCACGCCAGCTTCTTGGAAGAGGCCGGCTTCGGCGGCGAAGGCGACGACGCCGGCTTGGTTTTGGCCGGTGAGTTGGCGGACCAGGGCTTCGGCGGGGTTGTCATCGGCGGCGACCAGCGGCGGTGTGGAGACTTGGGTAATGGTTTGAATATTTGCCTCCGGTGCGATCTCCCGCATTTTGGGGATCAGGTTTTCAGCGCAATAGGCTTCAAATTTGCTCAGGGCAGTGAGCCCGTCTTCGCCCGAAATAGACCGACAATCCCAGACAAATTTACATTCTTCGGCAATAATATTAAGCGCCGTGCCGCCTTCAATTGTGCCTGGAGAAATTGTTGAGTGTGGCGGCTCGAAGCGCGCATCAATGGCACCGCTGACTTTAAGCTCTTCGGCAATCTCGCCAATGTGATGGATACAGGCCGCGGCATAGGAAATCGCATTGACGCCCATATGGGTTTGCGACGAGTGACCGGGCCGGCCGGTTACCGTGGTTTCAAACAATGCCACGCCCTTATGGGCATTGACGAGCTTCATGCTGGTCGGCTCACCGATGATGGCTGCTTTGGGCATGGGGATATCTTTGCACATCCGGGCAATCAGCCCAGGCGCGCCCAGGCAGCCGACTTCTTCGTCATAGCTAAATACCAGATGGAGCGGGACTTTCAGGTCACGCGCAAGAAACTCAGGAACGAGAGCTAGCGCGACCGCAATAAATCCCTTCATATCGCAGGCCCCTCGGCCATAGAGCTTGCCGTCTTTTTCTATCATTTCGAACGGATCACTGTGCCAATCCTGGCCCTCGACGGGGACCACGTCGGTGTGGCCTGAGAGCACAATACCGCCGGGGGCCATTGGCCCAATTGTCGCGATGAGATCGGCTTTGGTGCCATCTTCGTTGGGCGCGATATTGCAGATAATGCCAAACTCTGCGAGATAGTCCTGCACAAAAGCAATGAGTTCTTTGTTGGAATAAGCCGACACCGTGGCAAAACTGATCAGTGACCTCAGCAATTCTTCCGAAGTCAAATGCTTGGCCATCTAGGCTCTCCAGAACGAGCGGGTAAAGAGGACCATGACGGTGAAAAGCTCCAAACGACCGAGCAACATGCCGATCGATAATATCCACTTAGCGGCAGCCGGCAGGCTGGCATAATTGCCTTCCGGCCCGACCACGGGACCAAGACCCGGACCGACATTGGAAATCGCGGACGCCGCAGCGGAGACGCTGGTGATAAAATCAAGCCCCAAAAAGGCCAGGGCAATGGCGAGCCCGGTATAGGTCGCAAAAAAGATAAAGAAAAAACTCATCACCGAGCCGATAACCTCTTCCGGGATCGGGCGTCGATTATAATACGGAATGAAGACACCATGGGGCTGGGCCAGATTATGAAACTGGGTTCGGGCCGCCGCATAGAGCACTTGGAAACGAAAAATCTTAATGCCGCAAGTGGTTGAACCGGCACAGCCCCCAATAAACATAATGAAGAAAAACACCGGGATCGCCAGGCTACCCCATTTATCAAAACCCGCCGTCGCATAACCGGTACCGGTCATAATCGAGACCACATTGAAAGCCGCCATGCGCAACGATTGCAAAGGATCTTCACCATTTTTCAGCCACAGCCAGCCAGCGATGACAACAATAATGACGGCGAGGATGGTGAGAAACCACTGAACTTGGGTATCTTGCAGCAAATTTTTTGGCTTACCTTGCAGCGCCATCAGATAAAGCAAGAAGGGCAGACTACCGATCACCATGCCAACCGTGATGATCGCATCAATCGCTGCGCTATCGAAATGCCCGATGGAGCCGTCATAGGTCGAGAATCCACCTGTCGCAATTGTCGTCATCGCATGGGCCACCGCATCGAACCCACTCATCCCGGCAAACCACAATAGCGCCACCCAAATCATGGTCAGACCAACATAGATCGCACCAATAGCGGCAGCGACTTGGGCCGCACGGGGCAGAGCTTTTTCTGATTGATCGGAAGATTCCATCCTAAACAACTGCATGCCGCCAACCCTCAGCAACGGCATGACAGCCAACGCCATCACAATAATACCAATGCCGCCCAACCATTGCAGCAAAGCCCGCCACAGCAGGAGGCCCGGAGGGGCGATGTCTAAATTCGTGATGACCGTGGAGCCCGTTGTCGTGATGCCGGACATCGCCTCAAAGAAGGCATCGGTGATGCTGAGATCAAGCTGGGAAAAAGCAAACGGCAGCGCCGCAAATGCCGTTAGCACGATCCAACTCAGTGTCGTCAGAATAAACGCCTGGCGCACGGATAATGACGCACCCCCAGCCCGGCTGGTCAGCGATAAGGAGACACCGATAAACAGCGTCACGCCGGCGGCCACAGCAAAAACCTGCCAATCCGGATTGCCGGCAACAATATCTGCAATTGCCGGGATCAACATCATGACTGCCAAAGTGGTCAGCAAGATGCCTAAGATCAGGAATATGGGGCGAAAGTCTATCACGTCAAATGGTCCTAATTCTCATCGCTTTTAAATACGATGCCTCATCCAAACAGGAATGGCCAATTGATTTTATAGGTCTACTTTCTTAAGAGAGGCTTACTCAGCCGTAGTGGCCGTTGGTTGGATTGCCAATGATCGCCATAAATTCACGGCGGGTCGATGGATCATCCCGAAAAGCTCCCAACATGGTACTGGTCACCATATTAACACCGGGCTTATCAATACCTCTGGTCGTCATGCATTCATGCGCCGCTTCAATCACCACAGCAACACCAACCGGGTCCAAGACATCGTTCAACGTATTGGCAATCTGCGCGGTCATTTTTTCTTGAATTTGTAGACGGCGGCCATAGGTTTCGACCAAACGCGCAAGCTTACTGATGCCGACAACGCGAGATTTTGGCAAATAAGCGATGTGAACTTTGCCCAAGATCGGCGCAATATGATGCTCACAGTGAGACGCGAAAGGAATGTCTTTTAAGACAACAACTTCGTCATAACCTTCGGTCTCATCGAAACTCCGACCCAGGATTTTCTGCGGATCGTCGTCATAGCCGCTGAAATACTCTTCATAGGCGCGCACCACTCGAGCGGGGGTATCAATCAGTCCATCGCGGCTCGGATCATCACCGGCCCATTGCAATAAAGTACGGACTGCTGCCTCAGCTTCTTCGCGGCTCGGTTTTTTATTATTCGTCACTTTTTTATCCTCTCATGACCTTCTTAGGCCCTACATTAAGGAATAAATGACCCGCTAAATGCGAATCATCCAAATCCCAAGATCTATTTTTCTGCGGGGCAAATCATGTCTTTTGGTTACTTATTGGCGCCTAACATAGCGATTTTTTCCGCTTTCACCAGACCGAAGCGAAAAACCATTTCAACCTATTGATATTTAAAGATTTTTTTAGCTCACCAAGGTTAAATCATGGGGTGAGTCGAGAGAAAAAGCCGGGACCGAAACACTAAAGCTCGCGCCCTCCTTATCAACCATTTGATAGCTGCCGACCATAAAGCCGGACGGCGTCGCCAAAGGTGTCCCGCTGGTATATTCAAAGCTTTCACCCGGCTCTAAAACGGGTTGCTCACCGACAACGCCTTCGCCGCGCACTTCGTGAATACGCCCTTGGGAATCCGTTATATGCCAATGGCGGCGCATCAACTGCACCGTATCGTCACCCTGATTCTCTATGCAAATGTGATAGGCCCAGACAAAATGAAAGTCTTCCGGCTCAGATTGATCTTCCATAAAGGTCGGATCGACAGATATCTTAATCGAGTTAGTAACTTCCGAATACATCTTCAATCCATCGAATTGTGCTAAATTACAGTTCCTTTTGTATTTAGCACAATTCGACAGATCGGAATACATCTTTTAAGAATTTAAATAGGAGGTGCTATAACGCAGGCGCTGGCCCGATTGTAATTTCCACCCGTCGGTTGAGCGGCTCTTTTATACCGTCGCCGGTCCGCTTTTTAGGCCGTGATTCGCCAAAGGCTTGCGCTTCTATCATTTGAACCGGCACGCCATGCTGGATCAATCGACGGCGCACAGCTTCAGACCGCAAGCGAGACAAACTGAGATTATAAGGCTGCCCACCAGAGCGGTCCGCATGTCCGGCAAGCACGATGGTTACCGGCGCTCCAGCGCGATAATCCCTTACAACGCGGTCAATTTGGCTTTTAGCGCTATTATTCAAATCAGATTTATCCAGTGTGAAATAAAGCGTGTAAGTCCTGGTCTCGTTTTCTGAGCGCGGATCAATGAGGGTTTGGCGGGCCGGTATAATTTGGCCCTGAGGTTTTGCCAAGTAACGACTTTTGGCCAAAGCAGCAACCTCTTCCAGTCGCTCAACCGCAGCATAAAAACCGTTGCGACATTTTTCGATATGGCCAAGCTGCCAGTTCTCCTCCTGCTGTTCGATCCAGCAGTCGAAATTCACCTGCGCCGAAGCGGCCACGCGGGGGATTTGTCTTTTTGAGTTGCGGTCCAGGCTATGAAGCAGCCGTTCACGCGCGCTTATGAAAGTTTGCTTTTGCGCATCGGTTAACCACCAATCTTCAACCCGTTCCGGTTTTGGCAGATCATTGGCAAAGGCCATTTGAGCTTTCTCGCCAAAATGCGCGCCATCAATCCAATCCGCCATTTGATCTATTTCAGAAATTGCAAATTTTTTATAGGCGCGCCCGAGCTCGGCGGAAAAATTCCCCCGATCATCTGTTTGATGACGCAGCGCCTCGCTATCGAAAGTCGCGCCGCAAGCTGATAAAAGCAGGGCCATTGCCCCTAAAGTAAAGTTACGCATCGTATTAAACATTGCCGTTCTCCCCGGTCGTCATGGTTTTGCCGTTTAGGGGAGGCAAAATCGCAATCAAACAAGGCAGAGGGATGGCCAAATAAGGCGGCAAAGAGGCGATCTTGAGGTTTTATCTTGGGAAAATTACGGGTTGGCTAAGTTCAAGAGCATGGCCGGTCGCTGATCTTTCAATATCCGGCAAGACGTCCAGGCTCGGCCAAAGCCCGCTTTCTAGGCAATCGGCATAGCCTGGCGGCAGAGCTTTCCCCTGCATCTTTTGCGCCGCGCTTTGATGGTCGTAGCTGAGCGCAACATGGTGGATCTCCAACATATTATCGCCCGGTGTCAGGACGCTATACCAACCGCGCGGCGTACCATCATTGGCCGGCATGCCGATCACCCCCGGATTATGCCACAGCTTAGCGCCGACTTGCCGGGTAAAAGGCAGGCCACAATGCCCGCCAATAATACCGTCGCAGCCCGATAAATTAATCTCCGCCCCCAACACCGCGTCATCGGTTGAGGCAAAGATAAATTGGGCGATTTTCGATACCGAGCCGTGAATGACGGCGAACTTAAAGCCGGCGATCTCCATCTCAATCTTGCGCGGTAGGTTTCGCATCCAACTCAGCGCCGCTTCATCCAAATGTGCCGAGGCAAAGCGGAACCATTGGTCAGATAGGAGATCACACGCGGTCCCCTCTTCGAACCCACAACCGCAATCTTCGGCACCTTCACCCAGCTGTTCCTCGCAATTGCCCATGACGACGGCGATATTATTATCTCTCAAAAGATCGACGGTTTCCTGTGGCTCGGCACAATAGGCGACGACATCGCCGGTACATATTATATTTTCAAAAGGAATGTCGCGTTGCCGGGCTTCCGCCAGCACGGCCTTGGTCGCCTCTAAATTACTGTAGGGCCCGCCAAAAAGCAGAACCGGCTCAGTCGCCAACACTGCACGAGCCGCCGCCCAGCACACAGAACCGGGCACAATGGGGGTGATTAAGCTTTACTGAATTTGCCGCTTCGGCCAAACCGTGACCCAGCTCAAACTGGGTATTATAGGGCAAAAGCGTGCAGGGCGTTACAACTGGCTCAGCGGCGCCTTTGCGCTTAACAATCATCCTCGATGTTGCGCACATCATGGCCTCCGGCTGCACGCCCAACAAATCCCAGCACGCGACCGTGATCTCCGGCACATCTAAACCTTCATCCATTTCTGGAAACAGCACCAGCGCTAAGGGATCACTGGTATCAATCCCGATTTCCGCTTTTGCAAATAGCTGAGCATAAGCTTCGCGCGCCTCGTCTTCGCCCTCACCCCAGCGTGCCCGACCTGCCGCCGCGACATTCAGGTCGCTTTTAGAGGCCCAGCTCAAGCCTTCCATCATCGGATTCCAACTATCGGGCCCGCGTAATTCTTCATGCCCCGCACTAGTGTGGTGATCAATCGACACCCGCAAGCTGAGCTTGTCACCAAATCGGTTCTTTAAATCCAGCAAGTCAGATTTTTTGTGATGCATCGGCTTCATCGCATTGGTCAGCACCAACACTTCAAAACCACGCTCCAACGATATTTCGATCATTGGGATAATGTCCGGGTTCATGAAAGGCTCACCGCCGGTAAAGGCAATCTCCTCAACTTTCAGGCCTTCTGATTTAATCTCATCGAGATAGGCTTCAATCTCACCCGTCGTCAAATAAACCAGCCGATCATTGCTTGGCGAAGATTCGATGTAGCAATTTTGGCACGTCAAATTGCAGAGCGTGCCCGTATTAAACCACAGCGTCCGCAAATGGGTGAGGCCGACAACAGCACGCTCAGATCCATCCGCTGTCACATCCGGATTTTTAAACTTGCGGGGATCAAGCAAAGGCGCTGTCGAAAGATCGTCGGGCATAATGAATGTATTTCCAAAATTATAATGTTATCAATCTAAGGACTTGCAACGATAATTCCAATTCAAAAAATCGTGTAACATCTAGCACTGCATGCTATGACTGACACGATAATAAAAGCAACTGGGGAGTGAAAAAAATGCCTATTCGCAATATTCAACATTATGCGATGTCCGTGCCGGATCTGGAAGTCGGCAAGAAATTCTTCACTGATTTCGGCCTGGAGGCATCTGAGCGCGATGGCAATGTCATCTTGCGCTGCTTTGGCCGCGACCAGGACCAAGTCATTTTGACCGAAGGCCAACGCAAACGCCTGCATCATGTCAGCTTTGGCACGACCGAAGATGAATTGCCCGAGATCGCTGCCAATATCGAAGCCGCCGGTATAAAACTGATGGATGCGCCAAAAGAAACACCGCTGGACGGTATTTGGTTTGAAGATTTTGATGGCATGCCGACCCATATCTGCGTTGCAGAAGACACACCTTGGAAGGAAGGCCTCGCGCCAACTTTTAATACACCGACTGAGCGCCCCCGGCTTGGCAAGCGAACCGAGCTTATCACCGACCCGCCGGTGCGCCCGAGGCGGCTCGGTCATGTTGTGCTTTTTACCAAAGATGCCATCCGCAAACAGCAATTCTATATTGACGTGCTTGGCCTATCATTGGCTGATCGGGTCGCTGATTTCCTCCACTTCCTTTATAGCCCGGCAGGCAGCGACCACCATATTGTAGCCATTGCGCAATCGGGTGATTTCGGCCTACAGCATGTCGGCTTTGAAGTTGGCAGCACCGACGAGGTCGGCATGGGCGGACGGCAAATGTTGGACAAAGGCTATATCCATTGCTGGGGCCCCGGACGCCACGGGCCGGGCTCAAACGTATTCTTTTATATGCGTGATCCGTGGAACGGTGTGGTGGAATATTTCGCCGATATGGATTTCATTCCCGAAGGGGCTGAGTGGGAAGCTGTCGATTGGGCAACCAAGGAAGAGACGGTGATCTGGGGCTCAAACGAGCCAAAAGACTTCCCGACAAACTTCGAAATCCTCGACGGCCCTGGAATGCATTAGGGCATGCATTAAAAACGGGACTTGTTTCTAACGTCTGAGACGTCTACTTAATCCCTGATTGCAGCTACTTTTATTGGGAGCACCCTTTTGGACGAGCACAACATTACCCGCCACAATTATGGCGGAAAAGTCGAGACCGATTGTGAGAAGTTTATTGAAGGGCTTATCGAGCTTTTCGATGATTTGGGCGATTTTGCGCTCTCGCGTCTACACAAACAGATTTTCAAAGCCAATCCTGAATATGATGCCAGCCAGCTCCCGCAAGCTGACATTGATCATTTTAAACTAACTTGGTATGTCGCCCTGGCGGAACTGATGTTCTTCAGCATGACTAAGCAGCCGAAATTCGAAGACATCAAAGACGCCTTCTATGACGAGATGGAAACCACCGCTGCTGAGCGAAATGCGACCCCTTTCCTGATGGAAGCGCGGGCGGCCATTCCGAATATTATTGCGCGCGATACCGATTTTGTTGAGCACGGTATATTCAATGCACCGATGGGCAACCGGGAAGAGGATACGCCGCGCAATCGTGGCCTCGGCCCCGAACTTGCCAGTGCGATTTTAGAAACATCATTTGCCACCAATCCGCTGGTGGGCCCGTTTTATGAAGATATTCTTGAAACGTTTGAGCTTGAGTTCAACAACGCCTACGGCCATTGCTCAATCGCCTGTGCGACCTTCGTTGTGGTCTAAATATTAGTCTGCAGGATCGGGCTTTCGAACAACAACAATTTCAATTTCGTTCATGCCTTCGAGATCTTCCAACCGGCCGATTGACGTTGCGCTGATACTCATACCGGCCGCCAAAAGCAATGTGCCCGTCGATGACAACAAATCCATTGCAACAATTTCACCGACAACGAGTTCCTTGATGGTCTTTTTGACCATAGTATCAGGATCAAAAACCTGACCAGGGTCTCCCACTTTCTCTTCGAGCAGATTAATGACTTCATAGACATGCGCATCTTTAATCAATTGCGGCACATCGAAGCAACGCTGGATTTTAGCTTCAAAGGTGTCCTTGCCAATCGGCTTTTTAACGAAAGCATCGACGTCCAAAGCCATGGCTGTTGAAAACACATGAGCATCAGAATCACCTGTTAGCATAATAATCGGCAGATCTCGGCGCACATCCGGATCTTCACCGCTGCGAATGGTTTTGATAAACTCCAAACCGTTTATCGGCTCCATCTGATGGTCGCAAATGACGATATCTGCTTTGAAGCGTCGGAGCAGCTTAAGCGCTTCCTGCCCGCTTTCCGCCTCGACAATTTCGGCAATAGAAAGGCCGGCAAGCATACGCCGCACGAGACGGCGAACGAATATCTCATCGTCAACAATAAGCACCCGTGCCTGCCAGAAAGTCTTAGCCTGAGGAGTGTCTGCCAATCTTTAATGCCCCAAAATAATGCATGATCTATGAACGCACATAGAATCTCTGGGGAACTCTAGTAAATCATTGACTGAGATTAAACAAAAAACGTATTGCGGATGGCAATATAAGACATTGAGATTCCGATCACCAGGAACAGATAACCAATGGCGCGCTCCATTGTCCGCGGGCTCACCTTGCCTTGCAGGCGGGGGCCAATCTGGCCGCCAATGATAACGGCGGGGATGGTATAGACAACAACGTTCCACGGCACCGCATTGAGACCACCTTGCGCTACCAAGGAAGAAATCTGTGTAAACGACGCAGCCGCGACAACAACAATCACAACAAAAACCGAAGTTGCCGCAGCAACTGGGATCGGCACGCCATTGCGTTTGGCAAGTTGCGGCATCACAACCTCGCCAATGCCGACACCCAAAAGACCGGTAAGAAAGCCGCCGATACCAGTGGCGATCGCACCTTTGCCCTGGCGTGGTTTTTTATAGGTGTAGGTCGTGCCGTCTCGCCCGGTAATAGTCATGGTTGGACGCTGGGCTTTTTCCGCAGCATCGCCATTTTCCGTATCCAGATGCATCTCCTGCAAAGGATCATGGTGGCGGATCAGCTCATAGGACAAAATAAGCATCAACAGCGCATAAGACCCACGCAAAACTTCTTCAAATTCTTTAAATGTCGTCAGCAAAATAGCGCCAACGATACCAATTGGCACACCGACTAATATAAAGGGAATAGCGCTTTTAAAATCGATCAGCCTTTTACGGTAATAGCCAACAAAGCCGGAGGAAAAGCCAAACACTTCGGTTAGGAGTGCAACGCCGATGGCAGCGGCAATATTCTCAAATGGATATTCTGGTCCCATGATTGGGAAGATAATCATAAAGATCGGCGCAAACATCGCTGCACCACCGATGCCGCTCAGCATTGCCGTTGTTGCCACACACATCGCGACCGGGAACATAAACCAGTAAAGCGTCCAATCGAATTGCGCTAAATCCATTGTATAAATTTCCTGAGACTAATTGGGCCCGAATTATCAAATTTTGAGCGGCAACCTACCCTCTGAGACTGCCGGCTGCAATCCTGTTTCGCGTAAATTCAAGATTTCTCACGCTGCTGTGATCGGCTCTAAAATGTCACAACAGAACGGATGGACTCGCCTTCATGCATCAGATGGAAGCCCTCATTAATCTCTTCGAGCGGCATGGTGTGCGTGATCAGATCGTCAATGTTGATCTTGCCATCCATATACCAATCAACGATTTTGGGCACATCAGTGCGGCCCTTAGCGCCGCCAAAAGCCGTGCCGCGCCACACCCGCCCGGTGACCAATTGGAACGGCCGGGTGGAGATTTCCTGACCCGCGCCGGCGACACCGATAATCACGCTTTCGCCCCAGCCTTTGTGGCAGCACTCGAGCGCATCCCGCATCACATCAACATTGCCGATACATTCAAAGCTGTAATCGGCACCGCCGTTGGTTAAATCAACAATATCAGCGACCAACGTATCGGTCTTCGAGGCATCGATGAAATGGGTCATGCCGAATTTTTCTGCCAAGGCTTTGCGTCCGGGGTTTAAATCAACACCGACAATTTTGTCCGCACCGACCATGCGAGCCCCTTGCACGACATTGAGACCGATGCCGCCAAGACCAAAGACAACGACGTTGGAGCCGGGCTCTACTTTGGCCGTGTTCATCACTGCCCCCAAGCCCGTCGTGACACCGCAACCGATATAACAAACCTTATCAAACGGCGCGTCTTCACGAATTTTGGCGAGCGCAATCTCGGGCACCACGGTGTAATTGGCAAAAGTTGAGGTGCCCATATAGTGAAAGACTTTCTCACCATCTAGCGAGAACCGGCTCGAGCCATCCGGCATCAAGCCCTGGCCCTGGGTTTCGCGCACCGCTTGGCAAAGATTGGTTTTCCCCGAGGTGCAATATTCGCACTCCCGGCATTCCGGCGTGTAGAGCGGGATGACATGATCGTCGGCTTTGAGCGAATTAACGCCCGGCCCGCACTCCACCACAACGCCTGCTCCTTCATGGCCGAGGATAGCTGGAAAAAGTCCTTCCGGGTCTTCGCCGGAAAGCGTGAACGCATCGGTGTGACAAATGCCGCTGGCTTTGATCTCAACCAGAACCTCGCCTTCGCGGGGGCCTTCTAATTGTACCGTTTCAATGCTGAGCGGATCCCCTGCTTTAAAGGCGACGGCTGCTTTGACATCCATGATGCTCTCCCGAAATTTCTATTATTAAACTTAGATTATTCGTAGCGAAGCGCTTCAATGGGGTCAAGCCGGGCGGCTTTTCTTGCCGGGTAAAAACCGAAGAAGACGCCAACGGCGGCGGCGAAGCCGAAGGCCAGGAAGACGGATTTTATTTGAATGATGGCAGGCCAGCCGCCGATCTCAGCGATACCGACCGAGCCTGCCAGGCCAATGGCAACACCGATTGCACCGCCAATCAGCGACAGAGTCACGGCTTCGATTAGAAATTGCAGCAAGATGTCATTGCCTTTGGCACCGATCGCCATGCGCAGACCAATTTCCCGGGTGCGTTCGGTGACCGAGACCAACATGATATTCATAATGCCGATACCGCCGACAATCAGCGAAATTGAGGCAACGGCGGCCAGCAAAAGCGTCATGACGCGAGAGGAATCGGCGCGGGCTTCAAGAATTTGGCTGAGATTGCGGACAAAAAAATCATCCGGCTGGCCGGGCTGGATGCGATGGCGCTGGCGCAAAAGCTCGGTCATGCCGCGCACTGTGTCATCGACGCCGGCGGCGGTATAAGATTTCACAAACATCACACTGACCAGCTTACCCTTGAGCCGCCGACCGCCAAGCAAGCGCTTCTTGGCCGTCGAGAGCGGCACGATTACCGTGTCATCCTGATCTGTGCCGAGCGGCGTCTCGCCCTTGCCAACCAATGTGCCGATAATTTTAAACGGCACGCGCTTGATGCGGATGACCTCGCCGACGGGGTTGATGCCCTGGAACATGTTCTCGATCACGGTTTCACCGACGAGCGCAACCTTGGCAGCGGATTTAACCTCTTCGACGTTAAACCAGCGGCCCTGCTTCATCTGCCATTCCTTGGCCGTTTGATATTCCGGCGTCACGCCATAGATCACCGTCGACCAATTCTGATTGCCATAGATCAGCTGACCGCCGCCCCGCACCATGGGCGCTGCGACCATCACCGAATCAACCTCATTTTGAATAGCAATAGCGTCATCTTCGGTAATGGTTGGCCGGGAGCCGCGTGCGCCCCTGGCACCGCCCGACGTCGTTGTGCCGGGCAAAACCAATACGAGGTTGGAGCCGAGGCTCTTGATCAGATTATCGACTTTGGATTGGGCACCGGCGCCAACGGCGATCATAATAATCACGGCAGCAACACCGATAATGATACCAAGCGCCGTCAATACGCTCCGCATGACATTGACCCGGATGGCGCCGAGGGCGGCAAGTAACGAATCCATATACGTCATTGCGCGGCCTCCACTGCCGGGTGAGCAATATCTATCTCTGCCAGTAAGGCCTCGGCATCGACATTGTCTTCATTTCTTTCTTCTTCGACAATACGGCCATCTTTGAAGCGTAAAATTCGGCGGGCAAATTGGGCGACATCGGCCTCATGGGTGACAATAATAACCGTCATGCCGGCCTCGTTGAGCCTTTGAAACAGCGCCATGATCTCAATCCCGGTTCGGGTATCAAGCGCGCCGGTTGGCTCATCGGCTAAAATAAGCGAGGGATCATTGACCAGGGCGCGCGCGACCGCGACCCGTTGTTGCTGACCGCCAGATAATTGCGAGGGATGATGGTCCATGCGATCTTGCAGACCAACCTCTGTCAACACCCGCTCCGCCGCCGCCATTCTGGTTTGGCGGTTGGCACCGCTATACATCAACGGCAGTTGGACATTTTCCAAAGCCGATGTGCGCGCCAGCAAATTAAAGCTTTGGAAAACGAAACCGATTTTTTTGTTGCGAATTTCAGCCAGTTCGTCGGCAGAGAGCCCGGCCACATCGACACTGTCAAAAAAGAACTGTCCCGAGCTCGGTGTATCCAGACAGCCGAGCAAATTCATTGCCGTCGATTTGCCCGAGCCCGACGGCCCCATGATCGCCAGGAAGTCGCCTTCCTCAATGGTCAGCGAAACCTCGCGCAAAGCATGAACGACGTTATCGCCGAGCGTATAATCCCGGCTGAGATCAATGGTTTTTATCAGCTCGCTACTCATTTAAGAACTCTGCGCAGGTCGTTTGGTACCCGTGATCACTTCCTGACCTTCTTTCAGTTCACCCCGGATCAATTCGGTCGCACTGCCATCACCAACCCCGATCATCACATCTATGGATTTTGGCTTACCGCCTTCCAGCACCCAGACACGGCCCGGTGTTGCCGGGTTAGAGCGCCGGGCAGCGATCATGGCCCGGTATTTGACTTTTTGTTCAGGATTTAAAATGGTCAGAATACGCTTGCCGTTTTCCTCGCGCAGCTTGCGGATTGAATCGCGAAAGCCCGGACCACGACCGGCTTGTGCCAAGGACCGAATTCGGCCACGAAGACTTTGGCCAAATTCCCGAACCTGTTCTTGTTGATCCTCACTAAGCCCAACCGTATCGACCAGCCGCTTCATGCGTGCTTGGGCTTGAGCGCGGCGGGCGGCAATATTTGGCGGGCCGCCTCCTCCTGGACCTCTCCCTGGGCCAGCAGCAGCGACCGGCTTGGGGGCCTGACCCGGCGGCTGAAAACGCAAAGACCGGTTCGGCAGCTTCAAGACATTTTGGCGATTGCTGACCTCAACCTGGACATTTGCTGTCATACCGGGCAATAGCCTGAGATCCGCATTATCCGCAGCAATCACTACTGTATATGTGACAACATTTTGCACCGTCTGTGGTTTTTTACGGATTTGCTTTATCGTGCCTTTGAATTCCCGGCCGGGAAAAGAATCTACACCGAATTTGGCGATCTGGCCGGGTCTAATCTGGCCGATATCAGCTTCATCAATATTGGTTTCGACCTGCATTTTGCGAAGATCTTGGGCAATGGTAAACAGGATCGGTGCTTGCAGGGAGGCGGCAACCGTTTGGCCGACATCAACATCCCGGCCAATCACCACACCATCGACCGGCGAGCGTATAAAAGTATTTTCAAAGTTCACCTTGGAAATATTGAGCGCGGCCATTTTTTGTTCGACCTGAGCGCCAGCGTGTAAGACCTCGGCCTTGGCCATCGCAACCTGCGCCTTTCTGGCTTCAACCGTCGAGCGTTGCGCCGCTAATTGGGATTTTTCAGCACTTACCTGAGCTACTGACGCTTGCCAGGCGGCGCGCGCCTTATCGACCGCACTGACGGCAACAGCACCTTTTTTGCGAAGGGCCTGTTTGCGGCCATAATCCTGTTTTAGATCCGCCGTCGTCACTTGGACGCGAGAAACGTCTGCTCCGGCTGCCGCTAAAACCGAAATTGCATTACCAAGATTTGCCACCGCCTGAGCAACGCCCGCTCTTTTAGTTGCGACCAAAGCCTTGGCGACCGAAAGCTCAGCTTCGGCCTGCGTGACCCGGGCTGCAAAACTTTCAGGGTCAATGCGCGCGATGATTTGCCCGGCTTTTACTTCTGAATTGTAATCGACCGAAAGTTCGGAGATTTGGCCTGAAATTTCAGAGCCAACCTCAACCGTCACCACCGCATTAAGCTCACCGGAAGCCGAAACTGATTTTTGGATGGTACCGCGCTCGACCTTGGCCAACCGGTAGGAGACATCGGTACTCTCAGAGCCGTTCCACAAATAGGAGCCGAGGGCGAGCAATCCGACGACAGCGAGACCAACAACGAGAATTATTTTGCGCATTTCGTCGGGCCCTATTTAGTATTTTCGTTATTTTTTTGCCGTTCTAGCCGTCGCTTGCGGCGACGCTCACGGCGTTCTTTGCGTTTTTCCTGCATCCGCGCCACTTCCTGCACCAATTTTTTTCTTTGATCGGAGGTCAGCCGGGCCGAAAATTCCACCATCATATTGTGCATACGGCTCTGACCAATTTGAAGATTTTCCTGTAAGGCGGTAAGCGCTTTGGCAAGTTCATTTTTATCGAACGGCTCTTTGGCCAGAGCGCCGGAGACGTTTTTATAAAGCCGGGAGCGGGCTTGACGCGTGCCTCTGAAACTTTCACGATTTTCACGGAAAATCTCACGCGCCATGGGCCGTACTTCATCACCCAAAATGCGCCGGGCCCAGGGTACTGAATAGGTCATTCCCCGGAACCCGCGACTGCGATTATCTTTGAAATATTTATCGGCAACGAATAAACCACCTAGAAAGACGTTCAGGGCTAGCGATATGAAAAAGATGATAGCCCAGCGGCGGGATGTTAATTTGGTCATTGTATCTCCTCCAATTGACCATCAGCCGCAATCGCGAAGGCCACAATTTCTTCGGTTAACTCGTCTTCTGCATCCACCGAACTCAGAGCGGCAAGTGGGTCGGAAAGACCGAGCACAATGCCAAACATCGCCGCCATGGCGAGACCCGCGGCCGGCCGCCACAGGGCGCCGAACGGCCAAAGATACTCCAACAACTCGGCAAATCCCGTGGCACTTTTGCCACTTGGCGCCGACATCAAAATTTGAGCCTTCAATTCAGGGGAGGCCAATTCAGGTTTCACTTGATCGAACAGATTTTGAACAAACTCAAAATCCTCCTGATCGGTATGTTTGTTTTCTTCAACCATTAGACATCTCCTTGTAACTCAGGGCGCAGATCTTGCAGTAGATCGCGTAACCCCCGACGTCCGCGTGACAGCAGCGATTCCACCGCTTCGACGCTAATTTCCATAATTTCAGCCGTCTCTATATTGCTGAGACCTTCTTGATGAGCAAAGACGATTGCGGCGCGTTGGCGTTCCGGTAATTTTTGGATCGCCGCATTGACCGCTGTCGACACCTGGACTTCGTGCAGCGATTTGGCTGGATTTTCAAAAGGGTCTTCAGGCTCAGCGATATCGTCAATATTGACCGGCTTCTTTTTGCGCAGTCGATCGATACATAGATTGTAAGTCACCCGCTGCAACCAGTGGATGACCGGCGCTTCAGCCCGCCACTTATCCAGATTGCGCCACAGCCGCAAAAACGCTTCTTGGGCAACATCTTCCGCTTCAGAGCGATCACCCAACATGCGGGTGCCATAATTGACTATTCTATCCAAATACTGATCCACCAATAAACGGGTAGCCTGGGTGTCACCGGCTTTAATCTTGCGTAATAAATCCGCGTCGGATTCAGGTGTTGGATTTGTCATCAATGTAGTTCAATTATCCCAATGATAATGGCGGGGTTCACCACCACTATATCCACCTAAATTGCCGGGTCGATGCCCAATTTCAAAATTTTCCTAAAAAATTGAACATCTTATTACGCTCATAAAAGCGTTGAACGAGCACTATCCCTTTTAAAATTCTAACTAAACCACTGACTGATTAACGGCTTCAGGCTAAAATTCCGTCGCTTGTCGGCGGTTTTTATTCAAAAAAACCCTATTTAAATCTTTATTTAACATTTATTTTTTGTTAATATTTTTATATTTACATTTTTTTATGAGTAATATATATAATTATCATCGTTTTTTTGTATATTAAGATGAAGAAAGTACGGCTTATGACCCACCAAATTGTAACGGCCAACAGATTGCACGATGGCGCTGTTGTTTATTTGGCCAAAAACAATGACTGGACCCGCAATATTGAATCGGGACTGGCTTCTAAACCCACCAATACGGGGGCGCTGATGGAGACTGCCGAAAGGGCTGTCCAAGACCAATTCATAATCGCCCCGTATCTGGTCGACGTGGAAGTTATTGGGAATTCTGTTCGCCCGCTCCGTTTTCGGGAACAAATTAGAGCCAAGGGTCCGTCAATATTTGCCCCTGCTGCTGAATAAAAAGTAAGAAAGCAAAAATTATGTATCAATATGATCCGACAGATCACACTTTAACCAAAGAACGCGTTGTCGAATACCGCGATCAAGTCGCGCGCCGCCTCGATGGTAATATCTCGGAAGACGATTTCCGACCGCTTAGACTCAAAAACGGTCTCTACATGCAATTGCATGCCTATATGTTACGGGTCGCAATTCCTTACGGCTTAATGTCCGCAGATCAATTGCGGATGCTGGCTTATATTGGGCGGAAATATGACAAGGGCTATGGCCATTTCACGACGCGCCAAAACCTTCAATTCAACTGGCCCAATCTTGAAGATACGCCAGACATTTTGGAGAATTTAGCCTCGGTTGAGATGAGCGCTATTCAGACCAGCGGCAATGTAAACCGCAATGTAACGTCTGACCCTTATGCGGGTGTTGCACCTGATGAGGTGATTGACCCGCGCCCCTTTGCTGAAATTGTCCGGCAATTTATTACGCTGCATCCAGAATTTTCCTGGCTGCCCCGGAAGTTCAAAATCGCCATTACTGGCGCCGAGGAAGATCGCGCCGCAACGAACGTCCATGATATTGGCTTAAAAATTATCAAAAATGAAGCCGGCGACATTGGCTTTCGTATGCTTGTCGGTGGCGGACTTGGCCGCTCACCCTTTATCGCCAAAGTGATCCGGAAGTTTCTTCCCAAAGATGATCTCATCCGTTATCTCCAGGCAATTTTGCGCGTCTATAATATCGAAGGCCGGCGGGATAATCTTTACAAAGCACGGATCAAGATTCTCGTCCATGAGTTAGGGATTGAGAGATTCTCAAGCTTGGTTGAAGAAGAGTTTAAATCTTCTGAAGACGACATTCTCTTTCTCGGTCGGTCCGAGGAAGAGCGTATTGCCGCCTTCTTTGCAGCGCCGGATTACGCCGACCTACCCAATAATGCACCGGAAATTGTCGACGCCGCCCGGCAAGACCCTGCCTTTGCCGAGTGGTTGCAGCGAAACGTCACGCCTCACAAACAAACCGGCTATGCGATTGTCAATTTGACCTTAAAACCCCTCGGCGGTGTACCCGGCGATATTACCTCAGATCAAATGGATGCCGTCGCCGGCCTCGCTGACAAATTCAGCTTTGGTCAAATCAGAGCGACCCATCGCCAAAACCTTGTCCTGGCGGATGTTGCCAAAAGAGAACTGCTCGCCTTGTGGCAAGAGCTGATAAATCTCAATCTGGCGACGCCGAATTTAGATCGTATCTCTGATATTATCTGCTGCCCGGGCATGGATTATTGCAGCTTGGCGACCGCCCGCTCTATCCCCATTGCCCAACGCCTTAGTGAACGCTTTAGCGGGCTTGATAAATTGATGGATATCGGCGAAATGCGCCTCAATATTTCGGGCTGCATTAATGCCTGCGGACATCACCATGTCGGCCATATCGGCATTTTAGGTGTCGAGAAAAACGGTGAGGAATTTTATCAAGTGACGTTAGGTGGATCCTCTTCTGAGGATGCTGATATCGGCCAAATTATCGGGCCGGCATTTTCCTCAGGTGACATTATTGATGCCGTAGAAAAAGTTGTCGGCGTTTACCTATCCAACCGGCAGGACGAGGAACGGTTTATTGATACCTACCGTCGTATTGGCCAGGAATTATTTAAGGAGGCACTTTATGACACTCATTAGAAATGGTGCGGTCATTAAAAACCCGTGGCGCTTGGTCGCCGATGATGAAGAAATCTCTGGCGACGAAGCTGTCATTGTCTCGCTCAAGCGCTGGCAGGATGAAAAAAAGAAATTCCTCGGCCGAAATGGCCCCTTAGGTATTCGCCTTGAAAGCAACCAAAAGCCCGACAATATTGCCGGTGATGTTGAGCGCTTTGACCTCATCGCCTTGGATATCCCCGCCCTGCCCGATGGGCGTGCCTTTTCTTATGCCAGATTGTTGCGGGAGAGATATGGCTTTAACGGAGAATTGCGGGCCGTCGGAAAGGTAATCCAGGACCAGCTTTTCTTCCTACATCGCTGTGGCTTCGATGCCTTTGAGTTGTCAGCGGGGGAGGATGTACAGAAATCGATTGCAGCTATATTTGCTTTCTCAGTCGCTTATCAACCGGCCGCGGATAGCATCCTACCTGCCTATAAGGCTCGTCACGTTGTGTGAGGGGAAAATATCGGGTCGTTAGGTTGCCGCCGCCATTTTATAGAGATCAAAAGCGTCGTCTTCTTCATCCGCATGGGCATCACGGATGGCCAGGATTTCAGGCAGAATTTCGAGAAACTTAGAAGCTAAAACCGGATCAAACTGACGCCCCGATTGCTCGCTGATAAATGAGGTTGCATCTTCAATCGGCCAGGCCTTTTTATAAGGTCGCTCCGATGTCAGGGCATCAAACACATCCGAGATCGCGGCAATGCGACCCTGAACAGGAATATTCGCACCGGCAATATTATTTGGATAACCTGTGCCATCCCATTTTTCATGATGGGTAAGCGCAATAGAGCGCGCCAACTGAATGATTTCAGCAGGGTGGTTGGAAAGTATCTCGGCGCCAATCCCAACATGGGTTTTCATAATTTCCCACTCATCGGCCTCTAGTTTTCCAGGCTTCAGCAAAATACGATCTGGAATGCCAATTTTGCCAACATCGTGCATCGGGCTAGCCTGCAAAATGAGCTCGGAAAATTCTTTCGAGTGTCCCGTCGCCAAAGCCAGGGCCTTGCAACCCATGCTCATCCGCACAACATGCATACCCGTTTCGTTGTCACGATATTCACCTGCACGGCCAAGCTGGTGAATAAACTCAAGTTGAGTTTCAGCAAGTTGCTGAGTTCGCTCGGCAACCTGAGCCTCAACGAGTTCCTTCTCGAATCCCCGCCTGTTGTACATCAAGCGCACTTCCAACATATTTTTAATACGATGAGTGACCTCAATACGCTCAAACGGTTTGGTGACAAAATCCCGGGCACCATTTTCAAGTGCCTGAATTTTCGTCTCAACATCAGATTGAGCCGTTAAAACGAGAATTGGCAGATAGTCATCAACAATTTTATCTTGCAGTTGCGCCATCACATCAAAGCCAGACATGTGCGGCATCCTGATATCGAGCAGAATAATATCGAATTGATTTTTTTCATGGAGATCTTCAACCAGCCTTGGATCGGTTACACTATGAACATTAGTGTAGCCCTCACCTTTTAGTATCGCTTCTAATAAAGCTACATTTGCTGGTTTGTCATCAACGATGAGAACGCGAGCATCATATATTTGATCATCTAAAGTCATGCTAATTCAGCTTTGATTCTGCCTTATAAAATATTGGGGCCACCCAAAAGAACCCAGCCCGCTGATAATTCCCTTCTCCTATACGTAATAATTTTAACGTCGCGTTCAAGGCATTTTACGAAATTTTACATTAAGATTATTGGAAATTCAGATCGCCCGGCTGGATTAATTATTGTCCATTTTCCACTAGTTAGAATTGTCGACCCTTCTAAAAACCGGCATAGTGGTAAAATGACAAATCGAGCCACAACTGCCCAACCCGAAATATTGGAAAAAAGCGATATTTCTGAACAACTTAGCCTATTATCTGAACTTGGCAGAGAGTTTGCGGCTTCCCTCGATATCAATACAACATTAGAGCGCGCAATTGAACGCATTACGGATCACCTGGAGGCCGAAGGTGGGGCACTTTTTCTGCTGCAAAATGAAAACACCCAGTTGCGCTGTGAGGCTTGTGTGGGTGAAACCGACATCACCGGCATCGAGATCGCAAGCGATCAGGGCATTGTAGGACGTTGCGTTGAGCAAAATACCGGTGAGATCGTCAAAGATGTCTCGCACGATACTGACTTCAATCAATCAGTTGATGAACAAACTGGCCACACAACAAAATCAATTCTGGTTGCTCCTCTTACTGTGAATGATGAGAAAATTGGGGCGATTGAACTTATCAATAAGAAAGGGAAAAACGGTTTATTTGACGACACCGATTTACATTTGTTGGAAGTTCTATCGAACTCAGCGGCCTTAGCGATTTTGAATGCCCGCATGGCGGCTGATTTGGTTGAACAAGAAAAGCTCCAGCGTGAATTGGAGCTTGCTGCCGAAATTCAACGTAATTTATTACCGACAGCTTCCGACCCCTCCTGGCCGATATTAGGCATCAATATTCCGGCGAGAACAGTGTCTGGAGATTTTTTCGATTTTTTCGAGCTCAATGATGGTCGAATTGCCTTTTGTCTCGGTGACGTTTCCGGCAAAGGCATGAACGCCGCTCTTTTAATGGCAAAGACTGCCAGTCTTTATCGCTGCCTCGGTAAAACTTCGGATCACCCGGGAAAACTTATGGCGCATATCAATGAAGAAATCTGTGAAACATCGACACGCGGGATGTTTGTGACCCTGGTCGGCGGCATTTATGACCCAAAATCCAAGCTGGTGCGCCTCGCCAATGCCGGTCATGAGCCTCCACTCCACCATATTGGTGAAAATGAGTTCATTGCTATTGAGGCAGAAGCGCCTCCGGTTGGCATTACCACATTAGCCGTTCCCGAGGACGGCTATGTCGAGGTTGAACTGTCTTTGAAAGACGGCCCACTTTATATCTTTACCGATGGCGCGACCGAAGGCGTTATGGCAGATGGCTCGCGGTTTGAGATCAGTGGCATTGAGACTTTGCTCAGTGAAAATCGCGGCCAACCCCTGTCCTTTCGGCTTCAAAGCGTGGTAAATACTGTCAATCGCGGTGAGGGACCCCTCCATGACGACATTACGATTTTGGGCTTAGATGCCGCATCGCCTTCGGAGGCGGTTTTGAGCTTTGATTTTGGTGCCCATGCATCAAAGTTAAAGCAGACCAGAGCTCGCGTTTCGCCTTGGCTGCAAAATGCGGGGCTACCAGAAGCAGTGGTAAAGGATGTGGTTTTAGCAATTGATGAGGCCTGCCAGAACATCATTCGCCATGCCTATGGGGGTAACAGCGATCAGAATATTGAACTCAAAATTATCCGACAAGCTGACGAATTGTTGATATATTTGCGGGACTTTGCAACCCGCATTGATGTATCAACTATCAAGCCGCGGGCGTTGGAAGATATAAAACCGGGAGGTCTTGGCACCCACTTTATTAATGAGATAATGGATGAGGTCGACTACCTCGAGCCGAAAGATGATAATGAGGGCAACCTCATGCGCATGGTTAAAAGCATAATTGCAGAATAAGGGAGAACACATGGAGCATTCGATTACGGAACAGGACGGCGTCAGCATTGTCGCATTAAGTGGCGATGTTGATCTCGAAAGCTCGCCTATTGCCCGAGAAGTTTTACTGGCAGCCGTCGACAAGAAAATGCCCGTCTTGGCTGACCTGGCCGAGGTTAATTACATCGATAGTTCCGGTATTGCGTCTCTCGTGGAAACCTTACAGGCGGCAAAATCCACTGGCAAAGGCTTCGGCCTCGTTCAGGTGAGCGAGTCAGCGCTCCGGGTATTGGAATTGGCCCGGCTTGATAAGGTTTTTACCATCTATGGAACAATTGACGATGGCATCAAAGGTGAGAGTTAATTAATGCCAGCTGATTCAAGTAATGAGGCCCAGGAAAGCACGGTGATCCGCTTCACCGAAAAAATCGGGCGCGGTACGATCAGTGCCATCGAAGTCTTTGGTCATTGGGGCGTGCTCATTGGCGAAAGCGTTTACTGGCTATTTTTAGGTCCAAAGCTCAAGCAGCCCGTCCGCACAAATGCGGTTTTCGCTCAAATGATGGAAATTGGCATCCGCGCCATTCCGATTGTCGCCCTGCTTTCAGCAACGATCGGGGTCATGCTGGCGATCCAAGGCATCCATACACTTAGAACCTTTGGCGCGGAATCGCGGGTTGTTGTCGGCATTTCATTATCTGTCGTCCGTGAATTTTCTGCGCTCATTACCGGTATTTTGGTCGCCGGGCGGTCCGGCTCGGCGCTTGCCGCCCGTCTCAGCACCATGCAGATTAATCAGGAAATTGATGCCCTCCGCGTTATGGGCATCCATCCAGTACGCTATCTGGTCGTGCCCTCCTTAATTGCGATGATGGTCATGCTGCCTTCGTTGACATTTTTGTCTGACCTAGTTGCCCTTTATGCCGCTGGGATTTTCGTGTCGCTCGATCTCGGCATCAGCCAGGCGGCCTATTGGAGCCAGACCATAGAGATCCTTTCTGTTGGCGATCTTTGGCATGGACTTGGTAAGGCATCAATTTTCGCCGTATTGATTACCTTGATTGGTATCGTAAATGGTGCCTCTGTGACCGGCGGTGCTGAAGGTGTCGGTAAAGTAACAACGCGGGCAGTTGTCCAGGCGATCTCAGCGATCGTCGTCACCGATATGCTATTTGCCTTTGTGGTGACAAGATAATGATGACTGAACTCACAGCAGACACGCCCTTGGCAATTGAAGTGACCGGCCTCGTCACCCATTACGGCCCCCGGAAAATCCTCAACGGCATCGACTTTGATGTCCGTGAAGGCGAGATCATGGTGATCATGGGAGGCAGTGGCTCCGGCAAATCCACCCTCATGCGCCATTTGCTTTCATTGGAGCAAAGAACGGCTGGTACAATGAAATTATTGGGCCAGGATGTCGCTGAACTAGATGTTAAAGGCCGCACCGAGCTTAGCAAAAAAATTGGCGTGGCTTTTCAGAGCGGCGCACTATTCAGCTCTATGAGTGTTGGCGAGAACATTAAATTACCCCTGGCAGAACACACTAAGCTGGATGATTTGACCCAGGATATTATGGCGCGGATGAAACTCGAAGTCGTAGACCTCGCGGGTTTTGAAGATCTAATGCCGTCAGAGCTATCGGGCGGTATGATTAAGCGGGCGGCGATGGCACGCGCCATCATTATGGACCCAAAAATTCTCTTTTGTGACGAGCCCAGCGCCGGGCTGGATCCGGTCGTTGCTTCGGCGCTCGATGATTTGATCCTAAAATTACGCGATGCCATGCGGATGAGCATTGTTGTGGTGACCCATGAATTGGACAGTGCCTTTAAAATTGCCGATCGGATAACCGTATTGGATCGCGGCGATATTTTAATGTGTGGCACGGTCGATGAAATTCGCGGCAGCTCAAACCAACGTATTCAAAATATTCTTAACCGCCGCACGGAAGAAGAAATAATTGATGCCGATGAATATTTGGCGCGGCTTACCGGTACCGACTACGGACCCCAGACCGACACGCCGTTATAGGGATGACAATCTGATGAGGATTATAATCAAGTGAAAAACAACAAAGCTAATTATCTGATTGTCGGCACTTTTGTGTTGCTGGTCATCGCCGGTGTGGTGACATCGGTTGCCCTGTTAACCGGGCGAACCGGTGCCACCGATGACTATTATGCCGTCTATGACAATGTCACCGGCATTGAATTCGGCACCCGCGTGCTTTATGAAGGCTTCCCCATCGGTCAAGTCGAGCAAGTTAAGCCGATCCAAGAGAAAGACCGAATTCGCTTTCGCGTTGACCTTGCGGTAACCGAAGGCTGGAAAATTCCAGCCGACACCAAAGCCGAGATTGCATCTTCGGGTCTCTTAGCAGCAGTCACCATCAGCCTCAACGCTGGTAAAGCAACGGATAATTTAGAACCGGGTTCTCAAATTATCAGCGCACCCTCTGCCAATGTTATGGCAGCGGTGTCTAATCTTGCCCGCGATATCAGTTCTTTGGCCGAAACGGATATTAAGCCACTTTTATCCAACATGAACAAAACCGTTGGAACATTCGGCGACCTGCTGGATGCCAAGGGCGCTGCCCTTATTGAAGATGTCAGGCTCTTAATCGGCGATTTGACGGAACAGACGCCAGAGATTGTCGACAACATTGCCAGATTCTCCAAAAAACTGAATGTCAGTGCTGATCAGTTTTCCAAGGTTTTAAACCCGGAGAATGTTGAGGCTTTAAATTCGATCATTGACGACATGGAACTCACCACCGGTAATCTGGCCAAGCTCACTGTCGAGTTTTCAAAGACACAGAAATCACTCGATATCTTGATGGGGGATGTCGGCTCGGTTATCTCCGACAACCGCTTGGATGTTGATCGCTCGGTCGTCGATTTGCGCCACACGGTCGAAACCATCTCGCGGCACATCAGTGCAATAAATCAAAATTTGGAAGGGGCCAGCCGCAACATGTTTGAGTTTAGCCGCCAAATTAGAAAGAACCCGGGATTGCTGTTAGGTGGCACCGCACCGGCTGAGAAAGCTCAAAAAAATGATGGCCAGAAATAATGGGGGAGATTGTAATGGTGAAACAAATTTTTAAAAAACTTTCGCGTGGTTTCCTCGCTCCTGGCCTGGTTGGGATGCTCAGTGCCTGTTCCCAAGCGCCGGTCCCGGATGATCATTATTATCGCCTCAATTTATCTTCCAGCTCAAAAGCCACCACAGTAAAGCTCGACGGCATTGTTGAAGTGGAACGCCTAATCGCCGATGGCCTCTTGGACAGCCGGCCAATTTTGTTCACCAGCTCCACCAAATCCTCCGAGATACAGTCCTATCATTACCATTTCTGGTCACAACCACCCTCAATCATGCTGCAAAATGCGCTTGCGGCCCAATTACAGCTGAGCAATGCGGCAAAGTCGATCGTCACGCCCAATCTCAGAATTGAGCCGGATTTTATTCTCGCCGGTAAAATATTCCGCTTTGAACAAATCACCGGCCAAGAGAATAAAGTGGTCGTCTCACTTGAACTTAGCCTCAAGAACGCGAAGCTCGACCAGCTCATTCATTTGAATACCTATACCGTGGAAACACCTTCAAGAAATGCAAGTGTGACAGCCGCCGTCCAGGCTTTCAGCACCGGCATCAATCAAATCATCGGCGCGTTTCTGAGCGATCTTCGGGGAAAGGTATAACGAGCTTAAAAAGTACACCTAATGTATTTTTTAAGGCTCTGACTTGTCGGTCGAGCGGTATTTGTATTGCGCGCCGATGAAGGCGCCTTTGAAAGGGCGGAGGGCGCCGAGGCAGAGAATTAGGATCACCGGCGGCCAGATGACCATATGCACCCAGGTCGGCGGCTCAAAGCTAAGCTCGAGCCATAGTGCCGCTCCGGCAATGATAAAACCGACAATCAGCATAATAAAGACGGCCGGACCATCGGCTGCATCTTCACCGCCCAAATCTAGCCCACACTCGCTGCACTGATCAGCGACCAGCAAATAGCCGGCAAACAAATGGCCGCGCCCACAGCGGGGGCAACGGCCAAGTGTTGCAAACTTGATAGGTGAGTCGCCGGATCGTTCGTCTTGGCGATCACTCATATGTTTCTATCCGGCAGTAATATGCCCGAAGGAGGAAGAACCCCAGATATAGACATTGATGTAGAGGAATATCCAAACAACATCAACAAAGTGCCAATACCAGGCAGCTGCCTCATAGCCAATATGATGGTCTGGCTTGAAGTGGCCCTTTTGCAGGCGCAATGCACAGACGATCAAGAAACAGGTTCCAACAAAAACGTGAAAGCCGTGGAAGCCGGTCGCTAGATAGAAAGTTGACGGATAGATACCATCAGACAATTTAAACGTCGCCTCGATGTACTCTTCTGCCTGGAAGAACAAGAAGATCGCCCCCAATATGGCCGTGATCCATGTCCAGGTAATCGCTTTCTTACGATTGTCGTCGATCAAAGCATGGTGCGCGACGGTCACCGTTGCACTTGAAGACAACAGGATCAACGTATTGAGTAGCGGCACGCCACCAGCTGGGATCAACTCGATTCCTTCAGGCGGCCACACTTGAGCAACATTGCTCAGGATCGGCAGGCTCGAATGGAAAAAAGCCCAGAAGAAAGCAAAGAAGAACATTACCTCAGAGGCAATGAAGAATATAAAGCCGTAACGCAATCCGACTTTCACTTCTTCAGAATGCTCACCAGCGGTATTAGCCTCAATGATGACTTGGCGCCACCAGCCATAAAAAGTGAACAACAAGATTAAGACACCGACACCAAATAGGTAGATCGGACCTTCATGCATATACCAGATACCGCCAACGGCCATTATAAAGCCGGCAATGGTGCCGACAATTGGCCATGGGCTTGGCTCAGGTATGTGCCACGGATGTGTTTTAGCTGCGTCTGTAGCCATGGTTATTTTTCCCCACGGTTTGCTTCATGGTTAACAAATATTATGAGATCACCCTTTCGGAATAACCTCACGTGAACTTAATGTGCTGCCCTGCCCTTTGCTTATAACTTGCAATGTTTTGAGCTTTAGTGCTTCGCTCTGATCATCGCTCGCAAAGAAAGTGTAGGAAAGCGTAATGGTTTTAACATCTGCCGAATTTCGATCTTTTAAGATCGCCGGATCGACAAAGAACGTGACCGGCATTTGTACGGTTTGGCCTGGCTTTAAAACCTGTTCGGTAAAACAGAAACATTCAATTTTGCTGAAATACTCGCCCGCTTTAAAGGGCGCAACATTGAACGTCGCCGTGCCAACGATCGCCTTATCAGAAACATTCGTCGCTTCATAAAAAGCAATTGCAGGCTCACCGAGGCGAACCTTGATCGTATTCTGTACCGGCTTAAAGCGCCATGCCAGGGACTTATTTACATTGGCATCAAACCGAACGGTAACCACCTGATCGATGATCTGAGAGTCCGGTACAGCCTCTGCAACTTTTGTCGTCCCGCCATAACCCGTAACCTGACAGAAAATCCGATAGAGCGGATCGGACGCAAAGGCCAAGCCTGTCATGCCCACCACCAAGCCAAACAAAATCACAGCCGTGACACCATTGCGCGTTTTTGGCTCACGCATATCACTCGTCTGGAGTTTCATTTTATCTTTAGTGTCGGTCATAAACTAAACCTATCGTCCTATCTAATCTGCTTACTCAGCCGGCTGAGAGCCAACTTTTGGCGTATCTTCGTGCGTGTGGAACGGTGCCGGAGAGGCAACAGTCCACTCCAACGTACTTGCACCTTCGCCCCATTGATTAGCTGCAACGGTTTCCTTCGACGTCAGTGTTTTCCAAAGAACGACAAAGAATAATAGTCCGCCAATCGCTGTGATATAAGCGCCATAGCTAGAAATCATATTCCACCCTGCATAGGCATCCGGATAGTCGGGGATCCGACGCGGCATACCAGCCATACCGGCAAAATGCTGCGGGAAGAACAGGACATTGACACCAACAAAGGTAATCCAAAACTGCAAACGCGCGAGACCTTCAGGATATTGCTTACCCGACATCTTGCCGATCCAGTAAAAGAAGCCGGCATACATGGCAAAGATCGCGGCAATCGACAGCACATAATGGAAGTGAGCAACGACGAAATAGGTATCATGGAACGCCATATCGCTACCCGCATTCGCCAAGGTCACGCCGGTAACACCACCTACCACAAAGAGGAAGATGAAGCCCATGGCATAAAGCATTGGGGTGTCGAATTTGATCGAGCCACCCCACATGGTCGCCAGCCAACTGAAGATTTTAACACCGGTCGGCACAGCAATCACCATCGTCGCCAGCGTAAAGTAAGCCCGCGTTTCAACGTTAAAGCCAACCGTATACATGTGGTGAGCCCAAACTACGAAGCCAACAACACCGATCGCCGCCATCGCATAAGCCATGCCGAGATAACCGAAGATTGGCTTTTTAGAAAATGTTGAAACGATTTCACTGATCACACCAAAAGCCGGGATGATCATGATGTACACTTCGGGATGACCAAAGAACCAGAACAGGTGCTGCCACAGAATTGGATCACCACCACCCTCAGGTGAGAAGAAGGCTGTACCGAAATTACGATCGGTCAACAGCATGGTCAACGCACCAGCCAATACAGGGATAGCTAAGAGCAGCAGGATAGCTGTCAAAAGCATGGCCCAGATGAACAAAGGCATGCGATGGAAAGTCATACCAGGGGCACGCATGTTAATAATGGTCGTGATAAAGTTAATCGCACCCAAGATTGAAGACGCACCCGCTAAGTGAAGGGCGAGAATACCAAAATCAACCGCCATACCTGGATGATAATCGGCATTAGCAAGCGGCGGATAAACCGTCCAACCCGTACCTGGCCCGCCATCAATTAAGCCGGCAATCACCAACAACACCAAGCCTGCGGCAACCAGCCAAAAGCTAAGGTTGTTCATCCGCGGGAACGCCATGTCGGGCGTACCCACCATCAAGGGGATGAACCAGTTACCAAAACCACCGATTAGGGCCGGCATGACAACAAAGAAAACCATGATAAAGCCATGCGCCGTCACCAAGACATTATAAAATTGAAAATCGGTGATGAATTGAATTCCCGGCTGATGTAATTCCATCCGGATCACAACTGAAGCTGCAGCGCCAACAATGGCCGCCACCATCGCCAAGGCGAGGTACATTGTACCAATATCTTTATGGTTGGTTGAGTAAACCCAACGTTTCCAACCAGTTGGACGATGATCGTGATGGTCGTGTGCGGTATCTGACATTTTTAAACTACCTCTTAAATCTTAATCTCGCCCAAGTTAGCGAATTTCTGCGGTCGCAGAAGATTTCATTTTGACGACCCTGACAGGCCCATCGTTAACTTTGGCAAATTCTTTTTTGGCTTTAACCGTCCATTTTTTGAAATCTGCTTTGGATACGACATTAACAGCGATTGGCATAAAGCCATGGTTAATACCGCAAAGCTCCGAGCATTGCCCGTAATAAACGCCCGGCTTGGTCACCTTAATCCATGATTCGTTGGTCCGGCCCGGCACGGTGTCCATTTTGACACCAAAGGCTGGAATCGCCCAGTTGTGGATCACATCGTCAGATGTCATCAACAAGCGAATTTCTGTGTTCACCGGAATGACCACCTGATTGTCGACTTCCAGCAAGCGACGCTGACCAGGTTTAATCTCATCATCAGGAACAATGTTACTGTCGAATTCGAAGTTACCATTGTCGGGATATTGATAAGACCAATACCATTGATGGCCGGTAATCTTCAAAGTCATCTCAGGGTTTTGCGCTTTATCCATAAAGAACAGTAATTTCATCGACGGCACAGCCAAGACAATCAGGATAACGATTGGTATCACCGTCCAAACAACTTCCAACGCTGTGTTATGCGTTGTCTTTGATGGCTCTGGATTGCTTTTCGAATTGAACTTAACAATGATGATCAGCATCAAAATCAGCACGAAAACAACAATTGCAACCTCGACAATCAATAGCAGGTTGTGGAAATCAGTAATTTTTTCCATGACCGGCGTTGCCGCAGGCTGAAAATTCATCTGCCAGGGTTTTGGCTCAGCGGCATTTACGCCACTAGACATCACTGTAGCAAAGAGTGTGGCGAGGAATGCCATTCCAGCCGTAAAGAACCCTAGATTAAACTTGCGATAATTTTGCATCTGTACCAATCCTGTGTACCAATTTTCGGCCCTATTTTACAAAACACCTTATAGAGGCCTTCATCTCGTTTGCGTTAGGACAATTATGTCCGCGTAATTTTTAAAATCTCGATCTCGAAAATTCAGTCCTAACTTTGGTTAGGTCCCCTTACATTTTACCCCATATACCTGATCAGAATAAATCGGTAAAGCCATCTTGAAAAAAAATATGGGTATTTTTCCGCAGAAATCCAAACAAAACTAATAATCATTATAAACTAGCGATTTATCCCATCGCTTGATGTAAAAAATATATGGGGATGTAATTTCGGTGTTCAATGGAAGTCTCTTGTTGTTTTGGGGAAGCAATGATACACCGCGCGCTAATTCGTCAGCTATCTTCTGCACGATTATGCAGATCAACCAAAATAGGTCTTGGATATGGAAAAGAACAAAAAAATAGCCTTCGCTGTTATCTTGGGCATCATTGCACTTGGCATGTATATTGGCATTATCCTCAAAACCGGGCTTTCCTAGGTCATTCGAAAGGATCTCCTTGAATGTTGAGCGTTGCCCTCCTGCCGCATTTAAACGCAATTCTGAACGCAATTGCTGGCTGTTTTTTATTGGCAGGTTTCGTTTTTATTAAATCCGGCAATTCATCTGCCCATCGCCTTTGCATGATTTCGGCGCTGATCGTGTCCGGCTTATTTTTGATCAGCTATGTCACGCTCCGCTTCTATACACCGATCTTTGTATTCCAAGGCGAAGGTCTGATTAAAATTTTCTACTACATCCTATTAGTCAGCCATGTGTTACTCGCAATGGCGATCGTGCCGCTTGTCCTGTTTACCGTTCTCCGCGCTTTTAAAGAACGATTCGCGGCGCATAAAAAAATAGCCCGCTGGACCTGGCCGATTTGGATGTATGTCTCAGTATCCGGCATTTTGGTATATTTAATGCTCTATCAGCTCTACCCGCTGAAAACAGCGCAACTGATGTAAGGTCTAAGGATGGTACTTTCCGAACAACGCTTGTCACTCTTGAGAGGGTGGTCCCTGCTTGCAGTGGCCTCGCTGGCTTTAGCCGGATTGTTTGCGATTTTGCTGGTGCTATCGCGCATTCCTGGCATGGAAGACGCTGTCCCCTGGCCAACAGCTTTTTTTCATAAAGGCCTGGTCGCCCATGTCGTTTTATCGTTTGCTGTCTGGTATCTCGCCGTGCTGGGCTGTCTGGTTCAGCTTGGCGGCGATGGCGAAAGCGCACTACTCGATAAAGCTGGTCTCGGCCTGGCGACCCTCGGCACAGTTTTGCTGTTGATCCCCTCTTTGTTGGATCGCGGCGAGCCGACCTTAAACAATTACATTCCGGTGATTATTGATCCGCTATATTACAGTGGCCTGGTATTGCTAGCGCTCGGCATTCTAGCCGCAATTTTTCGCACCTTTAGAGGCGCGTCGGATGGACCGGATTTAAAAGCCGCCGGCTTTATATATGTCATAGCCCTTGTCGCCTTCACGATTGCTGAGATGCAATTGGGTGATCGGGAATTGGACCATGATTACAATGAGCGTTTGCTCTGGGGTGGTGGGCATCTTCTGCAATTTCTCAATGTCTCCCTCCTCTTGGTCGCCTGGAACTATCTTGGTAATTTAAACAATGGTAATGCGCCTTATCGCTGGGCAAATCTCTGGCTCATTGCGTCAAGTCTGGTGGGTCTCAGCTTTTACACGCTCTGGAGCGTGATGGATGAAGAACAAACCCAAGCCTTTACCGATCTGCAATATGCGCTTGGCCCCCCCGTGGTGATTTTTGCCGCTGCCCTTTTGCCGACACTTGGCAGGCAGCTTAAGAACTTCAAATGGCAAGACCCGGCCATGCTGAGCCTGTGGTCGTCGATCATTGTTTTTGCAGCTGGCGGCGCGCTTGGCTTTTTTGTCGATGGTGCTGATACCCGGACGCCGGCCCATTATCACGGTGTGATTGGCGGTATAAACCTTGCTTTTGTCGGATTGTTTTATACCGTCTTCCTACCCAAGCTTGGCCGCGCCGTGCCAACAGGAAAGCTTGTCACAAGCCAAATCATTCTGTATGCCGTGGGCCAATTCCTTTTTATCGTCGGCATGTTTATCGCGGGCGGCATGGGCGCAGCTCGAAAAGTGATGGGAACAGCCATCGATATGGACAACTCCATCGCCGTCGCAGCCGCAGGAATTAGGGATTTTGGCGGTGGCTTGGCCATTTTAGGCGGCGTTATCTTTATTTATGTCGCACTCAAAGCATTATTGCGAAAATTACCCGAGATCAATTCGCGATCATTGTAGAAAGTCTAAGATAGCCCACAAATATAATCCTTTTTGGGTTACAGTATGGAAGTTATGGCAGAACAAATTACAGATACATCAGCATTGGACGACGTTGCCGAAAACACGGATCCCGTTCCGGGTGAGGTAAATCCGCGCGTTGTTGATTACGCCATTTTGCTGAAACCCCGCGTTATGTCGCTGGTTCTGTTCACCGGCGTTGTCGGCATCGTCATGGCTCCCGGCTCAATCGGCTGGGCAACAGCTTTGATCGCCATTGCGTGCATCGGTGTCGGCGCAGGCGCGTCCGGTGCCATTAACATGTGGTATGACCGAGATATCGACAGCCAGATGGAACGCACCATGGACCGCCCAATCCCGGCCGGACGTATGCAGCCTGGCAATGCGTTGTGGTTTGGTGTTGTGCTATCGGTTTTGTCGGTCGGCGCGATGGCGCTTTGGGTTAACGCCATCTCAGCTGCTTTGCTGGCTGGCACAATTGTCTATTACGTGCTGATTTATACGGTTTGGCTCAAACGCCGGACGCCGCAAAATATTGTCATTGGCGGCGGCTCAGGCGCCCTACCACCGATGATCGGCTGGGCAGCCGTCACTGGTGAAATTGCCCTCGATTCCATTATACTCTTTGCAATTATATTCATGTGGACGCCACCGCATTTCTGGGCACTGGCGCTTTATCGTTCCGGCGATTATGAAAAAGCCGGTGTGCCGATGATGCCCGCTGTCTCCGGCGTGCCTGAAACCAAAAAGCAGATGCTGATATACACCATCCTGCTGTGGCCAATTACCGTCGCGCCCGCCTTCACGGGATTGATATCCATACCCGCCGGTGCCGTCATTGGCGCGCTTGGGCTGTGGTTCATTCGCCATGCCTATGTGGTCTTGAAATCTGAAGGCTTTGACGCACCGCGTTCGATGTTTAAATTTTCGATCCTGCATCTCTTTTTAATCTTCGTTATTTTGCTGGTTGACCGGGGTGTCCAAAGCTTCCTCTAAGGTCTACTCTTCCGTCCTATGAAATCTTATCAAAAACTCGAAAAGCGTTTCGGACGCCTGCTTGCGCTTCGTGAAGCCGCCGGTGTGCTGCATTGGGATGCCTCAACCATGATGCCTGAAGGGGGATCAAGTGCAGAAGCCCGGAGCGAACAGTTGGCGGCGCTCGGCACGGTCTGCCATGACATTCTAGAAGATAGTGAAACCTCGGATCTATTGGATGACGCAGAAGGTCTGAACGATCTCAATATTTGGCAAGCCGCCAATCTGCGAGAGATGCGGCACATGTGGGTGCATGCCACCGCCGTCACCTCAGACCTTGTTGAAGCCCTCTCCAAAGCCTCAATGCGTTGCGAGACCAAATGGCGCTCGGCCCGGGCAGAATCTGACTTCAATGGCATCAAGCCAATGCTGGCTGAGGTTCTCAAACTGGTCAAAGAATCCGCTGCCGCCAAATCAGAGGCGCTTGCATGTTCGCCCTATGAGGCGCTGATGGATGAATATACCCCCGGCCTCCGACAAGATATTGTTGACCCCATTTTCAGCGACATCGAAGCCTTTCTGCCGGACTTCTTAAAAGCTGTGCTCGACAAGCAAGCCGCCGCGCCGCAACCGATTATACCCAAAGGCCCGTTCCCCGAAGCGCAGCAACGTGAGCTTGGTCATCTTTTGATGGGCACGCTCGGTTTTGATTTCAGCCAGGGGCGTTTGGATATCAGCTTGCATCCTTTTTCTGGTGGCACGCCGGATGATCTTAGGATTACCACCCGCTACGACGAAGAGGATTTTACCTCCGGCCTGATGGGTATTCTGCATGAGACCGGCCATGCGCTCTATGAGAAAAACCTGCCGAAAGATTGGCGCCGCCAGCCAGTTGGCGAAGCCCGCGGTATGGACGTCCATGAAAGCCAGTCCTTGCTGATCGAAATGCAGGCGTGTCGGTCAAAAGAATTTTTAACCTACGCCGCGCCGCTGATGAAACAGGCTTTCAAGCGTGACGGCCCGGAATGGCAGGTCGATAATCTCTACCAGATTTACACCACGGTTGAGCCCGGTCTGATCCGGGTTGATGCCGATGAAGTCACTTATCCAGCCCATGTCATCTTGCGCTATAACATCGAGCGCGCGCTCATCGCCGATGACATGACTTTGGCTGATCTACCGGATGCCTGGAATGACGGTATGGAGCGCTTGCTTGGCCTGACGCCACCCGATCACGCCACCGGCTGCATGCAGGACATCCACTGGTTCGATGGCGCTTGGGGCTATTTCCCGAGCTACAGTTTAGGCGCCATGACCGCGGCTCAGTTTTTTGACGCGGCGCTGGAGGCAAACCCAGATATTCTGCTCGCCATCGCCCAAGGTAACTTCACGCCGCTCTATAGCTGGTTGACCGAAAACATTCACAGTCAAGGCTCGCTTTTAGAGACCCCTGAATTGATTAAGCGCGCCACCGGTAAAGAGCTGGATGCGGGGATCTTCAAACGTCATTTAGAGACCCGGTATTTGACCTAAGATGGATACGCGGATCAAGTCCGCGCATGACGAGGTGTTTTAACAAATTCCGTCATACCCGGGCTCGACCCGGGTATCCAGCTTTCACTATTTCTGACCATCTCTCGCCTTGCCGCAGGGTTTGCCAAAGGATAGTGTACGCCAACTTTTTTGAGATATGTGGAGAACCACTGTTGAAATATATCAGCACCCGTTCAGGTGCCCCTGCTTTGGAATTTGAAGATGTCTTGCTGGCCGGCTTGGCCCGAGATGGCGGGCTCTACGTGCCGGAAAGCTGGCCGCAATTTTCCGCCGATGACATTCGCGCCCTTCGTGGCCTGAGCTATGCCGAACTTGCTGTCAAAGTCATGCTGCCGTTTTTGGGCGGCTCGATCCCGGAAGATGATTTCCGCCAGATGGTTGAAGACTCTTATGCCGGCTTTGATCACCCGGCCGTCGCGCCCTTAAAAGAACTGGCGCCCAATCAATGGGTTTGCGAGCTTTTTCACGGACCGACCCTCGCCTTTAAAGACTACCCGCTGCAATTGGTTGGCAGATTATTTGACTACGTGCTTAAAAAACGTGGCGCGCGGGTCACCATTGTCGGCGCAACGTCAGGCGATACCGGATCAGCCGCCATTGAGGCCTGCCGTGATCGGGACTCGATTGAGATCTTTATCCTCCATCCAAAAGGCCGTGTCTCAGACGTACAACGCCGCCAGATGACCACGGTGCTGTCCGGCAATGTGCACAACATCGCGCTTGATGGCACATTTGATGACTGCCAAGACATGGTGAAGAATTTATTCGCCGATGAGGCCTTCCGGGATGCGCATCATCTATCGGCTGTGAACTCGATAAATTGGTCCCGCATCATGGCGCAAATCGTCTATTATTTCTGGACCGCCGTCGAGCTTGGTGCGCCGGACCGAAAGTTTATCTACGCTGTCCCAACCGGAAATTTCGGCAATGTCTATGCCGGTTATGCGGCTAAGCAAATGGGCCTGCCGATTGAGAAATTTATTGTTGGCTCCAACGAAAACGACATCCTGACCAGGTTCCTGGCAACAGGCACAATGTCGATGGAGCCCGTCGTCCCAACGCTGAGCCCAAGTATGGACATTCAAATCTCGAGCAATTTTGAGCGCCTGCTGTTTGACTATTACGATCGGGACGGCAAAGCAGTTGCTCAAGCACTGGAAGAATTCCGAAGCAATCAAAGTGTCGATTTTGGTCAGGGCCGCTGGCAAGCGATCAGTGAAATATTTGAAGGCTACCGGGTGAACAATTCTGAAACCAAGGCCGCCATTAACGAGCTTTACCAAGCCACCGGTGAGTTGCTTGATCCGCATAGCATCATTGGAGTGAAGGCCGGGCAAATGGGGCACAGCGATCCTGACAGTATTATGGTGGCCCTGGCGACGGCACATCCGGCAAAGTTCCCGGCAGCTGTCGAAGAGGCTTCCGGCGTTCACCCTGAACTGCCCGCCCATCTGGCCGATTTGTTTGAGCGCGAAGAACGCTTGGATGAGATGCCTAACGCGCTGGATCAAATCCAAGATTATATAACCAATAAACTCGAAATGAGAAAATCAGCATGAGCGTCCAGGTTACCACCCTCGCCAATGGCTTGCGGATTGCGACAGACTATTTGAGCACAGTTGAGACCGCCTCGGTCGGTGCCTGGGTCGCAGTCGGTACCCGCCATGAGAAGCCCGAATTAAACGGCATTTCGCATCTCCTGGAACATCTCGCTTTTAAAGGTACGAAGCGGCGCTCGGCGCTGGCTATTGCCGAAGAGATCGAAGCGGTTGGCGGCCATCTCAATGCTTATACGTCCAGAGAGAACACTGCCTATTTTGCCAAAGTCTTAAAAGAAGACGTCGCTTTGGCGGTCGATATCATCGCCGATATTTTGCAACACGCGACGATGGAGCCAGAAGAGCTGGAGCGCGAACGCCAGGTCGTTATTCAGGAAATCCATCAATCGTATGACACGCCAGACGATATTATTTTTGACCACTTCCAGGAAACCGCTTATCCCGATCAAGCGATTGGCCGACCAGTCCTGGGCGAAGCCAGCCTGATCGAAGGCGTGGCCCGCGAAACGGTCATTGATTATATGAAGGGTCAATACTCGGCGTCTAAGATTGTCGTCGCCGCGGCGGGTAATGTCGATCACGAAGTTTTCGTCAAACTCGCCGAAGCTGCGTTCTGTGATTTACCGGAGGAAGGCATTGTAACCAATGAGCCGACCCACTATCGGGGCGGTGAATACCGTGAGGCGCGCGAGCTTGAGCAAGTTCATGTCGTGATGGGGCTTGAGGGCATTGCCTATAAAGACCCTGACTACTATCCAATGTCGGTCTTATCGACATTGCTGGGCGGCGGCATGTCGTCCCGGCTGTTTCAGGAAATTCGCGAAAAACGCGGCCTCGTCTACAGCATCTATAGTTTTGCCTCAAGCTTCGAAGATGGTGGTATTTTTGGCGTCTATGCCGGCACGGGCCGCAACGAGGTGACTGAGCTTATTCCAGTGATGTGTGATGAAATTCAAAAGCTCACCAGCTCTGTCGGCGAGGATGAACTGGCCCGCGCCCGCGCTCAGCTTAAGGCCGCAACCCTGATGACCCTTGAAAGCACTGCGTCCCGTAGCGAACAAGTGGCCCGCCAATTGCAAATCTTTGATCGCGTGGTGCCGATTGAGGAAGTGATTGGCGAGATAGAAAAAGTCGATGCTGCCGCTGTCCAGCGTACCGTCAAACGCATGATCGAAAGCCAGCCGACCTTCGCGGCAATAGGTCCGATTGATAAGGTTGAGGATTTCGACACCTTAATGGCGAGACTAAATTAGAGATTTGGATTTAAACTGATGGTCAGAATTTTCGATAAATCGAAGCTCAAACCTGACTGTGAAAATTGCGATGCGCTTTGTTGTGTTGCTACGACGTTTAAAACACCAAATTACGACAAGCCTCCCCGCATCGCCTGTAAGCATCTTGACCAAGTGCAAAACCGATGCCCTATTTTTGATCGTCTTGAGGAGGAAGGCTTTACCTTTTGCCGCGACTTCGATTGCTATGGCGGTGGCCCAGCTGTGACAGCCTTGTTTAAAGAACTTGGAAAAAACTGGATGAACGCCCCGGAAATAGCGGAAGTGCAGTACCACACATTCTCGATTGTCTACTTCCAATTGGTAAAATACCTCCACCCCGACCGCGCCATCGAAATCGATGTGCCGGACGCCATCATCGAAGAGCTCAAACCTTTCACCGAGCAAGCCCTTGATATGCTCGCCGCCACTGCCGATCCGTTTGAGCAATAAAAAAAGGCTGCCTGATTTCTCAGCCAGCCCTTTTTTAAAAATTGCTTTCTAAATTTAAGACAAATGCGTCTTAAAAAAATCAATTGTACGTTTCCAGGAGAGTTCCGCCGCGTCTTTTTTGTAGCGCGGTGTCGTATCATTGTGGAAACCGTGATTGGCACCTTCGTAGATATGCGCAGTATATTTCTTGCCATTGGCCTTCAAAGCCGCTTCGTAAGCAGGCCAGCCTTTATTTACCCGTTTATCGAGCGCGCCATAATGGAGCAATAACGGTGCCTTAATTTTCGGCACATCTTCGGCTTTCGCTTGGCGGCCATAATAAGGTGCTGCCGCAGCCAAGTCTGGATAGCGAACGGCCATCGCGTTTGAAACGCCGCCGCCATAACAGAAACCAACCACACCGACTTTACCGTTGGAGTTACCATCGGCCTTGAGGTGGTCGTAGGCTGCAAAGAAATCCTGCAACAGCTTGCCCTTGTTGAGCGTCCGCTGCATCTTTTTGCCTTCAGCGTCATTTCCAGGATAGCCGCCCACAGGTGTCAGTCCGTCAGGTGCCAAAGCGGTAAAACCCGCTGCAGCCACCCGCCTCGCAACATCCGCGATGTAAGGATTTAGGCCACGGTTCTCGTGGACAACAACAACGCCACCCCGCTTACCGCCGCCGGCTGGGCGCACCAAATCGCCTTTGATTTTGCCATGGCCGTTTGGTGAGTTGTATTCGATCTTCTCAACTTTAATGCGCGGGTCGTTGACTTCGACTTGATTAGCAAGCGCATAATTTGGTGACAACGCTTCTAACAATGACACGGCCGTCAGGCCACCGACGGCAAACTTCCCGGCCTTAGTCAAAAATTCCCGGCGCTCAATAAGGCCGTGTGCGTAGCTGTCATAGAGGTCTAATAGTTCTTGATCAAAATCTTCTGCAGTTTTGCGGTCCATACTCAATTCTCCCATTTCCCGTGTTAATTTCTTCAACTAGGAAACGGTAGCAAAGATTACAGCGCAGTTCTACTCAGAATAAGACATGAGAGTGTTCAAAACTTTGTTATATTAGAAACTTAGGCGTGACCAGCGTCGCCAGATAGCATGCGGGGGTCGATGCCAATTTTAGCGATAGAGCGCTCCCATTTGCTTTCCTGGTCCGGCCCAAAAATAAGATCGCTATCCGCCGGCGCCTGGAGCCAGCCATTAGCGCGAATTTCATCATCAAGCTGACCTGGCCCCCAGCCGGCATAACCTAGGGCCAGCAGACTTTGCCTCGGACCGTAGCCGCGCGCGATGGCTTTGAGGATATCGACGGTCGCGGTCAGAGCAACGCCATCATCGACTTCTAAAGTGGCATCTTGTTGATATTCATCCGAATGCAGGACAAAACCTCGGCCCGCTTCAACCGGCCCGCCAAAGTGGATCGGCACTGAAATGCCGTCACCGCCAGGAACGCTTTCTTCATCGATGCCTAATTGTTCGAGAAGATCGGGGAAAGAAAGTCCATCCATCACCTGGTTCAACACCAATCCCATCGCGCCCTCTTCGGTATGCGCGCACATATAGATGACGGTTTTATAAAATCGCTCATCCTGCATGCCCGGCATGGCAATCAAGAGCTGTCCGGAGAAATAAGGATTAGAATATTCGTTGTTAAACATCATATTATTATAGTTGGCCTTTTGGTCTTATATAAACAAGAAATCGGGTTAAAATTTAAAATTTTAAGACAAGTGACGGCTCTCACACTTATATCACCAGCGTATCTTCGAACAAAGCTGGCGTCGCTTCGAATTTTATTTTGCCCAATATCACCGGGAAATTAGGCTATATTAGGGCATACACGCTTTGCCATACTTTGACCTTAACAGCGGTCAAAGATCAAAGTGCTGCGAATCGAACACAATCGGTAAAGTTCGCGTGATATTGCGGCATATAACTACCTTTTAGGCATTATTTAGCTATATAGATATTTATGCTAAACAGATTAGAAAAATAAAATGAGACGGTTGGTAGTTATATGAATTTTTCAGTTTCCAAATTTTCGCGGTCGGTCGCCCTGCTTTCATCCATTTTGGCGATGGGGGCCTTGGCCTTGTTCAGCCCGCCGAGCCTGGCCGATCAAGACGCCTCACCCTGGATTAAGACAGAGCAAACCTCTGTCCGCCTTATTGCCGCCCGCTCTTCCATCGGCGAAGCAGAAGACGTCAAACTAGGCCTCCAGTTTAAACTAAAAAAGGGCTGGAAAATATATTGGCGGTCGCCGGGTGATGCGGGGTTCCCGCCAAATCTCAATTGGCAGAAATCTGAGAATTTAGAAAAAACGAGTTTCGGGTGGCCCCTGCCCAACCGGTTTGAGGTCTTAAACCTACAAACACTCGGTTACAAAAAGGAAGTCGTTTTCCCGATTACCGCAACCGTCAAAGACAAATCCCAAGCTTTGAAGCTGCGCGCAGATCTCAACTATCTGGTCTGCGATGACATCTGCATTCCCTACAAAACCAATCTCTCTTTCGACCTGCCAGCCGGCATAACAACTGACACAATGTCTCAGAACTATCACCTCATCAGTCAATACACAGCAAAGATCCCAGGCGATGGCAAAGCGCATAATCTTTCGATCGAAAGCGTCGAAACCACAGGGGATTTTAAAGAAATTGAGAAAGACGTCCGCAAGGGCTTCATTAGTATCAAAGCTAAAAGCGGCATACCCTTTACCAAGCCCGATGTTTTTATCGAAGGGCCGGAGCTCACCTTTTACGGTGCGCCGACAGTCAGCCTCAATCATGATAGCTCGGTTGCAACCATCAACGTGCCGGTCACCGAAGAAGAGACAGCGAAAATTGTCACCGCCAGCCTACGCCTGACACTCAAAGACGGGGCACGCTCGGCAGAGCGCACCCTCACGGTCACGCCCGGAAAATCAGCGCCAACCCTCACCAAAACCCTACCCTTCTCGCTCCCTCTAATTCTAGGCTTTGCACTGCTGGGTGGCCTGATTTTGAACCTCATGCCCTGCGTGCTACCGGTTATTTCCTTAAAGATATTAGGCGTGGTTTCCCATGGTGGGGCTGAAGATAAAACCGTCCGGACAAGTTTCATCGCCTCATCGCTGGGTATCATTTTCTCCTTCCTGGCGATCGGTGGTGGGCTGGTGGCCCTCAAGCTTGCCGGCTCTGCGGTCGGTTGGGGCATCCAGTTTCAGCACCCGTGGTTTATTGTCGGTCTCAGCGTCATCGTCACGCTCTTCGCTTACAATCTGTGGGGCATGTTTGAACTTCGCCTACCGGCTTGGATCAGTGATCGGGCCAGCCGCTCCACCGGACAAGCGGAAGACCATCAAAGCTTCAGCGGCAATTTCGCAACCGGGGCGTTCGCGACACTATTAGCAACGCCCTGCTCGGCCCCTTTCTTAGGAACAGCTGTCGGCTTTGCTTTGGCCGGAGGTATTGCCGATATATTTGCCGTCTTTTTTGCACTGGGTGTCGGCATGGCACTGCCCTTCCTGACCATCGCCACTTTCCCCAGCCTGGCGTCACGCATGCCAAAACCGGGAACCTGGATGATCACTGTCAAAAAAATTCTGGGTGCCGCCCTGGCTTTAACGGCGATTTGGCTGCTGTCGGTGTTAGCCATCCAGCTCAGCACCAATGCCGCACTGATCGTTGGTGCCTTGATGATCTTAATGGGGCTTATCCTGATGGCCCGTGAGCGCTTGCCTGAAAATCAGAAACGGCTCGCGTCGCTCGGCATTATCGTTGTTGTCCTCGGGGCCTTTTGGACTCCTTACACCTACACGCCATTGGCGGGCCCGATCAACAACTCGAAAGAAGCCTATTGGCGGACCTTTGAGCCGAACGCCATTCCGCAATTGGTCGCCGAAGGTAAAACCGTATTTGTCGATGTCACCGCGGAATGGTGCATCACCTGCCAGGTGAATAAGGCAACAGTGCTCAACCGTGGGCAAATTCATAAGCTTCTGACCAGCGGCAAACTGATTGCCATGCAGGGCGACTGGACACGGCCGGATCCTAAAATTGCCGCCTATCTCAAAAGCTTTGGCCGGTTTGGTATTCCCTTTAATGCCGTTTATGGACCTGGCGCTCCGCTCGGCGAAGCCTTGCCGGAGCTACTTACGACGGATCTGGTGTTAGAGGGGTTGAGCCGGGCCTCAAATGGAACCCTTATTGCGGGTAACTAAAATATTGTAACAATCGATGATTTTTAACAATTCTAAGTTGCTTTCGCACAAAAGGCGGCGTATAAGCCCTCATAAAACAAATCAAAGAGTGATTCTGAGGGTAGCAAATGACAATTGCGATTGGGGATAAAATTCCTGCTGTTTTGCTTCGGATAAAAACCGAAAATGGCGTCGAAGAAGTATCAACAGCGGATGTTTTTGACAATAAAACTGTCGCATTATTTGCCGTGCCGGGTGCGTTTACGCCAACATGCTCGGCCAAACACCTGCCAGGGTATGTCGAGCAAGCGGCGGCTATTAAAGCCAAAGGCGTGGATACAATTGCCTGTCTGTCAGTCAATGATGCTTTTGTTATGGCCGCCTGGGCCGAGGATCAGAATGTCGGTGACGCAATTCTGATGTTGGCTGATGGCAATAGCGAGTTCACCGCCTCCGCTGATCTTGGCCTAGATGGCTCGGCTTTTGGTTTGGGATATCGTTCTCAACGCTATTCGATGATTGTCGTCGATGGCTTTGTAAAACACATCAACATTGAAGAGCCCGGACAATTTCAAAAGAGCAGTGCCGAAGCTCTCTTAGAACAACTATAGTCCAACATTAATCACGTTCTTTAATCAGCTTAGCTTCATAACGAATGTTGTAATAATTGCCGGCGAAGATCACGATTGCGCCGACGAACAGCATGATCTCGAGACCTTCATTATAAAAGAAGTAGCCAATGACCGCGACCAAGGGCAGGCGCAGAAAATCGATTGGTATGACCGTTAGCGCATCGGCAACGGTAAAGGCGCGGGTTAGACAGTAATGCGATGACAAGCCGGTTACTCCAACCAGTAAGATCCATGGCACGTCGCCCATGACAGGGGGTACCCAGGTAAAGATCGCTGGACCCAGCCCTAGGGGCAGCTGGATAAGGTTCATATAAAACAGGATCGCCAAAGGCCGCTCGGTCGCTGCCATGGATTTAGTTGAAATATAAGCGACCGCATAGCAAAACGCCGCCCCGATAACAATAAGACCGGCTGGATCAACCACCTCAACACCTGGTTTCAAGATAATCAAAACCCCAGAAAGCCCGCAGATGATGGCGATAATACGCGCATGATGCATACGTTCGTGCAGAAAAACCACGGCCAGCATGGCGGCCCAAACGGGAATAGTGAATTCGAGCGCAAATACTGTTGCCAGCGGCAGCATCGAGAGCGCTAGGAACCAGCCGAACTGGCCGCCAAAGTGGAAAAAATTGCGCATAAAATGAAACGAGAGACGGTCGGTTTTAATTTCATGCCAGCCCGAGCGCATGATAAACGCCACAGTTATGGCAAGAGCTATAATGCTGCGAAAGGTCAGAATCTCGAAAGTGTTCATGGTATCCGATAGCTCGCGCCCGGCAATCGCCATAAACAAAAAAGAAAACACTGCGCCAGACATCCAGGCAAAGCCTTGAACAAGGGAAGCTGTACCGGCGGTATTTGATGGCGACATCTAGACGCGTTCCGACAACCAAATGGCCAATCTAGAACCGGTTTTTATCGCCGATGACAGCACCGGATAACCGGGTGCTTTCTCGGCATCATTGGCAAGGGCGGTGTTTCGGTGTTCAACCTCTTCGGCCTTAAATTCTTCGATAACCTGCTTAAGCTCTGGCTCGCTCTCACTTTTAGGCAGACCATCCAGTTTGGCTGACTGATCGGCATAATGCTCCTCAATGACCTCTTCAACGGCCACCGTGCAGGCCATTGCGGCTTCCCGGCCAAGCAAGGCCGTGCCGGCGCCAAGCGCAAACCCCGCAACATGCCAAAGCGGTGTCAGAACCGTCGGGCGCACCTGTCGTTCGACGACCATTTTGTTAAAGGTTTCAAGGTGGCGCTCTTCTGCCGCGGCCATTTCACGCAACGTGGGGCCATCTTTGGTATCTCCGAGGATCGCAAGCTGACCTTCATAGATCCGTTTGGCGCCATATTCACCCGCCTGATCGACGCGAATGATGCGTTCAATCATCTCATCCTTGGATGGATCACCTGGCAGGCGGCCATACCTTTTTTGCGTGCGCGCCATAAATTACTCAGCTTCCAATTTTCATTTTCTTAATCAGACCAGCTCCGAAAAAGCTGAACCAAGCGAGGGCAATAGATGCCGCGACATTGTAGACGGTCATCGACAGACCAAACAAGGTCCAGTCGATTGTGTCGCAGCGTTTTGGCATTTTGGTTAAGAGTTGTTTTTTGAAATCCTGAAAATTCGAAAGTGACTCGCCACCACCACTACAGTTGGTGGCCGCTTCCCACCAATGCTGCTCAACACCGTTGTGATAAAATGCCAGCGCGGCGCCCAGTAAAAATATCACGCCAATTACCTTTGCTGTGCCGGCATGATCCGCCATCTCAATATGCAAAGCGATCGCGCCAAAGAGCAGGACCGCGAAATAAGGTATGCGCTGATATTTGCAGAGAATGCAGGGCTCCAGGCCGAACATAAATTGCGCGATAAAAGCCGTTGCCAAGGCGCCAATACTCGCCAGCAGTAACAACCTCAGTACCAGTTTATCAGCCGATTTCATCATTCCAGCCTCACTTTAGAGCAGATATTTAACCAATACAAAGCCGCCGATAAGCAGGACGACGAATAGTATGAAGAGGAGCCCGAGGCGGCGCTCAATAAAAGCCCGGATCGGCTCCCCGAATTTCCACAACAAGGCCGCAACGATAAAGAACCGCAATCCCCGCGCCAATATAGAGGCAATGATAAAGACCGGCACGCTCAGGCCGGTGACCCCGCTCAGGATGGTAATGACTTTATAAGGGAACGGCGTGATGCCTGCAAAAAAGACCGCCCACGCACCCCACTCATTATAGGTTTGCTGAAACTCCGAGAACTTGCCGGCGTAGTGATAGAACTCCAATACCGGCTTGCCGATTTGCTCAAACAGGAAAAATCCAATGCCATAGCCGAACACCCCGCCAATGACCGAGGCTACGGTACAAACACCGGCAACAAGCCAGGCACGATCTCTCGCCGCCAAAACCATAGGAATAATCAGAATGTCCGGAGGTATTGGAAATATTGAACTTTCAATCAAGGCAATTAATGCCAGAGCCAATAACGCATGCTTGTGAACAGCGAGGCTCAACGTCCAATCATATAAGCGGCGCAACATTAATTATGATCTCCAAAACAAACCTTATCTTTGGTACTATCCGGTTCGCGTAACATTGGCAAACAGCATAATAACGCCCTTTCTGTGATCACCATCACCTTCCTCTGCTATTTTTGTTGCTAAAGTGTAACGATATAAGCGAGGTGGGTTACATGCTAAAAGAAATAGAAAAGCGAAGTTTTGCACTGGGTAAGGTTAAGGTCCTATTGGCAGAACCTAGAACACAGCTTCGCCGCGACCTGACAACCACCCTCAACGAGTTTGGTCTCCGAAATGTCGAGCAAACTGGTAATTTGAATAAAGTCCACGAACGTCTGGCCATCGGTGACTTAGATTTGCTGATCTGCGATACGGTCTTGCCGGAAGGAGATCTTCGCGATCTGTTAAAAAGCGTGCGGTTTGGCGAAACCATCAGCAATCCATTTTTAATCGTCATCACACTCATTTCCGATCCGACGGCTGAAACTTTACGTGAAATGATGGCCTGTGGCCCAGATGCCATTGTGGTGAAACCGTTTACGCCGGAACAATTAATTGAACGGATTGAAAGCCTAATCCACCATCGGAAAAGATTTGCCGTCACCGCCGATTATGTCGGACCGGAACGCCGCCAAGGCAATCGCAAGGATAATGATGGTCGGGAAACCATTCGCGTGCCAAACCCGCTCTATATAAAGGCTTTTGGCACTGAAGACCTTGCCATCACGAAACGGGCGAACGATACCGCCATCACCCATATCAATAATCAAATGGTAGAGAGCTACGCGCAGAAATCAATTGAGCTGATCACCGAACTTCATCCGACAATATCCAAATTGAATTGGACGGAAAAGACGCTCGGCAAATTGAATGAATTACGCGCGACTTCCTTTGATTTAAATAAACGCATTGCCCTGACCGATTATAAATCTCTTGGTGGGCTGACCACCACACTGGATCGAATGCTTAATAATATTCATAAATGGACGACGGACGAAAATAAGGGCGATATTAAACTGCTTAGTATATTAAGTGAAATTTTACAGCGCGGCTTCGACCGATCAGAGTTACCACCCGTGGAAAGCTATCTGAAGGGCAAGGACGAACAGGAAGAAAACAGCCCTGAAGTAAATGAAATAATTAGGCAAAAAATCCGCAAAAAATCCGCCGCAGCTAAAAAGAAAAAAGAAAAAACGCACGAATTAAACCCAAGTGGTTGACCCAGCGAAAACTCTTTGTATGATCGCCGCCGTTAACCAGATATCTACACGGATATAGAGCCCCCGTGGCGGAACTGGTAGACGCGCGGGATTCAAAAATAAGTATTTTGTACATATTTATTTATTTTTATGTTGTTTTTCAATGTGTTGTGTCGTATTGACTTCTTTGTACATTCATTGTACATATTGTACAGTTATTTAAATTTGAAATCCATGTCCAAAATTGATTTGGCTGTTTGAAATTATTTTTTTAACTGTATATAAGGTGCCAAGTGCCCCCGTGGTGGAACTGGTAGACACGCAAGATTCAAAATCTTGTTCTCGCAAGGGAGTGTCCGTTCGATTCGGACCGGGGGCACCAACCACCTTCAGTAAGAAAGGTGAGCATGTCTAATATCAAAATCAACGATCACATCACTCTTGCTACTCGGAAAAATACCAAATTCCTGCAAGCGGTAATCAAAGACCCAACGGGTGAATGGCGCCGCGTATCCACCAAAACAAATGATATTGACCAAGCTACTGCGTTTGCGGTTGACCAACTCAACAAATGGCAGGTACTCAAAGATCACGGTGTCGATATTAAGAAAGATACAGGACGTACTTTTGAAAAAGTGGCTTTGAAGTTTGTTGAAATTACCAAGCAAAAATTTGAAGATGGACTCGTTTCTATAAGTCTCAGTACATATCGCTACCCTATCGGAAAATACCTTGTTCCTTTTTTTGGCGATATGAACATCACCAAGATTACCGAAAACACCATCGATGATTACTGTACTTGGTTACAGAATCAATTTGGCAAAGTCGTACCTAAAAGCACACTCAATAAACATGTAATTGCCTTTAATGCCGTGATGAAATTTGCCGCAAGAGAAGGCTGGGTTAACAAAACAGAAATCCCAGAGTTCTCCACGAAAGGCAAAGGCCGCAAAAGCAATCGCCGCGGACATTTTGAGAAAGAAGAATTCGATAAAATCTTGCAGTTTTTAAAAGATTGGCACAAATCCAGCGATCAATACATCACTCAATATAAACGTAAAGTTTTGTACCGGTATTTCTATTTTTTGGGAGCAAGTGGCATTCGCCCTGGCACAGAAGCACTAGGCATATGCTGGAGTGATCTTCA